>FWPU01005410.1_pt1 | contig 27743 bp, 24 predicted proteins | sample 2228361 | NCBI WGS metagenome assembly FWPU01 (sample SAMEA103939777, study PRJEB20133) | metagenome
TACGGCGTTCCATGGCTTGGGGACGCCTTAGACGCCCTCACCCCCTGTCCCCCTCTCCACCTGCGGTGGAGAGGGGGAACGCAACCCCAAGCCTGTGCCGTTCCGATGAGGCAAAACGAGGCTGGCGCACATGTTTTCTGTCCGCCCTTAAACCCAGCGGGAGAGGGGACGGGGGTGAGGGTCTCCTCTCTTCCAGCGGGAGCGGGGCGGGAGTGAGGGCGCGCAGGAGCTGGCCACGCCGCCGCCATGCCGGTCATACCAGCGTTCGGCGCGCGATCGGTGCTGCCCCAGCAACCGCTCTCCGGAGCGCTCCCGCCGCATCCTGCTCGCTGAGGCAGCGTTGGCGTGGCTGCCCAATACGTGACCATCTATCTAAAGTTGGTATCAATCGCCCGGATACGTTCACAACCGGCTTCCCACAATCGTGGGAGATAGCTGTGGGCGACAGCGCGTTCTCGCGCTGCCGCTCTTTTGTGGGTGAACGGGCGAGAAAGATAATTCATGAACATATATCACCCGTATTGAGAGTGCGTCAGCCAGCTCGTTTTGGCAAGCTATCAGGAATGATAAAAATATCAAATATTGATAGTTAAAATGTCTATATTGTCGGTAAAGAGTTCATTTCGCACAGAGTCACGCTGAGGAATTACACTGTATGCTAGGAGTAAAGTATGGTGATGAAGGAGCGCCAGCGCGGCGCAGGAGGGTACCATGGACATCGCGATTGAGGTCGTTCATGGCTGGCGCTTGCTCGCTCGCGTGCGCGAGCTCATTGACGAGCCAGGCGTAGAGCAAGTGATTATTCGCAATGAAGGCGGTGAGACGCTGATCGAGATTTCGGGGGCGGCGATGCGGGCGGGCGCGACAACGCGCCCGGTGCTGGCCGCGGTGAAGGCGATTGCCGATCAGGTGCCACAGGTGACGGTGGAAGTGGTGCGTGAAGCTGAGTTAGCGGCGCGCGTAGTGGGGGCCGATGGGATCGATGCCGAATTCGACAGCGCGATCGATGTCGTTGAGCCGGTATTTGAGCGGTATTAGTGACTTGCCTGAGTTGAAGGGAAGACGTTCATCTACCCTGAGATCGCAAGCTAATATTGTAACGAGACGGTGGGCGCTCGACAGCGGCCACCGCTCTTATTTGCTCAGCTCTAGCAAACTCAACCAGGGAAAGCTATTGGCGAAGGTGGCGAACAACAACCACATCGGTAAGCGCCAGGCAGTCACAAATAGAATGCCTGTGAGCCACCAGCGAATGGAGGATTGCGCGGGACATGCGAGCTGAGGCTGCCTGGCCTGAATGATCCAGGCCATCAACAATGTGCAGCACGTCACGTGAATATTGATGAAGCGACCGTAGTCAGCAGCCACAATAAAGAGCGGCACGGTTGCCGCGAGTGACAGCGCCCACAATCCGCTCACCCACGCCAGGGCGCGTCCAGGAAAGAGCTGCCATAGCCGATACCCGATAATCGTTGCGATCAGAGGGGCAACGCTCAACGTGCCGGTAATCAGGTAGACCAGCGTTGTCTCCGCTGTCGTAAATGCTCTGGTAAACTGAATGCCCTCCGGTGTCGTTTTGGCAAGAAACGTGATTGCGCCCAATTGTTCGGTCGGATTCGCGCAATCGCGTGGCGCAAGCGCCGCGCAAATCGCATCAACAGTCGCGGTGGATGCATGCGGCATGAGGAAGATGATGAGAGCGACCATAATGGCGGGAATGAAGGAAATCGTCAGATGCAATGAGAAACGCCCAAACCGCTGTTCGTAACAGACAGCGGCGATCAGCAGATATGGCAGAAACATGACCAGCATCTCGTGCGACAACACCACAATCAGCGCGCCTGCTCCGATCAACCCTGCAAGCAGCGCAGTCGCCCGCGGTGACGCGCGCAGCGCAAGCAGCAGCAACGCCAGAATCAGACCAAACAGAACTTCTTTGCACACCCCTACATGTGGCCAGGCCAGCAGCGGAAAGAGCAGAAATGCCGGCGAAAACAGCAATGTGAACGTAATGACCGAGCTTTCAGTGTGACGGAGAAGGAGAAACGTAAACCATAAAAAGAGAGCGAATACAGATGTCTGGAGAATGATGGTCAGAGTAATCGGACTAACCGCAAGCCATCGCGCCATCTGGAGGATGATCTCACCCAACAGACCGCGTCGCACAAATCCGCCCTGATAGTTAATCAACCATTCGCCCAGCAACCATTCATCAGGCACAGGCTGCCGATAGAGCATGATGGCCGTGTAGACTTGCGCGAGCAAGACGCTGCTCACCAACCCAAAAATGAGCAGTCTCAACCAGCGTTGCGCGCTATTATGTCGAGCTTGATAAGAGGAAAGCGATTTCTCAGCCTGCATTCGTTTTGCCCATCCATCAAGATGACATCTGCGCATATGGTGCGATCCTGCAATTAACCACGCATTACCACTACCCGCGAATCGGTCTTCGCGATGATGTTTATTGGGCGAACAATATGGTATACTGATAGACGCGCAAGGTGCGCTCAGTGAGGAGAACTTTTATGGCAAACCATGCTCCCGCCGAACTCGACCTGGCGGTTGCTTCGTTGATTATGGTGCGACCCGATGAAGATCGGGAAGAATACGAGGAACAGTACGAGAGCGTCGCTGCGGTGCAGGATCAACTGCGCGAGCAGGGCATCGATATTGATTTGCTCAGCCAGCCCGGCGTCGAAATCTGGGAGGGCAACATCGAGACGATGGGCGCACTCTACCAGCTTGCGCGCCTGGCTGCCCACCTCGAACGCGGCAATGATCTCGCGCCAGTGATCAGCGATGGGCCAGTGCTTGATGATGACCTCGATCGCGCTGTCACCGATGTCTGGGATGAGCTGGTTCCCAGTCGCTATCGCCATCTGATCAACCTGCAAGGGATCAACAGCTACTATCTACCGGTCGATTTTCCTGATCCGATCTACCTGCCGTTTGAAAATGACGATGGCGAAGAGGATCAGGCGTTCTTCGGCTCATCGGTGCAATTGCTGCGCGAGCTGTCAGAACTGGCGCCCCTGCTGATCACAGCGGGCGTGTCACCACGCTCCGATGCGTTCCGCTGTCTCGAGTCATTGCGCGAAGCAGCGCGCCAGAGCGTTGAGAGTGGTTTACCAGTCATCGTTTGGTAAAGGTTCCATGCAGGATCTTATCTTCTTCGACCAGCGCCCTCGTCCCGATCGTGATCAGACGCCGCGCGAGCGGCGCTATTACGTCTGGACGGTGGGATGCCAGATGAATGTCTCTGACTCTGAACGACTCGAAGCGGCTCTGCAAGGGGTCGGCTACAGCCCGGCGTCGCGCCCTGAAGAGGCGAGTTTCATCGTGCTGAATTCGTGCAGCGTGCGCGCCTCAGCCGAAGAGCGTATCCTGGGCAAGCTCGGCGAACTGGTGCGCGTCAAGCGCGCTCATCCCGATACCCGGATTGTGCTCTGGGGATGCATGGTCGGGCCGAACAATCGCTCGATTTTCGCCGAACAGTTGCCAATGGTCGATCACTTCGTTTCGCCGTCAGCCGTTGATGAAGTGGTCGCGCTGGCGCCGAATCCAATCTATACGCTCGATGAACCGGCCCTGCCGGTGCGCGATTGGCGCCATCCGCCCGTGTCTGTGCATGTGCCGATCCAGTACGGCTGCAACATGACCTGCGCCTACTGCGTGATTCCGTTGCGCCGTGGCCGGGAGCGCTCGCGACCGCTGGCCGAGATTGTCGATGAGGCGCAGCGGATTGTGGCCCGCGGGGCAAAAGAGATTACTCTGCTCGGCCAGATCGTCGATTCGTGGGGTCACGATCTGCCCGGTCGCCCTGAGCTGGCCGATCTGCTCGAGGCGGTTGACGCCATCCCCGGCCTGGCGCGTCTGCGCTTCCTGACATCCCATCCGGCCTGGATGACCGACCGCCTGATCGAAACGGTCGCTCGCCTGCCCCGCTGCCAGCCGGAAATCAATCTGCCCGTGCAAGCCGGTTCCGACCGGGTCTTGAAAGTCATGCGGCGCGGCTACACAGTGGCGCGCTATAAAGCGCTGATTGCCAAGATCCGCGCGGCTATTCCCGATATTTCCCTCACCACCGACATTATTGTCGGCCATCCTGGTGAAACCGAAGAGGATTTTCAACAGACGATGGATCTCTGCGCCGAGATCGGATTTGACAAAGTGCATATTGCCGCTTTCTCGGCCCGCCCCGGCACACTGGCTGCCGCCCAGGAGCAGGATCCGGCCATGGCCGTGCCGCCAGAAGTCAAAGAAGAACGGCGGCGTCGGCTTGAGCAGTTGCAAGAACAGATTGCCACCGAGCGTATGGCGCGCTTCCTCGGACAGACGGTTGAAGTTCTGGTGGAAGGGGAAAGCAAGGGCAAGTGGCGCGGACGCACACCCGGCAATCGACTGGTCTTTTTTACCCATCACGCCGACTTAACCGGTCGCCTTGTGCCGGTCCGAATCACGGCGACCAGTCCCTGGTCGTTGCAGGGCGTGCCGCAGATTGATTGACGCTGTTGATCGTGAGCAGAAGCAAGGAGTAGAACCTTGTCGAAACAAGATGAAAAGATGCGGATTCGCCGCCGCTTGCAGGAAAAGGCGATTGAACTGGCTGCGCTCAATCGCTGGCAAGAGGCGGTCGAGCTTAATCGGCAACTGCTGCGGGTGAGCGAAGATGCCGAGACATACAATCGGCTGGGCAAAGCGTTGTTTGAGCTAGGCAAGTATGCTGAGAGTCATCGCGCCTATCAAGAGGCGCTGCGGCTGAATGCGTCAAATCCAATCGCGCGCAAAAATGTTGCCCGCCTCGAATCGTTGCTGGCGCGCGGCATCACTGAAGCGCCGGTCAATCGCTCAACCCGCCAGCAGATCGATATGCGCATGTTTATCACCGAAACCGGTCGCACTGCGCTCACCGCGCTGGTTGATGTGCAGCGCGGCCCTGCCGTCGATGCGCTAATTACCGGCGAGAAGGTGGAATTGCGCGTTGATGGCAAGATGGTCTACGTGCTCGATCTCGATGGTAATTTGATCGGGCGCGTAGAGCCGAAGCTGAGTCAGCGCCTCGTCGAACTTATTAACGGCGGCAACCGCTATCTGGCCGCCGTAGTGCAATCTGACTCGCGCAATGTCCGCATTCTGATCCGCGAGATCTATCAAGACCCCAGTCAGCGAGGCCGGGTTTCGTTCCCCGGCAAACTGGGCGAAGGCGCTACCGTCCTCTCCTCCTTCCGCTTCGACGAATACGAGGATGTCCTCGACGAAGAGGAGCTGGTGGAAGAGCCAGAAGCGCTGGATGAAGACTTTATCGGCGGCGATGAAGAAGAAGAGATTGGGCTTGATGAGATTGATCAAGACATCGCTGACGATGAAGAACAGCTCGAAGATTAAGATTTGCGCCGGCGTGGGATGTTTGCCTGCGCCGGCTTCCCCTTGCATCTCACTGCTCTGCCCGGTATACTACCTCTAGTGCAGCTTGCGCTTCATCAGCGCCTGACTCGATAGCATCTCTTGCTCCAGTCGATTATTCATGACGGGCGCGCAGAAAGGATCGGCTATGAGCTTCCGTCTCCACGAAGTCAATCCGCCGGCTTCCGCACCTGGTTCAGCCTCCGTTCGGATGCCTGACATCCCGAAGCAACCCTCCAGTATTGCTGAAACCGGCTTGTCGATGGGATTTCTCACCGATCACGTGCTCAAAGTCATCTATTTCTCCGGCGCCATTACCGGTCAAAAACTGGAAGAAGCGATCAAACTGCCCTTCCTCGGCGTCATTGATAAAGTGCTTGAGTTTCTCAAACTGGAAGAATACGTTGATATTATTGGCGCTGAGGGCGGTTTTAGCGAACGATCATTTCAGTACGTTGTCACCAGCAAGGGACGAACCAAAGTTCATGAAGTGATCGATCGCAATCAGTATGCCGGCCCGGCGCCGGTGCCGCTGCAACAGTATATCGACGTGACGCTCCGCCAGAGCATCGGCGAGCTGGTGATTGATCAGGCGACCATCCGCAAAGCGTTCAGCCATCTCGTGATCAGCGAGAAGATGTTCGACAAGATCGGCCCGGCGGCTAACTCGGCCCGTTCTCTCTTCCTCTACGGCCCCCCCGGCAACGGCAAGACCACCATCGCTGAAGGCATCGCCAACCTGCTCGGCGGCCTGGTGATAATTCCTTATGCCGTCGAAGTGGATGGTCAGATCATTAAGGTCTTCGACCCGCTCAATCATCAGGTGGTGCAGGTCAACGAAGTTGCCCATATCGATGCGCCGCCAGCGCCGTTTGGCGTTCCGGTGGGCGCAGCGCCGCCGCCAACCACTTACCCTGATGCGCGGTGGGTGGTTTGCAAGCGACCGCGGGTGATGGTCGGCGGCGAGCTGGAGCTGGAGCAGCTTGAGTTGATCTTCGATCCGGTCTCGAAGGTGTACGAGGCGCCATTCCAGATGAAGGCCAACGGCGGCCTGTTCCTGATTGACGACTTCGGTCGCCAGAAGTGTCGCCCTCAAGACTTGCTCAACCGCTGGATCGTGCCGCTGGAAAAGAAGGTTGATTTTCTCGCTCTGCAAACCGGCAAAAAGATCCAGGTACCCTTCGATGTGCTGATCGTCTTCTCGACCAATCTGAACCCCAAAGATTTGGTTGATGACGCATTTCTGCGCCGTATCCGCCACAAGATCGAGGTGCCGAACCCAACGCCAACCGAGTTTCGCGCGATCTTTCAGCTTGTGTGCAAAAGCAAGCGCATCCCGTATAGCGACGACGGGTTGCGCTATCTGATCCAGGAACACTACATGAAGGTTGGGCGCGAATTGCGCTCGTGCCATCCGCGCGATCTGTGCGACCAGATCCTCGATGAAGCAAAATATCGGGGAATCCCGCCAGCCATGTCTCGTGAGTTGATCGACCGCGCCTGCGAGGCGTATTTCGTCAAGCTCGGCTAAAGGAGGTCTCGTCGTCATGTCATTGCTCAAACGTCTTGGCAGTACGCCTCAGCCCGAACCGACTCCCGTGGCGCCGCCGCCAGCAGCGCCTGCGCCAGCGACGGTTGTAGCGCCGCCTCCACCGCCACCTGCGGCTGCCCAACCGGCGTCGATGCCCGCGCCGACGGCTGAGCGGTCTGCTGTTCAGGATGCCTCGCCGGCAAATAGCCAGCAGCGCATGCTTGAATTGTCGCTCTGGATCGTTGACCGCATTCAGGCCTCGCTCGGCAATCAAACAGAACTCAAGCGCACCCCTGAGAGCGAGCGTATGCTCCAGGAGCGGTTCGCCCGTGTCTATCAGCAGGCGAATGTGAACCTGAGCGATCAGGATGTAAAGAAGCTGTTCACCATGGTGTGCGACGAGCTGTTTGGCTTCGGCCCGCTCCAGCAGTTGCTCAATGATGACAGTATCTCTGAGATCATGGTCAATGGCCCCTATAAGGTCTACATCGAGCAGAAGGGCAAGCTCAAACTCTCAGATGTGCGCTTCGCTTCCGACGAGCACGTCATGAAGATCATCGATCGCATCATTCGCCCGCTGGGGCGGCGAATTGATCGCAAGTGGCCGATGGTTGACGCGCGCCTGCCCGATGGATCGCGCGTGAATGCAATTATCCCGCCCTGCGCGATAGATGGTTCAACTGTCACCATCCGCAAGTTCTCGAAGAATAAGCTCAAGGTCGATGACCTGATCCGCTTCGGCTCGATGACGGCTGAGATGGCCGAGTTTCTCCGCGCCTGCGTGGTCTCGCGGCTCAATATTGTCGTGGCTGGCGGCACCGGCTCTGGTAAGACGACCCTGCTCAACGTGCTCTCGAACTTTATTCCCGAAGACGAACGCATTGTGACGATCGAAGACAGCGCCGAATTGCAACTAGCCCAGGATCACGTTGTGCGCCTTGAGGCGAAACCGCCGGAGATTGACGGCACCGGGCGCGTGACGATCCGCGATCTGGTAATCAACTCGCTGCGTATGCGGCCTGAGCGGATCGTGATCGGCGAGTGCCGTGGCGGTGAGACGCTCGATATGCTCCAGGCGATGAATACCGGTCACGATGGTTCGCTGACCACGCTGCACGCCAATACCCCGCGTGATGCGCTCGCCCGTATGGAGACGATGGCGCTGATGGCCGGCATGGAGATGCCGCTCAAGGTGATCCGCGAGCAGATAGCTTCGGCGATCGACCTGATTGTGCAGCAGACCCGGCTTGAAGACGGTTCGCGCAAAGTGGCCTATATCACCGAAGTGCAAGGGATGGAAGGCGAGACGGTCGTGTTGCAAGACATCTTCAAGCTCGAGATCCTGGGGAAGACGCCTGAAGGCAAGATCATCTCGGAACTGCGACCGACCGGTGTCAGGCCGAAATTTACCGCTCGCCTTGAGGCGCATGGCTTTAAGCTGCCGCCAAGTATTTTTGGCGCCCAGATTCCAGGGCAGCGCGGACGCTTCTAAATCTCGTGTAATAGCAGCAACATCACGTTATGGTGACGATGGAACGCGGGTGATTAGCCGGCGCCATTGTCACCATTATGTATGCGCGTCGAAAGGTAAGGATGAAGGAAACAATGCATCTTCCGGTTGTGATCATCGGCGGCGGTTTGGGCGGCCTGGCCGCAGCGATTCGGCTGGCATTGCAAGGGCGGCGAGTAGTTCTTTGCGAAAAAAATGAACGTCTCGGCGGGAAACTCAACCTGCATCAGGCTGCCGGTTACACCTTTGATACCGGCCCTTCACTGCTCACCATGCCCTGGGTGATCCGTGATCTGTTTGCCGCTGCCGGGCGGTCAATCGATGATTATCTCTGTCTCGAGCAGGTTGAGCCAGCCTGTCGCTATTTCTGGCCTGATGGCGTCCGCTTCGATGCCTGGCAGCGGCTGCCGCAACTGATCCAGGAGATCGAACGGATCAGTCCAGTTGATGTGCCGCATTTTTTTCAGTTCCTGGCCCATACTGCTCGCATCTATGATGCGGTCGCCGAACCATTTCTGCTTCGTCCGTTCGATGGACTGCGCGAATTGATCACCCCAACCATGGCGCGTCACGCCCTGCGGATCGACGCGCTACGCAGTGTTGATGCGGCGGTGCGGTCGTTCTTTCGCAGCCCGCATCTGCGCCAGCTCTTCAATCGCTACGCAACCTACAATGGGTCGTCGCCCTATCTGTCACCGGCAACCTTTACGCTGATCGCCTACATCGAACTGGCCGAGGGCGGCTGGTATGTGCGCGGCGGGATGTATCAATTGGCAGTCGCTCTGGCCCGGCTGGCCGGTGAACTGGGGGTCGAGATTCGCCCGCAAACCGCAGTGCGCGAGATCGTGATCGAGCGCGGGAAAGCATGTGGCGCGCGGCTAGAGCACGGCGAACTGCTGCCCGCCGCAGCAGTGGTAGTCAATGCCGATCCGCGCTATGCCTACGAGCAGCTCATTCCGGGCGGCCAGCGCGAAGCGGCTCGTCTGGCCCGGCTCGAACCTTCGTGCAGCGGAGTCGTGCTCTTTTTAGGAGTCGAGGGAGACTTTCCGCAACTCGCTCACCACAACATCTTCTTCAGCGCCGATTACCCGGCTGAGTTCCAAGCCATCTTCGCCGAACGACAGCCAGCGCTTGATCCAACCGTTTATATTGCGGCGACATGCCGATCTGATCCGCTGCATGCTCCACCCGGCCACATGAACCTGTTCGTGCTGGTCAATGCCCCGGCTGATGATGGCCGGATTGACTGGGAGCGGGTGATGCCGGCCTACCGTGACCACATCATCGCCAAACTCGAGCAGATGGGGTTGCGCGGGCTGCGGCAGGCGATTCGGTATGCCCATCACTGGACGCCCGCCGATCTCGCGCGCGCTTACAATGCGCCCGCAGGCGCGATCTACGGCCTGAGTTCCAATTCGCCGTTTGCCGCGTTTGCCCGGCCTCCGTTGCGGGCGCGCCGGGTGCAGCAACTCTACTTTGTCGGCGGCGGCACCCATCCCGGCGGCGGCATTCCGCTGGTGTTGCTGTCAGGGAAAGCAGTGGCCGAGCGGATTGCCCGTGATCGCCATGCGCCTCAGCGCCGTCGCTTCCTGTCATCGGGTTAACCTGCATTCACGGAATATTCTTTCCGTCAGTAACCGGATGATCGCACCACAGAGACACGAATTCCACATTGGATTCGCTCCTCATGTTCGATCACCAGTGGCACGCTGGGCGCAGCAGCCACCGCGCGCATGGCGGAAGAATGCCTGCTACGTTGAAAGCCGGTTATCGACGACCTGAAGTGGACGATTGATCTTGCTTTCATCGATAAAGCCCCCTTCTCCAGGCGATGGAGAAGGGGGCTGCGACGGCGGCAGGAGCGACCGGCGCTTAGTTCACCGTGTATTCACCCTCGACGACGCCATCATCACGCTTGCCGCCACTGCTGGCCGTACCCGACGCGGAGTCGCCACCGTAGGCCGCCTGCGAAATCTTGAACATGGCCTGCTGCAACTCATTCGAGAGCTGCTGGATGCGGTTGCGATCCTCTTGCGCAATCGCTTCGCGCAGATCCTTGATCAGACTCTCGATGCGGCTGCGTTCGATGCTGTCAACCTTGTCGCCCAGCTCTTTGAGCGATTTCTCAGTCTGATAGGCGAGACTATCAGCCTGGTTCTTCAGCTCAACCAGCGCGCGGCGCTCTTTGTCTTCGGCGGCATGCAACTGCGCCTCACGCACCATCCGCTCGACCTCTTCCTTCGAGAGGTTGGTGCTGGCAGTGATCGTGATGCGCTGCTCCTTGCCGGTTGCCTTATCCTTCGCGCTCACGTGCAGAATACCGTTGGCGTCGATGTCAAACGTCACCTCGATCTGCGGCACGCCGCGCGGCGCCGGCGGGATACCTTCGAGCCGGAAGCGACCCAACGTCATGTTGTCAGCCGCCATTTCGCGCTCACCCTGCAAGATGTGAATATCAACCGCGGTCTGGCCATCGGCAGCGGTCGAGAAGATCTCGCTCTTGCGGGTCGGAATGGTCGTGTTGCGCTCGATCAGCTTCGTCATCACGCCGCCCAGCGTCTCGACACCGAGCGAGAGCGGAGTCACGTCGAGCAGCAGCACATCTTTGACTTCGCCACCGAGCACACCGGCCTGGATCGCCGCGCCAACGGCTACCACCTCATCGGGGTTGACGCTCTTGTTCGGCTCTTTACCGAGCATCTTGCGCACCAGTTCTTGCACGACCGGCATGCGGGTCGAACCGCCGACCAGCACCACCTCATCGATCTGGCTCGGTTGCAGGCCAGCATCCTTCAGCGCGCGCATCACCGGATCGCGCAACCGCTCGGTCAGATGGGCCGTCAATTGCTCAAACTTCGCCCGCGTCAGCTTCATGGCCAGGTGCTTCGGCCCACTCGCATCAGCGGTGATGAAGGGCAGGTTGATCTCGGTCTCCATCATCGAGCTGAGTTCCATCTTGGCCTTCTCAGCCGCCTCTTTCAGGCGCTGCAACGCCTGCCGATCTTTGCTCAGATCGATACCCTGATCCTTGCGGAACTCATCGATGATCCAGTTGACGATCGCCGCATCGTAGTCGTCACCACCCAGATGGGTATCACCGCTGGTTGACTTGACCTCGATCACGCCATCGCCGACTTCGAGGATGCTGACGTCAAACGTACCGCCACCGAGGTCAAAGACCAGGATCGTCTCGTTTTTCTTCTTGTCGAGACCATACGCCAGCGCGGCTGCCGTTGGCTCGTTGATGATGCGCAGCACTTCCAGACCAGCGATCTTGCCGGCGTCTTTGGTCGCCTGGCGCTGGCTATCGTTGAAGTAGGCCGGCACTGTGATCACCGCCTGCGTGACCGGTTCGCCCAGAAATGCCTCGGCGTCAGCTTTGAGCTTCTGCAACACCATCGCCGAGATCTCCTGCGGCGCATACTCTTTGCCGGTCTGCGGCACATAGATGCGCACGTCGTTACGCGGCCCTTTCACAACTTTGAATGGCACGCGCTCGCGCTCCTCGGTAATCTCGTCATACGAGCGGCCAATAAAGCGCTTCACCGAGTAGAGCGTATTCTCCGGGTTGATGGTTGCCTGGCGCTTAGCGGTCTGGCCCACCAGCCGCTCACCATTCTTGGCAAAAGCTACCATCGATGGCGTGGTGCGGTTGCCTTCCGCGTTGGGAATAACAACCACGTCACCGCCTTCCATAACTGCAATGCACGAGTTGGTCGTGCCCAGGTCAATTCCTACAATCTTGCCCATATTCATGGCCTCCGTTGCAATGTTGTCGATACCCTGCGGGCAGGCGTTATCGTTCTGTGTGTAGTGTACCGGTTTTCTAGCAATGATACACTAGCGAGATGTTAGAGGTATGTTTGAATCTGCCGGATGTCGGCAGTCAGAATCTCCCGCGCCGCTCGCCGACCGCTTTCAAACGCGCCATGCACGGTCGCAATATCAGCGCCGGTCACGGTAGCTTCCCCGGCGAAATGGAGCGCGCCGAGCGGCGCGGCCAGCGCAATCCGCGCCGCCAGCGTGCCGGCAGCGCTATAGGTGTATGCGCCCAGACTCCACGGATCGCGTGACCAGTCGATGAGCGCGCCGCCGCGGCACACCGCTGCCGCCGCGCTACCAAACAGCGCACTCAGTTCGGCCAGCGCCACCGCTATCGCTTCTGCTTCACCCAGATCGGCCACAATCCGGGCCTGGCGGCCTCCTGTGTAGCCCATCAGCGTCGGCATCGTAACGCTAGTGACCGGCCACCATGTTGCAATGACGCCATCGGTGCTAAGCACAGTGAATTCTGGCCAGAACTGGCGATCGAACCAGAGCGCCAGTTTGGTGACGTGACCCATAGGAATAGCGGCCAGCGCTGCCTGTTTGGCCGGCGGGAGCGGCGGATCAAACTCGATCTGTCCGGCCTGCAACAGCGATACCGGGACAGTGATGATCACGCGGCGGGCGCGCAGCGATCGGCCATCAGCCAGCGTCATCTCGGCCTGATCGTCACTCCAGCGAATAGTCGTAACTACAGCGCCGCAGATGACCGGCAACCCGGCGCTGAGCGGCGACAGGATGCGGTCATACCCGCAATCGATGTGAAAGTTGTCTTCGCCGGCGGCGCTCAACCGTCGCTCACGGGATAGTGACGCCGCATCGAGCTGTTCCAGATCAGCGCCTTCCAGATTGGCCAGCCAGCGACCCACCAGCATCCGCGCCGGCGCCGACGGCGCCCACCGGTCAAGCAATTCGGCGACGGCAACCGGCGGTCCCTGATAGCGACAGATCCGCTCGTAAAGAGCCAAAACCTCATCGCGCAATGGATCATCGGCGACAAGCATCCTGCCGCCCAGCGCAAACCGCCGGTCGCGCCCCCAACGCGATACCGGCAGATGAGCGCCAGTCACCAACTCCCAGGTGGCGGCGCGGTGACCATGAATAAACTCAGCGCCAAACTCAACCGGCCCGTAGCGAGTATCAGTCCAGATCCGACCACCCAGCCGCTCACGCGCTTCGACCACCAGCACCGAACGGCCAGCGGCGTGCAGGGCGCGCGCTGCGGCCAGCCCGGCGATACCGGCGCCAATCACAATGACATCGCGCATACAACCTCGTTGCGTTTACTACCAATATCGTTTGCTCGCCTGCGCATTCACACCGGAGTCAGACCAAACCAGAGCAGGGTAGCGCGCGCCTCTTCGCTCTGAAGCGTCTCGTAGAGCAGTTCGACGGCGCGCAGCGGGGAACGTTCGCGCAAACGGACCACCTGCCATTCCTGCGCCAGCGGTTGCCCGGCCAGCGCCACCACCCCGATCTGATCGAGCCGCGGCGGCAGCATGCTTACCGGCAAAAACGCCAGCGCTGCGCCCGCCTGCACAGCAGCGCGCAACAGTAACGGACTATCAGCCTCGATCACGATGCGAAGATCGCTGGTTGCAACACCCCGCCGACGCAGCCCATCGTCGATGATGCGACGAAGGGGATAGCCCGATCGCGGCAGCGCAATCGGATAATCGCGCAGCATGCCCGGCGCGACGTGCTCTTGCTGGAGCAGGGGATGCCCGGCAGGCGCAACCAGGGCCAATCGCTCGCCCGCCAGCGAACGGATCTCCATGCCGCGTCGGCGGGGGGCGTCGGTGATCAGCGCCAGCTCCAACCGGCGCTCGCTCAGACCCTCCAGCAAACGCTCGGCATTGTTCAATTCGATCTCGATAGTCACAGCGGGATACTGGCGCTGAAAGATCGCCAGCACACGGGGGAGAAACTCTTCGGCGCTTCCCGCCAGACAGCCGATCATCACCCGGCCTGCCACCTGCCCGCGCAGCGCGCTGACCGTCTGCATGGCTCGTTCGGCCATCGTCACCAGCTCACGCGCTGCGCCGAGCAACTGTTCGCCGGCCAGCGTCAACACCATGCGGTGGCCGCTGCGCCGAAACAAGCGCACTCCGCCGATCTGTTCTTCCAGCGCGCGGATCTGCTGACTGACCGCCGGCTGTGACATATGCAGCCGTTTCGCCGCTGCCGAAAATGAGCCGCTCTCAACCACGGCGAGAAAGGTTTGCAAATGGACAGTATTTAACATGTGTTACTGCTGCAACTTCTGCGTTTCGTAGCGCTGATGCAACTGCACGGGCCGCCGGCTTTTCGCAGCCACTCGCAAATTGAGCATCTCCACCATCACTGAGAAGCCCATCGCGAAGTAGATGTAGCCTTTGGGGATGTGCAACTCAAAGCCTTCCGCCACCAACGAGAAGCCGATCAGCAACAAAAAGCTGAGCGCCAGCATCTTGACGGTCGGATGCTCATTCACAAAGCTGGCAATGCTTTCGGCCAGGAAGAGCATGACTCCGACCGCGATGATCACCGCTGTGATCATGACCCACAGCTCATTCGCCATGCCAACTGCGGTGATGACCGAGTCGAGCGAGAAGACAATATCGAGCAGGATAATCTGCGCAACCACGGCCTGCATCGTAGTCACCGCCGCCGATCGTTCAGCATGCTCGCTGCCTTCCAGCTTCTCGTGGATTTCGGTTGTCGCTTTGTAGATCAGGAACAAACCGCCGCCCAGCATGATCAGGCTTCGTCCGGTAACATGCCACTGACCAAGCGCGAAGAGCGGCTCGGTCAAACCCGCCACCCAACTGATCGACAACAACAACAACAGGCGAGTGATCAAGGCCAGCGCTAAACCGATCTGACGCGCCGGTCGCTGTTGGGCGAGCGGCAACTTTCCGGCCAGGATGCTGATAAAGATGACATTATCAACTCCCAGCACAATCTCCATCACCGTCAGGGTCACAAGGGCCAGCAGATGTTCGATCGAGACAATGTCGGCCATACCAGCATACCCGCTTTCGTTATTGCATGACGTTATTCCGCTGACATCGCGTCTATGGTAGCACTCACCGGAATGTCGGTCAATGGAATTGGTATAATGACCACAGAAAGCACAACATCGACAGGTGTAGCGCATGACACTGCAACTTGCTCAGGGCGGCCCCGACCGGCTCACGGTACGCTTCATCCCGTGGCTCAACTGGAGCTTTGCCCTTCTCGTTCTGTATGGCATCAGCACCGTCGCGGTGGCGGTATTCAATGGCACGCAATCCTTTTCCTCTGGTGAAGCAATCGGGCTGGTCATGCTCTTCGGCCTGGTCATCTTCACCCTTATCACCGGCGGTCAGTTGGGGATTTGCCGGATTGATCACCGCCGCGGCCTGATCACCATCACTTCGTATGGCCTGTTGGGACGCGCGCATCAAGAACGTCGGCTGGACGATGTCAAAGGGCTGGAAGTGCGCATCTTGCGCCGGGCGCAGTACCGATTGCTGCTGGCCTTGCGTTCGGGGGAAAAACTGCCCCTGGCCCCGTTTTACCTGATTAGCGTCAACGACCGTGGCATTCGCCGGATTGCCAGCGCGCTCAACGTCGAACCAGAGTTTGTGCAAGATCGTGAGAAACCGGGTATCTTTGGCCGCTGACGACGCGCATCGCAGTAGAGAGGATAGCATAGCTCCCCATGGTTCCCTTGCATCTTGCCCTGCGTAACTTCATGTGCTACCGCGCAGCCGATGATGGCGAACCGCTTCGGCTCAATCTCGACGGCCTGCATGTGCTCTGTCTGTCCGGTGATAATGGCGCCGGCAAATCGACTATCCTCGACGCGATCACCTGGGCATTGTGGGGGGAAGCGCGCAGCGCTGACGATGATTTAATTGCCCAGGGCGAGACAGAGATGATGGTCGAGCTGGTCTTTGCGCTTGATGGCCGCACCTATCGCGTCATTCGCCAGCGCCAGCGCGGGCGCAGCAACAAACGCGGCGTCAGTTCCGGCAAGACGTGGCTCGATCTCCAGATCCGCGATGGCGCAACATGGCGTCCGATTGGCGAGAATACCATCCGCGAGACACAGGCAAAGATTAATGACCTGCTGCGGATGTCGTACCGCACCTTCATCAACGCCTCATTCCTGTTGCAGGGTCGCGCCGACGAATTCACCAGCAAGACGCCGGCGGAACGGAAAGAGGTGCTGGCCGAGATCCTCAATCTGGCCGAATACGCCGAACTCGAGCGCCGCGCTCGTGAACGCGCCCGTCAGCTCGAAGCCAGCATCATCAATGTTCGCGGTCGACTCGATTCGTTGCGCCCCATCGCAGACCAACTACCCGTCTGGCAACAGGCAGTCGCTGATGCGGAGCGGCGCCAGATACATCTGCGCACCGAACGGGAAGCGCTGGAAACGGAGTACACCAGGGCGTATCAGCGGTTGCAGGCGCTGGAAGAGCTTGCCCGCCGTCAGCGTGACATCCAGCACCGCCTGACCGCATTGGCGAGCGAGATCGAACGCCACGAGCGCGATCTGCGCGAACTCGATCAGCGAATCGCGCGTGATGAGCAGATCATCGCCCGTCGCCCGGCCATCGAAGCCGGACTGCGCGAATTAACCGCTGCGCGAGCGGAGCTTGATCGGCTGGAAGAGCAGCGCAATCGCTATGACGCCCTGATCGAGCGGAAACGCGAGTTGCAGCAAGAGTTGAAAGCGGAACTGAGCCGCCTTAATGAACAACTCCTGCGCGCCGAACGCCGTCGCGATCTGCTGCTGGCCGAAGCGCAGCGTCAAACCGAATTACAGGCGCGCGCGCGCCAGTTGCAACAGCGGCTGCGCGCATTGGCGCCAATCAATAGCGAGCTGCAACGCGCCTACGAACAGCGCGCCATGATCGAGCAGCACCTGCACCGCATCCGCGATATCGAGCATCGCTACGCGCTGGCCCAAGAGCAGCTCAAACAGCGCCGGGCAGCCCTCAATCAGGAACTGACCCGTCATCGGCAGGATCTGCGCCGAATCGAGGAGCACCTGGCTGAGGCAGCGCGCTGGCAACATGATCTGGTCGCGGCACAGGCAGCGCAGCGCGCCGTCCACGAGCTGGAACAACAACAGGCTGAACGGCGCCAGCAGGAACAGGCAGCCGTAGACGCAATCGGCGCAGCGCGGGCCGCGCTCGAACAGGCGCGAACGCAGGCAGCGAAACTGCGCGCCAATCAGGCCCTGCTCGCCGCCGACGGCGGCGAGTGTCCGGTGTGCCGTCACCAGCTCGATCCGCGCGAAGCCAGTCATGTGCTGGCGCACTACGAGCAGGAACTGGCCCAGCTCGAGACGGCGGCAGCGCAGGCGCAGGCCGCGTTGCAGTCAGCAGAACAGCGCCTGACCACCATCCGCGCCGCCCTGACCGCCGACGAGCGCGAGCTGACCCGTCTGCGCCGTCAGGCGGCCAATGTCGAGCCGCTCAGCCGCCAACTGGCGCAGGCTGAGGCATGGGCAGCCCAGCGCGACGCCCTGATCGAGCAGATTGCCAGTATCGACCAGCGCCTCGCAACCGATGATGTTGCCCCGGACGTGCAAGCTGAGCTGGAGATGTTAAGCGACGAACTGGCGGCGTTAGGCGATCGAGACGGGTTGCAACACGATCTGCGCATGATCCATGACGAGATCAGCGAACGAGAACGGCAACTGCGCGAACAGAGTCGCCTTGAAGGCGAGCTGGATGTCTGTCAGCGCGATCTGGCGCGAATTGAAACGGTTCTGGTTGATCTGCCCGCCGCTGAGGCAGAGGTCGCCGAATTGCAGCGCCAGATTGCCGAGAATGACTTTGGTCATGCGATCCGGGTTGCCGGTCGACAGGTGGTGGCTGAAATCGAAGCATTGAACTACCAGCCGGACATGCTGGAGGCAACGCGGGCCACAGTGCGCGCGCTGACGCACTGGGAAGCCGAGGAGCGCGAGCTGTTGCTGGCCGAGCAGCGTTATGCCAGCGACTCTCGCCTGCGCGAGCAGGCGCGCGCATTGCGCGAGCATGCCTGCCGCGAACAGCAAACGCTGCGCCAGGAGGCAGAAACGCTGGCCCGTGACCTGATCGAACTGCCTGCGGCGCAACTGACGGTCAACCAGCTCGCCCAGCGCCTGAGCGAAATCAGTCGCGCGATGCAGGTCGCCGAGCGTGATCTGGCCGAGAAACAGGCCTATCTCAAGCAGGCTGAAGCCGCCGCCAGCGAAGTGCAGGCGTTAACAGCGCAAGAGCAGCAACTGACCGAGCGCGCCGGTCTGTTCGCCGAATTAGCTGAAGCGTTTGGCAAGAAGGGCGTGCAGGCCATGCTCATCGAGACGGCCATCCCGCAACTGGAAGATGAAGCCAATCAGTTGCTTGGCCGCCTCACCGGCGGGCAGATGCATCTGCGCTTCGAGATGCAGCGCGACACCAAAAAGGGCGATACGGTTGAAACGCTCGATGTGCAGATCGGCGACGCGCTGGGCACGCGCAACTACGACGCCTTCAGCGGCGGGGAAGCCATGCGAGTCAACTTTGCCATTCGCATTGCCCTCTCGCGGCTGCTGGCCCATCGCGCCGGCGCGCGTCTCGAAACGCTGGTGATCGACGAAGGCTTTGGTTCGCTTGACGCCGATGGTCGTGAACGAATGGTTGAAGCGATCACCGCCATCCAAAACGACTTTGCCCGCATCATCGTGATCACCCACATTGACGATCTGAAGGATCGTTTTCCGGCTGCGCTCGAAATTCGCAAGACGCCGCAGGGCAGCCGCTGGGAGTTGCGCAATTAGCAGGAGGTATCGATGGAACTGCTCCCAACCCTGTTGAAGTACGGTTTTGTCCTCGCCATCACGGTCGAACTGATCCTGATCGGGCGCGCAATCTTCAAACTGGCCATCGAAAAGGCGCGCGCCGCCAGCGCCGAGGAGTAGACTCGTGTCATTTCGCATTTTGCACGTCTCTGATCTGCACACCGGCCCACCTTTTCACCCCGACGCCGCCGAGCGGCTCATTGCCGATGCGCATGCCCTCGCGCCCGATCTGCTCGTCATTTCCGGCGACTTTGTCCAGCGCGCCGACTTTGCCGCGCAATGGCACGCCGCGCGCGCCCTCCGCGCGCGCCTGCCGCAACCGCAACTGGTTGTGCCCGGCAATCACGATGTCCCGCTCTTCCATCTCCACGAGCGCTTGCTGATGCCGCTGCGCCGGTATCAGCGCCAGATCACGCCCGATCTGAACCCAGTCTTTACCGCGCCCGGCCTGGCAGTAATCGGCGCATGCACGGCTCACGGCTGGACGATTGACGGCGGCAGGCTGTACCCAGACCAGATCGCCGCCCTGCGCCAGCGTCTGGCCGCATGCGCGCCCGACACCTACAAGATCGTCGTCTGGCACCATCCGGTGGCATTGCCGCCCACCTATCAGCGCAAACGAACGACCATCACTAATGCCGAAGCCGCAATGCGCCTGCTCGATGAGTTTGGCGTCGACATGCTGCTCTGCGGCCATCTGCACACCAGCTTTGTCGGCAACACGCGCGATTTCCTGCCCGATCTCCGCCGCGGCACGTATGTCGTGCAGAGTGGCACAACCACATCACGGCGGGGCTATGGCTCTGAGCATGGCGCGAATACCTGCAATCTGATCACCATCGAGCGTGATGGCGCGCGCGTGCAACAACTGCGCCTCGATCGCAATGGCAACCACTTTCAACCCGTCGCCGAGCACTGGCTGGGGCGCCAGCCCGCGGCAATCCGCCAGCGTTGAATACACGGCGAGCGGTCACTCCTGCCGCTCGCCGACTTTCGTTCTGATGAAGGAATTGTCATGCGCATCAGCGCCGTTCAGATTCGCTCGTTGATCGGTGATGTGGAATATAACATCAATCGTCATCTGCATCTCATCGATCGCGCTCTGCAGCGACAGTCGCGAATCGTCTTCTTTCCTGAGCTGTCGCTAACCGGTTATACCCTCCAATACGCGCAAACCATGGCCTTGACAGCCAGTGATCCGCGATTGCAGATATTTCAGGCGCGCAGCGATATCGACAACCTGACCATCGGCATTGGCGCTCCGCTCGTGACCCCAACCGGCATTCAGATTAGCATGATCTGGTTTACTCCGCGCGCACCCCGGCGGCTGTACGCCAAACAACTGCTCCACAGCGACGAACAACCCTACTTCGTTGCTGGCGAGGAGCAATTGTTGCTCACAACCGATGGCTGGCACATCGCGCCAGCAATTTGCTACGAGTCGTTGCAACCCGAGCACGCACAACGCGCTGCCGCGCTCGGCGCCAGCATATATCTCGCCAGTGTCGCCAAACCGGCACGCAACCTGGCGCAGGCCTTTACCCACTATCCGGCAATTGCCCGTCGCCATCACATGTTTGTCATGATGGCAAACAGTATTGGCGGAAGCATTGAGCTGACCAGCGCCGGACAATCAGCAGCATGGGATCCGCAGGGCATATTGTTAGCTCATCTGGATGATGTCAGCGAGGGGATTATCACGCTTGACACGGCACAGGGAAGAGCCAGTGTTGATCGCATCACGCTCGGGCAACGCTGAACATCCTGTCCACTCTTGCAGCGGGGAAGATGTTCATTCGCCAAGGAGTGATGCGGCAGGTCTCCCGCTCTGGCGGGAGGATGTCGCTGGAGCGCAGCCAGCGCTGCGCCGCATGCTGCGGATGCCGAGAGGAAAGAACCGTTCCTCAGAACCTACTCTAATTTACCAACGGTAAATTCGATGTCTGATTCCTGTTTCCACGAGGAGCACTGCCCGAAGGCTGCAACCTCTCCTCTCCACAGGCGTTCACCTGCATTAAGCAGGCCCGTTCCGGCGGAACTCGCCGTACGGCAAGATTTCTCACATTAATTGCGGCATTGAGGTCTCTATCCAACACCGCGCCGCAACCACAAGTCCACTCTCTGTCTGATAACTTGAGTTCGGAATTGATCCAGCCACAAAAACGGCACAAACGGGATGATGGGAAGAATCGGTCGGCAACCAACAACTCCACGCCGTACCACTTGGCCTTGTACGTCATTTGTCGCCTGAATTCTCCCATTCCAACATCTGAGATGGCCTGCGCCAGATGATGGTTCTTGACCATCCCGGTGATATTCAAATCCTCTATAACCACTACCCGTGGCCGCTCGCTATCCGGCTTGGTTTTCGCTGTGATAGCAGACGTTACCTTGTGTAGTGTATCACGGCAGATATTGGCTATGCTCTGATGCGCCTTAGCAATCTTCTTTCGTGTCTTTTCCCGGTTCTTTCCGCCTTTCTTGCGCCTTGACAACTCACGTTGAAGTCGCTTTCGTTTTGCATACGCCTTCTTCAGTGGCTTCGGATTCTCAAATCGTTGTCCATCACTCGTTACAGCCAGGTCTTTGATCCCCAAGTCAACTCCGATTGGCTCGCCTGTCGCCTGGGTGACGTCTATCTCCTGTCGGCATTGGACGCTTACGAACCAACGACCTGCCGATTCCGAAACTGTAACAGATAAGATGTGGACACCGCTGGTTGGAATGTACCCGCGCTCCTTCAACCTGAGCCAACCGATACGTGGCAATTTGATATGTGTCTCGCTGATGCGGATTGCACCCGTTAGCCTGAAACTGCCAATGCCGTTTTTGCGGCTTTTGAACTTGGGAAAACCCGGTTTTTCACCGGCCTTCACTCGACGAAACAAGTTTTGATATGCTTTATCCAAGTCGCGCAAGGCTTCTTGCGGAATTGCTTTTGAGTAGTTATACAGCCAAGGATATTCAGTGGCTTTCAATGCGTTTAATTGACGATGCTGCTCAATGGCATTGCTTGACTTGCCGGTAGTTTCGTATTCTTCTTTGCGTCTTGCCAGACCCCAATTGAACGCCCAACGCGCAACACCAGCACATTGCGCCAAGAATGAGCGTTGCTTGTTATTTACGTCGAGTTCAACCTTCTATGCTCTAAGAATCTCCATTGGACGTTTTCCTTCGTTCAGCAGAACGCTTCCCGCACATCTTGGCTGAAAACGACGAACGCAGGGATAGCATATCTTCTACCAATTCTGCTTCGTATGACTTGGGCAGAACTTCCTCACACCATTCGACAGTAACGCCGTGGCTTTCAAACAGTTTGACGAAGACACCAAAATTGAATCGTGTGCGTCAGTCTTTGTGCTCTATGACCAATCGGTTGATGTTTCGCTCAACCGCCAAGTCAATCAATTTGTGCAACGTCGGGCGATGGTCATTCATTCCCGACAGCGTTTCCTCGAACACGTAACCAACGCGGTACTGCTTGCCAGCGCAGTATTCAAGTACACGCAACTTTTGACGTTCTAAGTCTCCCTTTTGCTTCTGGTCGTGTGACGAGACCCTGCAATAGATTGCTGTGCAGTCGTTTAGCGGATTATCATCTGATACGACACCCTGAAGTCGCTCAATGTCTTCAATGCGGTATCCCCAATGCCCGCCCTTCGCGCGTTCTGCTTTCAGCGCACCAGATTCATCCCACGCCCGAAGCGTAGAAATTCCAACGCCCAGAAGTTCAGCGGCCTTGGCTATTCCGATTAGTCTCTTGCTTGGCATTCAGTTCCTGCTCAAACAGGTTCCGCCAGTGGTCGTAGATGCGCTGAAATTCCTCAATGGCGGGAACTTCGTCGAGTTCAAACGGGTGTTGGTAAATCCGCCCGTCATCAAGTTCAAACTCAGTCTTGGGTACTCGTATGACCATCGCTTTTTTCATCCTTCGCCTCCAATTATATCGGTAGTGTCAATTAGATTGTGGTAGATTATCCGCCAACTGTTTCCACCCCTTTGTCAGTTACCCAGCGCTAACACCGCTGGGCTTGTCCCTGGCGCTGCCAGCCCAGCGGCGACTGGCATCCAAGACGTGTGGCCAACTGACAACGGCTCGCTGACGCGCGCCCGCCAGTGCGATAGCATGCCCACCGGGCACGACCGCGCGCCTTTTCCCCAGCCGAGCGTTCCTGATGGGAACCAGCACGATTCCGTTCGGCAACGGGCGCGGAGTCGGTTCCACGGGTCAGGTCCCTGCATGGCGCCTTCAGCCCGATCGGGACAGACCTAAAACGATGTTTTTGGGAAGAGGAAGCGGCAACAAGCGTGGTGGGCTACCGCCGCTGAAGCGGGGCGCTTCCTCCCACAGCTAACGCCGGTCGGCTTCCGCACCGAAAGGAAAATATCCGTGAAGCATAGCACTGTCCCTACCACGTCACCCCGGCAAACAGATCATCTTCGCGCAGATCAGCAGTAGCCGGCGGATAGGCGCGCATAAACGTATCGCTGCTCCCCAGCAAGCCGATCACGCTGCTCAACACCCCGCGAGTCAACGGTCCGCCTGCGCCCTGGCTGACATGCGCCAGCGCCGCCAGACGCGCCTGCTCGCGCACCGCAGTTGTGTCGATGCGGGCGTGCGCCGGAAATTCCACTTCAGCCAGCGCCGCCAGATCGATATCACGATTGCGCCCGAAGGCGCGCGGGTCACGACCGAGCAGGGGCAGCAAACGCACGAGCAAACGCAGCAGGCGCCGCGAAAACGTCGTGTAGTAGAGTTTCTGCGGCGTATATGCCGGGCCAGCTTCAGGAAAGGCCGCCGGATCGCCAGCAGCATGGAACGCAGCAACCGTCGCTTCGTGAATCGCAATGTGATCCGGATGGCGGTAACCGCCGATCGGATCAAAGGTTATCACCACCTGAGGTCGCAACTGCCGCATCAACCGCACCAGTTGCCCAACCACCTGTTCGCGAGGTTGCTGAACCAGCGCTGCCGGATGCTGATTGGACTCAGCGCCCGGCATGCCAGAATCGCGATAGCCGAGCAAGGTTACGCTGGTCAACCCCAGCGCTTCAGCCGCGCGCAACAACTCGGCCCGCCGCAGCGCTGCCACCGAGTCGTAGCCATTGAGCAGGGCCGGATCGACCGTGCCCTCTTCCCCGCCCGTTGCGCAGATCAGATGCACGGCCACGCCGGAAGCGGCATAGCGGGCCAGTGTGCCGCCCGGCCCAAAACTCTCATCGTCGGGATGGGCAAACACCGCCAGCAAGGCTGGCCGCGCACCCGGAATGGGCAACGGACGGAGCGAAATCATCTCTTCAGACTGGATCATCATTCTGCAACCTGTGATACTTCTGAGCGGGCAGGCATTCCTGCCAGCATCCAGATCAGCGCGGGCGAGAGGCCGGCGCAAGCCATGCTTCACGCGCGGGAGCGCGCGGCGCGCGCAACCACAGACGTTCCCCACCCGCCAGTCACTCATGGTATCATAACGCCAGCACTGTTCGCTGGCGCCGCAGGCGCCGCTACTGTCAAACAGGTGATAGTTCCATGCTTGCTGATCTTCCTATTGCTGTGATTGGCGCCGGCGCGATGGGCGAAGCGATCATCGGCGGATTGCTGCGCAACGAGCTGGTTGCCGCCGATCAGATCATGGCCAGCCATCCGCGCGAAGACCGCCGCCGCGACCTTGCCGCCCATTATGGCATCCGCGCCACTGCCGACAACCTGACTGCCGCCAGATGGGGCCGGGTCGTCATTTTCGCCGTGAAACCGCAGCAGCTTCGGCGCGTGCTGCCGCCGTTGCGCGGCGCGCTTCGCGACGATGATCTCGCCATCTCAGTCATTGCCGGCGTGCCCATCAAAGTCTTTGCCGAAGCGCTCGACCATCCAGCAGTCGTGCGCAGTATGCCAAATACGCCCGCCCAAATTGGCAGCGGCATGACCGTTTGGACAGCCGCGCCAGAGGTGACCGAACGGCAACGCGGCTGGGCGGCGACCGTGCTGGGCGCGCTTGGCCGAGAATTGTTCGTCGATAATGAAACCTACCTCGATATGGCCACAGCGATCAACGGCACCGGCCCGGCGTATGTCTTCCTAATGATGGAAGCAATGATCGATGCTGGCGTCCACCTTGGTCTCTCGCGACGGATCGCAGAGGAGCTGGTGCAGCAAACGATGCTCGGCTCAGTTCAGTATGCCATCCAGAGCGGCCTGCATCCGGCGCAGTTGCGCAATGCCGTGACTTCGCCGGGAGGCACCAGCGCCGCTGCGCTGAGCGAACTCGAACGCGGCGGTCTACGCACCGTGCTGGCCGATGCAATCTGGGCCGCCTATCGGCGATCGGTCGAATTGGGAAGGCAGGACTAGATGGCAACCATGTACGCGCGCGCGCGGTTGACGACCGAGGATGACCGGCGCTACCGCGCTTATGTCGAGCAATTTCTGCTGCAACGCAAAAACCAGAAGGCGATCCGACCGCCGCGCCAGCGCGAGCTGTTTGGCGGCCAGGCCGAAGCTGCGTTGCGCGACTGGCTGGCAACCCAGCTCACCCTCGACGAACGGCGCATCCTGGAATACGAAGAGCGTCGCAACCGCACGGCGCAAGTCAAGTATCGCGAACTGGACGCGCTTGCCATCGTTGACGGCGTCGCCTGGGTCTTCGAGATCAAAGCCAGCCGCACCGCCAGCGCGCTGCGCCGCGCAGTTGCCCAGCTCAACGAAACGCGCCAGATTCTGCGCCTGCTCTTTCATCGGGTCGGCGTCACGATTCTGCTGGTCGATACCGGCATTCCGGCTGATGCCGCCGCTGTCGATGCGCTGATGAACAGCGAACAGCCGCCGCCGCGCCGCCCCGAAACGCTCGCCGAGGTGCTGGCAGCCTTGCCGCAATTGCAGATGATTCCCGACCTGTCTGCGCGCTCGTCTGCCGACGAACACGTCAACCTGATACTCTTTTCGGTCGATGACATCATCGCGCTGGCCGGCGCCGAACATCTCGCCCTCAACTGGGAAGAAGACGATCTGTTCGACGAAGCCGACAGCGAACCGGCGCCGGAAACGTCGCTCTTCGCCAGCAGCGGCGACGATGACGACGACGATAACCCGCTGGCGGCAGCGTTACGCAAGGCGGGGCTGGGATAACACGATGCGTCTCCGCACCACTACGGCTCTGGTCGTGGCGCGCGCTGCCGGCGCGCTGACCCGTCGCCTGCGTCTCGGCGGCGGCACAACCCTGCCCGGACGGATCGCCCGCTCGCTCGATCCGGCGATCCTGGCGCACCTCTGCGCCAGCCTGACCGATGGGGTGATCCTGGTGGCAGGCACCAACGGCAAAACCACCACCAGCCGGATGTTAGCGGCCATCCTGAGCCATTCCGGCGAGCCATTGCTGCACAATCGAGCCGGCGCAAACCTGATCCCCGGTCTGACGACAGTCGCCATTGCCGGCAGCGACTGGCGCGGGCAGCCGCGCGCCCGCCGCGCGCTCTTTGAGACCGATGAAGCAGCCTTGCCGCAGGCCATCGCCGAAACGCGCCCCCGCCTGGTGGCGCTCCTCAACCTCTTTCGCGACCAGCTCGACCGCTACGGCGAGCTTGACACCATCGCCAGCCGCTGGCGCAGCGCTTTGCAAACGCTGCCTGCCGCCAGCACTGTGGTCTTCAACGCCGATGATCCCGCTATCGCCGACATCGCTCGCGACCTGACGGCGCGCGTTGTTCCCTTCGGACTGGAAGATTGCCGCCACGCAGTCGCCGCCGCTGCCCATGTTGCCGATTCGCAGTTCTGCCGCAGGTGTGGTCAGCGCTACACGTATCAGCACATCTTCTACGCCCACATCGGCCACTACGCCTGCCCCCGCTGCGGTCAGCGCCGCCCCGACCCGACAGTAGCGCTCACGACGCTGGAACCTGCCGGCCTGACCGGCAGCGCGCTCACCATCGCCCACCCCGCGGGAACCATCCAGCTCACTCTGCCCCTCCCCGGACTCTACAACGCGCAGAATGCGCTGGCCGCTACCGCCGCAGCGCTGGCGCTGGGCATCGATCCGGCAACGATCCGCGCCGCGCTGACCGGCGTCAGAGCCGCATTTGGCCGCATCGAACGCATCACCGCCGGAGCTGACGGCCCGCCGATGGTCATCGCTCTGATCAAAAATCCGGTTGGCGCCTCGGAGACCGTGCGCATGTTCACCGCGGCCACCGAGCAGCCGTTGCACATGCTCATCGCCATCAACGACCGCTTCGCCGATGGCACCGATGTCTCGTGGCTCTGGGACGCCAGCTTCGAGCCGCTGGCCGGACGGGTCGCCCGTATCACCGTCAGCGGCGCCCGCGCTGCCGACATGGCGCTACGCCTCGACTATGCCGGCGTTGACCCCAACGCAATCGTCGTGATCGATGATCTGGCCGCCGCTCTCGACGCCGCCCTGGCCGCCCTGCCGCCCGGCGAGACGCTGGCTATCCTGCCCACCTACACCGCCATGCTCGATCTGCGCGCCGACATCGCCCGCCGCGGCTGGGTGCCGCCCTTCTGGGAAGCCTGAACCGCAACGCGCCGCCGCGCTGCCCCCGGTGTCATACCGACTTTAGATAGATGGTCACGTATCGGGCAGCCACGTCAACGCTGTCTCAGAGCGCAGGATACGGCGGGAGCGCTCCGAAGAGCGGTTGCTGGGGCAGCACCGATC
>FWPU01005411.1_pt1 | contig 27741 bp, 27 predicted proteins | sample 2228361 | NCBI WGS metagenome assembly FWPU01 (sample SAMEA103939777, study PRJEB20133) | metagenome
GCCGGATGCGGTAATGCCGCACGTCCGGATCTGTGGAGGGGGTGATCAGCGATGGTCATTCCTACTCCGACTGGTGGGGGAAGAGGCCGACCCTCATCGGGCATCGGCCGAGGGTGCATCGCGCGCACCACCTGCAAGTGCGCGGATTCACCCGGACGCTTGCGTGCCTGCGGTGCGGCATGGCCGCTCCACTGTACACCCGCGACGACACGTCGCGCGGCGCGGTGCGGCGTCAGCGGGGTGGCCGCTCGAGGCGAGCGCGATCGGTCCACTGCCCCTCGAGCTCACGCCAGCGCTGGAGCCACGAGAGCTCCTGCCCGGCCGACTCGGCAAAGCGCAGGCGCACCGTGCCCTGCGCCAGATCCAGCTCGGCGCGCTCGACGAGCCGCCAGGGCACGGTGACGTCGGTGCTCTCGGGCAGCCTCAGCACCAACCCCTCGACGGTACGCCACCTCAGAATGCACACCACCCGCCCGTTGCCGTCCTTGAGCTCGACGCCGTCGAGGTCGAGGCGGAAGCGCTCGGCGCTCATTTCCGCTCCTTGGGGCAGACCGCCTGGTCCGCGGCCTTCACCTGCTCGGCCTTGGCGACGTCCTGCTTCGTGCCGTCGACCGTCTTCTGGGCGGCGTCGGCCGCCGCCTTCCAGCTGCCGTCCCTGGCCGCGAGCGAAGTGGCCAGCTCGAGCGTGCGCTGGTCGAGCTCGAGCTGCGACTCGAGGCTGTCGATCCACGCCTGATCGGCCTCGACGAGGGCAGCGCACTTGTCCTTGAGCTCGCGGATGGAGACCGAGCCCGGCTTCGACTTGTACCGCCGCACCAGCGAGTCGTAGGCGACGACGGCGTTGGCCCGGGTGCCGATGCGCACCGCGGTGCGGGCGGCGAGCCGGCCGCGAACGGCGTCGAGCTGGAGGAACTGCACGTCCGCCGAAGCAGTCGCCGGCGGCGGCTCGGTGGCCGCCGAGTTGAGCAGTACGAAGGGGTAGGTGAGGGTCAGCTCGTCCGACCGGCGCGGCAGCGTCATCGCGGCGACCTTCGCGGCCAGGCACTTCGCCACCTCGTCGGCGGTGGCGTCGCCGGTGGGCTCGGGCGTGACCTCGTTGGCCTTGTCCTTGGCGAGCTTCACAGTCACCCGCACGATGGGAGGCGCCTTCGACGCGTACGGAGCGAAGCAGTCGCAGAACGTCGGCTCGGCGAGGCGAATGCGCCCGGCGACGTCCGAGGCCTCGTTCACCCCGGTCTTCACCTGCGGGCTCGAAGGCGTGTGCCGCACCTCGACGTGGGCCTGCGCCAGCGCGCCGTCCTTCGGCTGCGGCTTCAGGGCCAGCTGCGCGAGCATGCTCTCGACGCATTTCTGCCCTTCGGGAGTGAGGTTCTGCCCAGAGACCCGGTGCTCGACGCCTTCGGCCGACGCGGTGGTGTCCACGGCGACGATCGTCTCCGGCGCGCCGGCGCGCGACTTGGGGTCGACCAGGCACTCGAGCACGTGCGCGCGGGCCGTCACCAGCGCGCCGATGAGCGCCTCCTTGTTGGCGGGGTGGGGCACGTCGATGGTGGGCGCCTGGCAGACCGCGATGTCGAAGTAGCCGATATTCTCGATCTTCTGCTTCTCGGGCACCGGCGCACCGGCCTGTTCTCCGGACGTCGGGGCGCTGGCGGGGGCCTTTTCCCCCTTGGGGGTGGCGCAACCGAGCGAGAGCAACAGCGCAAGAATGAAGCGACGCATCTCCCCTCCCGTCAGGAGCTCCTACGACAGGTTCTCGGCGTTCTTGAGGTCCTTGAGCCTCAGGCCGTTCTTCTTGAGCAGCCGATACAGGCTCTGCATCGACAGGCCCGTCTTCTGCTCGGCGATCTTCATGTCGAAGCCCGACTGCTTCATCACCTCGGCGAAGTAGAAGCGCTCGAAGTCGCCCACCACCCGGTCCTTCGCCTCGTGGTAGGGCAGCTGCACCAGCACGGCGCCGGAACTGCGCGACGGCTCGGCCTTGCGTGAGACGGGCTGGGCCATGAAGTCGAGCCAGTTGCCGTTGCCGGTCTCCTGCATCAGCGCGCCGCGCTCGAGCATGTTGCGCAGCTCTCGCACGTTGCCCGGCCAGTCGTAGCCCTCGAAGAGCGAGAGGGTCTGCGGCGAGAGCTCGAACGGCGTCGACAGGTTCTTGAGGAAGTGCTGCGCCAGAAGCGGGATGTCCTGCTTGTGCGAGCGCAACGGCGGGATGCGGACCTTGGCCACCGCCAGGCGGAAGTAGAGGTCCTTGCGGAAGCTCTCGGCCTGCACCTCTTCCTGCAGATTCTTTTGGGTCGAGGCGATGATGCGCACGTCGAGCTTCACCGCCTTGCCAGAGCGCACCAGCTCGCGCGCGTCGAGCAGCCTGAGCAGCTTCGGCTGAATCGACCTGGGCAGCTCGCCCACCTCGTCGAGGAACACCGTGCCGCCCTGGGCCGCTTCGAACGCGCCGGGCTGATCGCCCTTGCCGAAGAGCTCCGACTCGGCGACCTCCTCGGTGACGAGGTTGCAGTCGACGACGCGGAAGGGGCCGTGCCGCCGTTCGCTGTGGGCGTGCACCGCGCGGGCGGCGAGCTCCTTGCCGGTGCCGGTCTCGCCCTCGATGAGCAGGTTCACGTCCTCTCGGGCGATGCGCCGCAGCTCGGCGAAGAGGAGCTGCATCGGCTCGGACTGGCCGACCAGCTCGCCGAAGCTCTCGCCGCCCAGCTCGTAGCGCTCGCCCCTCGACTGCTGCTTCACCAAGAGCTTCGTCTTGCCGAGCTGAATCTTGTCGCCCGGCTCGAGGTAGGCCTTGAGCACCTGCCGCCCGTCGAGGAAGGTGCCGTTGCGGCTGCCCAGGTCGCGCAAGAGAAACCCCGCCGCCGAGCGCTCGATCTCCACGTGCCGGCGGCTCACCGTGGTGTCCGAAAGCACCAGGTCGTTGCTGGTGTCCGAGCCGACGCGGAGCAGCGGCTCGATGGTGCGCACCTTCTTTCCCTTGTCGGGGCCGGAGACGACCTCGATCGTCCACTCGCGCACCTCGACGTGGGCAGATTTCTTCTTGGGCAGCGACACCGACTCGGTTGTCTCGACTGCGCCAGTTCGCTCTTTCATGCCGTTGTGGGAGGGTGAGGGGCTGATTTCTACTTCAGAAATCGGCCCGGCGCGCCCATCGGGAGCGCAGGCCTTGCATCATGAAGAGTCGGAGGCGCAGGAGCCACATCTTCGTTCGGGCCGCCTCGGGCGGAGCGCGCTGAACATGGAAGCGCTCGGCGGCTACCAGGAGCTCCCCGACTCGGCGCGCCTCCTCGGGGCGGCGGTCTTCGTCATCGCGCTGGCGGTGGTGGCCTTGCTCGAGCGGCTGCAGCTGCAGCTCAAGGCGGCCGAGGCCTCGCGGTGGTGGGCCTCGAACGGGCGCGACGTCGTCAACGCCGCGGCGGTGGCGCTGATGACGCTCGGGCTTCTGGCCATCGGCTTCACCGGCCCGATCTCGCTGGCCATCTCGGCGACGTTGGTCATCGCCATCAGCCTGGTGCAGTCGTCGCTGGCGAACTACCCGCGCTGGTCGGCCGCGGTCACCTTTCTGGTGTCGCTGGCCGTGGGGCTTCCGGTGCTCGTGGCTCCCAAGGCCGTCCACGCGCTTTTCCGCCGTACGCTCGAGCTGTTGTTTTGAAGCATGTCTGGGCCGGTATCCGCTCCCGGCGCAGGTCGTGCGATGATGGGGGGCAAATGGTTCCCTTCGCCTTCACCATCGCTACGGTTCTGGCCAACGCTGCGGGCGTCGTCGGTTACTCGGGTCTCCAGGGAGGCAACGGCTGCAACGGCTGCCACACGGGCGGCGGCACGCCGAACGTCACCATCACGGGCCCGACGTCGATCGGCGCCGGCACCACGGCCACGTACACGCTCACCATCACCGGCGGCTCGGCGAACCGCGCCGGCATGAACGTCGCGGTCAGCGATCAGTTCGCGAAGCTGAACCCGGCGGGAAACGACACCGCGCTCGCGTTCGGAGAGCTGTACCACGTCTCGCCCAAGGCGTTCTCCGGCGGCACGGCGACGTTCCAGTTCTCGCTCACGGCGCCGCCGTTCGCCGGCACCATACGGCTGCACGGCACCGGCAACTCGACGAACGGCAACGGAGCCACCAGCGGAGACGCCTCGGCCTCGACGGTGCTCAGCATCACGGTGACGCCGGGCTCGGGGCAGAACCCGCCGGTCGTCACCACGCCGGCCTCCGTGGCGTCGAACCCGGTGCGGTCGCGCTCGGTGCAGGTGAGCGTCGATGCCAACGACGACGGAGGCGCGGCCAACCTCTCGTACAGCTGGGAGGCGACCGGCCCGGCGCCCGTGACGTTCAGCCCGAACGGCAGCAACAGCGCCAAGACGTCGACCGCGACGTTCCAGCGGCCGGGCAGCTACACGCTCAAGGTGACGGTCGTCGACGGCACCAACCGGGCGGCTGAGAGCACCGTCGCGGCGAACGTCGAGGCCGCGTACACCACGCTGCGGGTGACGCCGGTGACGGTCTCGGTTCCGCCGCGGGGCACGCAGCAGTTCACCGCCTCGGCGCGGGACCAGTTCGAGGGCGAGCTGTCGCCCCAGCCGACCGTGCAGTGGAGCGTCCCCGCCGGGGGCGGCACCGTCACCCAGACCGGCCTGTTCACCGCGCAGTCCAGCCCCGGCACGGGTTTTCTGGTTCAAGCGAGCGCCACCGTGAACGGTCTGCTCAAGAGCACCGCGGCGTCGGTGGCCGTGGGCATGCCGGCGCCGACTCCGACCGACCAGACACCGCCGAGGGTGGCGCTCGTCTCGCCGCAGCCGAACACCACGCTCGAGGCCGGCGTGGTGCTGGAGGCGGTGGCCACGGATGACACCGGAGTGGCCGAGGTGACGTTCAACGTGAACGGCATCGTCGTGGCGACCGTGACGTCTCCGCCGTGGCGTGCGACCTACGCGCCCGGGCCGCAGCTGCCCGGAGGCACGCAGCCCCTCGAGGCGGTGGCCAAGGACATCGCGGGCAACATCGGCCGGTCGAGCATCGTTCCGGTCGAGGTGCCGGGCTCGGCGGGTGGCGCGGGCGGAGGCGCCGGCGGCGGAGCGGGCGGCGGTGCGGGCGGCGGTGCGGGTGCCGGCGGTGGAACGGGCGGCGGCGCCGGCGGAGGCACGGGCGGAGGCGGCAGTGAGCCTCCGCGTGGCTGCGCCTGCGGCTCGGCCCCCACTGCCTTGGCGCTGGTCGCGCTGGCGTCGCTGCTCCGTCGGCGCCGGCGGTGACTGGGGCCGCGTTGCCCGCGACGAGGAACGGCTGCAGCGAATCACCGCCGGTGTCCGCGGGCCGCCGAGCTTTCGGTGTGGCGCGGCCTCGGCTCACCAAAGCTGCTTTCCGGCGAGCTCGATGATTCGCGGCGGGTCCTGCGTGAAGTCGCTGTACCGCACCCAGGTCGGTCGCACTCGAACGTGGGTGATGCCGGGCCAGGCGAGCCGTTCGCGGCCGTCGGGATACGCGACGAAGTAGCACTCGCGAATGCGCTCGAGCTCCTGGCCGGCCGGGAAGTCCGCGACGCCCTCGATTTGCGCGGTGATGTCATCGTCCCAGCCGATGACGAGCGCGACGCGCGGGTCGGCGCGCAGGTTGCGGTACTTGCGGGTGTCCTCGGTGGTGTCGAAGACGATCTCCAGCTCGTCGCTCACCGCGAAGCCGACGACGGCTGCTTGGGGGGCTCCGCTCGGCGAGACCGAGGCCTGAACGGCGAGCTTGTACCTGCGGAGGAACGAAACGAGCTCCGTGCGTGTCATCGGTGGCTGTCTACCACCGGTGTGCCGCGCACTGCTCGCGCGAGCCGGCGGAGCGCCCTCCGCCGGCCCGGACCGCGCACCGTCAGAACTGGTGCGCCTCGGTCGACTCGACCAGAGCGAGCGTCGAGCTCTGGCCGCCGGCGATGACCTCGGCGACCTGGTCGAAGTAGCCGGTGCCGACCTCGCGCTGGTGCCTGGTGGCGCTGTAGCCGTGCGCCTCGGCGGCGAACTCGGCCTGCTGCAGCTTCGAGTACGCAGCCATGCCGTGGTCACGGTACTCGCGCGCCAGCTCGAACATCGAGTGGTTCAGCGCGTGGAAGCCGGCGAGCGTGACGAACTGGAACTTGTAGCCCATCGCTCCGAGCTCGCGCTGGAATTTGGCGATGGTGGCGTCGTCGAGCTTCCGCTTCCAGTTGAACGACGGCGAGCAGTTGTACGCGAGCAGCTTGCCCGGCCACTTCGAGTGCACGCCCTCGGCGAACCGCTTCGCCTCGGCCAGATCCGGCGTCGACGTCTCGCACCAGATGAGGTCGGCGTACGGGGCGTAGGCCTGGGCCCGGGCGATGGCGATGTCCAGCCCGTCGCCCTTGAGCCGGAAGAAGCCCTCGGGAGTGCGCTCGCCCTCGGCGATGAACGGGCGGTCGCGCACGTCGACGTCGCTGGTGAGCAGCTTGGCGCTCTGGGCGTCGGTGCGGGCGATCAGCACCGTGGGCACGTCGAGCACGTCGGCCGCGAGCCGCGCCGCCACCAGCGTGCGGATGAACTGCGACGTCGGTACCAGCACCTTGCCGCCCATGTGGCCGCACTTCTTCTCGCTGGCCAGCTGGTCCTCGAAGTGAACGCCCGCGGCGCCCGCCTCGATCATCGCCTTCATCAGCTCGAAGGCGTTGAGCGGCCCGCCGAAGCCGGCCTCGGCGTCGGCCACGAGCGGCAGGAACCAGTCGCGCTCGTGCTTGCCCTCGCCGTGGTCGATCTGGTCGGCGCGCCTCAGCGCCGCGTTGATGCGCTTGACCAGCGCCGGCACCGAGTCGACCGGGTAGAGGCTCTGGTCGGGGTACATCTGGCCCGAGGTGTTGGCGTCGGCCGCCACCTGCCAGCCCGAGACGTAGATGGCCTTGAGGCCGGCGCGGGCCATCTGCACCGCCTGGCCGCCGGTGAGCGCTCCGAGCGCGTGCACGTACGGCTCACGGTGGAGCAGCTCCCAGAGCTTCCTCGCCCCGCGCGTGGCGAGGGTGTACTCGATTCTCAGCGAGCCCCGAAGGCGCTCGACGTCGGCCTTCGAGTATGGGCGCATGATGCCGTCGAAGCGGCGCGCGTGAACGTCGTGGCTGTCTTTCCACTGCGTGGCGGTGCTCATGCCTGCTCCTTGTGTGAGGTGGGGTCGATCGGCGCGACCAGGTGCGCGTAGGCGGGAAGGGTGAGGAACTCCTCGAACGTCGGTGCGGTCAGAAGCTCATGGAACAGTGCGCGGGCCTGTGCGAAGCGGCCCTTGGCGAACCTCTCGGCGCCGACCTCGCGCTCGATGACGCGCATCTCCTCGTCGATGCAGCGCTCGAGCTCGGGCCGGGTCAGAACGCCGATGCCCTCGAGCTCTGCTCGGTGCTTGAGCTGCTGCCAGACCTGGGCGCGGCAGATCTCCGCGGTCGCCGCGTCCTCCATCAGGTGGTAGAGCGGCACGCAGCCCTGGCCGCGCAGCCACGCCTCGAGGTACTGCACCCCGACGCGGATGTTGTGGCGCAGCCCGGCCTCGGTGCGGGTGCCCTGCGGCACGCGCAACAGGTCGTCGGCGGTGACCCGCACGTCCTCGCGCTTGACGTGGAGCTGGTTCTTCCCCGGCATGTGCGCGTCGAACACCTGGCGGGCGACGCTCACCAGGCCGGGGTGCGCCACCCAGGTGCCGTCGTGGCCCTCGGTGACCTCGCGCAGCTTGTCGGCGCGCACCTTCTGTAGCGCGGCCGCGTTCGCCGCCGGGTCGTCCTTGATGGGAATCTGCGCCGCCATGCCGCCCATCGCGTGGGCGTTGCGCCGGTGGCAGGTGCGGATGAGCAGCTGCGCGTAGGCCTTGAGGAAGCCCTTGTCCATCGTCAGCTGCGAGCGGTCGGGCAAGAGCGCGGCCGGCGAGAGCGCCTGCTTCTTGATGAAGCTGAAGATGTAGTCCCAGCGGCCGCAGTTGAGCCCCGCCGAGCGCGCCCTGAGCTCGTAGAGGATCTCGTCCATCTCGAAGGCGGCCGGCAGCGTCTCGATGAGCACCGTGGCCTTGGCCGAGCCGTAGGGCACTCCCAGCGCGTCCTCGGCGAACGACATGACGTCGTGCCACAGCCGCGCCTCGAGGTGGCTCTCCATCTTGGGCAGGTAGAAGTACGGGCCGGTGCCAGAAGCGAGCAGCTCCTTGGCGTTGTGGAAGAAGAACACTCCGAAGTCGAACAGCGCGCCGCTCATCGGCTCGCCGTCGACGCGCACGTGGGCCTCGGGCAGATGCCAGCCGCGGGGCCGCACGAACAGCGTCGCCACGTCGTCCTTGAGCCGGTAGGCCTTTCCCTCCGGCGAGGTGTACGTGAGGCGCCTCCGCACCGCCTCGACCAGCGCCTGTTGGCCCTCGATGAGATTCGCGAACGTCGGCGCCGCCGCGTCCTCGAAGTCGGCCATGAAGACGTTGGCGCCCGAGTTCAGCGCGTTGATGACCATCTTCCGGTCGGTGGGGCCGGTGATCTCGACGCGGCGGTCGAGCAGGTCCTCGGGCACGGGCGCCACCGTCCAGTCGCCCTCGCGGATGCGCGCCGTCTCGGCCAGGAAGTCGAACCGCTCGCCGCGGTCGAGCCGGGCCTGCACCTCACGTCGCCGCTCGAGGAGCGCCCGCCGCCTCTCCCCGAAGCGCCGCTCGAGCTCGGCCACGAACTGGAGCGTTTCGCCCGAAAGCACCGTTCCGACCCCCGGCACCGCCTTCAACACGGTTACGCCGGCAGGTATTTTCATATTTACCAAGACCTCCTCCAAACAAGCGGGAGCAAGTTAATCACTCCGATGCAGTGCGTTGTCAATGGGGACGAAGATACAGATTGCCGGAGCGTGCGCGCGGGCTGTTGACCATGTGAGTCAACGAGTAAAGCATTTACAGCGTCGACGCATGGCCGCGCGCGCGAGGGCGTGCCCGTAAATTACGGCGTCGGCGGGGAATCAGGGAGCGCGTTGACGCGCGAGCTTTTGCCTGACCGAGAGCTCCTCGTACAGCGCGCGGACCCTGTGCACGTACTCGATGAAACGGCCCAGCTGGTCGAGCGTGAGCGCCTGCGGGCCATCGCAGAGGGCGCGCGAGGGCTCGGGGTGGAAGTCCACCAGCACCATCGAGGCCCCGGCGATGACACCCTGACCGGTGACGTGGAAGATGTCGGGAATGCCGTCGGGCGCGACGTCGGCGCGGCCCACCGAGTGCGAGGGGTCGACGCACACCGGAAGCCGCGTCTGCCTTCGCACCACAGGCACGTGCGCGAAGTCGACCAGGTTGCGGTGCGGATCTCCCAGGTGCGACTTCACGCCGCGGAGGCAGAAGACGATGTTCGGGTTGCCTTCCGAGGCGATGTACTCGCAGGCGTTGAGCGACTCCTCGAGCGTGATGCCCATGCCCCGCTTGAAGAGGACGGGGAAGGTGCGCTGCTGCCCGAGCTGCTTGAGCAGCTCGAAGTTCTGCGCGTTGCGCGTGCCGACCTGCAGCATCACGCCGGTGGCGTTGCCGCTCGCCTCGACGGCCGCGCGCACCTCGTCGATCTGGCGCGCGTCGGTGACCTCCATTGCCACCACGCGGATGCCGTACTTGCCGGCCAGCTCCAGCACCCAGCTCAGGCAGTCCTTGCCGAGGCCCTGGAAGTCGTACGGGCTGGTGCGCGGCTTGTAGACGCCCATGCGGGTCGTCACCACGCCAAATGCCTTCAGCGCCGCGTAGGTCTTCTCGACGTTCTCGCGCGTGTCCACGGCGCAGAGGCCGGCGAAGACGTGCACGGTGCGCTCGTCGAAGGACACGCCGTTGTACTGGAACCCCGGCGTCTCGAACCGGCCGTGGCGGCCGATGAGGCGGTACTTCGCCGAGACGCGCACCACACCTCGGACGCCGGGCATCTGCCGGAACGACTCCTCGGAGATCGAGCCGATCACCTGGCTGGGGCCGATCAGGTGGACCTCGGTGACGGTGTGGCTCGCGCCCTTGAAGACGTGCTTGCGCAAGTTGACGCCCGGGTAGCGCGAAGCCACCTGCATGACGGCGTCGATGAGTGGCTCCGGAGCGTCCGGATCGAGCGTGATGATCATCGGCGTGGCCTCGTGGGCGCCGGACCGTAGATCAGCGGCGACCCAGGACGCGAGTAATGCGTTCAGCCGCGTGCTCGAGTGCCTCGTCGCTGGCCGCGAAAGCGAGCCTCAAATGCCCCTCGCCCGAGCGGCCGAAGGCCGAGCCGGGAGTCACCGCCACGTGCGCCTCCTCCAGCAGCCGCTCTGCCAGCTCGGCCGAGCTGTGCCCCGTGCCGCGGACGTCGGCGAAGGCGTAGAACGCTCCGTCGGGCAGCGGGCAGCGCACGCCCTCGATCCTCGACAGCGCATCGGCCAGCCTGCGCCGCCTGCGGTCGTAGGCCGCCACCATCTCGGCGACCGGTGCCTGCGGGCCCTCGAGCGCCGCCACGCCCGCCCACTGCACGAACGCGGCGGTGCAGGTCACCGAATGGCCGTGCACGCGCATCACCGGCTGAAGGAGCGCGCGCGGGCCCGCCACGTACCCGAGCCGCCAGCCGGTCATCGCGTACGACTTGGAGAAGCCGTTGAAGGTCAGCGTGCGGGCGGCCATGCCGTCGAGCGCCCCGAGGCTCTTGTGCCGGCGGCCGTCGTAGAGGATCTTCTCGTAGATCTCGTCGGAGAAGACGAGCAGATCGTGCTCGAGGGCGAACGAGCGAATCGCCTCGAGCTCGCCGTCGTCCAGCACGCATCCGGTGGGGTTGTTGGGCGAGTTCACGAAGAGCACGCGCGAGCATTCCGTTCGCGCGCGTTCGAGAGCGTCGCGGTCGATGCGGAACCCCTGGTCCGCGTCGAGCGGCACGCTCACCGGGCGACCTCCGGCCAAAGACACCATCGGCGCGTACGAGACCCACGCCGGCTCGGGGATGAGCACGTCGACGCCGCTCTCGACGAAGGCCAATGTCGCGAGGAACAGGGCCGCTTTGCCGCCCGGGGTGACGACGACGCCGCCCTCGGGCTCGACGGCGATGCCGTTCTCGGCCCGGAGCTTCTCGGCGATCGCCTGCCTCAGCTTGGGGATGCCCGGGCCCGCCACGTAGTGCGTGTGGCCGGCGTTCATCGCCTCGATGGCCGCCTCGCGCACGTGCGCGGGCGTGGGGAAGTCGGGGTCTCCGCCGCCGAGGTCGATGACGTCGATGCCCTGGGCCTTGAGCGCGCGGGCCCGCTCGGACACGGCGACGGTGGGTGAGGGGGGAACCTGGGCGGCGCGCGTGGCGGGTCTCATGGGGCGTTGTGGCGAAGCGAGCTCGCAAGCATAGTCCGCACCCCGAGGAGACAACGATGAACGTGGCGTTCCGGGGCGAGCGCGGAGCGTACAGCGAGGAGGCGGTGCGGCGCCTGTTCGGCGACGTGGAGGTCCTCCCGTGCGCGCGCTTCGCCGACGTCTTCGAGGCGGTCCGCGAGCGCCGCGCCGACGCGGGCCTGGTGCCGGTCGAGAACTCGCACGCCGGCTCCGTCGTGGACAATCACGACCTGCTCCAGTCGGGCGGGTTGTGCGTCACCGGCGAGGTCGAGCTGCGAATTCGTCACTGCCTGCTCGCTCCGCGAGGCGTGGGGCTTGCGAGCATCCGTCGCGTGCGCTCGCACCCGCAGGCGTTGGCCCAGTGCGACGAATTCATCCGCCAGCAGAAGCTCGAGGCGGTCGCCGACTACGACACCGCCGGCAGCGCCAAGCTCGTGGCCGAGCGCAAGCCGACCGACGAGGCCTCCATCGCCAGCGCCGGCGCAGCAGCCATCTACGGGCTCGAGGTGCTCGCCGAGAGCATCGAGACCAACCGCAACAACTTCACCCGCTTCGTCTCCATCGGCCTTCGGCCCGCGGCGCGGAGAGATCCGTCGAAGACCTCCATCGTCCTCGGCACCGAGAACCGGCCGGGAGCGCTGTGCCGTGCGCTGGGCGTGTTCGCGCGCCGGAGCATCAACGTGACCAAGCTCGAGAGCCGCCCGTCGCGCCGCGTGCCCTGGGGAGCACATCTTCCATCTCGACTTCGAGGGCCACCGCGACGACGAGGCCGTCGCGGCCGCCCTGAAGGAGCTCGAAGCCGAGAGCGCGCTGGTGACGGTGCTCGGCTCTTACCCGGCGTGGACGAGGGGCTGAATCTCACTTGCGGGTGCGGTCGGACCGGCGATGTGCCAGCGCCTGGCGCGCCGAACGGCCTTCGTCCAGGGCGCGCTCGAGCGATGGGCCGTCCAGGTCGGCGAGGTGCTCGAGCTCCGCGACCAGCCGGTGCAACGCCTCGCGGAGCGGACCGCGGTTCATGCTGAAGATGGCGCGCCACATGGCCGCGGGGCTCATGGCGACGCGGGTGGCGTCGAGGAAGGAGGGCCCGGCGGTCTCGGCGTTCCCTTCGAGCCTGGACAGCGCGAACGCGAGCAGGTGCGGGAGGTGGCTCAGCCGGGCGATCCGGGTGTCGTGCTCCTCGGGCGTCATGAAGACGGGCCGCATGCGCAGCTCGCCGGCGAGGGCGGTGAGGTGGTCGATTGCGGCCTTGTGCGTGCGCGCGGTGGGCGTGATGACGAACGGAGCGTTCTCGACCAGCGCCTCGTCGGCGGCGTCGATGCCCTGGCCTTCGTTGCCGAACATCGGGTGCCCGCCGACGTAGAGCGTTCCCGGCGGGAGCGATGCCTCGAGCGAGGCGACGACGGGCGCCTTGACGCTGCCGACGTCGACCAGGAGGCCGTCGCGAGAAAGGTGCGCAGCGCACTCGCGCGCGACGTCCACGACGCGATCCAGCGGGGTGGCCACGAGCACCACGCCGGCGCCCTCGAGCAGCGAGAGAGCCGAGCCGCCGCGGTCGATGGCGCCGCGCTCGATGGCCCGGGTGATGGTGGGCTCGTGCACGTCGACGCCGACCACCGAGTAGCCCGCTCGCCGCAGCGCCATGCCCAACGAGCCCCCCACGTGGCCCACTCCGACGATGGCAGCGGTCCGGGTCACGGTCGTTTCGCGTCGACGGCGAACTCGGGGCGCAGCCGCCTGGCGCCGTGGAGATACAGATGGCGCATCTCGTCCTGCCGGCGGTCGGTGTTGACCAGCATCACCACGCGGATGCAGCGCTCGAGCGCGCCCGGCACGTCCATCTCGATGCTCGAGAGCAGCGGCACGTGGAAGAACCCCAGCTCGCGGGCCACCCTGGCCGGGAAGGTGGCGTTCAGGTCCTTCGTGCAGCTGAAGGTGATGGAGACCAGGTCGTCGCGGCCGACGCTGTTTGCTTCGACCAGTCGGCCCAACAGCTCGCGCGTGGCGGCGAGGATCGCCTCCTCGGTATTGGCTTCGGCGGTGGTGGCGCCCTTGATGCCTCGGCAGGGCATGTCGTCCTCCGCGCCGAGCCCTACCGGAAAATCCGTCTGGAGGAAACCACGAGCAGCTACCGCACCAGCTCGCGCGCGAGGAATGCGCCCGCTTCGGCCATGCCCGCTTGGGCGGCGGCACGTCCGCGGTCCGACTCGAGAACCCGGCGCGCCGATTCGGACGCGGTGCCTGCCTGCACGTCCAGAAGGAGCCAGAACGCCGCGGTGTCGGGCGTCTGCGGCATCTTGCGCCCGGGGCGAAGCGGTCGCTCGCCGAGCGACTCCGCCACCTCCTCCAGGATGGCGGCCTCGTCCAGCCGCTTGTGCTTCGCGCGCAGCGCGTTCCAGGTCGAGGCGAGGAGCTCCTCGTAAAGGGCGGTGGCGAGGGCGCGCTCGAGGTGCCCGCGGGCCTCGTCGTCGGACACTCCGTGCACGTCTGCGTAGCTGGGAGCGAGCCTGGCCACGACGACGGCGCGCGTGGCCAGGTGGCCGAGCCGGGGAGGGAAGCGCACGCGCGGATGCTACCGAATGGCCGCGCTGCCGCCGCGCAGGCGAGCCGGCACGTCCATTGGTGAAAGCGGCGATGCCACGTTGGGCTGATCAGCCGGTCAGGTGAAACAGGCCGGAGTCTACGCGAGCGCCGGAAGCGGCCTACACATCGGCACCGCAGCGGCAGAATGCCCCAGCATGGCCGCCGCTGCCGAGCCTGTTTCATCCATCCGTGGTGCGCCGCAGGCGCGTGGAGACGTCAGTCCGCGCCGCCGCCGGGAATCGAGCTCTTCCCGGTCGGAGCGGGCTCGCCCGGCGCGGCCGGTGGCTTGGCTTTGTCGGGCGTGGGCGCGCAGTCCTTCATCGTCGGGTGGGCCGAGGCCTTGCGCGCCCGCGGCGCCCTGGCGGGTTTCGGCTGGGCCTCGGGGAGGCACATCGGCGCAAAGACGCGCGGCGGAGCGCCCTCGGTGCCGGCGAGCACGTGCGAGCCCGTGTCCGTGGTGGCGCTGCCGTCGCTGGTGGCCGTCGCGGTCGCGCTGGCCGAGCCCTCGGGTCGCCTGGTCGCCTCGCCGAGGAGCGTTGGCGGTCTCGCTGGTTGTCGTCACCATCACCCACGCGCACGGCCAATCGCCGCAGGCGAACGCGTCTTCGGTTGCCGCCGCCCACAAGAGGCTCCAGGCGGCGCGGGACAACCTGGCGAAGGCGGTGCAGCGCATCGAGAAGGATCCTCCGAGCACGGCCGATCTGGACGCCGCTCACGCCGCGGTCGAAGCCCTGAAGGAAGCGATCGACGCCGGAGCCGAGAACGAGCCGAAGGATCTCGAGTACGCGAAGGCCGCTTTGGCCGCGCGCAAGGAGCTGCGGACGCGACGCGAGTACGTCGACCAGCGCCGCGCGAACGTCCACATCCACAATCATCGGCGAGCGATCGACTCTGCCCTCGCGACGCTGGAGGAGCGCGCCCGCCGGACCGAGAACAAGGACGCGAGCGCGAAGGACTTCGACGATGCGCGCGCGGCGGTTGCGGCGGTGAAGAAGATCGTCGACGAAGGCCGACCGTTCGCGAAGCAGGATGAGAAGTTCGCCAGCTGCCTCACCGAGGTCGACGCGACGGTCGCCCGCCACGAGAAGGCGATCGACGATCGTTGGGCGTTGCGGGCAGTCGACAAGCACCGAGCGCTCGGTCGAGGAGAGCCGTCAGGCGCTGTCGGCCGCGATGGCCGCGCTCGCGAAGAACGGGAGCGATGCGAATTTCGAAGCAGCCGACAAGGAACGGCGGCGATCGTCGTTCGCGAGCTCGTCGAGAAGTTTCAACCGCAGGCGTCGCGCAGCCAGGCGTTCGGCCAGTACGTCGACGAAGTGAAGAAGACGCTCATCGAGGTCGAGGTCGAGCTCCAGCGGCGTAGCCTCGACTCCGCCCGGGCGGAGGTCGTTCGGGCGCTCAAGAACGTCGAGCGGCGGAATGCCACCGACGAGCAATTCGCCGAGCTCGACACCGCCCTGACCGTCCTGAAGAAGACGCTCGAGACCGTGCACAAGAAGGATCCGGCGATTGCCGGCGCGGCGGCCGACGCGAAGGCGCTGCTCCGCGACGCTCGGGCGCGCATGGCGAAGCGCCGCGTGGATGTCGACATCGAACGCCAGCGCGCCAAGGTGCAGGAGACGAAGCGGAACACGGAGGCCGTGGTCAGGGAGATCCAGCAGCCGAGCATCGGCGACGAGCAGCTCCAGGCGGCCGAAGAGGCGATCGGGCAGCTCGAGGCCGTCCTGGAGCAGGGCGCCGCGCTGACGAAGAAGGACCGCGACTACGCGCAGCTCGACCGCGAGGTGAAAAACCGCATCACCGAGCTCAAAGGGCGAATCGCGGCACGCAGGCTCGCGCTCGCGGTGAACGCCGGCCGGAAACAGTTGAACGACGCGAACGCCGACGCGAAGTCGAAGATCGACGCGGCCAGGAAGCCCGAAGCGACCGACGCCGACGTCGAGGCCGCGTCCAGGAGCGTCGAAGCGTTCACCCAGGCGATCGAGGCGAACGCCGCGCTCGAGAAGCAGGACCGGGGCTACGCCGCGCACGCGGAGCGGGCCCGCGACGAGCTCATGCGTCGCATCGAGGCGCTCGAGCGAGCGAGGTTGGAACGCGCGCTCCGCCGGCAGACCGGCGACGCGTTCGCGGCGGGTGCAGCGGCGGTCGAGGCCGCCGGTTCGACGCAGGACCTTCGCAAGCAGAAGGAGCACTACGAGAAGGCCATTTCCCAGTTCAGGTCCTGCGAGAAGGACGGGGCGAGCATGGTCAAGGAGAACCCCACGCTCGCGAGAATCCCGGTGCTCGCCGAGGGGCAGACCCGCATGCCGAGCGAGGTGATGGCGCTCTGCGCCGAACGGGTGAAGGCGACCGAGCAGCTGCTCAGGCAGGCCATGGCGCTCATCGCGTTCGAGGACGGCCCGAAGCGGGCGTTCGAGACCGGCAAGGCCCTGCTCGACAAGGACAAGAAGAGCGAGGCGCTCCCCCAGTTCGGCGAGTGCATCTCGACGGGGAAGATCGCGCTCTACAAGTACCCCGAGCTCAAGGAGCGCACGTTCGTGGTTGCCGGCGCCAACACGACGATCACCGAGCTCATCGACCAGTGCATCAACCAGCGGAAGGCGCTGCTGCCGAAGTAGAGCGGCGACGATCCGAAGAGTCGGCCAACGAGGAAGAAGAAAGCCCCGGAGTCACCTCCGGGGCCTTCGAGTGACCCTGCCGGGATTCGAACCCGAGTTTGTGCCGTGAGAGGGCACCGTCCTAACCGCTAGACGACAGGGCCTCGTGTTGCGCTACGTATTCGAACTGTCCGGCCCGGTCAACCGGGCCATCGAAAGCTGGGGGACTAGGATTCGAACCTAGATAGCCAGATCCAGAGTCTGGCGTCCTGCCGTTAGACGATCCCCCAAAAAACCGCCTCTGATTCTACTTCTGTTCCTTCTTCTTTTTCGCCGGCTTGCCCGGCTCCTTCTTCTCCTTCTCGGCGAGCACGACGTAGATGCGCACCTCGTCGTTCGCCTCGTAGATGTTCAGCCCCTCGAACCCCTTCCCGGACGGGTTGACGATATGCACCGCCTTGATACCCGGCTGGTTGACGATCGGCTTCCGGGGAAACGCGCTCGGTGGGTATACGGTCTTGAAGTACTTCTCGGTTGCCTCCCAGTCGCCCTGCACCCGGTATCGGTTCTCTCCGACCTTCTGTGCTCCGTCCGGCAGCTGGACGCCACCGGGACCCGTGCCTGACCACCCCACCGCCGGCAACAACACCAAAAACGCCGCCGCCCACGAGGGGCGCGACTTATAGGAACGGGCCTGTGAGGTGTCAAGGCGCACGGCCAGAGATATACGACCACGCGGCGAGCACGTCCATCCACACGGCCACCATGCCGTGGAGGAGCGCTCCATACCAGAAGCTCCGCGTCCTCAGCGCCAAGACCCCCAGCGCCACGCCCGCCAGGATGCTCCCCAGCGCCTCGAGCTCCGCCTTGCCGAGGTGCATCACCGCGAACGGCGCCGTCTGCACCAGCACCGCCCCGGCCCGGCCGAACCGCGGGAGCAGCCCGTTCAGCATCCAGCCGCGGAAGAGGAACTCCCAACCGACGAAGTAGGTGAAGTACGCCGCCTCGTAGACGAGGAACAGGCCGAGGCTCACCTGCGTCTTTCCCTCGCCGATGCTCAGCGTGTAGGCCGCCTGGCCGGCCAGCGGGTAGTGGCCCGCGAACGCCTCGAGCCGCGACGCCACGTACACCGCGGGCAACATCACCGCCAGAAACAGTGCGGTCAGCTTGAGCCCCGCCCGCCAGTCGCCCAGGCCGAGCCCGTAGCGGCGGTTGAAGCTGCCCCGCGTGCCGAACGACAGCGCCAGCGGCACCACAAGGTACAAGGCCAGGCTCGCGCCGAACCACCAGAAGTACGGCAGCGACGCCGCCGCGGGGTGCTTGTCGAAGCGGTCGCCGAACACCACCCGGAAGTAGGAGGTGGCCGCCTGGTAGTGCGAGACGATGAGCACCGCGCTTGCGCCGAGAATGACCACCGCCGGCTCGCCGCCCAGCTCGCGGACGTAGCGACGGATGCGGTCCATCACCCGATGCGCGACAGCGCCGCGTCGATGCGCCGGAGCGACTCCTCGCGCCCGACCAGCTCGAGCGTGTCCCCGATGCCCGGGCTCGCGGTGCCCCCGGTCACCGCCACGCGGATGGGCTGCGCCACCTTGCCCATGCCCACCGAGGCCTGCTCGGAGACCTGCTTCACCACTCCCTCGATGCTCGCCGCCTCGAACGCCTCGAGCTTCGCCAGCTCGTCGCGCACCCGGGCGAGAATGGGCTTCGACTCGGGCGTGAGGTGCTTCTGCGCCGCCTTGGCGTCGAGCGTCACTCCGGTTCCGAAGTACTGCGAGGCGGTCTCGGCCATCTCCTTCAGCGTCTTCTGCCGCTCGCGGAAGGCGAGCACGAGCTTCACCACCCGCCGCTCGTCGGCGCGCACGCCTCTCGCCTCGAGGAACGGAGCGAGCCTCGAAGCCAGCTCCTCGGGCGACAACAGCTTCATCCACTGCTGGTTCAGCCAGAGGAGCTTGTCGGGGTTCCACACGCCCGACGTGGTGCCGACGTTGGCGAAGTCGAACCACTCGACGAGCTGCTCGCGGCCGATGACCTCGTCGTCGCCGTGGCTCCAGCCCAGCCGCATCACGAAGTTCACCAGCGCCTCGGGCAGGATGCCGTTCGCCTTGTGCAGCATCACGTCGGCTTCGGGGTGCCTGCGCTTCGACAGCTTCTCGCGGTCGGGCCCCAAGATGAGCGGAAAGTGCGCGAACTCGGGCACCTGCCAGCCGAACGCCTCGTACAAGAGGAGCTGCGGGAACGTCGAGTTGACGTGCTCCTGCCCGCGGCCGACCAGCGTCACCTCCATGAAGTGGTCGTCGACGACGCAGCCGAAGTTGTAGAGCGGAATGCCGTCGGCCCGCAGAAGCACGGCATCGTCGAGGTCCGAGTACGGCTTGCCGATGCGCCCCAGCACCTTGTCGGTGAACGTCACCATGCCGTCGGTGGCCGGCATCTTGAAACGCACCACGTACGACGTCCGCCCGGGCGGAGGAGCCTTCAGCTCGCGGCAGGTGCCCTCGTACCGGTAGGCCCGCTTCTCGGCCTCGGCCACCTTTCGCCGGGCCTCGATCTCCTCCCGCGTGCAGTAGCAACGGTAGGCCCGGCCCATCTCGATGAGCTTCTCGGCCCAGGTCCGGTACAGCTCGAGCCGCTGGCTCTGGAAGTACGGGCCGAAGGGGCCGCCCACCTCGGGCCCCTCGTCCCAGTCGACGCCGAGCCACTTGAGCCCGTCGAGAATGGCGCGAACCGACGCCTCGGTGCTGCGCTCGCGGTCGGTGTCCTCGATGCGGAGGATGAACGTCCCCCGGTGGCGCCGGGCGTAGAGCCAATTGAACAGCGCGGTGCGGGCGCCCCCGATGTGGAGGTACCCGGTCGGCGATGGAGCGAAGCGGACGCGAACGGCCATGGGGCGGCGGGCAATTAGCAGACGGCCCGATCAGACGCCACACCGGCGTCGCCCGCTCCGGGCCATTCCCGGTCAGCGGCGTCGGGCCGGTATGAAGTAACCGTCGGTGCCGCACGAGGTCTCGAGCCCGTTCGCCTGGCAGAAGGCCTTCGACTCCTGGGCGCACGCCTTCCGGCCGGCCAGAAATCCCCGCGCGCGCGACAGGCACGACGACAGGCGCCGCTCGGCCTCGCGCCGGACGATCGCCTTGTGCGTCGGCGCCTCGCAACCGAGCACCGCTAGAACGACCAGAACGACGACTGCGCTCGCTCGATGGCCCGCCATTGCCACGCCTCCCATCCCGCGTGAGCGACGTTCTCCCGGGGGCACTCGAGGGCGTGGATGAGCTCGTGGGCGAACGCGTTGCGCGAAAAATCCTCGCTTCCGATCTGCGCCAGCTTCTGCGCGCACCACGTGGCGCCGGCGATCTTCCGGCCGTGCGGGTCGACCCAGCTCTCCTCGTCGACGCAAATGCTCGGCGCGGCGCTGCACAGCGGGCGCACCCGCCAGCCTTCGAGCCGCTCGCACGCCCGTTCGACGTGCTCGCCAATCACCGAGACCGCCCTGGCCTCGGCCGCGCGGAACGCCTCGCAGTCCTGCCCGTCGAAGACGAGGCCGCACTCCGAGCGACAGACGGCGGCCCGTCCACAACACGCGAGCAAGAGCAGGCCCATGCCGAGCAAGAGCGTGCGCATCCCCCCTCCCGGGGAGAAACGCTGAGTGCCCCGGGCCGGGCCCGCTACCCAGACTCGGGGGCAGGACCTCTCGCTCTAGCCCGCGCCGGCCACTTCCCTGTCGCCCCGCAGACGATCTCCGCGCTTCCGCCGCCACCTCGCTTGCGCGAAGCCCTGGACGGCGCCCCGAATGACGCGGCAGGGTGACGCACAGCGCGCAAAGGTTACGCACCCGCCGCCGGCGTGCCACCTTGTTGCCCGGCTGACCGCGGGAGCCGGAACGGACTTTGAGGTAATTTACCCGTTGGCCGAGCGAGGGAACGTCTGATGCGAAAGAGCTTCTGGGTGGCGGCCGTGCTCGCCTCGGCGCCGGTGTGGGCGACCACGATGCTGGCGCTCGACCTGGCGGCGCTGACGCGTAGCTCCGATGCGGTGGTCCACGGCAGGGTGGCGCGCGTCGAGAGCCGCTGGACGGGCGACAAGCTGCGCATCGTCACCGACGCCGAGATCGAGGTCATCGACGCCGTGAAGGGCGAGGTCGGCAAGACGGTGCGGCTGGTGAGTCCCGGCGGCGTGGTGGGCGACATCGGCCAGAAGGTGCACGGCAGCCCGAATTTCACCCGCGGCGAGGAGGTCGTCGTCTTCCTCGAAGCGCGCCCCGGCGGGACCTTCCTCGTCACCGGCATGAGCCAGGGGAAGTTCCGCGTCGAGCGCTCGAGCGACGGACGGGCCGCCTTCGCCGTTCCCGAGAGCGATGTCGACGCGATGCTGGTCGATCCGCTCACCGGACAGCCGGTGCCGCGCAGGACGCAGGCGATGAAGCTCGACGAGCTGAAGAACCGCGTCCGCCAGCTCACGTACACTGCGCCGCAGGAGAATGGCGCGCCGACGCTCCCGGGGAAGAGGGTCCAGTGAGCCCGATCGCCGCCGTCGTCGCGTTCTCGCTCGCGATTCCCGACGCGCCGTACGTCCGCAGCCGCGTGTCGAACGACCCGAACGCCCACTGCCTGTGGTGGCGCGAGGGTACCACCATCGAGCTCCGGCAGAACGATCGCGGCAACCCCGACACCACGGGCGAGACCGAATTCGCCGCCGTTTCCCGCTCGTTTCAGACCTGGCAGCAGGTGATGGACGAGTGCGGAAACCTCTCCTTCAGGGAGGGCGCGCGCACGTCGCTGCGCGAGATCGGCCACGACCCGACCAGGGACGACAACGAGAACGTGGTGCTGTTCCGCACCGAGTACTGCCCGCAGAAGGTCGGCTCGTCGGATCTGTGCTGGCGGCTGGACACCTGCATGAACCAGTACGACTGCTGGGCGTACGGCCGCGCCACCATCGCGCTCACCACCACGACCTACGAGCGCACCAGCGGGACCATCTACGGCTCGGACATCGAGGCCAACGCCTACTCGTTCGTCTTCACCACGGTGGACGCGCCGCCGTGCCCGCAGGGCTTCTACACCCAGTCGTGCGTGGCCACCGACGTGCAGAACACGTTCACGCACGAGATCGGCCACCTCCTCGGCCTCGACCACACCGCCCGGGCCGGCTCGACCATGAACCCGAGCGCTCCGGCGGGCGAGACGTCGAAGCGGCTCATCGACTCGGGCACGCGGCAGTTCGTCTGCGACGCCTACCCGAAGGGCCGGCCCTCGCGCGACTGCGTCATCAACCCGATTCCGCCTTCGCTCGGGTCGGCGGCCGGGTCGACTCCGTTCGGCTGCGCGGCCGTCGGCTCGGCGCCTGGCATGGCCGCGCTGTTGGCCCTGGCCTTCTCGCTGCGGAGGGGCCGGCGGTGATCCGCCTCGTCGCCATCGTCGGGCTCCTCTGGGCCGCGGCGGCGACCGGGCAGGCGGGCTACAAGCGCACCACCGTTCCCGGTGAGGACAAGTGCCTGGCCTGGAACCGGCGCGACATCCATTACAGCGTCGACGCCAAGGGCAGCTCGAAGACGCCGGGCGATGCCGAGTTCGTCGCCATCGACGCCTCGTTCCAGACCTGGCAGGCCGTGTCCGACGGCTGCTCGGACTTCCGCTTCATCCGCCGCGAGCGCACCACGCAGATCGTCGTGGGCAAGGAGTCGGGCGCCGACACCAACATCATCACCTTCCGCGAGAAGAACTGCCGCGACGCGGTTCCCGCCGGCGATGGCTGCTTCGGCGACGGCACGTGCGCCAACAAGTACGAGTGCTGGGACCACAGCGACGCGACGATCGGCCTGACGACCACCACGTTCAGCTTCCGCACCGGGCAGATCTTCGATGCCGACATCGAGCTCAACGCCTCGCCGCACGCCGATGGCACCTTCTTTTTGTTCACCACCATCGGCGCGCCGCCCTGCCCCGAGGACCAGCAATCGGTGCAGTGCGTGGCCACCGACGTGCAGAACACGGTGACGCACGAGATCGGCCACCTCTTGGGATTCGATCACGTCGAAGTGCCGGGCTCGACGATGGAGGCCTCGGCCAAGATCGGCGAGACGCGAAAGCGCATCATCGACTCGGGCACCCAGGCCGGCCTGTGCGAAACCTACCCGCGGGGCAGCCCGCCCATGCCTTGCGACGAGGTGGGGGCGCTCCGCCGGCGCATCATCGCCAAGAACACCGGCACCGCGGGGCTCGAATCGCTGGGCTGCGGAACGCCCAATGCCGCGCCGTGGGCGGTGGCGGCGCTGCTCGCCGCCTTGCTCCGCCGCAGATGACGCCGCCTGGCCCCGGGTGGGTGCGGCCGCGCGCTGCACATCACCGGGCGGCCGAATCAGAAGCGGGCGCTCAGCGCGGCGTACCCGCCCTGCACATGAATCGACACCGCCAGCTGCGCCGAGCGCATCTGATCGCCGTAGGGGTCGGTCAGCCACAACCATGCGCCACCGGCCAGCGCCGCGGCCGCAATGGCCGCCACACCGTAGGCGGCTGCGTAGGTCGACCGGCCCCTGCGAGAGAGGTGCTCGAACGTCTCGTCAGAGGTCAACATTGCATCGAGCGCCTCGTACTCGCGCTGGATGCCCGCCGCCTCGCGGAAGAGAAAGGCCGAGCCGGCAGCGGCCAGGGCACCGGTCGAGAGAATGGCCAGACCCCACCTGGCCCGAGCCTTCGCGTGGGCCTGCAGCTCTTCGAGCGACACCATCTCGAGGCGAAGCCTGTGTGCCTTTCCCGCTTCGACGGTGATTTCGGTCTCGTAGGGAAGGTGGTCCGGCCCCTCGGCGCGCAGGCGGTAGGTGCCGCTGCGCGCGAGCCGCAAAGGCGGGAGCGGCATCGTGCCCACGGCCCGATCGTCGACGAACAGCCGCGCTCCCGGCACCTGGTTGTACAGCGTCAGCGTCGCCGGAGTCGACAAGAGCTCGCGCGCCAGCACCGCGGCGCCCGAGGTGAGCTGCTCGCGGTCGGGAAAGACGCGCGTCACCCGGTTGACGACTTCGCCCCGTGAGACGTCGAGAATCTGCGCGGTGACGACGAGCGATTGGCCCACCCCGCCGATGGCGCCCGAGAGCACCCTCTGCACGCCAGCCAGAGCGTCGAGCGCTGCCAGGCCGTCGTCGCCGCCCATCAAGTGCTTCTGCCGGACGGCGGCCAGCACCGCGGCGACGTCGTTGCCGGTGATGACCTCGGCGCCCGCCCCGGCCAGCTCCACTGCCAGCACGCGGGTGAACGTCTGCGCAATGCTCGGCTCGACCCCTTCGGCCTCGAACGGAGCCACGTGAAGGGCGGGCCGATCGGCCGAGGCCGCCAGAAGCACGAGGTGGAGCGCGGTCATGGTGCCCATTCGTCAGCCCCCCTGTCGATTCCGCCGTCGAGCGGGCGCACCTGCCCATCGAGGTCGCGCTCCGGGGCGTCGACGTCGAAAACGCCGTTGTCGATGCACGCAGAGCCGGGCCGCAGCGCAGGTTCGGCCAGATCTCTGGGCGCGGCCAGGCAAGAACGATCGGCGACGAAGTTGCCCGAGCCGGGAACGACGGCGCCCGCCCCGTCGTTGAGGACACCGCCGTCCGAGTGCGAAGGGTTTTCTCCCAAGGCCCAGATGTTGTCGTAAAGCGTGTTGTGGAGCAGCCGGAAGGTGGCAAGGTTGGATTCGTTCGGAGGGCCTCGGTACACGGCGTGCTCGAAGCCCTCGACGTAATTGTTGACGAGCTCGTCGAGCGACCTGGCCGGAGCCAGACCATCGCGCCTCGAGGTGAAGGCGTTGAATGGTGTGACGCCGCGGGCCACGGTGCTGGCCACCACCGTGTTGTTGACGAAGCGGGCGCCGCCCTCGTGCCGAAGCAACAGGGCGGCGTTGGCGAACCAGCCATCGGCGCAGACAGTGCTCGGCTGGGCCGGTGCCCCCCGATGGAAGATGAAGTTGCCTGCGAACGTCGCTCGGGCGCTGTCGGCGAGGACGACCTCATTGAGTCGGTTGGCTCGTTGGGTGGCCTCTCCGATGATGCGGTTGTTCTTGAAGAGCACCGACTGGCTGACGCCGCCCACCCACACGACCATGTTGGCCGTGTAGCCAGCCCAGTCCGGAGGGGGGCAGCGGTTGTTTCCCAAGCCCTGACGAACGAGCGGGCTGCTGGTGAGCAACGAGTCTTCCACTGTCACTCCGATGGCGTCGCGCACGTGCACGGCGTAATTGACGTGCGCCGTCCCCGACTTCACCGTCGAGCGCGCCAAACGAAACGGGCCCGAGGTGTTCTCGACCCACAGCCCGACCGTGGTGCGCACCGGGGGGGCTTCACCGTCGGCGAGCACGTCGAAGGAGTCGAGCGAGGCGCTGCAGCCCCGACAGCGCACCGCGATGGAGGTCGCTCCGCCGTCGAGCATTTCGCCCCGCGTCGACTGCACCGCGAAGTTCGACATGTGAATCGACGCGAGGCCTGTCGGGAGCAGGTCGAGCGCAACGGCGTCACCGGGGCCGGCGCGGATTCTCGACGGAACACCGCCGTCGCACGTCCACGCCGGGGGCTGGCAGCCCCCCACCAGCGTCACCGGCTCTCCGACGACGGTGGCCGAATAGACGCCTTTCGCCACCAGCACCGGCTTTTCGGACGCGGCCGCTGCGCGCACGCCTTCGCCGATCGAAGCGAACGGGCGTTGGTGCGAGCCGTCGCACGGAGAGCAGACCGCGGAGGCATCGACCAGCACGTGCGAGCCCGCGCCCGGCACCATCGGAATGGACAGGGTCGCCGCGCTGCTCGCTCCTCTGGAGTCGGTGACGGAAAGCTGCACCACGAGGGGGGCTCCCGCGGGGCCGGGCGGCATGACCGTGGGCTTGGGTACGTAGGCCGACGGGCGGAACGCGAGCGACGGGTGCGAGGGTGAGGTCCACGCAAAGCGCAATCTGTCGAGAGGCGTTTCGAGATCTCGGCTGCCCGAGCCGTCGAGCACCAGCTCCTCGCCGATGGGAGCCACAGCCATCGGCGCGATGGCTGCGACCGGAGGCTCGTTCTGCTCGACGACGGCGATGCGGACGCGCGCTCGTTCGCTGTCGAAGAGCCCATCGCTGACCACCAGATCGAAGATGAGCGCCTGCGGCTCGTCCGGAGCGATGAAGTACGGCCTGGCCGGGTCGGCTTCCATTCCTTCGAGAAGCACGGCATCGCCACCACTCTGTAGCCAGCGGTAGGCGAGCGGCCTTCCCTCGGGGTCGAAGCTTTGGGAGCCGTCGAGGACGACGCGCGTCGAGGCCGGTACGGGCCCCCGTGGCGCGACGGTGATGATCGCCACGGGAGGCGCGAGATTCTCCGAGCGGCGATCGAATTTCGGGCACCCGGTCGCCACCAGCCACAAGAGCAGGGACAAATGCCGAGCCATCACCCCTCCCGCGTCATGGGGCCATCTTAGCGCTCAGTGGCTCGTCGGCGCCGCCTGGGAAACGGGCGCGGGCCTGGCCGACGCGACGTAGTAGATGACCGCGGCGAGCGCGAAGCCGACGAACCACGCGTAGTCGTAGAGGGCCAGCGAGGCCTTGGCGAAGGACACCCAGCTTCCGCTCGCGCGCTCGGCGAGCTCGGCCAGGTACTTCGCGTGGGCGGCGGCGCGGTTCTCGTCCGGGTACTTGCCCGCTGCGAGCGCGAAGAGGAAGCCGGGCAGATTGGGCAACACCGCCAGCACGGTGGCCACGATGGCCGTCCAGTTGAAGCCGCGCTTGTACTCGTACGGGCCGCCTCTCTGGTACAGGCCGTCGACGTCGAGCCGTTGCCTGCGCACCAAGAAGTAGTCGGAGATCATCACCCCGCCGATGGGGCCGAGCAGCGCCGAATAGCCGATCAGCCAGATGAACAGATAGGTCCCCGCCGACGCCAAGAGATTCCACGGCATCATCACGAACCCCACCACCGCGGTGATGAGGCCGCCGGTCTTGAACGAGATCTTCTCCGGCCACAGATTGGAGAAGTCGTTGGCCGGCGAGACCACGTTCGCGGCGATGTTGGTCGACAGCGTCGCCAGCCACAGCGCGAACAGGCCGATGACGATGATGACCGGGTTTCCAATCTTCGCCACCACGGTGACCGGGTTGTCGATGGTGCTGCCGAAGATGAGCGGCGTCGCCGCGGTGACCGCCACGCCGATGAAGGCGAAGAGCCCCATGGTCGGCGGCAGCCCGATGGCCTGGCCCAGCACCTGGTCGCGCTGCGATCTCGCGAAGCGGCTGAAGTCGGGAATGTTCAAGGACAGCGTGGCCCAGAAGCCGACCATCGCGGTCAGGCCGGGGAAGAACATGCTGAAGAACGAGACGCCCTCGGGAAAGCTCGAGCCCTGCGACAGCACCGCGCCGGCTCCGGCCCGCGAGAACGCCCAGCCGAGCAGCGCCAGCCCCGAGACGAGCAAAAACGGGGCGGCGAGCGTCTCCATCCACTTGATGGACTCGGTGCCCTTCCAGATGAAGTACAGGTTCACCACCCACGACAAGACGAAGCACAAGAACTGGCCCGGCGAGATGCCGAGCGCGGCCCAGAAGCCCTCGGCCACCGGCGAGAGGATGGGGTTCTGCGCGTCGCTGGAGAAGGCGTTGACCAGCTCGAAGATGGCGAGCCCCCCGAACCACGTCTGCACGCCGAACCAGCCGCACGCCACCAGCGCCCGGGCCACCGCGGGAATGTTCGCGCCCAGCACTCCGTAGCTGGCGCGGGCGAGAACCGGGAAGGGAATGCCGTACTTCGTGCCGGCGTGGGCGTTCAGCACCATCGGCAACAGCACGATGACGTTGCCGAGCGTGACGGTGAGCACGCCCTGCCACCAGGACATGCCCTGCTTCACCAGGCCGCTCGCGAGCTGGTACGTCGGAATGCAGACGCACATGCCCACCCAGAGCGCAGCGATGTGCCAGACGTTCCACGTGCGCTTCTCGAGCGGGACGGGCGCCAGGTCCTCGTTGTGGAGCTGCGAGTCGTGAGCGGCCATGGGCGTCACTGCGTCGAGGGCCTGGAGACGTCGGCGGCGCTGGGCTTGGGCTTACCCGACGGGCCGACCGAGCTCTGCGGGGGTGCGATGGTCTCTCCGGTGCCGGTCTGGGCGGCCGACGGAGACTCGGGCGGCGCCGAGGCGGCGCGGTCGTGCCTGCAGCCGGCGCCGAGCAGCCAGAGGGCGATGGCGATGGAGCGCATGTCAGACCTCGTTCACTGTCCCACTTTGGGAGGGTTGAAGCCCTCGCCTTTAGGCGACAGCTTCAGCGTCGGTTCGGCTAGGGTGGCGA
>FWPU01005415.1_pt1 | contig 27734 bp, 28 predicted proteins | sample 2228361 | NCBI WGS metagenome assembly FWPU01 (sample SAMEA103939777, study PRJEB20133) | metagenome
GTGAACTACCTACGAATAAATTCGTAGGCTTCTTCCTGCTTCCTCGACTGCATTGCAATCTCTACAGGCGTGACTTCCCGGCGTTCCACCGGTAGCAGCAGCAACATCAGCGATTCCAACCCTCGCTGGAGGATGTTAATAGAAGCGTTGTAGTCCCTGTCAAGTACTGCTCCACATTTTTGACATGCATGGGTACGTACTGCAAGTGACTTTGGAACAGGGTGTCCACATCTTGAGCAGTCAATCGATGTGTATGCTGGCTCTACTTCAACAACACGGTTGGCCTTGTACTGCAGCATATTTTTAAAAGTAGACCAGCTTGCATCTAGGATTTTGCGTGCAAGCCTGTGGTTCTTTGCCATGTTCATCACACGCAACCTCTCAAGAAATATCAGGTCGTACCGGTTGCTGTAGTACGTTGATGTCTTGTGTAAAAAGTCCCTTCTCTTGTTGTTTATGCGTTCGTACAATCTGGCAAGCATGTGCTTTGCCTTTTTGTAGTTGCTGCTGCCTGTCTGCCTTCTAGATACCCTCCTGTGAGCCCTCCTTAGTGGCCTGAGCATCTTGGTCAGAAACTGTGGGTTGTCTTCAGTGTGGTCGTCAGAGTCGTGGCAGAACTTGGCAATGCCAACGTCTATCCCTACCGGCTTTCTGTAAATTATCGTTGAATACAGCCTGCGCAGTACATCACAGGCTACAACAGCATACCACTTTCCCGTCTTGCTGCGGCATACAGTCACCTGCTTGACGTTGACTGGCAGCTTTCTATGCAGTACAATCCTTATGCTGCCTATCTTGGAAAGTGATAGCTTGTTATTCTCGAGCCGAAAGCCAGACTGGTTGTATGTAAATGCGTTGAAATCATTATGTTTCCTGTACGACAATATGCCTTTGGCAGCGGTCTTTCTTGCAGCTGCAACCTGCTTTGCTATCATCTGAAGCATCTTGGAATGGTAGTTCCGTAGCCACGGGTGCTGCTCCTTTAATTCTGTTAATGCGTAGTTCATGTCGTACTCTGATGACATGTTTTTGTCAAGGAAGTAGTTGTACACCCACCTGCAACCATCCAGCGTCTGCTCTAACACAAGCTCCTGTTCTTTCGTTGGGTAGAGGCGGAACTTGTAGTTGAGCGTCATGGTGATGATAGTATAGTACTACTTAAAAAATATGATGGCGATTCATCAAATCAACGGGAACCAAATTCATCCCACCACCCTTGAAAAGGTGTGGGTTTTCTTTGGTTCCCATACCCTCCATTATGATAAACAACTTCTTTTATCTGCCTCATGTCTAACTCAAGTCCTAGCAGATCGAGAGAACAAGTATTATAAGGAGTCTAGCTCTCAATTTTCCATATATGGGGCCGAAATTCACTCCAACCCAAATCGAAAAACTTGCTGATGAATTTGAAGCAAAATCCGCCGAAGAGGTATTGAAATGGGCTCTTGATAATTTTGGCACCAAGATCGGCCTTGCATCTAGCTTTGGTGCAGAGGATGTTGCTATCATTGACATGATGACCAAGATCAACAAAGAAAAGACAAAGGTCTTTACACTTGAAACAGGGCGGCTCAACCAAGAAACTTATGATGTAATGGATGCTATCCGTGCAAGGTATGGCATCCAGATCGAAGCATACTTTCCCGACCAGAAAGAAGTAGAGGAAATGATCAGATCAAAGGGCATGAACCTGATGTACGAAAGTGTGGAAAACCGCAAGCTGTGCTGCGAAATAAGAAAGGTGCATCCGCTCAACCGCGCACTTGCCACCCTTGATGGTTGGATAACCGGCCTGCGCAGGGACCAAGTTGCCACAAGAGCTACTACAAAAAAGATCGAGCTTGATGCAGTGCATGGCGGCATCATAAAGTTAAACCCGATAGCTGACTGGAGTTCAGACAGGGTCTGGGATTATATCCGCAAGAACAACATTCCATATAACGCGCTGCACGACAAGGGTTTTCCAAGCATCGGTTGCGAGCCATGCACACGTGCAGTGCAGCCAGGCGAGGACCCGAGAGCTGGAAGATGGTGGTGGGAGAACGCAGCTGCCAAAGAGTGCGGCCTCCACTTTGACCCGACGAAAAAGAAACAACAACACCAGTGATGTATGTTGGCTGGATCAATCCCGCTGCCTCATGGAGGCAGGCTTGTAAACAGATTTGTCGCTTCTGACAAAAAGACTGACGGCATGTTCACCGTTTCCGTGAGCGACGACTTGCGGAACGACATTGAAAATATTGCAGACGGCATCTTTAGCCCACTTGAAGGGTTCGTTGGCGAACAGGACTTTCAGAGCATTGTAAAGGCCGGCAGGCTGAAAAATGGCCTCGCATGGACGGTGCCAATTGTCCTTGATGTTGACGAGCAGACGGCTGTGAAGATGAAGGATGCGGGACAGGTCGCGCTGGCAACTGGCAGCGACAGGTTCGCTATTTTACATGTTGAAGAGACATACGCATTTGACAAGCTGGCATGCGCAAAGGCGATCTACCAGACTGACGATACCAAGCATCCCGGCGTGGACAAGATGATCAGGATGAAAGACAGGCTTGTCGGAGGCAAGATTGACGTTGTCAAAAGGATAGAACAGTCTCCGCTGCGCAAGTACAGGATGACGCCAGCTGAAACCCGTGCGGAAATCTCGCGAAAAGGGTGGAAATCAGTAGTAGGGTTCCAGACAAGGAACGTCCCCCATGTCGCTCATGAGATGCTGCAAAAGGCCGCGCTCAACCTCTACGATGGGTTGTTTGTCAACCCTTTGATAGGCAAGAAGAAGCAGGGAGACTTTAAGGACGAAGTGATCCTTGCTGCCTATGTGGCCCTGATCGATGAGTACTATCCAAAAGACAGGACGATGTTTGTGACACTGCACACAGAGATGCGCTATGCCGGCCCCAAGGAGGCCATCCACCATGCCATAATGAGAAAGAACTTTGGTTGCTCGAACTTTATAGTCGGACGCGATCATGCTGGAGTGAGCAACTATTACCACCCATTTGCCGCACATGAGATATTCAAGAATTACATGGATCTTGGGATAGAGCCGGTGTTCTTTCCAGCGTTCTATTACTGCAAGAAATGTCTGAGCTATGCTAACGAAAGGAACTGCCCCCACGGCCAAGAGTTCAGGGAAGAGCTGAGCGGCACAAAGATGAGGAACATGGTAAGCTCGGGCGAGATCCCGGCAGAACATCTGATGAGGCCAGAAGTAGCGAAAACAATCATCTCGTTCAACGAGCCATTTGTACAGTAAGGCGAAAGAGTTCTCTCTGTCTATACTTTTTCTCTCATCGCAGCTCCGCATCTGGGACAGACAATCATATGTTCAGTTTGAATGGCTGCTACAGATCTCTTGTGTCCACATCTTGGACAAACCAATACTACCTTTGTCTGTCGGCCAGAGTGTCGCCTTTTCATTTTATATGATCTTTGTAAATGGTCTGGCTCTTCTTTAACTTTATCCAGTTGGATAAAAAGAACTAGCATTCAAAGTGTTGTATTATCATGATGTTGTCATAATACCTAGCGAGGGTGTATGCATGCTCATGGACTGCATCCACATAACAGCTCTTTGGATACCCTCTTTCTTCCAACATAAGGTGCAGCGTTTCATGTGACACGACTTTGGCGGAGTATTCATAATTGAATTCGACTGCACCAAAATTAACGGTAGGTTGCGCCACTCCCTGTGCCCTGTCGTTGATACCATGTATAATCTGGTTATTATCCTGCATAACAATTACGTTGAGGCCAACACGATGGAGGGCTGTCTGCAAATCAGCTTTTTCTTGCTCGTTCAACTGATCAAGGCAGATCGTCTGGGAGGAGATGCCCCACTCTTGGGCCATCGCAGAATCGTACTTTGCCCAGAAATCCTGATCAAAATCAGTCTTGCAATCAGTTGGAGGATAGAGAAGAATCACCACTCCTGGTTCATCGTCTGAATAGGCCGGCTGGATGAAAACGATTGCGATTACTAGGGCGGCTATGGCAACACTGTGATAATATCTCATGCATTAATGAGATTGCATGACCAGTCGTTAAGGAGATGGATGTAGGTGAAGTCCACTGAACGAAGGTATCAATTACATGCAAGATAATAATATCAAGTGCCTTAGGTGCTCTGGTATATAGACGGGCTGTCCGTATGAAAAATGACAACAAGCTAAGATGTATAGCTAGTGCTGACATCCTCTCCGCCCTGAAAGACTGGAGGTTCCTTGTTACTTCCAGTGGGCATAATCCCACCTCAGTACAAGAGGGTTTGCCATAACCCTGCTACTGCTAGGGAGTCTTGTTGTTGTTGAGGGCAGCAATTCTCCCTTTACAGCTACGTTCCAGATGTTTGCAGCGCCGCATACGTCTGCGTTTATGATCACCCTGTTTTCCTTGCAGACGTGCAAGCCTCTATGTACTCTGCCATTATGTTGTTGACCACATACACAGCATGTCTTGGACGTTCTGTGCTCTGGCACCAGTGCAAATTCCATTCCATAGTCCTCGCAGAGATGTTGTATCCATTGTATTGTCTGTGCATGAGACCAGAAGTTGTGCAGTTTTTGGTTGGTGTGTGCTCCAAGGTTGTTGCCATCCCTTATTCCGCTAAGGTCTCCTACCGCCACCTTTGTGATTCCTATTTGCTTCATCCTTTCAAACAGGTCTTTGAGCATCGCTCTTGTAGCATGTTTGAAGCGTCGAGTTCTTGTTCGGTAGAACAGACCCATCTTCCTCGATGTATGCTGTTTTTCTGATAGCCTTGACTGCATCTCTGCTATCTTTTTCGTCCTGTACACATAGTCGCTCAGGACCGCTCGCCCAGAGTACACCACTGGCCGTTCTCCTTCTGCATAGAAGGCCACTAGGTTGCATATCCTTAGGTCGACAGAACCCACCTTTTCGGATTTGCCAGATACAACAGCCTGTTTTGCAGGCGCAACAACAACATCGACTGGTATGAATGCGTACCAAGCGTCCTTCAGCCTGTCGTAGATAACGTCCAGCCGTCCAGTCTTGCCTTCTCTCACCCTGTCTGTGGCGTATCTCAGTTTCATGTTCTTGCCTATTATTGTTATCGTCGAGTGTTTCCTGTCGAGCCTGTAGCAGTCGTTTCGGACATAAAACCCTCTGACAACGGTTTGTTTTGTATCTCTGTCTTTCAAGTAGCCCGGCATCCTAACCTTCTTGATGTTAGAAGGCAGCCTGCCCTGCGATTGCAGTCGCTTGAGCGCCCAGAAAGAGCTCCACGCTTCATCAAGCTTTTTCAGTACAGCTTGACCTTTGCCTGTGCCTATCGCCTTGAAGTTTTCCGAGTGTTTGAGGTGGCTGCACTGGCGTGAATAGTTGGGGGGATCTTTTTCTTGTTCAGAAAAGCCTGCCTGCGCTGGTAGTTGGCTTCGTTCCAGAGTAGAGAAGTGTGGAGGGCAATGCGCTCTAGCTCTTGCTCCTGCTCTTTCGTAGGCTTGAGTAGAACGGTGTCTGCCCTCAACGAGTCTGTATGACCGCTGGAAGTACTTAAGGCTTAACGGCCTCGCTAACCCCCTCCTGAAGGATGGGGGCTTGCGCTCGGCAATGTCTGTCAACTACTATCGAACTTGTCCGATAGCCTGAAACTCATGCGGCCAATATAGAGCTCTGCTCGTTTGTCATGCACTGCAATCATCTTTCAAGTCATGCCGGTTGACTGATGATGCGGCATCCCTGACAGAAATCTGATATATATACTATCATCGCTCTGTCAGCGTATTTTGCTGTCAATTCAGCAGCTTCATCACAATTGCCTTGGAGTTTTACGCTCTGATCAGGCAACCCCATACTCCCATATCAGACGGCTCTGCCGTCCTCATCAAGCTGGCAAATTGTACAACAATTACTTAAGGTTTATTATGGTATGGGCTTTGTTTAAAAAGTCAACAATCCATGCTTGGATAGCTGTTTGATTGCATGACTTTGTTTTTATGAGTTATTACTTTTTACACAAAGCCCATGGTAGGGCGATTCCTCCACTGGACAAGTCCAGTGGTCTTCTCGCTAGCATTTCTATGATCCTCTTTGAGGAGCAAGATAATAATAGCTTTCTAAAGCATTTTCAGAAGTAAAGACCGCAGCTTCCGGCTCTCGCTACTCATTCAATTTTTCTCAACATGGAGATACTTTTCAAGCTGGGACATTAAAAGGGGTGTTGCCTCTCCAAAAACAGGCGTAAGTACACTATTTATTTCATCAAAGGTGTACATACAAGAATTATTATCATCATCAAACAGAATTCTATGTGCTTGAAGATGCTCCAAGAGCAATTTTATGAAGGAATTTCCAAACAGGTTATCCATACCACGAATTGCTTCTCTTAGATCTGATGCGAGAACTTTGTTTGCGATCAAATTGCAATCTCTCTCCAATGCATATGCAATACGATTAACATATTCAAATTCTAATAAGCTATTGTATGTAGATGTTCACACCGGTTCTATCAAGTGTATGTACTAATTCTTCAGATTGGTCGTTCTATAGTTTGCAAGTCTTGGATCATCACAAGCTGCTACGTACATAGAGCTATCGGTACAGCTGTCAACTAGCAACGCCATGGTGTCTTTGCACATCTCTTTGTTCTGACTATCGCCAAGGCAGCGATTAACTTCCACCTGGGCAGAGCGTTCATAGGCAATGCGGAGCCTTTCCTCGGGGTTGCTGTTCTTAAAGTTGATGTCATTCAGATAGTCTAGATCGCCATCTTGGATTTGCACACCTAACCCCTCTATCTGCGATTCGAGTCTACCAGAAATTTGGCTCGCAGTTGCAGTAGAGGGCAAACCTGCCAATACAAAGTAAACCAGCACAGGCGAAGCCATTGTCGCGATGGCTAGAGCTATTCCGGCATTGAACTCATCAACCATCTCAGTTGAGTGTAGTAACAGCATACATACATATACTTTTAAACATGAATTGTCCTAAACGTTCGTCTCAATAGTACGCTTTTATATATTGAGGGAGACTTTTTAGGCTTGGGGCAACCTCTCACCAAAATGGATACCCTTCTTTTGGGAACTGTACTATTCTTTCTCTATTTTGCGATATTATACAACCTGTATGGCTAGTACCCTCTAAGGACATAGTGAGATACGGGCGACGATAGATTATCAGGGAGACAAAGAGTGCCATAATGCCTATCTGCACAGTCTGCCTTAGTGGTTCCAGTAGCAAGGCAGACTATAATGGTAGGACAATGTACAGACTTCACCTTATTAGCTTGCAAAGAAGGTTCAAAAGCGATGACGCTGCAACAGAATACAAACGAACAAGAAGAGATCAAGTCCTCATTTTCGCTAGAAAAAGTCGCAGAACTGACCGAAATATTGGCTCAAAAGACAGAAGCAGCAATCAATCAGATTGATCGTATAAATGGCGAGACCCAAGTTCTTTCTATAAATGCTCTGATAGAAGCAAGTAGGGCTGGCGAAGTCGGCAAAACCTTCAGCGTAGTGGCAGAAGAAATGAGCAAGCTCTCAAAGAAAATTGAAGACACAACTGAGCACCTTCGCCGCGAAAGCATGAGTACAATGGCAGAGATGGGCGAGATAATCAAGAAGCAGATTACCAGCATCAGAGGCATCAGGCTTTCAGATCTGGCTCTTGTCAATATCGACCTCATAGACAGAAGCCTGTATGAGCGCTCATGTGATGTTAGGTGGTGGGCAAAGGATAGCAGCCTTACAAGCGCGCTTGCTGACAAGAACAACAAGGATGCGATAGCCTTTGCATCAAAAAGGCTCGGCGTGATACTTGATTCATATACGGTCTACTTTGATCTCGTATTATGCGACTCAGCAGGCAACGTGATAGCAAACGGCAGACCAAATCAGTATGCTTCCCTTGGCAAGAACCAGAGCGAAACCGCATGGTTCAAGTCGGCGCTTGAAGCGACAAAGGACGGCTTTGGCTTTCAGACGGTACATCGGTGTCCACTAGTCAACAATCAGCTCACTGTAATATTCTCATGCTCAGTGCATGACCAGACCGAAGAGGACAGAGTAATAGGAGTTCTTGGTGTGATCTTTAACTGGGAAGCACTGGCACAAAAGATAATCGAAGACACACCGCTCAATGAGGAGGAAAGAGCCAACTCACGAATCTGCATTATTGACAGCGACGGGCTTATCCTCGCAGACTCACGTAGGAAAATGCTCGAAAGCCGCATCCAGTTCTCCGGTATGGAGACGCTCCTTGCAGAAAAGAAAGGCTTTGTCATCACTACATATGAGAATGGTGAGTGCTGCATAGCACATGCGTTTTCTCCAGGCTACGAGACCTATGCATCAGGCTGGCACTCTCTGATAATACAAAAACTGCCAAAGAAAAGCGATAGCAAACAAAGGTGAGCGACTTTGGCAAAAAGAGAAAAAGAGGGACACCAGAAAATGATAGCCACAGTACAATCATCAAGCGACGAGGAAAGAATAGCGGATCTCAATGAATTTCTAAAAGAAATTGCAGGAGGCAACCTCATGAAAGATGTTGCTAGGGATGGTGATGGAATTATCGGGGAACTGCAAAAAAATATCGGCAACGCGGTAGCCGGCTTCCGAAACGTAGTGTCACAGGCAACGGCTGCTTCAAACAACATCATTTCTACTTCAACTGAACTGGCCAATGCCACAGACCAAGTGAACACTTCGGTACAGCAGATATCTACTACGATCCAGCAGATCGCAAAAGGCTCGCAGCAGCAGGCAGAGGAAATCGATGCTATTAACAAACTTACCGAGGACTTGGACGGTGGCATGAAAAAGCTTGCCGTCAAGATGGCAAAGGCTGCAGATATGTCGGCATCCGTAGGCAAGGCTTCATCGATAGGCTCCCGATCTGCAACGGCCGCCGAAGAAAAAATTGCCAGAATAATCAATATCTCCCATGATTCTGCGGAGAATATACGCAATCTGGCTGATCGCTGTGACAAGATTTCATCGGTTCTTGATGTTATCAGGAAAATTGCTGGCAAAACGAATTTGCTTGCACTGAATGCAGCGATAGAGGCCGCCAGGGCAGGCGAAGCCGGCAAGGGCTTTGCAGTAGTGGCAAACGAAGTAAATGATCTTGCTGAAGGGACGGCCAAGTCGTCCGAAGAAATAGAGGCAATCATAAGCAAGGTGCAGCAGGACGCCCGTCATACGGTTGAGACCATAGAAGTAGGGATGAAAGAGATCGCCGAAGGCAGGATCGTAATCAACAAGGCGCTGCAAGCTCTTGAAGATATTGCCAAAAGAGCCCAGATGGTTGACGGCACCATAAAAGAGCTATCAATTCTCCTGCAGAGCCAAGTCAGCGCTGTCAGCGAGGTTAGCAAGAGAGCCGCTGACATTGCATCGGTGGCTGAAGAAAATGCTGCAGCGACTGAAGAGTGCGCGGCCGCAACAGAAGAAGAAGCCGCCGGCATGCAGGAAATAAGCAATGCCATACATGACCTTAACAGCCTCGGCAGATCCCTGCAAGAAATGCTTTCACGGTTCAAAGTGCCAAACCATATCGTAGAAAAAATACAGCAGTCCGCAGAGGCGGAAAATAGGGGGGAATAGGGCTCTTGTCGGCAAAAGATCAGGCAGGCATAAATCCGCATTCAAAGATAGTCGTGTTTAGCCTTAGCGACGCCAATACAAAGAAAAAGACTGACTATGGAGTCAGCGTTGAGCAGGTCCAAGAGATAGGTACCTTAGAAGATGTCACCCGAGTTCCAGGTGCACCAACTCATGTGAAAGGTGTGATGAACCTGAGGGGTAAGATAATAACAATTATCGACATGAGGAAGATGCTTGGAATTAGCTCCGATGCCGCTTCTGGCACCTCTGGAACAAGCGACCGCATAATAGTTGCTCAAATAGGGCAGAGCATAATTGGCCTTTTGGTCGATGAAGTCGACCAGGTGATAGAGATCTCGGCAGGCGATATCGAGCCTGTGCCGTCTGTGTTGTCTGAAACTGCACCGTATATCAAAGGAATAGCGAAGCTAAAGGGAGACCTGTACGTTCTTTTGGATCTGCGGCTTCTGTTCGCAAATGAAGGCCCCCTGGAAGATCATGTCCCGACTAGCGGCAATGGCAAATCTTTGGACGACATACCTACGCTTTCTGGTCAAAAGAAGATAGTGGAGGCGAACCAGTAGAGATGTCGTATAGAGGATCTGCAAAGGTACTGGTCGTAGACGACGCCTCCTTTATGCGCGTTGTGCTCAAGGACATCCTAACGGCAAGTGGCTTTCAGAATATCGTGGAGGCTGGCGACGGCGCTACGGCTGTAAGCGCGTACCAGCAGCATAGGCCAGACCTTGTTACAATGGATATCAATATGCCTGGCACAGACGGAATTCAGGCGCTTCGTATGATTTTGCAGATAAACCCTGCTGCCAAAGTCGTGATGGTCACCTCGGTGGATCAAAAGCATGTTGTTCAAGAGGCGATCAAGCTGGGTGCAAAGGACTATGTAGTCAAGCCCTTCGACCGTGGTATAGTGGCCACGGTCGTGAACAGAGTATTAAGGAGTAGGTAGAACTGCATTTGATCCAAAACAGCCGCAAAACTAGGGTCATGGTTGTCAATGATTCCCGCATGATCAGAGAATATCTCTGCAATGTCATCCGGTCGCACAATGGATTCGACCTGTGTGAAACCGCGCGTGACGGCGAGGACGCGTTAAGAAAGCTGGACCAAGCAGATCCTGATCTGATTCTTCTTGATCTTGAAATGCCAAACCTTGACGGAGTCACGTTTATCGACAAGGTGATGACTAGAGACAGGCCAATCCCAATTATCGTGGTAAGCAGCTATGGTGATAGCGGCGACGATAAGAACAACAACATCATCTTTGAATGCCTTGACAGCGGCGCAGTGGATTTCATTTCACTTCCCTCAGATAGCGGAATTACCGATCGAAAAAAAACAAGTCAGGATCTGATCGCAAGGATCCAGGCTGTATCAAGTGCCTACCCGGATGCGCTCGTACCTCTAAAAGAGAGGAAGAAGGAAAGTCCCGTGACTTGTGCGCCATTATACCATTCAGGCAATAGAAAAATGATAGTAATCGGATCTTCGACAGGCGGGCCTCGAGTAGTTACAGATATTTTCTCGAAACTTCCTGCAAATCTGCCTGCAAGCATACTGATTGTCCAGCACATGCCTCCTTCCTTCACCAGCGCCTTTGCGCGACACATCGGCAGTGCTTCTAGAATCGATGTTAGAGAAGCGAAGGAAGGAGATCTGCTTGAGCAAGGGTCTGCATATGTTGCACCAGGAGATTACCACACGACAGTAACACAATCAGGAACCATACATCTCGACAAGTCTCCCAAGAGACAAGGAGTCAGACCTTCTGTCAACATTTCCATGGTGAGTGCGTCAGATGTATTCGGACCAAACACCCTTGGTGTGCTCTTGTCTGGCATGGGTCAGGACGGCGCGTTTGGCATGAAAATGATCAAAAGAAGAGGCGGCAGGACAATCGCACAAGACAGCACGACTTCGGTTGTCTTTGGAATGCCCAAGGCCGCCTATGACCTAGGAGCAGTAGACGAAATGGTGCCTGCCAACAGGATGGCAGAAGCGATAGTCAGGATCCTTGGCGAGATGGAAAGTGAAAGAAAGAGGGAAGGAATGCAGCAGTATGTCCGATGACTTTTCCAAGTATCGCGAAATGTTTGTACAGGAGGCCATAGAGCATATCCAGAGTCTAAACAATGCTATGCTCCAGCTTGAGCAAGACCCGCATAGCAAAGAACATCTAGATTCGGCCTTCCGAGCGGCTCACACATTAAAGGGCATGGCCGCCACCATGGGCTATGAGCAAATCAGGCAAATATGCAAGACCATAGAAGAGCTCTTTGACAGATTAAGAAAGAGAGAAGTTCGCCTGACAACAGGTGTTGCAGACTTTCTCTTCAAGTCGTTCGATGTGCTAGACAAGATGGTAAACGATGAGAACAAGATCATCAATATGGAAGAATTCATGCAAGAATTCCAAAAGGTAACTTCAGGATCAGAGAATGCCAGCGGGCAACAAGGATATGATCTGTCTTCGCCTAATGCTTCGGCTGCGGCAGCAAATGGAATGATTATACCGGCCGCAGAGCAGTCAGGGATTTCTGAGGAAACAGGCAACAACCAATCCCATACTAAGACGCAGACCATAAGGGTGAAGATGGACGATCTGGATTCTCTTGTTGACCTTGTAGGCGAGATCATGATAGCCAAAATGAGGCTTGAACAGGTACTCTCTGATTCTCAGCAGGCAGGCAAGCCGCGGCAGGTCCTCAGAAACCTTGATCGCCTGATCAACAATCTCCAGAACCATACGATGAAGATTAGGCTAGTCCCAATTGAGCAGATCTTTGACCGTTTTCCAAGAATGGTCCGCGACCTTTCGAATAGCCAAGGAAAGGAAGTTAGGCTGGAAATGGAAGGGACTGGCATAGAACTCGACCGCACTGTGCTCGACGCTATCAGGGATCCGCTTTTGCACATGTTGAGAAATTCTGTGGACCATGGGATAGAACTGCCAGAGGAGAGAGAAAAGATGGGCAAGCCGCGGCATGGAACAATCAAGCTAAAGGCATCAAGGCTTGGAGACAAAGTATTGATAGAGGTGTCTGACGACGGAAGGGGCATAGATCTTGAAAAAGTGAAGGAAAAGGCCATTGAGAAACACATCATAAACCGGCAGGAGGCCGAGGCTATGACAACAGAGGACATTGTTGATCTCCTAGGTTCACCCGGTCTTTCAACTGCGCAGAAAGTCACAGACGTTTCCGGAAGAGGAGTAGGCCTCAATGTTGTAATTAACAAGATCGAGTCTGTTGGGGGGACGGTAAGGATCAAAACTGAAAAGAACCATGGAACGACCTTTACTATGACAATACCTCTGAGCTTGGCAATCATCGGAGGCCTGCTGGTAAAGATAGGAAATGAAAAATATGTCATTCAGATTTCAAACGTGTTGTCAACCATTCAAATTGACCAAGATGAGCTAAGGAGGATCCATGGCAAGCCAGTCGTTATGTTCAGAGAACAGGTAGTTCCGCTGGTATATGGCGCAGAAGTGCTCAACGTGCCGCAAACGCCGGCACAGGACTCGCATTGCAAGATGACGGTCATAATAGTCGAAAAAGGTGGCAAACCCTTAGGTTTGGTGGTGGACTCGTTTGAGAGTAAACAAGATATCGTGCTAAAGCATATTGACAGAATCGGTTACAATTCTTCAAATGTCCCAACAGACGCAACCATCCTTTCAGATGGAAGAGTGGCACTGATACTTGATCTAACGCAGCTGGAGGAAAAGAAGACATGATAGTCAAGAATAACCACGTATCAATATCTGAAGCAGAAATAACAGATTTGGGCACAACAATATCCATGCTTGCGTCTGGAACATCCAAATCATTGGCTATGATGACAGGAGAAGAATATACGTATTCATTTGGCAGGATTAATGAAGTAAAACCGCAGTACGTTGACCAGTTGGTGCAGCTCTTCAACGAAGAGTTGTGCGCAGTATATCTGAGAGCGGACGGAGATGTCACAGTTGGCATGATGCTGTTTCTAACACATGAGCAGGCACGACAGCTTGCCCGACGTCTACTTGGCAACAATGACCTAAAGGAGCTGGACATTCTAGGCAGATCTTCAATTTCTGAAGTGGGCAACATCCTGTTCGCCGGTTCATTCCTAAATGACATGGCCAAATATACGGGATTCAAGATGAAGTGCTCGGTCCCCGGCTTTGCCACAGACACAATTCATGGCATCATTGAATTTCCAATAAGCGACATTGCTGCCACAGACAATATTCTGGTGATAGCCGAGTCAGAGCTAGTCGGCAAGATCACGGGAACGCGGATAAAGGTCTTGATCATAATGGGCATTACAGACGCAAGGAAGCTGGCAGCGTCGACTGGCACTCCGAAAAGGAAGAGCGAATAGCATTGGAAGAAGCGAGCAGTTGGCGTAGAGTAGCCGAAATTGATGTTAAAATGGGATCATATTCGATCAGCAATCATCAAAATTCTGCGCTTACCACATTTGTCGGCTCTTGCATCGCGCTATGCATGTATGAGCCGGCCGCAAAGGTAGGTGGCCTTGCTCACATAATGCTACCAAGCAGCGAAGGCAGATATATGCCAGCAGATGGCCATGAAGCAAAGTATGCCGATCACGCTCTTAAGGTAGTAGTGGAAGGAATGAAACAAAAAGGTGCCAGAGTCGATCTATTGATCTCTAAGCTTATTGGAGGGGCCAAGACGTTCACAAATGAAAACAGCGCGGCAGACTTGTTCAACATCGGTGAACGTAACTATTTGAGTATCAAATCTCTTCTCACACAATACAACATACCCGTGTTAGCAGAGGATATAGGATCGACACAGGGCAGATGGGTTAAGCTTGACGTAAGCACAGGTCAAGTTACAGTAAGGAACAAGACATCTGAAGTGATCCTCTGATGTCAAGTATAGAAAAATCTGCCGATCCAAATCTAGATCTCATCCTCAACAGGCTGGCAGACAGCGGAGACGCGCAAAAGTACAGGAAATCGTTTTTGATAAGAAGAATAGATCATCGAATGAGAGCAAAAGGGATAAGGACCTACCAAGAGTATGCAAAGCTGCTATCAAACGATCCTGTCGAGCACGCGACTCTAACTTCACTTTTTTCCGTTACGGTGACAGAGTTCTTCAGGGATATCCAGCTATTCCATCTGTTGAGAACAACGTTGCTACCCTCAATGGTTCATTCAAATAGAATAACAAAGATATGGTGTGCAGGCTGTGCAACCGGGGAAGAACCGTACAGTGTTGCTCTTGTAGCCAGCGAGTTGCTGCAAACTATGCCCGGATCGCACAGGCTTTCCGTCTTTGCGACAGACATCAACCCCAATTCCATCAGATTTGCACGGTCAGGGATATACGAGGAAAGGAATCTAAAGAACATATCGGATGAAATAAAGTCAAAGTATTTTCAGCAAGTCACAGGGAAAAAGTCTTGGCAAATCAGCCCTCAGATCAGAGAAGCGATCATCTTTAATGTTGGCGATCTTGCTAAGGTCGCTCCTCCTGCGTCGGATCTAGATATGATCCTATGTAGGAACGTAATGATATACTTTGACAAGGAAAGCAGGGAGAGACTACTCAAGAAATTCTACGATGCGCTAAAGCCAAAGGGATATTTAATAATGGGCCAGTCAGAGATAATGATTGGAAGGACATCTTCCCTTTTCAAGACCATTTATACCAGAGAGAGGGTCTACCAGAAGAGTTAGAGCATATCAAGCTCTTTCTTGAACTTTTCAAGTCCAATTTCCTTTGCCTGCACAATACGGTCATAGACGTCATAATAGTTGAATATCTTTTTCTTTATCATGGTCTCTAGGATCTTTGTGCGTAGCTCAAGTTCATCGTAAAGACTGCCTTCATCTTTCCTTGAGAGACCCCTCTTGAGAAGTATCTTTGTGATGAACAGGTTGCTGCTTCCCTTTCCTCTGTACGTCACCGTATCAGAAGCAGGGTCCCATGTAAAGACTGGAACGAACATGACCGAGTCTGCGCCGCCGTTATACCCTACTATTTCGTTTATGGATAAGACTCGCCTAACCGGCTTGCCATCCTTGCCCTGCACTGCAGCTTGAAACAGAGCAATGTTTAAGTTTTCTACATTCGGCTTGGGTATCTTCATAGGCTCGCCTGTCAACCTCTGGATAAGTGATGACATCTGTGCTGCGTGGAAGGTGCTCATGACAGGATGCCCTGTCTGCATGGCCTGAAATGCTATATTGGCCTCTGCGCCCCTGATTTCACCTACAAGTATGTAGTTTGGCCTCTGTCTGAGAGCTGCCTTGAGCAGGTCGAACATTACCACGCTGGACGATGGGCTTCCAGTATCTCTTGTAACTTCGCTGATCCAGTTCTTGTGTGGCAGCGTTATTTCTGGCGTGTCCTCTATGCTGACTATTTTCCATGTCGGAGGAATGAATTGAGTAATCCCCATCATGGTAGTTGTCTTGCCAGACGCGGTTTCCCCGTTGATGAAACAACTCATACCCTCGCCGACCATCATCCACATATAGGCCGCTTCACGCGCGTCAATGCTCTTTGAGTTAATGATCTGGGTTATCGATAGTGGCACGCTTGCAAACCTTCTGATGGTCGCGTTCGTTCCCCTCCTGCTTACGTCCTTGCCAAAGACAATATTGATTCTGGAACCTTCAGGCAGCGTCGCATCAACCAGCGGCCTGGCATGCGATATAGTCTTGCCAAACTGTTCAGACATGCCTATGACCATGTCATCAATGTCATCCATTGTGAGCCATACGGTACACCTGAGAGGCCCAAAGATCTTGTGGACTACGTATACGTTACCAGCACCGACGATAGAGATATCCTCAAGGTGAGGGTCAGTGAGGAAGGGGTCAAGGATTCCAAGACCTACTCTCTTGGTCAGGAAATGATACTTCAGATACTCGTATTCTTTTTCATACACTGGGATCGTCTTGGTTTTCTTTGCGTCTATCTTGTCGTACTGCACAGGTGTGGGCGACTTGACACATATCTTGTCCAGAAAGTTGCCCACCGCCATGAAACGCTCCTGCAATTGGTCTGGAGGTTTCCAAGACCCTGCATATGTTGCGAACATCCTGTCGACTGCACCCAGCAGGCGGGCATCCGGCTCTGGAGGACCTATCACCACATACTCAAAATAACCGTCCCCGCCAGATGCATAGGCGTTGATATGTATCAAATTGTTCTCGCTGATCGGGTAGATCAGATTGGGCATCTTGAGGCTCTTGAAACTTCCGTCGATCTTTTCATAGAACGCGGGAGAAGGATTACCCTTTTGTATAAAGGCCGACACGTACTCCATAAGGTATGGAACCTTCTGCATCTGCTCCATAAGCTTGGGATCCATCTGAGATTGTGGCTGGTTCTGATCGGCTGCCTGCTTGGTGCTCTGCATATCTCTAAGCATCTCCCAAGCCTGCGCTGGCTTCAAGCGATTCTGTGATGTCCAGTATGTCCCCTATCATGCTGTCTAGGAAAATGTCCACACCGTAAACTACGACGCCACCTATTCCAAGGAGTACCCCCATGTTGAACCAAATCGTGTGGAATAGACCGCCCTGTGATACCTTGAGAGCCATTGCGTTCACCCCAGACAGTGCGACTATGAGCAAAGATAAGATCATGCTCATGAGTGTTGTGTCGCCTGCCGCTATTGACAGAATGGCAGCGCCTTCGCTGCCTACTGACTGCTGCAGTGCAAAATACTGTGCAAGGAAATTCAGTAGGCGGTTTATGAGGCTAAAGACTGCCAGTGTCAGCACATGCATTATTATGATGGTGGATTCAAACGCCTTGGCAGACTGCAGCCTTTTCTTCCTTATCTCGAGGAACTTGGTAGTGATCTCCGAAAGCCTTGAGCCTACTTGAAGCATGTTTGCTCCCTTTACCAAGGCATTGGACATTACGTCGTTACCTGCAGAGATTAGCACACTACCGGTATCCTTTGAAAACAAGTCAAATGCATCCTCTATCTTTATCCTGCTCATGACTCTGTTGGTCATGGACTCGATATGTGTGTTCAGGATGCCAAAGTCGCTCCTGAGAACGGACTTGAGTGACTGGCCAAGTGAACCTACGGTCGAGTAAACGTCCCCCAAGTGTCTGGCAAACGACGGATAGGAATCGTCCAGCTTTCTGATCTTTGCATCAAGCTTGCGGGCAAGAAGACCTGGAAGGATGAGCGGTACACCGGCAATTGCTATGACCAGTGGAATTGGCAGAATGTTCAAAAATGATAGGCTGATTCCAATTGAGGCTGCAGTGCCAAGAGCCATCATAAGCATCTTTTTTATCTTGACCATATCCGAGTGCCCTTCCTTTATCATGATACGATCCTTTGGGAAGAGGTAATAGGCCATGAATACAAATGATGCAAGGCCCATAAGGATGGTTAGAGTAACTATCACTACCAGCTGTGAAGAGTCTCCTCCGCCGGAGATCATTGTCAAGAGCGCCATTGATGCCACCAGAAAAGACGAAGTAGACATCATTGTCGAGTACATTTCCAGCAGCATATCAAGCGACCTCATGGCCCTCTCGTACGTCGTAATGTATCCATGCATGACGGCCTGCAATTCCTGACTGAGGAATGTACTCAGGTCTTCGCCTAGTCTAAGTACCTGCGCAAGCTTCATCAGAAGTAGCTTGAACTCTTCTGCCTTTATCTCTGCAGCTACTAGTTCGCACGCCTTGGCAAGCCCATACTGCCACTTGACACCAAGCAGATGGATCTTGGCAAAGATTTGCGAATAGTACCCATACTGCTTGGTGTTGCCTGATGTCTTTATCAAGTCTGAAGGCTGGATCTGACCTGTAGATATGCCAAATAGGAGAAGCGAAAAGTATACTATAGTCTCGTCTACGCGCTTTGGGACAAAAGATCTTTTTATCTTGACCCCCGGCTGACTGGGATCCTCAGTTACAGCGGTGGTAGTTTTCCTAAGTCCTAGCAATTGCAAAGCCTCCATATACTTTATCATTGCATAAATAGCAGGAAGATGGTGTTACTATCCGCCTTCCAGATTTTGGTATTTGTGGTGTTTTTTTGCCCATCTCTTTGTCTCTCTCCTCTTATGCGTTTGCCATCGATAACGGCACTATCTTTATCCCAAAGGATGTGTCAACGTCAAAGCTGAATTGCGAGCTCACTTGCGAAGACGAGCCGATCAGTTTGACAATTTCCATAACCTTGACGCTTTTTCCCGCGATCGTAGCGGGAGTTATCTTCATGTATCCGTCACAGGTTGATCTTACTCTCATTGCCACCTCCTCGGGCACTGCCTTTGGATGAATAGTGATGATGACAGTCATGCCTTTTGATACAAAGTTCTTGCATTTTGTAAAGAAATCAAGCGTTGTGCTAGTATCCGCATGCATGGTAAGGGCGGATAGAGAATCAATTACGACCGCATCAAACTTTTTTGAATTGATGCTGATGTACTTGCCTACTACCGGCAAAAGCTGCTTTGACCTGGCTGCTGACCAGGAAACTCCATCGATATTCACAGGAAGTATTGACAGCATGTTCTTCAGAAAATCCCTTCTGAAATCATAGGTTATCATTTTCATCTTTTCAATGTAGTCTTTGGTGGCGCTCTCCGTGGTGATGAACAACACTTTTCTTTGTGATTTTAGCAGACCGTTCATGAACTGGGCGGCCATAGAGCTCTTCCCTGTCCCATGATCTCCTTCGATCAGCATGAGCGACGGAAGCGGCAGACCTCCTCCTATCTGTCTGTCAACCTCTTCATTGCCAGTTGACACTGTTATAATGGCCATCAGAGTATCACCGCTTTGCTGACTATTACGCCATTGTCTGTCGATATAGTTACTGCAACAAGTTCAGCGGATATAGCAATATCATGATTCAGTCTACCTCTTATTGTAAGAGATTCTTCAGGGTTCAGAATCTGCGGATCAATATTATCATCGATAAATCCTGTTATGGACCATGATCCAGCAGTAGATACGATCTGCGTAATTCCAGCATAATCCAAGTTTTCAGTTATTCGTTGAGGAGATGCTAAGGGATCTGGTATGTAATCATATGTTACAAGTACATTGAACTTTTGGTAATTCCATAATTTACTTGATCCATCATTGCTGAGTGTTACATTTACAATATCAGTGTCTGGCAAAGCTTGGAGATCTGTGATCTGAATTGAGGTCTTTATGTACTCGCTATCAAGCTGTGCGCGTTCAGAATACGCCCGACTAGTAGTAATGTTCGCATTTATGACAGCAGGTATTGCCATAATTAATACAACTATGATCATTGTCATCATTATTCCACCACTGATTGCAGCGCTAAAACCCATTCTCCATTTTCACACTCCTATGTTGTAGTCAAGGAAAAGATGTAATCGTCACTCACTCCATTTGGAGTGGCGATCCTTACTAAGTAATTGACATTGGTTTCCAGAGAATAATCGAGTGTTACAGTTATTTTGATGCTATCCTTTTGCTGCCAAACATTACCATTTGAATTGGTATATGTCCACTTTGGAGGTGACGCCGCATTGTACGGAATTCCTTGAACATTATTTAGTTTGCCAAGATAGACATCCATCTTGTCCAATGATACGATCTGATTTGTTCCAATGTTCTTTACCCACACATCTATTTGGGTGCTTGATGAGTTAGTGGCATAAAGGATCTTTATTCTGGTTAATGCGATCTCTTTTTCAGCTGCTCCAGCTGTTGCAAGCGTCGACTTGAATACTCCCATCTGGTTTAGGACTGTGACTGAAAATCCAGCTGCAATTATGATCGATGCTATCAAGATTATCCCCTCGCTTATTATGAGGCTTCCCATCTGACTATTCTTCATCCTCCCTAGGCATCATGCCACGGGCTATGCGCTTCTTCTTGTTGCGCTTGTTAGCTACAATCTTCATGTACTGGAGCTCGGCATCCTGATCGTTAATGCCAAGAACCTGTCCAAACCGATACAGCATTGCGATTATGTCATCTGTCAATAATTTTGATTCGTTGAGCATTTTGACTACGCCATAGATCAATCGTTCTTCCTCAGGCCTTAGTCCAATCGCCCGGTACTGTTCCAAAACAAGCTCTATACCATCTGGCCCCATGCTAGCCAGTATTTCGTCTACAATGGAGACAATCGACATTATCCTGCCAGGTGTCAGACTGGATTCAAGCGAACTTCCTAGGAACTCTTCATTTTCTGATCCAATCATAGATCTTTTACTCATTAAATTTCTGTTCTTGATCTTGGATCGCGCTAGTGAAGAGAAATGGGATCGATGAGCCTGAGTTCTTCGATATTTCCTATTGCTATATTGCTCATCGTCATTGTCCTCTTCTGCTCCATCATCATCTTCTTCAAATCCCTCAGCTCGGTGTTGTCTTAGTATGTTGTATATCTCTTCGATCGAAAATGCCTCATCTGTCTGCGCCCTTGTTTTACTACTGGTAGTTTTATCACTTCCTGTGTTTTGGCTTTCAATAATCTTTACATCGCCATCTTGTTGTTGATTTTTGATATTGTTTCCTTTTGTTCTAACGCCCGGCTCTGTTGTTGTGGCAGCAGTAGCTGCATTACCGCCATGCTTGGTATCGGAAGCACCACCAATATTGTTTACCAGCTGCTCAATTGGCATCATTACATTTACAGGATCAGAGACATTCTTTATGTCGAGCAACTCAAAGTATTTCCTCATAAAGTTGACCGGGTTTACCATTTCTGACTGAAATGCCTTCAATTCTACTAGCGATGATTCAAATGTTGAGGTGAGCTCTTTTATGTCGGTCTTTAGAGATTGCACATCCTGTACTATCGAGCCCATTTCCTTCTTGATAGTTTCAACTTCTTCAACCATCTTGCTCGTCTTGCTTTCTACAATGGCCGACAACTTTGATTCGTCAACTTGGACGGGAGTAGTTGTGCCGGTCTGGTTTGCAGCAACTGCCGGTTGTTGTGATGGTGGGGATGCATCTTTTGATTGTCCTGGAGAGCCAGTAGCAGTAGTGGCTGCCGACGATGATGATGTTGAACTAGCGCTGACCATCTGGAAAGGGATGCTGTTTGTATTAGGCCCCTTGATATCCTGATTCTTGCCGAACTCAAGCAATGTAGCCCCGCTTTCGACATACTGGTTATTGCTTACTCCATTCTGCTTGAATTTTGGCAAACCGATTCTTCCAGGCATTTTTATGAACTTTGGAAGGAGGACTCCAGCTGCGGCCAGCGGAGGAATGATTATCATAGGATTAAGAGGGTCTGCCATGATGCTGTTTGTATCAAGCAGGCCCAGTAAAGCATCAGGCGAGGTATACTGAAGCCATCCGTAGAATGAGGCTGCACCTGCACCTGCAAATATCGCGCGGGTTTTCATGGAATCGAGATTAAAAAAAGGAAGGTGGAGGTTCATTTTTGATGAACTCGCTCCAATTAAGTCAGGTCTTGGTACGTATCTGTCAGTGTTGGAACGTCTCTTGCGACAGTCATTGGCGCACCTATGCTCGGTATGACTTCTGTGTTGATTCTGTCGAGTTGTTTTGGCATGTCTGCGTTGCGGAAGACGATGGCCAGCGTAGCTGATTCAGACTTGTCTAGCACATCGTTGTTGTTTTCGTTGACAGTCCAGTAGATGATGGCTACTGTCTTAGTTGGATTGGCTGCACCGGAAGATGCAAGTGGGTTCTTATCCAAGATGCCTGCCGTTTTTGCTGCTGCCAGTGCGTCTGAAACGCTACCATATGTTGTCGAGCTCAGTGTTCCATTGTAGATGTTGTCGTAGTTGAGGGTCCTTGTAAAGTACCTCACCGCTGTGAGACTTTCTTGCAGATCCACGCTCTTGCTGCCAGAGGCAACCTTCAGCGGGATGGTGACAATGTCAAGTGCCCCTGCAGTAGAGTTGAGGTGGCCCGAAACTGAACCGCCTACTTCTAGCACGCTGCTAGACGTATCAAGGCCCTGCCCGATTGTTTGCTTTGCTTTCTGTGTTGTTGAGAATCCCATGTTGAGGACGACAAACGATAAGGCCGCTGCCACGATCACAAAAGCGATCAGGACTATGGCCGATTCGATGCCGATGACTCCCCTACGGGACCTTCTGAACTTGCCTTTATGGTTCATTATTGGTTGCTATAAGGGGCGACGATAAAGGGAGGAGCGTGTAGAAGGTCCTACCAGTGTCCGGAGGACTTGACATAATATGATAACCTTAGCAATTGTCTCGATCTCCATTATAGGAGAATTTCAGAACATTGTTAGAGTACCAGATTACATGCAATATCTTATCTTATGCCAAGCTAAATCCGCTTTACACCATATGACTGCAAAGCATGAAAACATCTTGGATACATTTACCTCGCAAGAAGTTGAAGCGCTGACAACCTCGCAGGACTATATAGAATCTCAAATAAAACAGGAATTGATCAACGAGCTGAAAAAGCTGGACATAGGTGCAAACGAGGCCAAGATCCTGATCTTTCTCATGTCAAACGGCAGTACGACTGCAAGTGATATTTCCAGGCATACAGGTATTCAAAGGACAGATACGTACCACTATCTCTCGTCGCTACTGGCAAAAGGAGTTGTTCTTTCAAGCTTTAGCAAACCCCAAAAGTACTATGCATTGTCTTTTGACGAAGTCATCGATTGCTTGGTTCAGAGCAAGTACGACACGCTCAAGACAGTTCTCAATGCAAAGAAACGTTGTCAGGAAAAGCTCGACAAGATAATCAAAGTTACCAAACCCACTAGACAGGAAAACAGCTATCAGGTGCTTAATGAGGAAAGTCTATACTCAAGGATCAAGAGCATGCTTGGAGAAGTTAGCACCAAGGTGACTGTATATCTCTCGCAAAAGATGTTGGTGAAATTTTATCACGCAGAGATAGCAGACATGCTGATTGCACTGTCAAAACGTGGTGTGAACGTGAGGATCAGAACAGAGTCGAAAAAAACTGTCGAAGGGTATGAAGGTCTTGATAATGAGGTATTCTCATTTAACGTCTTCAGCCCTCTGCCAGTAAACTTTATCATATTCGATGACAACAGGATGATAATAATAAGCGAAGAAGATAAGGAAGGGATCCATGACCTTACAGGATTCTATACAAACAAAAGTGCCCTCATATCAACGTTTGATTACCTCTTTGGCAGAATGACATAAGTGAGTTGCTTGGAGAAAGTGGCAACATAATAGCAGATACTTTGACAACATCACATAGCTAAAGAGCAACTAAGTCGCACAGGCCAACAGATAATGACATGGTGAGACTCTTTCTCCTACTTGACAACATTGGATAAATCTAGGATGTTCAATAAATTTCTACACACAATTTCTTATTAGGATAACTATTTTTAGAATTTCTAAATTGGCTAGATGGAACAAGGCACAGGATGTTTCGAAACGGCTTTGTATCGATCGTGCTACTAAACAGGAAAGGAAATATCGTCTGGCTATGACGAGGTTAAAGAAACTTACTACTGAATCACGTAGGCAAAGAAATGAATTTGAGAAGAAGGCGAACCTGCTTAAGACGGCTCATCAGAGAAAAATATTAGCTATGAATTCTAAACATCATATAGAGAAACAGATGTGGCAAAAGAAGTTTGTAGTCCAAATCAAGGCGGACAGGAAGCGGTTTGAACAAGAGTTTGCAAGACTCAAAAAGAGCTACCAGTGGCAGTTAGAACATATCCGGCACATTTACGATAACCAAACATCCCTGCTGCGTCAAGAGCTGGTCAATACATATGACAGACAAGCTAGAGTTAATCAGGATAGTTTTGAAAGTATGGTTGCAGCTAACCAAGGTCAACTCGAAAAGTTGCAAAAGTGGCTGCAAGATGAGCTTATCGCTCAATTGATTGAGAAGAAACAAAACATCGAGAATTCTAACCTAGAGCAAGTAAAGATGGCTGCAGATTTGAAGATAAAGAAGCTAAGGGAGGCCTTGGATGACCGCGAGGCCGAAATTCAGCAGCTTCAAGAACGGCTGCACAAGGCTGAAGCCAAAAAAGTTGCGGGCTATGCCCAATTGTTATCGAGAAAGATGAGGGGCGCTCTGATACCACATACAGAATTCTTCGCTAACGAAGAAATCAGTAATGACCGAGGATCTGAGAATAATACTACTACTCAAGATGAGCTCATGAATATGATCAGGGAAATTGCTCAAGAGAAGTCAAAAATGGATGAAACTGTGAAGGTTCAGGATGGATAGATATGAAATGGTCCCTAATTCTTCAGATTGATCGCTCTGCAGGGCATTGGATCATCACAAGCCGTCACATATGCGGAGCTGTCGGCACACATATCGATTAATTAACAGTGCCAAGGCGTCTTCACATGTCTCATTAATGGAACTTTTGCCAAGGCAGCGATCAATTTCCTGTTGTGCAGAATATTCGCGATTTTGCCAATTTACTTATACAGCAGAATAAAAAATGTTTCATCATTCAGCCTTAAATCAATAGGGTATTTTAAATGCCAGCACAATATGGGACACCGAATAGGAACGGAGATGGTATATAGCATTCTTACCATCGCGAAACAATACAACAGATTACAGTAAACGTACCTTACATATCTCTCATTTACTCAAGTGAAGGAATACCTCGCTATCCTAATAGGAGATGGTTTGCTCACATATGATGGTCGTACTGGCTCACTGCCAAAGGCCACACGCTACTTGAGAGATGCCAAACTTTGACAGTCCATGGTAACATTGATCAACTGTGAGACTATTGTATATACTATGGGTGTGTCACTTTTTCATACATGTGCTAGTTTACCTCATAGCAAAATCAGTAAGTAAATACTATATACAATGTCACTTACTGTTACTGTCTGCAGCTTCTGCAGTACAAAGAGACCCAAGCAGAGGATGTCTGAATTCAATGGTAGTCCGTGCTGTCCTTCCTGCCTTGGTCGAATAATTCGTAGATTAGTAAAGGACGTGTAATGATTATTGTCAGATATCTAGAGATTCTTGTTTTTCAATTATTAAGCCAATGTCTATATCCACATTTGTTATTTAGGATTGATTGAAGCACTTCAGTCATGTTTTTCAAACTGGCGCGTCTTCTCAAGAGTATTTCTCAGTACATCTGCAAGCAATTCCGCCACATCCTCGCCAAAAATCAAATGCAGATAATCTCGAATTTGTGCAAGAGAATAATAGGCGGTCTTGTCGTCCAACCTTAATCCTGCTTTTGTCATGTCCTCAATTATTTGCTGCTTGATTTTAGGCATAAGTAGATTCAAAGTTGATTCCAAAACTCTGCTCCACACGTCAGTCGGCACTAGAACATGATCTAAGTTTGTAATTCTGTTTTTCTCTATTTTTGGCGTCAGGTGAGCTTTCTACTCCTTATTTTGATATTTAGTTTCAGCAGAATTTACTTAAAAGTATAACAGAAACTATTTTCTAGAATATACTATCATCAAAACTATAAAACATCCTCATAGTTATGAAAAAGAAAATTCACGATAAAAGACTGCAAAGGATATTTCATTCGCAGGATGATATTCTTGAATTATTCTGCTGTGATTCATCGCAAAGGAATTACACCGATTGTAGAACAAATCATCACTTTTCTTATCCTTCTCCAATACCCTCCGACATTATTATTATCAGCACAATTACAAATATGGTTCTTTCTTTCCAGTTGTTCTGGATTCGCCATTAGTAGAATTATTATCCAATTATTACGCGCTTATAACAAGGTATTATTATTAGACAATTTCAATCTGTTGGCCCCATGTGCTTTGCCTAGAAAACTACTTTAGAAACAAGCCGCCAAGACATTATTAACATATGCTTGTTCTCCTTGCGGAAGATGAGCACGATATATCACGGATATATTCCATTCAGTTGCAGAGCCAAGGCCACCAGATTCTTACCGTAGCTGACGGAGAACGGTGCATTGAATTATACCGCATGGCCTATTGGCAGAAATGCTTACGCCAAAAGGAAGAGACAAGAGCGAGCGAGGAAATATATTGTAGAGGCACCGACATCAACCGACCACCATTCGATGCAGTGATCTTGGATTATAGGATGCCAAAGAAAGATGGTTTGATGGTTGCAGCTGATATATTGAAATTGGCACCAGAGCAGAGAATTATTTTTGTTTCTGCTTATGTCAAAGAGTTTGTAGAAAAACCTGTGCGGCAGCTCAAAGCAGATATTGAAGTATTCCAAAAGCCTGTATCTCCACGTACACTAGTAGAGGTAGTAGAAGACAAGGCACTTTATGAAGAGATTGAAAGATTAGGCGGCAATGCAAAGAAGATCAGGGAAGAAATGAATCCAACTCACAGGCAGCTAAAGCAGCTGGTCGAGTCAATGCGGAAATTGCGAGCAAAGTATGAATCATAAAATAACATCTTCTTAACCTGTTGCAGGCCGCTCACCTGCACTACTATTTGGTTAAGATAAACTCTTAAAATTATAGTTTTCAAGATGCACGAGCAATCATGCATAAGTCGAAGTGCATCGTTGAATCTCTCGAAGCCTAATATGATATTTACAGCCCAAAAATACAGGAGCGTAACAATGCAGCAAAAACATGAACCAAAAACTCGCTTCATATTTGTTAGGCATATATTCAGAGGAAGTGCTTTTTCTCACTACTACTCAGGATATTCTTAATTATCAAATTCGCCATACTGACAGGTAGGTAGAAGCTCGCATATGAACAACAACCTGCCTGTAGTTGACGCTGAAATCAGCATAGAGCCTATTGGCACTTCCGATACTAGCATAGGTAAAGAAACAGCTGCAGCCTATGATGCAATCCGCAATATTCAGAACTTGAAGAAAGTAACACTTACCCCAATGAGCACTCAGATTGAATCAGATAATATTGATGACATCGTGCAGGCAACCACCTTGCCCATAATTCGACCAGATCTGCTGCGGGAGCAAAGCGCATAACATCAACAATATGTATTGACTAGAGGCTTGACAAGCCAAATACAATGGAAGAGAAAGTTCAGTCAGTAAAAGCAAAGGTTAGTTAACAAGGCATGCACCCATGCATGCATATGTAATCTGGGAGTGCGCTGACAGGAGAAACAACATCAGAATATGGAGTTTGTGGAAGGTATAACTCCTTGGAAATGCCGATCCCTTTTGTTGTGAAGCACTCTCGCCTTCCTATATT
>FWPU01005416.1_pt1 | contig 27731 bp, 23 predicted proteins | sample 2228361 | NCBI WGS metagenome assembly FWPU01 (sample SAMEA103939777, study PRJEB20133) | metagenome
CCGCGCGTCCTGCACGCCTGGCTCGCCCGGCACGGCGTGCGGCCGAGCGCGCGGCAGGTCGCGAGCCTCGTGCAGGTCGCGCAGGCGGCGTGCCCCTCGGGCGCCGTCGACCTGTCCGGGGCGCGCGTGGTCCGGCGCTACGACGCCCTGGTCCTCGCGCCGCCGCCCGAGGAGAGCGCGGACGCATCGCCGTCGGTCGCGCTCGCCGTCCCGGGCAGCGCCGCGCTCGGCGGCTGGCGGATCACCAGCGAGCCGCTCCACCGCGCGGAGGACGCCGCGGCGCGTGCGACGCCCTCCACGACCGTGCTCGACCTGGAGCGCCTCGCCGCACCGCTCGAGGTGCGCCGCCCGCTGCCGGGCGACCGCGTCCGGCTCGTTCACGGGCGACGCAAGCTTGCCGATATCCTGATCGATGCCCGGGTGCCGCGTATGGAGAGGTCGAGCCTCGCGGTGGTCGCTTGCGGCGAGGAGGTGCTTTGGGTGCCGGGCGTGGTACGAAGCATCATCGCAGGCGCCGGCTCCGAGTCACGGAGGCTCGCCGTCCTGCGCGCGGAGCGCTGCTGAACGCCGAGCGGAGATCGAATGAAACGCACCGCACGACCATCCAATCGGAGCCTGCAGCAGAGCGCAGGTCTTGCATTGCTGGCGTGCAGGGGCCGTGGTAAAACCGCTGAGTTTTCGGGTGCAATTTGCAGAGATCAGGTTTGAACCAGTTCTCCCGTAACCTCGCCCTGTGGCTCGTCCTGGGGCTCATGATCCTGCTGCTCGTCCAGATCTTCAACAAGCAGCAGGTGCAGGAGCCCGAGCGCGACTACAGCGAGTTCTCCGAGGCGCTCGACAGGGGCGAGATCGCCGCGGTCGTCATCCAGGGGAACGTGATCCGCGGCCGCTTCCAGAGCGGTGAGCGCTTCAGCACGTACGATCCCGGAGACACCGAGCTGATCAAGCGCCTGCGCGAGAAGGGCGTCAAGATCCAGGCGAAGCCCGAGGAGGGTGAGCCCTGGTACGTCGTCCTGCTCGTGCAGTGGTTCCCGATGCTGCTGCTGATCGGCGTGTGGATCTTCTTCATGCGCCAGATGCAGGTCGGCGGTGGCAAGGCGATGTCGTTCGGCAAGAGCCGCGCGAAGCTCCTCACCGAGGCGCAGCAGAAGAACACGTTCGCCGACGTCGCGGGGATCCAGGAGGCGAAGGAGGAGCTCGAGGAGATCATCGCCTTCCTGAAGGACCCGAAGAAGTTCACCAAGCTCGGCGGCCGCATCCCGAAGGGCGTGCTGCTGGTCGGGCCGCCGGGCACGGGCAAGACGCTTCTCGCGCGCGCCATCGCCGGCGAGGCGGGCGTGCCGTTCTTCTCGATCTCGGGCTCGGACTTCGTCGAGATGTTCGTCGGCGTGGGCGCGTCGCGCGTCCGCGACCTCTTCGTCCAGGGCAAGAAGAACGCGCCCTGCATCATCTTCATCGACGAGATCGACGCGGTCGGCCGCCACCGCGGCGCCGGCCTGGGCGGCGGCCACGACGAGCGCGAGCAGACGCTCAACCAGCTCCTCGTCGAGATGGACGGCTTCGAGTCGAACGACGGCGTGATCCTGATCGCCGCGACCAACCGGCCCGACGTCCTCGACCCGGCGCTGCTCCGTCCCGGGCGCTTCGACCGCCGCGTGATCGTGCCGCGGCCGGACGTCAAGGGCCGCGAGGGGATCATCCGCGTCCACCTGCGCAAGGTGCCGCTCGCCGACGACGTCGACATCGGCTTGCTCGCGCGCAGCACGCCCGGCTTCTCGGGCGCCGACCTCGAGAACTTGGTCAACGAGGCCGCGCTGCTCGCCGCGCGGGCCGACAAGGACAAGGTCAACCAGAGGGACTTCGAGCTCGCCAAGGACAAGGTCATGATGGGCTCGGAGCGCCGCTCGATGATCATCAGCGACGAGGAGCGGCGGAACACCGCCTACCACGAGGCCGGGCACGCGCTCGTCGCGAAGCTCCTCCCGGGCGCCGACCCGGTGCACAAGGTGACGATCATCCCGCGCGGCATGGCGCTCGGCTTGACGCAGCAGGTTCCGGTCGACGACCGCCACACCGCGAGCCGCGCGCGCCTCGAGAACGATCTGGCGATCTACTTCGGCGGCCGCGCCGCCGAGGAGCTGGTGCTCGGCCAGGTGACGACCGGCGCCGGCAACGACATCGAGCGCGCGACCGAGCTCGCCCGCAAGATGGTCTGCGAGTGGGGCATGAGCGAGAAGCTCGGCCCGATGACCTTCGGCAGCAAGGAAGAGAACATCTTCCTCGGCCGCGACTTCAACCAGGCGACCGGCTACTCCGAGAGCACCGCGCGAGAGATCGACGCCGAGATCCGGCGCTTCGTCCTTCGCGGCTACGAGCGGGCGCGCCAGATCCTCAGCGAGAACCTGGAGGCGCTGCACAAGATCGCGCAGGCGTTGCTCGAGCGCGAGGTGCTCGACAGCAACGAGATCGACGAACTGCTCCGCTCTTGCTCGCGCACGAACGATGGCGGCACGCTCGCCACGGCGGCCTCCTGAGGCCGCACTGCGTGCGCACGGCGCTGCCCCGGCTTCGCGTGGCATAGCCCAAGCTCCCGCTGAGCGTGCGGTCGCGCGCCCGCTGCCCTGGCGGGCGAGCGACCGCACGCTCGTCATGGGAGTGGTGAACGCGACGCCCGACTCGTTCTACCCGGGCGGTCGCACGCCGCGCCTGGAGGACGCGATCGCGACGGCGGAGCAGCACGTCGCGGCGGGAGCCGACATCCTGGACGTCGGCGGCGAGTCGACGCGCCCCGGTGCTCGCCCGGTGCCCGCCGCCGTCGAGCGCGAGCGCGTCGTGCCGCTCATCGAGGCGCTCGTCGCGCGCGGCGTCACGGTCTTGATCTCGATCGACACCTACAAGGCGGAGGTCGCGCGTGCCGCGGTCGCGGCAGGGGCCCGCCTGGTCAACGACGTCTCCGGCGGCTCGCTCGATCCGGCGATGCCGGCGACGGTCGCCGAGCTCGGCGTCCCGGTGATCGTCGGCCACCTGCGCGGCACACCCGCGGACATGGCGGCGCGGGCGTACTACGAGGACGTACCCGCCGAGGTGCGCGACGAGCTCCGCGCGCGCACCGAGGCCTTCCTCGCGGCCGGCGTCCCGCCGATCGACATCCTCGTCGACCCGGGCATCGGCTTCGCCAAGCGGCCGGAGCACAGCCTCGTCCTCCTCCGCCGGCTCGGCGAGCTGCGCGCGCTCGGGTTCCCGATCGTGATCGGCGTCTCGCGCAAGCGGTTCATCGGCGAGGCGCTGCGCGCCGCCGGGCTCGCGCCCGCGGACGACGCCGACGCGCGCCTCGAGGGATCGCTCGCCGCCGCGGTCCTCGCCGCCGCGCACGGCGCCACGATCGTGCGCGTCCACGACGTCGCGGCGACCCGGCGTGCGCTGGCCGTGGCCGACGCGATCCTCCGCGGAGCGTGAGCCGTGCGCGAGGTGTTCGACAACCTGCGACTCGCCGACGCGGCGGACGTGCTGATCGTCACCGTGCTCGTGTACTGGCTGATCAACCTGATTCGCGGCACGCGCGCCGTGCAGATGCTGATCGGGCTCGCGGTCGTCGCGGGGATGTTCGGCATCTCGCAGTATTTCGAGCTTTACACGCTGTCCTGGATCCTGCGCAGCTTCCTGATCTCCCTGCCGCTCGTCCTGGTGATCATCTTCCAGAACGACATCCGCCGCGCGCTCACCCAGGTCGGTCGCGGGCGCATCTTCGGCGGCGACAACCGATCGCGCACGCAGGTCGTCGAGGAGGTGACGCGCGCCGCGGTGATGCTCGCCTCGCGGCGGACGGGCGCCCTCGTCGTGCTCGAGCGCGAGGTCGGCCTGAACGAGTTCCTCGAGGCGGGGACGATCGTCGACGCGCGGGTGAGCCGCGAGCTCTTGACGGCGATCTTCCTGCCGCAGTCGCCGATCCACGACGGCGCGGTGATCGTCCGGCGCGGCCGGATCGCAGCCGCCGGCTGCTTCCTGCCGCTCACCGCCAACCCGCAGGTCAGCAAGTCGCTCGGCAGCCGGCACCGCGCCGCGATCGGGATCACCGAGGAGACCGACGCGGCCGTGGTGGTGGTGTCGGAGGAGGAGGGTTCCATCTCGCTCGCGCGCGAGGGCCGGATCACGCGCGACATCGACGCGGCGACGCTCCGCACGACGCTCGCGCAGCTCCGCCTGCCATGAAGCTCGCCTGGCGAGAGAGGAGGGGGCGCGCGCGGCTGCGGCTGAAGCGCGTGTCGTGGGTCGACGTCGGGACGTGGGTGGGCGCCTTCGCGACCGCCGTCGGGCTCTGGCTGCTGGTCAACATCGGCGAGCGAACGAGCGAGCGGACGCTGCGCGTCCGGATCGAGCCGGAGAACATCCCCTCAGGGATGGTGATCACCAACCCTATTCCGGAGTACGCCGAGGTCCGGGTCAGCGGCTCCGGGCTCATCCTGTCGAGCATCGACGGCGAGCGCCTGTCGACCGCGCTCGACCTCTCCGGCGCACGCCCGGGCGTCTTCACCTACGCGCTCGACCCGAAGAGCTTCCAGCTCCCGCGCAAGGTCGAGGTGTCGCGCGTGACGCCGTCGCAGGTCACCTTCCACCTCGACCGCATGGCGGACCGCACCCTGCCGGTGCGCCTGGAGCGGACCGGCGAGCTTCCATCTGGACTACGGCTGAAGGAGCTGGCACTCATCCCCGAAAAGGTGGACGTTGTCGGTCCGAAGGGCAGGCTCGACAGTCTGCAGGCCATCATCACCGCGCCGTTCGATCTCGGCGAGCTCCAGGCCGGCACCAGCGAGCTCGCCGTCGACCTCGTCCAGCCAGGCGGCCTCGTGCGGCTTGCGAGCCCGTCGATCCGGGTCCGCGCCGTCGTCGAGCACGTGATCGTCGAGCGCACGCTGCGCAAGGTGCCGGTCGCGGTGCGCGACGCGTCCTCGTCGTGGGAGGTCCGGCCGCAGAACGTGACCGTCGTCGTCCGCGGCCCGGAGCTCGATCTGAAGGACCTCGCGCTCGAGCCGGGTGCCGCGTACGTCGAGGCCGGCGAGCTCGACGGTGACCGCGCACACCGCGTCGCGCCGCAGGTCGCCCTGCCGAGCGGCATCGAGCTGGTCCGGGTCGAGCCGCGCGAGGTGACGCTCGAGCCGGTGCGCGCGGGTAGTGCGCGGCGCAGCGGAAGCCTAGACAAGCCCAGGGAGAAGCAGACGTGAGCAGCAAGAAGACCAGACGCCTGTTCGGCACGGACGGGGTGCGCGGCGTGGCCAACACCGAGCCGATGAACTCCGAGACCGCGCTTCGGCTCGGGCGAGCGGTCGCGCACGTCTTCCGCCGGAGCCCGCGCCGGCACAAGATCCTGATCGGCAAGGACACCCGCGTCTCCGGCTACATGCTCGAGACCGCGATGGCCTCGGGCATCTGCTCGATGGGCGTCGACGTCCTGCTCGTCGGCCCGATGCCGACGCCGGGAATCGCGTTCTTGACGCGCAGCCTGCGCGCCGACGCGGGGGTCGTCATCTCGGCCTCGCACAACCCCTTCCAGGACAACGGCATCAAGTTCTTCGCCTCCGACGGCTTCAAGCTGCCGGACGACCTGGAGGCGGAGATCGAGGACCTGGTCTTCGCTGACTCGATCGACCACCTGCGTCCGACGGCGAGCGAGATCGGCAAGGCGTTCCGCATCGACGACGCGCTCGGGCGCTACAACGTCTTCGCCAAGAACAGCTTCCCCCGGCACTTGACGCTGGACGGGATGAAGATCGTCATCGACGCGGCCAACGGCGCCGGCTACCGGGTCGCGCCCGAGGTGCTCGCCGAGCTCGGCGCGGACGTGACGACGCTCGCCTGCGAGCCGGACGGCGAGAACATCAACCGCGACTGCGGGACCCTCCACCCCGAGAACCTGCAGGCGAAGGTCCGCGCCACCGGGGCGACGGTCGGGATCGCGCTCGACGGCGACGCCGACCGCTGCCTGCTGGTCGACGAGCACGGCGGCCTGGTCGACGGCGACCAGGTGCTCGCGATCGCGGCGCGCGAGCTCCACCACACGGGCGCGCTGCGCGAGGCGACGGTGGTCGCGACCGTGATGTCGAACCTCGGGCTCGAGGTCGCGCTCCGCGAGGTGGGGATCGCGCTGCGCCGCACGCCGGTCGGCGACCGCTACGTCGTCGAGGAGATGGTCCGCGGCGGATTCAACCTGGGCGGTGAGCAGTCGGGCCACATCGTCTTCCTCGAACACAACACGACGGGCGACGGCCTCATCACCGCGCTCGCGATCCTGGCGATCATGCAGCGGACCGGCAAGCCGCTCTCGGAGCTCGCGAAGGTGATGACCCGCTACCCGCAGGTGCTGCTCAACGTGCCGATCGCGCAGCGCCGTGACGTGAGCGGCGAGCGGCGCGTCGCGGCGGCGATCGCCGACGTCGAGCGCACGCTCGGCGACCGGGGCCGCGTGCTCGTGCGGCCGTCGGGCACCGAGCCGCTCATCCGGGTCATGGTCGAGGGCGAGCGCGAGGCGGAGGTCGCGCGCCACGCCGAGACGATCGCCGCCGCCATCCGCGAGTGCGCCGCGTGACCGCGCAGCGGCGCGTCGCGCTCGGGGTCAACGTCGATCACGTCGCGACCCTGCGCCAGGCGCGGGGCGTCGACTACCCCGACCCCGTCGAGGCCGCGCACCTCGCGCTGCGCGGGGGCGCCGACGGCATCACGGTCCATCTGCGCGAGGACCGCCGGCACATCCAGGATCGCGACGTCGAGCGGCTGCGCGCCGAGGTCCCGGCGAAGCTCAACCTCGAGATGGCGGCGACGCCCGAGATGGTCGCGATCGCCCGGCGGATCCGCCCGGACGACGTCTGCATCGTCCCCGAGCGCCGCGCCGAGCTCACCACCGAGGGCGGGCTCGCGGTCGCCGGGCACGAGGCCGAGCTCGGGCCGCTCGTGCGCGAGCTCGCCGACGCGGGCATCCGCGTGAGCCTGTTCATCGACCCCGACGAGCGGCAGGTCGCAGCCGCGGCCGCGGTCGGCGCGGCCGCGGTCGAGCTGCACACCGGGCGCTACTGCGAGGTGAGGGCAGACGCGGTCGCGGCCGAGCTCGAGGCCCTGCGCCGCGCCGCCGAGGACGCGGCGCGCCGCGGCCTCGTGGTGAACGCGGGGCACGGCTTGACGGTCCCGAACGTGGGCCCGGTCGCGCGCCTGCCGCACCTGAACGAGCTCAACATCGGGCACTCGATCGTCGCGCGCGCGGTGCTGATCGGCATGGAAGCGGCCGTGCGCGAGATGCGTGCGGCGATCGATGCCGCCACCACCTCCTGATGCTCGTCCCTGCCGAGCAGATGCGCGAGCTCGACCGGCGCACGATCGAGCTCGGCACGCCGGGCCTCGTGCTGATGGAGCGCGCCGGCGCGGGCATCGTCGAGCACCTGCTCGCGCGCTTCAAGCGGGCGGCGCAGCGCGGCGTGGTCGTCGTCTGCGGGCGGGGCAACAACGGCGGCGACGGCTTCGTGGTCGCGCGCCTGCTCCGTGGGCGGGGCTACCGCTGCCGGACGGTGCTCTTGGGTCGGCGCGAGAGCCTTTCCGGCGACGCCCGGACCAACGCCGATCGCTGGGTGAAGCGACGGGGCCGGATCGTCGAGCTCGAGCAGCTCGACGAGGACGGTGCATGCGCCCTCGAGCAGGAGCTCGCGAGCGCCGGCGTGATCGTCGACGGCATCTTCGGCACCGGGCTCGCTCGTCCGGTCGAGGGGCTCGCGGCGCAGGTGGTGGCGGCGATCAACCGCGCGGCGGCCGACGCAAGCGCCCCGGCGAGCGTGCCCGCGGCGGGGAAGGGGGCCCCGCGCTCGCGCCGGCCCGCTCGTCCCTCCCGCCCGGTCGTGGTCGCGATCGACGTCCCCTCGGGGCTCGACTCGGACAGCGGCGAGGTGCTCGGTGTGGCGGTCCGCGCCGACCTCACCGTGACGCTCGGCGCGATGAAGCCCGGGCTCGTCGCGCCTGCGGGACGCGGCCACGTCGGCGAGGTCGCGCTGGTCGACATCGGGCTCGCCGCCGAGGCCTTCTCCGCGCTCGCCCCGTTCGGCGAGGCGGGCGACGCGCCGACGCTCCGTCCGCTCGTGCCGCCGCGGCCCGCGAGCTCGCACAAGGGGACGCACGGCCACGTGCTGGTGATCGGCGGCGCGCGCGGCAAGACGGGGGCTGCGATCCTCTGCGGGCGCGCCGCGCTGCGCGGCGGCGCGGGGCTCGTGACCGTCGCCTGCGCGGACGAGGTGCTGCCCATCGTCGCGACCTCGACGCCGGAGCTGATGACCGACCCGGTCGCGCGCTTCTCCCCCGACGAGTGGCGCGCGCGGCTCGGCGGGAAGGCAGCGGCGGTGGTGGGCCCGGGGCTCGGCACCTCGCGGGAAGCGGTCGAGCTCGTCCGCTGGCTCGTCGCCTCGGCCGAGCTGCCGCTGGTGATCGACGCCGACGGCCTGAACGCGCTCGCGGGCGACGTCGCGAGGCTGCGCGGCGCGCGGCACGGCGTGGTCTTGACGCCGCATCCGGGCGAGATGGCGCGGCTCACCGGTCTGTCGACGGCCGAGGTGCAGGCGCGGCGGATCGCGACCGCGCGCGCGCTCGCCCGCGACACCGGCGCGGTCGTGGTGCTCAAGGGCAGCGGAACGATCACCGCGGCGCCCGACGGCCGCTTCACGCTCAACACGAGCGGCGGCCCGCTGCTCGGCACGGGCGGCACGGGCGACGTGCTGGCGGGGCTCATCGGGAGCCTCGTCGCGCAGGGCCTCCCGCCGTACGATGCCGCCCGCCTGGGCGTCTTCCTGCACGGCAGCGCCGGCGACCGCCTCGCCGAGCGCCTCGGCGCGGCGGGCCTCTTCGCTTCTGAGCTGGCCGACGAGCTGCCGCTCGCGCGCCTCGCGCTCGAGGAGCCGCGCGGCTGAGAGCGGTCCGGCCGCGGCTCCGTTTCGCCGTTCGTGCTCCACGCGCCCCCGGCCGATGCAGGGGTGTGGGTCGGCTGCTATGTTTCGCCGAACGGTGACGCTCACCACAAAGTCCGAGCGCGAGACGGAGGCCTTCGGAGAGCGCCTCGCGCACGTCCTCGAGCCGGGAGCCGTGATCGGGCTGATCGGGCCGCTCGGCGCCGGGAAGACGGCGCTCGTGCGGGGCATCGCGCGCGGCCTCGGCGTGGAGGAGGGGCTCGTCCACAGCCCGACCTTCGTCACCGCGACCGAGTACCCCGGGCGCCTGCCGCTCGTGCACGTCGACCTCTACCGGCACGAGGAGGCGCTGCCGCACCCCGACTGGCTCGCCGAGATGCTCGACGGCGAGCGGGTCGCGGTCGTCGAGTGGTTCGAGCGCCTCGGGCCGGAGGCCCCCGACGCGCTGCGGGTCGAGCTCGCCTACGGCGCCGACGAGACGTCGCGCCGGATCTCGCTCTCCGCGACGGGCCCGCGCTCGCGGCGCATCCTCGACGCGCTCGTCGCGCACGAGGTCGCCGCGTGAGCAAGCCGCTCCTCGTGCAAAAGTTCGGCGGCACGTCGGTCGGCTCGATCGAGCGGATCCGCGAGGTCGCGCGCCGCGTCGAGGAGTCCGCGCGCGACCACCGCCTGGTGGTCGTGGTCTCCGCGATGTCGGGCGAGACCGACCGGCTCCTCGGGCTCGCGCGCGCCCTGTCGCCGAACCCGCCGCCGCGGGAGACCGACGTGGTCGTCGCGAGCGGCGAGCAGGTGACCGCGGCGCTGCTCTCGATCGCGCTCGCGGCGCGCGGCGTCGCCGCGCAGTCGTTCCTCGGCCACCAGATCCGGGTGACGACCGACAGCGCGCACGGCAAGGCGCGCATCCGCTCGATCGACGGCGAGCGCCTGTTCGCGGCGCTCGACGGGGGACGCGTCGCGGTCGTCGCCGGCTTCCAGGGCGTCGACGAGAACGGCAGCATCACGACGCTCGGCCGCGGCGGCTCGGACACGACGGCGGTCGCGATCGCGGCGGCGATCAAGGCCACCGCGTGCGAGATCTACACCGACGTCGACGGCGTCTATACCACGGACCCGCGCATCGTGCCGCACGCGCGGAAGCTCGAGCGCATCTCGTACGACGAGATGCTCGAGCTCGCGAGCCTCGGCGCGAAGGTGCTGCAAATCCGCTCCGTCGAGTTCGCCAAGCGCTACGGCGTCCCCGTGCACGTGCGCTCGAGCTTCAACGAAGAGCCGGGCACCTGGGTGGTGCCCGAGGAGTCGAACATGGAGGACGTCACGGTCGCCGGCGTCGCGTACGATCGCGACCAGGCCAAGATCACGCTCACCGCGGTGCCGGACCGCCCGGGGCTCGCGGCGCGGATCTTCACGCCGCTCGCCGAGAAGGGCATCGTCGTCGACATGATTATCCAGAACGTGGGCGGGGACGGGAAGACCGACATGACCTTCACCGTGCCGCGCTCCGAGGTCGACAGCGCGCTCGCCGTCGTGCGCGAGGTCGCGCGCCAGGTGGGCGCCGGCGAGGTCCTCTCCGAGGGCGACATCGCGAAGGTCTCGGTCGTCGGCCTCGGGATGCGCAGCCACGCGGGCGTGGCGGCGAAGATCTTCGAGGCGCTCGCGCGCGAGGGCATCAACATCAGGATGATTTCGACCTCTGAGATCAAGGTGTCGATCGTGATCGACGCGAAGTACACGGAGCTCGCAGTACGTGCCCTGCACGACGCGTTCATCGGCGCCGGCATGGAGCAGGTCGGATGAAGCGCGTGCAGATCTACGACACCACGCTGCGCGACGGCTGTCAGGGCGAGGAGATCGCGCTGACCGTCGGCGCGAAGCTCGCCATTGCGGAGAAGCTCGACGCCTTCGGCGTGCACTACATCGAGGGCGGCTGGCCTGGCTCGAACCCGCGCGACGCGGCGTTCTTCGGCCCCGCGATGAAGCTCGGGCTCAAGCACGCGAAGATCGTCGCCTTCGGCTCCACGCGCCGTCCGAGCGTGCCCGCCGACCGCGACGAGAACCTGGCGATGATCCTCCGGGCCGGGACGCCGGTCGCCTGCATCGTCGGCAAGACCTGGGACCTGCACGTTCGCGAGGAGCTGCGCATCTCGCGCGAGGCGAACCTCGCGATCATCCGCGACTCGGTCGCCTTCCTCCGCAAGCACCTCGACGAGGTGATCCTCGACGCCGAGCACTTCTTCGACGGCTGGATGGCGAACCCCGAGTTCACGCTCGAGTGCCTGCGCGCCGCGGAGGACGGCGGCGCGACACTCATCTGCCTGTGCGACACGCGCGGCGGAAGCCTGCCGAAGCAGATCGTGGCCGGCGTGGAGGCGGCGCGCGCGGCGGTCTCGGTGCCGCTCGGCATCCACTGCCACAATGACTCCGAGCTCGCCGTCGCAAACTCGCTCGCCGCGGTCGAGGCTGGCTGCGTGCAGGTCCAGGGCACGGTCAACGGCGTCGGCGAGCGGTGCGGCAACGCCAACCTGGTCTCGATCATCGCCGCGCTGCAGCTCAAGATGGGCTACTCGTGCGTCAAGCCTGAAAAGCTCCGCGGTCTCACCGAGCTCTCGCACTTCGTCGACGAGCTCGCGAACCGCGAGCCGTTCAAGCAGCAGCCGTACGTCGGGCTCAGCGCGTTTGCGCACAAGGCCGGGCTACACGCCTCCGCCGTGCGCAAGCACGCCGCGACGTACGAGCACATCGACCCGACGCTCGTCGGCAACCACCAGCGCGTCCTGGTCTCCGACCAGGCGGGGCGCTCGAACCTGCTGCACAAGGCGAAGGAGCTGGGCATCGACCCCGCGCTCCTCGAGCCCAAGGTGAAGACGCTGCTCGCCGAGCTCAAGCAGCTCGAGCACCAGGGCTTCCAGTTCGAGGGCGCTGACGCCTCCTTCGAGCTCCTGCTGCAGAAGGCGATCAACGGCGAGCGCACCCGACACTTCGAGCTGATCGGCTTCCGCGTGATCGACGAGAAGCGGCACGAGAACGAGGTGCCGATCGCCGAGGCGACGATCATGGTGAAGGGTCCTGACGGCACCGTGGAGCACACCGCCGCGGTGGGCAACGGTCCGGTGAACGCGCTCGACGTCGCGCTGCGCAAGGCGCTCTCTCGCTTCTACCCCTCGATCGAGGAGGTCCGGCTCGTCGATTACAAGGTCCGGGTCCTCGAGGGCGGCGCCGGCACCGAGGCGGTGGTCCGGGTGCTGATCGAGTCGCAGGACGCGACCAGCCACTGGACGACGGTCGGGGTGTCGCACAACGTGATCGAGGCGAGCTGGCAGGCGCTCGTGGACTCGATCGACTACAAGCTGTACAAGGACAAGAAGAAGCGCCGCACGCACCGCACCCCGGTCGCTGCGCAAAGCGGCGTCGCCTGATGCGCGCGGCCGCTCCCGCCGCATGAGCTTCTGGTCGAGAATACGTGAGGACGTGCTCGTCGCCTTCGAACGCGACCCTGCGGCGCGGTCGGTCCTCGAGGTCGTGCTCTGCTACCCGGGCATCCACGCGCTGCTCATGCATCGCGTGTCGCACGCCCTGTGGCAGCGGAAGTTCTTCCTCGCGGCCCGCCTGCTGTCGACGTTCTCGCGGTTCCTGACCGGCGTCGAGATCCACCCGGGGGCGAAGATCGGCCGGCGCTGCTTCATCGACCACGGCATGGGCGTGGTGATCGGCGAGACCGCGGAGATCGGCAACGACGTGCTGATCTACCAGGGCGTGAGCCTCGGCGGCACGAGCCTCACCAAGGGCAAGCGCCACCCGACGATCGAGGACTACTGCGTGATCGGGCTCGGCGCGACCGTCCTCGGTCCGATCACGATCGGGCGTCACAGCCGGGTGGGCGCGGGCTCGGTGGTGGTGCAGTCGGTGCCGCCGCACTCGACGGTCGTCGGCGTGCCGGGCCGCGTCGTCGATCACAAGGCGGCCCACGCCCCGGACGGCGCCCCGCTGCTCGACCTCGAGCACGGCCAGCTCCCCGACCCGGTCGTGCGCACGCTCACCAGCCTCGCGGCGCAGATCAACCGCCTCGAGCGCGAGGTGGAGGCGCTCAAGGGCGGGCGGCGCGAGGGCGGGGACGACGCGGAGCGCGGTCCGGAGATCCAGCTCGTCAAGAAGTAGGCGGCCGTGACGGAGCGGATCCATCTCGACCACAACGCCGGGGGCCGGCCGCGGCGCGAGGCGGTCGATGCGGTCGTCGCGTGGCTCGCCGAGGAGGGCGGCAACCCGTCGAGCGTGCACGCCGCAGGACGTCGCGCCCGTGACGCGATCGAGGAGGCGCGCGACGCGGTCGCGGCGCTGGTCGGGGCACGGAGCTCCGAGGTCGTTTTCACGAGCGGCGGGACCGAGGCGAACGACCTCGCGATTCACGGCATCCTCTCCGGCACGCTCGGGCCCGCGCCGGCCGCGGCGGCGCAGGCGTCGCACGTGGTCTCGACCGCGATCGAGCACGCGTCGGTCCTCCGGCCGCTCGAGGCGTTCGCCGCGGCCGGCGGGGCCGTGACGCTGCTCGCACCGTCGCACGACGGCCGGGTGCCCCCGGAGCAGGTCGCGGCTGCGCTCCGTCCCGAGACCCGGCTCGTCACGATCGGCTGGGCGAACGGTGAGATCGGCACTGTGCAGCCGATCCCGGAGATCGGCCGCGTGCTCCGCGAGCGTACGGCCGAGGCGCCCGGCGCACCGCGCGTCTTCCTCCACGCGGACGCCGTGCAGGCGGCCGGCTCCTGCGCGATCGACCTCGCGAGCCAGCCCGTCGACCTCGTGAGCCTCTCGGGCCACAAGCTCGGCGCGCTGCCCGGGATCGGCGCGCTCATCGTGCGGCGCGACGTGCCGCTCAAGCCGCGGCTGCTGGGCGGGCCGCACGAGCGCCAGCGCCGCGCCGGGACGGAGAACGTGCCGGGCATCGTGAGCTTCGGCGTCGCCGCGCGGCTCGCGCTGGCCGAGCGCGAGGCGTGGCAGGCGGCGGGGCGCGAGCTGCGCGAGACGCTCTACGCGGCGCTCGTGCGCCGCATCCCGGGCTGCACGCGGCTCTCGCCCCCCGACGGGCTGCCCGGCACGCTGTCGGTTGCCTTCGAGGGGGTGCGCGGCGACGCGCTGGTGATCGCGCTCGACCTGCACGGCGTCGCCGCCGCGACGGGTGCCGCCTGTGCGGCGGGCGCGGCGGAGCCGTCGCACGTGCTGCGCGCGATCGGCTGCGACGAGGCGACCGCCGCCGGCGCGGTGCGCTTCTCGTTCGACCGGACCTTCACCGCGGACGACGCGGAGCGCGCCGCGGAGATCGTCGCGCGCTGCGTCCGCGACGCGCGCGCCGCCGGCGTCGCGAGGGTCGGCCATGCGGCCTGAGGAGATCGTCGCGCGCGTGCGCCGCGCCGTGGGCGACGCGGCGGAGGAGGCGCTCGCCGTCCCGCCGTCGCTTCCACCCGGCGCGCGGATCGTCGCCGCGATGTCGGGCGGCGTCGACAGCGCGGTCGCGGCCGCCCTGCTGCGCGGCGCCGGGCTAGAGGTGATCGGCGTGTCGATGCGCCTAGGCGCGTGCGCGGCGCGCGCCGACGGTCACACCGGCTGCTGCTCGCTCGACGACTTCGACGACGCGCGCCGCGCCGCGCGCCGGCTCGGCGTGCCGCACTACGTCGTCGACCTGCGCGAGCTCTTCGAGCGCAGCGTGATCGACGTCTTCACCGCGACCTACCTCGCGGGACGCACCCCGAACCCGTGCACGCTGTGCAACCGGGACGTCAAGTTCGATGCGCTGTGGCGCTACGCCGCGTCGCTCGGCGCCGCGGCGCTCGCCACCGGACACTACGCGCGCATCGAGCGCGACCCGAGCGGCCGCTTCGTGCTCCGCGCCGCGAGCGACCCGGCGAAGGACCAGAGCTACTTCCTCTTCACCCTCGGCCAGGAGGAGCTCGCGCGCACGCTCTTCCCGGTCGGCACGCTCGGCAAGCGCGAGGTGCGCGCCATCGCCGCGGCCCTCGAGCTGCCGGTTGCCGCGAAGCCCGAGAGCCAGGACATCTGCTTCGTCGCCGGACGCTCGTACGCCGACTTCGTCGAGGCGCGCAGCAGCGCCGCGGAGCGCCGCGCCGGGCGAGTCATCACCTCGGACGGCACGTTGCTGGCGCGGCACGACGGCGTGCACAGGTTCACGGTGGGCCAGCGGCGCGGTATCGGCGGCGGGGCGCCCGAGCCGCGCTACGTGACGCGGATCGACGCGCGCACCGGCGACGTCGTCGTCGGGCCACGCGCCGAGCTCGCCACCTCGGGCTGCGTGGTGCGCGACGTGCGCTGGACGGCCGCCCCGCACCGCGGCGCCGCGACCGTCCGGCTGCGCCACCGCCACACACCCGTGCCGTGCGAGGTGGCGCCCGACGAGCACGACGCCCGCGGCGCCCGCGTCCGCTTCCCCACACCGACGCTCGGCGTGACGCCGGGTCAGGCGGCAGTCTGGTACGACGGTGACCGCGTGCTCGGCGGCGGCTTCATCGAGGAGCGGCTATGACCGACGAGAATCTCGCCCAGCTCGAGGAGCGCCTCGGCCACCGCTTCGCGAACCCGGCGCTGCTGCGCACCGCGCTCACCCACCGGTCGAGCGTCGTCACGCCTGCCGAGCACAACGAGACGCTCGAGTTCCTCGGCGACACGGTGCTCGGCCTCGCGATCAGCGACCTCTTGCTCCGCGCCTGGCCGGGTGCGAACGAGGGCCAGCTCTCGAAGCGGCGCGCGGCGCTGGTCAACGCCTACTCGCTCGCCCGCAAGGCCGAGGCGCTCGGCCTCGGGCCGCTCATCCAGCTCGGCCGTGGCGAGGAGAAGACGGGAGGGCGCAGCAAGCGCTCGATCCTCGCCGGCGCGTACGAGGCGGTGCTCGGCGCGGTGTTCCTCGACGGCGGCTTCTCGGCGGCCCACGCCGTTGTGTCCCGCGCCTTCGCCGAGGACGTGGCGCTGCCGCCCGTCGAGGACGGCGGCGAGGCGAAGACCCGCCTGCAGGAGCTCGCGCAGCGCCTCTACCGCACGGCGCCCGAGTACAGCCTGCTGCGGACGAGCGGCCCGGATCACGCGAAGGACTTCGAGAGCCACGTGGCGATCGCCGGACGCGTCCTCGGCTCGGGGCGCGGCGCGAGCAAGAAGCTCGCGGAGCAAGCCGCGGCGCGCGAGGCGCTGGCGAGGCTCGAGCAGGAGGCGCGGGAGACGAGCGCCGCGCCGGGGAGCGACGTTTGACGCCGCCGGCCGAGGAGCGTCCTCCGCAGGAGGCCGCGCCGCACCGCGCCGGCTTCGTCGCGCTCGTCGGGCGGCCGAACGTCGGCAAGTCGACGCTCATGAACCAGGTGCTCGGTCGCAAGCTCGCGATCGTCACCCCGAAGCCGCAGACGACGCGCAACCGGATCCTCGGCATCGACACGCGCCCGGGCGCGCAGATCCTGTTCGTCGACACGCCGGGCCTGCACGAGCCGCACAACCTGCTCGGCCAGCGGATGGTCAAGGCTGCGCGCCAGAGCCTCGCCGAGGCGGACGTCGTGCTGCTCGTGATCGACGCGATCGCCGGCGTGACCCCCGAGGACGAGAAGCTCACCGCCGAGCTCGCGTCGAGGCCGCAGCCGGTCGTGGTCGCGCTCAACAAGATCGACCGCGTGCCGAAGGGCCGTCTCCTCGAGCTCGCGGCCACGCTCGACAGGCTGCTCCCGGGCCGGCACGTCGTGCCGGTGAGCGCGCTTCTCGGTGAGAACGTTCCGGAGCTCATCCGGACGCTGATCGGGCAGCTTCCCGAGTCGCCGCCGCTCTTCCCGCCCGACATGGAGACCGACCTGCCGGAGCGGTTCTTCGCGGCCGAGATCGTGCGCGAGCAGCTCCTGCTCGCGACCCACCAGGAGGTGCCCTACCAGAGCGCGGTGCGGATCGACGCGTTCACCGAGCGCGAGGGCAAGAACCTGGTGGTGATCGAGGCGACGATCCTGGTCGCGCGGCCCTCGCAGCGCGCGATCGTGATCGGCGAGAAGGGCGCGCGCATCAGGCACATCGGGCAGAACGCGCGTCGCGAGCTCGAGCGCTTTCTGGGCACGCGGGTCTACCTCGACCTGCACTTGAAGGTCGACGAGAAGTGGTTCGCCAAGCCGCACACGCTGAGCGAGCTCGGGCTGTGACGGCCGAGCCCGCACCGCGCCGCGGCGACACGGTGGTGGTGGCGATCGCGGGCCGACCGAACGCGGGCAAGAGCACGCTGTTCAACCGCCTGCTGCGCCGGCAGAAGGCGATCGTTCACGACATGCCCGGGGTGACGCGCGACGAGAACCGTGGCGTCGTCGAGCGCGGCGGGCGGCGCTGGGAGATCGTCGACACGGGCGGCGTCGAGGAGCACGCGGAGCCGGGCGCGCTCGCCGCGCGTGTCCACGAGCGGAGCCTCAAGACGCTCGCCCGCGCCGACCAGATCATCTACCTGCTCGACGGCCAGGCGGGGCTCTCGCCCGCCGACGTCGCGGTCGCGCGGCGCATCCGGGCGCTCGGCGTGCCGGCGATCTTCGCGGTGAACAAGATCGACCGGCCGTCGCACGACGACCGGCTGCTCGACTTCCTCGAACTCGGCGAGGGGGACCTCGTCGCCCTCTCGGCGGCGCACGGCCGCGGCATCGACGAGCTCTGGGCGCGCCTCGAGGCGAACGCGCCGCTGGTCGCGGAGCAGGCCCGCGAGGAGGAGAGCGTCGCGGCGCAAGAGCTCGCGCCGGCTGAGGCCGAGGAGGCGCCGCAAGCGGAGGCGGCCGCGCCCGCGCGGATCGCGCTCATCGGCCGGCCGAACGTCGGCAAGTCCTCGATCCTGAACCGCCTGGTCGGCTTCGAGCGCTCGCTGGTCGACTCGGCTCCGGGCACGACGCGCGACGCGGTCGACGTGACGATCGAGCGCGCCGGCAAGACCTACGTCGTCGTCGACACGGCGGGGCTGCGCCGCCCGAGCCGCATCGACGAGACGCTCGAAGCCTACGCGGCACAGGCCTCGCTGCGCGCCATGCTGCGGAGCGAGGTCGCGGTCCTGGTGCTCGACGCGAAGGTCGGCGTCACGGACCAGGACCTGCGCCTCGCCGACCTCGCCTGGCGGCGGGGCAGGGGGCTCGTGGTCGCGGTCAACAAGGCCGACCTGGCACCCGAGCTCGCGACCGAGCAGTGCCACGAGACGATCGCGCGCCGTCTGCCGCAGTGGCCGCCGCTGCCGGTCCTCCGGGTGAGCGCGCTCGAGGGGACGGGGATGCGCGCGCTCCTCGCGGCGGTCGACACGGTCGTCGCCTCCTACCGGCGCCGGGTCCCGACCTCGCGGCTCAACGAGATCCTCCGCGCTGCCGTCGAGGCCCACCCGCCGCCGAGCGAGCAGGGCCGGGCCGTCAAGCTGCTCTACGCGACCCAGGCGAGCCACTCGCCGCCGCACGTCGTGATCTTCGGCACGCAGCGCGGCCCGCTGCCCGCGGCGTACCTGCGCTACCTGACGCACCGGATCCGCGACGAGCTCTCGCTCGTCGGCGTCCCGCTGCGGATCACCGTCCGGCAGCGCGAGGGACGGCACGAGAAGCGGCCGCGCGCGCCGAAGAAGGCGCGGGCGGGCGCGGCGGCGGCCGCGCGGCCGAAGCCGACCGCCCCGCGCAAGGCAGGCGAGGCCGACGGCGGGCGCGCGCGCAAGCGGTGAGCGGCCCCGAGCGGCGCGAGAAGCCGGAGGGCGTTTCCCCGCCGGCCGCCGTCCGTTAAAGGAGCCCCGCATGGCCGAACCCACCCCGAGCCACAGGCGGCTCCTCTCGCGCGACGTGAGCCTGCTGCTCGTGATCGACGTGCAGGAGCGCTACATCCCGCACCTCTTCGAGGGCGCGCGCGTCGTCGAGGCGACACGGCGGCTCATCGAGGGCGCGAAGCTCGTCGGGGTGCCGATCCTCCACACCGAGCAGTACCCCCAGGGCCTGGGCCCCACGACGCAGCCGCTGCGCGACGCGCTGCCGCCCGGGCAGGCGGCGTTCTCGAAGCTCGCCATGTCGTGCATGGCGGAGCCCGGCTTCGCCGACGCGCTCCGCGCGAAGGGACGCGAGCAGGTCGTGGTCGCCGGCATCGAGGCGCACGCCTGCGTCAACCAGACGGCGCACGAGCTGCTCGCCGCGGGCTACGAGACGCACGTCGTGATCGACGCGATCTCGGCGCGCTTCGAGCGCGACTACCGGATCGCGATCGAGCGCCTGGTGCACGTCGGCGCGGTGCCGACCACGGTCGAGGCGGTGCTCCTCGAGTGGGTGCGCACGGCGCGCGTGCCGGAGTTCCAGCAGGTGCGGGCGCTGATCCGCGAGCCGCTGCCCGGCGCCTGACGGCGCGGCCGAGCGCTTCCGGCGCACGGCGCATCCGCGCTGGCGCTCGCTCCGCGCGAGGTTCTCGCTGGCCGTCGGCCCGCGGCGTCCGGTATGAGGAGCGAATCACGCGGGGCCGAAGCGGCCGCCGGCGCCGCACGCCGACGCGGCCAGCCCGCGCAACGAACACCTGGAGAGCCGAGAGATGCAGAGCCGTTGGTCGGACGACGAGGCGCGCGCCTTCTGCGAGCGCTACGCCGCCTGGGGCGAGGACCTCGCCCTGCGCGTCTACACCTCACGCCTGATCGGCCGGGACACCGACCTGGTCATGCACGGCGGCGGCAACACCTCGGTCAAGATCGTCAAGCAGAACGTGCTCGGCGAGCCGGTCGAGGCGATCTGCGTGAAGGGCAGCGGCTGGGACCTCGACTCGATCGAGCCGCCCGGGCTGCCGGCGATGCAGCTCGCGCCGCTGCGCGCGCTCCGCCGGCTCGAGGCCCTGTCGGACGAGGAGATGGTGAACCAGCAGCGGATCAACCTGTTCGACGCGAGCGCGCCGAACCCGTCGGTCGAGACGCTGCTGCACGCCTTCCTGCCGCACAAGTTCGTCGACCACACGCACGCCGACGCGATCCTCGCGCTCACCAACCAGCCCGACGGCGAGCGGCTCGTGCGCGAGGCGCTCGGCGACCGCGTCGCGATCGTTCCGTACGTGATGCCGGGCTTCCAGCTCGCGAAGCGCGCGGCCGAGGTGTTCGAGCGCAACCCGAAGGTCGACGCGATGGTGCTGATGAAGCACGGCTTCTTCACCTTCGCCGACGACGCTCGGGCGAGCTACGAGACGCACATCGCCTACGTCGACCGCGCGGAGCGCTTCCTCGCGGAGCACGTCCGCGGGCGGGTGCAGGTGGGCGGCGCGGGCGTCGCCGCCGAGGAGGTCGAGCGCGCCCGGGCGCGCGCCGCGGAGATCGCCCCCGTGCTCCGGGGGCTGCTGGCAGCCGAGACCGGCGACCCGGACCGGCCGTGGCGGCGGACGATCCTCGAGCACCGCGCGACGGCGGAGACCCTGGCGCTGCTCGCCGATCCGGCCTGCGCCCGGCTCGCAGCACGCGGCCCGCTCACCCCGGACCATGTGATCCGGACCAAGGCCGAGAGCCTCTTCCTCGGCGACCTCGAGCTCGACGACCCGGAGCGGCTCCGGAGCCGGCTCGCGGACGAGATCGCGAGCTACCGCGAGCGCTACCAGCACTACTTCGCGAGTCAGGTCGCGGCGAAGGGCGTGACGAAGACCATGCTCGACCCGGATCCGCGCGTGCTCCTCGTCCCGGGGGTCGGGCTCTTCGGCTCGGGCAAGAGCCGCAAGGACGCGGCGATCGCGGCCGACATCGCGGAGCACACGCTGCGCATCAAGGCGCTCGGCGAGGCGCTCGGGCGCTACGAGCCGCTCTCCGAGAGCGACCTGTTCGACATGGAGTACTGGAGCCTCGAGCAGGCGAAGCTCGGCAAGGAGGTCGAGAAGCCGCTCGCGCGCCAGGTGGCGCTGGTGACCGGCGCGGCCGGCGCGATCGGCGTCGGGATCTGCCTCGAGCTCGTCCGGGCGGGCGCGCACGTCGTGCTCACCGACGTCGACGAGGAGGGGCTCGAGCGGGCCCGCGCCCGGGTCGCACAGGTGGGCGGCGCGAGCGCCTGCACGACGGTGCGCATGGACGTGACCGACGAGGCGTCGGTGCGTGACGGCTTCGCGCACGCCTGCCGGACCTTCGGCGGCCTCGACGTGGTCGTGCCGAACGCCGGCATCGCGCACGTGAGCCCGCTCGTCGAGACCGAGACGCGCGACTTCACACGGGTGCTCGACGTGAACCTCCGCGGCTACTTCCTCACCATGCGCGAGGCGGCGCGCGTCTTCCGGGCGCAGGGGACGGGCGGCCACATCGTGGTGAACGCGTCGAAGAACGTCTTCGGACCGGGCGCCGACTTCGGCGCCTACAGCGCGTCCAAGGCGGCGGGGCACCAGCTCGGCAAGGTCGCGGCGATCGAGCTCGCGCCGCTCGGCGTGCGGGTCAACATGATCAACGCGGATGCCGTGTTCGCCGAGGGCGACACCCCGTCGGGCCTCTGGCGGCAGATCGGCGGCGACCGGGCGCGCTCGAAGGGCATCCCGCCCGAGGCGCTCGAGGAGCACTACCGCGAGCGCAACCTGCTGCACGCCCGGATCACCGGGGCGCACGTCGGGCGGGCGGTGGTCTTCTTCGCCTCGAACGCGACGCCGACCACGGGCGCGACCTTGCCGGTCGACGGGGGCGTCGCGGCCGCGTTCCCCCGCTAAGGCTCCAAGCCAAGAATCGCCGCCGGAGCGCGCTCTGCCACTTGCGTGGCGCGGCGCTCGGCGGCAAGGTGGCTGCCGCGCACCGTGGCACGAGGCGCTGAAAGCTCGCAGCCGATCAAGGAATTGCCATTTTGCACGAACCGGACAGGCCCAAGAGCCCGTGGATTCGTCGCCTGCGCGGCATAGCGCTTGCCGCTGTCGCGAGACCCTCGCGCAGCAGGCCCCGAGCCCGTCGTTCCCCCCGCGCCGCCGCGCTGCCATCGTCGATGGAGAGTTGCACGGAGTGAGACACGCTCGAAGCACGCTGCTTCTGCTCGCCGCCGCGGCCGTCGTCCTCCTGCCGAGCGCGGCCTCGGCGCAGCCCGGTCCGGCGCATCCCCTCTACGCGTGTGCGACCCGGGTCGCCAACGCGCTCCGCAACTTCACCCAGGACGCCGCGCGCGCTCTGGCCAAGTGCGAGAAGGACCGGATCACGACCGGCTCGCCGGCCGACTGCGCGACCGACCAGAATCTCGCGAAGAAGCTCGACAACCTGGTGGACGACCTCCGCAAGGAGGTGAACCACAAGGACTGCGACACCGAGGGCAACCCGGAGGACCAGAGCCTGACCCGCTTCCGCGCGCTGTGCCCGGTCGAGTCGAGATGGACCGACAAGCTCCTCGAGAACGTCGGCAACCCCGACGAGGGCACGCGGCGCTCGGCGCTCGCGAGCATCGTCGCCGACGTGTTCCTCACCGAGTACGCCGGCTGCCCGCGCCCGGCGACGGTCATCCCGAGCTCGAGCAACGAGGGGAAGTGCATCGAGAAGGTCGCCGAGGTCATCGAGCGGCAATCGAACGAGCTCGCCAAGTGCCACAACAACTGCGAGCGGCACCACCTGAACTCGGATGACTTCTGCACCGACGCGGACGACGGCGAGCCGGTCTTCGACGAGGTGCAGACCTGCGTGGCCGAGGCGGCGGAGGAGATCCTCGACGTCGTCACCAGCCGGTGCACGGACCAGCACGTGCAGACGCTCGGCTGCCCGCTCGGCGCGAGCGACTCCGAGACCTTCGGCCAGCTCCTCGCGGACCGCCTCCTCGCCTACGCGCGCGAGACGAACCGCGCGATTTTCCACTCGAGCTGCCGGACGGTGCTCCCCGGCCCGCCGCCGGTCGTCGAGCCCGCGCAGGTGACGCTCGAGCCGAGCGGGCGGAAGGCGGAGGTTTCCTGCGGCCAGGTGCTCGACGGGGAGTTCTTCGGTCGCGACAAGATCCTCCGCTTTGACACCAACCTCGACTGCACGGGCGTCACCGAGGCGGCGAACGGCATCGTCATCGACAAGAACGGGGTGACGATCGACGGGCGCGGCGGCCCGAACCTCAACACCCTGCACGAGATCATCGGTCCGGGCTCGCGCTCGCTGCGCAAGGGCGCCGGCATCCTGATCAAGGAAAAGCGGAAGAAGGTCCGCATCACCAACTTCCGCCGGATCTCGAACTGGGGCGTGGGCATCCTCGCCGAGGGCAAGAACCAGAAGCTCAGGGTCGATCACGTAACGCTCTTCCGGAACATCCAGGCGGGGCTGCGCACCGACTCGCCGAAGAGCAGGATCAAGCAGGTGATCGCCGACCGGAACGGCATCGGCTTCGACATCGCGGGCAACAACACCGTGCTCCAGCGCGCGGAGTCGCGCCGCTCGGAGCCGCAGACCACATCGGCGCAGGACCCGCCGTCGCCCGGATTCGGCTTCTACCTCCATGGTGAGGACGTCGACGGCAACGGCTCTGCCGTCCGCTGCGCCAAGTGCAAGGCGACCGGAGACGTGGTCGCCGGCATCGTGCTCGACGGCTACGGGCAGGTAGTGGTCGACGCGGTCATCCGCGACGGCCGGGGCAACGGCGTGGTGGTCGGCGGCACCGGCAACCGGCTCGTCAACAGCAGCGTCAAGTTCAGCGCCGGGGACGGCGTCGTGGTGACCGGTGACGCGAACACCGTGAACAAGAACCAGAGCGACGAAAACCAGGGCGCGGGCTACCGCATCGAGGGCACGGGCAACGTGCTGAAGGGCAACGGCGCCGGATCGCTCACCGACAAGGGTAACGCGGGGCCGGGCTTCCTGGTGATCGGCGCGGGGAACCTGCTCGACACCAACGAGGCCGAGGCGAACGCGGGCAGCGGTTTCGTGCTCCAAGCGCCGCAGGCGCTGTTCAAGTCCAACAGCGCGGAGAGCAACGGCCAGGTCGGCTTCGAGATCGTCGCCGACCGCACGACCTTCGAGGACAACACGGCCGAGAAGAACGTCGGCTTCGAGTGGGTCGTCGCGCCGAACAACTTCGACGACGACGGCAACCGCGCGAACGGCAAGAAGATCGTGATCCCGTCTGAGGGCGGCTCGTTCGAGCAGTAGCGACCCGGCCGCCGCGCGGCGCGCTCGGCGGTCGCGAGCAGCGGACCCGGCCCTGACGCCGTGCTCGGCGAGCGGGCCTCGGCGGCCGCGCTTCGAGCGTCCCGGCTCAGCGCGGGACGGGCGGCTCGCCCGTGACCCGGCGCACGGCGACGTCGCGCACCTTGCGCCGCACCCCGGTCGGCGACTGGATCGTCAGGTACGGCGGATCGACCTCGACCACGGTGAACGGCCCCGGCTCGGCCATGATCACCACCAGGTCGCCGACCTGGATGTCGTTATCCGCCGCGGCCGGCCGCGGATCCTCCGTCGCTCCGTTGGTCGCTGCCACGGCGACGCTCTTACGGCAACGGCGCGCCGCGCGCAAAGGCCGGCGACCTGCGCGTCGCCTCAGGAGCGGAAGCTCGTGAGGCAGCTCCGCGTGCAGGTGATGCGGCTCGGCGGCGACATCAGGCTGCAGCTCTGGATGCCGGTGATCCGGCCATCGCGCTGGCGGCGCACGAAGAGGCGCGCCCGCCGGCGCTCGATGGGACAGCGCACGACCTCGAGCGTCAGCCGCTCGGGGCGCGTGCCGAAGAGGAGCCAGACGAGCATCGCGAGCGCGAAGACGCTGAAGACGATCAGCAGCCAGCCCGTCGGCCCGCCATAGGGCCCGTCGAGGTACACCGGGCTCGCCGGAATCCCGCCGAGCGAGAACAGTCCCACGCCCATCACGCTTCTCCTTCCCTTCTCCCGCCCCGAGGGTTTGCACGATCCCTGCCAGGCGGCGCGCTGCGCGCCCGCCGGTCCTCCGCGGCGCGCGCGCGGCACCGGGGTGACGGGACGCGCGGCGCTTCCCGTCGCTGCGAAAACCTCCGCCGGGTGGCTCCCGGATTTGGGAGCCCGAGCACGCTGCGCCGGCGCTTCCCGGCCGCTCCCGACAAACTGGCATGGTCGATTCCACTTTGTCGGGCGGCGGTACGAGCGTTGCACCGGCGCCTCCACGACGGCTCGAAGACGAGCGCGCGGAGGCACCCATGAGAGCGAAGCTGCGTTGGCTCCTCACGGCGACCGCCACCGGGGCGGCCGGCTTTCTTCTCGCGTCCGGCCGCAGCGGCGAGGTCGCAACCAGCGAGGCGGCCCCCACCGTTGGCAACCCGCTGGACACGATCATCCAGCAGCGCGGCTTGACGCCCGAGGAGGCCGAGGCCGCGCTCAGGACGTTCGTCCCGCCCGGCAAGTTCGACGAGTTCGTCATGTTCACGTCGGGCGGCCACCGCGGGAGCATCCTGCTGTACGGCATCCCTTCGATGCGCCTGGTCAAGGAGATCCCGGTCTACGCGCCGGACGCCTGGCAGGGCTGGGGGCAGGGCGACGAGGCGAGCGCCACGACGCTCGAGCAGGGGAGCTTCGCGAAGGGCCTCCCGGTGCAGACCTGGGGCGACCTCCACCACCCGCAGATGTCGCTGACCAACGGGAGATACGACGGCGAGTGGGTGATCGGCACGGACAAGAGCGCCGGCCGGGTTGCGATCGCGTCGCTGCGCGACTTCAAGGTCAAGAGCATCTTCAAGATTCCGAACACCGACTCCGACCACCACGGCCTCTTCACCGACAACAGCGAGTACATCATCGTCAGCACGTTCTTCCCGAACCCGTTCAACGAGCCGCACGGCTACGCGCCGCTCGAGGAGTACCAGGCGAAGTACCGCGGGATCGCGAGCTTCCTGCGCTTCGACCGCAAGGCGGGCAGGATCGTCCCCGAGGAGTCCTTCCAGGTCGAGCTGCCGCCGTACTTCCAGGACATGTCGATCGTCGGACGCGGCCCGTCCGACGGCCTGTTCTTCATGAACTCGATGAACGTCGAGATGGCGACGGGCGGGAACCTCGAGGGCAAGCCGGCGATGGAGATCGGCGCTTCGCTCCGCGAGATGGACTACCTGCACGTCCTCCAGTGGAAGCGGGCGGCCGAGGCCGCGAAAGACCCGAAGAAGGTCAAGGTGGTCAACGGGATGAGGGTGATTCCGCTCGCCACCGTCGTCGCCGAGAAGCTGCTCTACTTCGTTCCCGAGTCGAAGAGCCCGCACGGCGTCGACCTCGTGCCGGGGGGCGAGTACGTCGTCGTCTCGGGCAAGCTCGACCCGCACGTGAGCGTCTACTCGGTCGACAAGATCAAGAAGGCGATCGCGGAGGGCAACTTCGAGGGCGAGGACGGGTACGGCATCCCGATCCTCGCCTACGACGCGGTGATCGAGGCCTACATCGAGACCGGGCTCGGGCCGCTGCACAGCGTGTTCGACGGCGACGGCAACGGCTACACCTCGCACTTCCTCGACTCGACGGTGGTCAAGTGGACCCTCGGTCCGCCGTACAACCCGCCCGAGAAGGCTTGGAAGGTCGTCGATAAAGTTCCCATCCACTACAACATCGGCCACCTGCAGGCGCCGGGCTCGAACACGACGAAGCCCTGGGGACGCTACGTCGTGGCGCTCAACAAGTGGTCGGTGGACCGCTTCCCGCCGCTCGGCCCGCTCCACCCGCAGAACCTGCAGCTCATCGACATCAGCGGCGAGAGGATGAAGGTCCTCTCCGACACGCCGTCGATCGGTGAGCCGCACAACTCGATGATGATCCCGGTCGAGCTGCTGCAGGCCTGGACGGTGTACCCCGAGATCGGCTTCGACGCGTTCGCGATGAAGCGCTCCGAGCTCGCGACCGTGCAGGGCGAGGAGAAGATCGAGCGCAAGGGTGACACCGTCGTCGTGCGGGGCACCGTCGTCCGCTCGCACTTCACGCCGGACATCGTGCGCGTCAAGCAGGGCGACAGGGTGGTCTTTTCGTGGACCAACGTCGAGAGCGCGCGCGACGCGACGCACGGCTTCGGCCTGCACGGCTACAACGTGAACCTGTCGATCGACCCCGGCGCCACCGAGCGGGCGGAGATCGTCGCGACCAAGCCGGGCGTCTACCCGTACTACTGCACCGAGTTCTGCTCCGCCCTGCACATGGAGTTCACGGGCTGGCTGCTCGTCGAGCCGAAGGGCTAGGCGCGGCCCGGGGGAGAGGCGCCGCAGGAGGAAGCCGACGATGACGCGCTCGAACGACGGATCGGCACCGCGGCCGGACTGGGCCGCGAGCCTCACGATCACCGCGGTGATCGTCGCGGCGCTGCTCGGCGCCTGGATGCTGCCCTGGTGGGTGATGAAGGCCCAGGCGCCGCAGTACGGCCAGCGCACGCTGGTCGTCGAGATCAGCCCCCGCACCGTCGACGGCGACGTGCAGGAGCTCGACCTCCTCGGGCACTACGTCGGCATCCGGCCGCTCGGCGCGCTCGCGCGCTTCGAGCGCATGGTCGCTCCGCTCGGGCTCGCCGCCGCGATCGTCGGGACGCTGCTCGCGCCGTGGCTCCGGCCGCGCTGGCTGCGCCTGCTCGCGCTCGCGCCGGTTCTCGTGATGCCGATCGTCATGCCGATCGACCTCGACCTGTGGATGAAGCGCGCCGTGAACGAGCGCGACCCCGACGCGGCGCTGAGTCTCACGGTGACCGACATCGAGCCGAAGCTGCTCGGCTCGTACTAGGTCGGCCAGTTCAAGATCGCGACCGAGCTCGGCGCGGGCTTCTACCTCGACGTGACGGCGGCCGTGCTCGCGCTCGGCCTGGTCTTCGCGACGCCGCTGCCCGTGCCGACGCGCCTGCGCCGCAGGCGGCTCGTCGCCGCGCTCACTACCGCCGGCCTCGCCGCGACCCTCGCCGCGCCGCGCGCCGAGGCGGCGGTGCCGGG
>FWPU01005417.1_pt1 | contig 27724 bp, 15 predicted proteins | sample 2228361 | NCBI WGS metagenome assembly FWPU01 (sample SAMEA103939777, study PRJEB20133) | metagenome
GAGGGTCCGGGGGTGAGGGCGATGCTCCCCTCGCCCGTTCTGGGAGAGGGGTTGGGGCAACCTCCCCCCTTTAGGGGGGATTGAGGGGGGTCCGCTGGCGCTTCGATACCGCTCGTTACTCAACCCGCGACCTATCCCCCTTTTCTACGCCGCACGCGCATCCATACCCCCGGATGGGGTTCCAAGGTGGCACCCATGTGGGGATGAATGCGTTCAAACGCCAGCGGTTCGAAGGAAAAATGGCGCAAAAGATAGGTCAGCACCAGGCGCGCTTCCAATTGCCCAAAGGCTGCTCCGATGCAAGCTCGCGGTCCGCCCCCGAAGGGGACAAACGAAAAGGGCGGTGTCTGTCGTCCCTCCACGAATCGTTGAGGTTGGAATTCATGTGCCTGCTCCCAGATGCGCGGGTCACGATGGGTTAAGTAGATTGAATAAAACAATCTCTGACCGCTCTCAATCACGCCTTCTTCCAATTCCAAAGGCTCAGCCACCCGTCGGTTACCGATATGGATAGGCGGATACAGGCGCAAAGCCTCCTTGATGACGGCGTCTAACAAAGGCGGCTTGTCATTTCGATCCACTTCTTCTTGCAGTTCGTGCATCATGCTGGGATGCTGTCCGAGCAAGACGAAAACCCATGCTAAAAGGGCAGTAGAAGTATCGTGTCCGGCAATCAACATGGTGAGCATTTGATCGCGGATCACGTCATCGGTTAGTCCGTCATCAATCAAAGATTGAAGCATATCGGCTTTCGGGGGCTCGGCGCGGCGATCGGCGATCAGTTGATAAAGGTAAGCATCCAGTTTTTGGAGAGGGGTGCGAAAGGCGGGGCGCGGCATCTGCCGCCACAAGATCCACGCCCCGGGCGAGATGTAGCCGATCGCTTTGAGAATGGGCTGCCAAAGTTGCGGCAAATCTTCCCAGATATCCTTGCTGAACAAGGCTTGGAAGATAATCAACAGGGCAATTTTGCGGCTTTCAACCAACAGATCAACCGCTGCACCATCCTGCCAGCGGGCAGAAACGCGCTTTGCCTGGTTGACCATCATCTCGGCGTAGTCGGGCAATTTCGCTGGGTGCAATGCCCCTTCCATCAACTTGCGATAGTGATCGTGTTCGCTGCCATCGACCACCAGCACGCCGCGGCGCAGCAAATCGGTCACCGGATCGGTGTTGCGCCAGAGCAGTTTCTGCCGCTGCGTGACCAGCACAGCGCGGTTGGCTTGCGGGCCGAAAACCACATAAGGATTGAAGCCCGGCAAGGGGATTTGGAAAAAATACCCCATCTCATCAGCCATCGCCTGAAGCGGACCGAGCGGAGAGCCGCTTTTCAACCACGCGCGTAACACGCGTAAACCTAAATCGGAGGAAGGTTGTTTGGTCATTGCTTCAGCCAAGCCGCATCGATCAATTTTTGTTGCGATAGGGTCTCTGCCTTTGTGAAGGTGTCGCAGAGAGAATTCCACATGCGGAGGCCAGCCTTCAAGTCAAGCCAACGTCGGAAAAAGGTCGCCATGGCGTTCAATGTACTCATCCAAAATGCGCTTTGCCACTTCAACGCCAGGCACAAGGGGATGCAAGGTCAAGGCGGTCAAGGCTTTGGCATAGCTGCCTTGTACGGCCGCTTCGATGGTCATTTGCTCATAGGCTTTGACCTGCTGCATCAGCCCCAAACAGTGGGATGGCACTGAGCCGACACTCAGCGGTTGAACCCGACCGTTGTTCACCCATGCAGGAATCTCGACCACGTCCATTGTGCCCATGCCTTCAATGGCGCCTTGGTTGGGCAAGTTGAGGATCATCTGGCGCGGCAGATCGCCTTTCAAGCCCTCAATCAAATCAAGCGCCACGCCTGCATATCCTTCTGAAGAGAGTGACTCGGCGAGGGCGGCATCCAGTTGCTCCAGAGAATGCGCCTGCCCACTTTCACTGACCATATAGGTCTGACCACGTTGCTTGAGGTAAGCTTGGTAGGCGCGCTGCATTCCCTCGTAATCTTCGTTGGCGCGCAGAGCGGTTAGTTCGTTGAATAAATTCTCGTTCCAAACCGCCAGTTGCTCGCCGCGGCTGATGCCGGCTTGGAGGATATTTTCCACTGCCTGACGGGCATGGTAGTAATAATAGAGATACTCATTGGGGATCATGCCGAGGGTGGTGATCAAGGTGGGGTTGAACGGCAAGCCGGGGACACTATCGAATTGTCGGATCAGTTCCAGCAGGCGGGGCAAGTGATCTTCGCCTTGGTAGATCACGGCGCGAATCCAACCAAGGTGGTTCAAACCAAAATAATCGAGGAAAATTTGCTCGGCAGAGGCGTTGTACAACGATGCGATGGCACGACGCATCGTGTGAGGGGCATCACAGATTCCCACACAGCGCTGCCACCCGCTGACCCGAATCACCGCTTCTGCCAACATTCCCGCCGGGTTGGCAAAGTTGATCAACCACGCTTGCGGGCAGAGGTGTTTCATTTTCTCAGTAACGTTGAGTAAGACCGGGATCGTCCGCAATCCCATCGCAAAGCCGCCTGGCCCAGTGGTCTCTTGCCCCAGAACGCCATGCTTGAGCGGCACACGTTCATCGATGGCGCGGGCAGCCATGCCGCCGACTCGAAAGGTGGTGATCACGACATCCGCGCCTTGCAAAGCCCGCTCGAGGTCGGTGGTGCGCTGGATGGCAAAGTTTGGCGGGTTGGCAGCTTCTAGGGGTGCTGTCAGGGCGGCGATCAGCTCTAAGCGTTCGCTGTCAATATCCATCAGGGCAAGCTCGCTCAGCTTGAGCCTATTTTGGCGCAGGAGGATGGCTTGTAAAATGAGGGGGGTGCGCAGTCCGGCAGCGCCAAGGATAGCGATTTTGATTCCCATGTTCACCCCTGCATCGCCAGCAAGTTCTCGACAAAAGGATGGAAGCGCACGTAGCGATAGGCTTCGCCATAGGTGACCCCGATGCGCTGTCCGATCTCTGCAGCTTGCGCTTGCATTGCCCAGGCTAAGGCTTGTAAAGGATCGTCCAGGGCTTCTCCCAACCAGGCGCGTAAATCCAGACCAGCTAATCGGGCTTGACGGAGCACATCTTCAACGAGGAATTTCACCTGACTGCGGTGTTCCCCTAAAGCAGCAATTTTTCGTTCCATCGTGCGGCTGATATCCACAATCTTGTTCGGATTGGGCAAGTTTTCGCCGTAGAAGTACTTTTCGACCACAAAATGGGGCTGTAAACCCTGTTCGAGATGTTCGGGATGCATGAGGGGCAGGTTGGCGAAGTGAATCGCATCCGAGGCTGCGTAGGCGACCGCGCGATGATCAGGATGGACTTCGTAAGGCGCAAAGGCATCCTCGGCGATGACTACATCGGGTTTGGTTTGACGGATGAGGCGGATAAATGCTTCGCGCAACATGCCTGGCGGCAGGGTATCCACTTCGAGATCAGGGTAGCCAAGCAGGATCGGTGGTTCGGCGCCAAGCACCTGAGCGGCGCGTTGGGCTTCTTGGCGGCGGATTTGTGCCAGCGTGGCCGAGTCATGTTCGAATGAGCCGCGGCAACCATCGCTGGCGATGGCAAGATAGACTTTTGCACCTTCGTCAATCAAATTGGCGATTAAACCGCCGGCAAAGAACTCAGCGTCGTCGGGGTGGGGGACGAGGGCAAGCACCGTTTTGGACATAAGACCTCCTCAACACGGATTATATCTTCAACAAGAAGGTTGGGGGAGGAGCAATTTATCACTTGGAGGTTAACCTAGGCGGATCAGTTCACCCATGGCGGATGAGTGGGGTTGGCGGACGGCTCTTTGGGAGGCTTTCTGTCTGGTGTTGGTTTGCTGTGGAATTGCAACGGCGAGCGGCGAGATTCTTCTGTAAGAACACCAGCAGGCAGGCTGCAAATGGTGTTGGTGTGGTTTCAAAATCCCCCTTGTCAGTGGCGGATGGATGGGGTATGCTTAACGGCGGGAGTGGTTGAGTCCCGGTGGGTTCCCCGGTCTTCAAAACCGGTGGCGGGTCGCGTTGCGGGCCGCGGTGGGTTCGACTCCCATCCACTCCCGCAGGAGGCTTCTTAATGTTTACGACCGAATACGATCCTGTTACTTCAATTGTTGCTCGGTACTTACGCATTAACGATATCACCCAAGGAGATGGGAAACAGCTTTACGCCATGCGCTATCGCGGGCGATTGTATGGCGATTCCGAACAAGCCTACGACCAACTCGCCGCCGCCCTAAAGCCTCTCGGCTATACCCCCCTCTTCCGCATGGAAAACGACCAACACGCCGTTTATCTGGTGCCGCTTCTGACGGATGCCAAACCTTCGCGCATGGGCTTGAACCTGATCCTGTTTGTCCTAACTGTGCTCAGCGTGATCATCGCCGGGGTGCTTTATTCGTTGGGTGGACAGGAACTCCCCGCCAACCCGCGCGGCTTTGCCGATTGGCTGCCCGCCATTCGTGCCAGTCTGAGCAACGGTATTGCCTTTGCTGCTAGCTTGCTGGCGATCCTGTTAGCCCATGAGTTCGGTCACTACCTTGTCGGAAGGGCACATGGCGAACAGGTCACCTTGCCTTATTTTTTGCCTTTTCCCTTCAGCGCTTTTGGCACCTTAGGCGCTTTCATTAACATGAAAGCGCCTCCGAAAAATAAACGTGCCCTGTTGGATATCAGTTTAGCAGGGCCATTGGCGGGGTTGGCGGTTGCCTTCCCCATCCTGATCCTAGGGTTGTCGCTCTCCAAAATCAGCGTCTTGCCAAGCAGCCCACACAGCGGGATAGGCATTCAACTCGAAGGGAATTCGATCCTCTATCTGTTTGCCAAATGGATTGTATATGGCAAACTGTTGCCCCAACCGATCAGTTATGGGGACATGCCGGCATGGCTATACTGGCTGCGCTATATGTTTACTGGTCGTCCCTTTCCCTTTGGCGGCGTGGATGTCTTGCTTCATCCGGTAGCTTGGGCGGGCTGGGCTGGTCTTTTGGTGACTTCGCTGAACCTGATCCCGGCCGGTCAATTGGATGGCGGGCATGTCACCTATGTTTTGCTCGGCAAGAAAGCTCCCCGCCTTCTGCCAGTGGTGCTGGGGGCGTTGGTCTTGCTGGGTCTTTTCTGGAACGGTTGGTGGATCTGGGCGGTGTTGGTCTTCACCCTTGGTCGACAGTATGCCGAGCCGCTGGATCAAATCACCGAACTCGATGCAACCCGGCGCGCGGTTGCCTATTTTGCCATCCTGTTGTTTATTCTGGTGTTTATCCCTGTTCCCCTTTTGAGCATCGGTTAAGAGGGTGGAGTGTCAAACGAGACATTGTTGCAGGAGGCGATCGAAGCCATCCGTGAAGAGAAATTCGAACGCGCCCGCGACATCTTGACGCGCCTGTTGCGCGCCGATCAAAACAATCCTACCTACTGGCTGTGGATGAGCGCAGCCGTTCAAACGCCGAAAGAAAAACGCTACTGTCTCGAAACTGTCCTCCGTCTTGACCCAGATCATAAGCTGGCAAAGCAAGGTTTAGCGCTGATGGGTGTCTCCATCGGTGACGAGGGGGAGCTGCCGCCACTTTCCTTACCCCGCCGCAAGTGGAAAGTGGACGACAAGATTGCCATGCCGCCTCAGGAAGTAGCCAGACGGAGGCCGCAGATTTTGAGACGCCTAGCGCTCAGCGGGGCGCTTGTGGTTCTTGTGGTTCTGGCTTTGATCGGCTATAACCTGCTCATGCCCCGCAAAGCCATCCCGACCTATATCCCGCCAACGCGCACACCCGGACCGCCGCCGACCTTCACGCCCACGCCAACGTATATCGGGTTCGTTGCCGCTCCGACCCTCTCCGCCGAAGAGGCTGTCCAGCCCACCCCCCTATGGATGCTGTTGGAGGCAACCTACACCCCTACGCCTCTGTATGTCAATACCCCGCATCCAATTTCGGAGGCTTTTCGGGCGGGACTGTTAGCTTTTCAGCAGCAAAATTGGGAAATCGCCATTGCCTATTTTGAGCAGGCGCAGCAATTGGAAGCTCAAGCCGCCGATATCCCCTATTATCTAGGGGAAGCCTATCGCTTGATGAATGACCCCCGTCGAGCTTTGGAGGCCTATCAACAGGCATTGAGGATTGAGCCGCGCTTCGCGCCAGCTCTCTTAGGGCGTGCACGGGCAAATCTCTTGCTCAATCCCAAAAGTGATGTCCTCCCCGACCTAAATCAAGCCATCCAAATCGACCCCAATTTGGCAGAAGCCTATTTGGAGCGTGCACAGGTTTACCTTAATCGGGGGGAGCTCCAGAAAGCTTTAGCAGATGTAGAAAAAGCCGAACAGCTTTTGCCTTCCTCCCCCTTGCCGCCCTTGATGCAAGCAAAAATTGCCCTGCAGGAGAGTCAATTCGAGCGTGCGGTTCAAGCTGCCCAAGAAGCCTATGAGCGCGATCGCACCCTGTTAGCCGCTTACCGACTGCTGGGGGAGACGGCTTTATTGAGTGGAAACATCGACCGTGCCCAAGAAGTCTTAAGCGTCTATTTAGATTATGAGAAGAAAGACAGCCTTGCCTATAGCCTTTATGGCCGGGCGTTAGCCGGCTTGGCGACTCAAGAAGACCTGCTCAAAGCCATGCTCATCGGTCTCCCCCAAGCCACAGATGCCGAGAAAGCCTTGCAAGCCTTTGATCGCGCTTTAGCATTGGATAAAACCGATGCCTGGGCGCACCTGTATCGCAGTTGCGTGTATCTGGAAGTCGGCGAGGGACAAAAAGCGGTCAACGACCTGAGCGAGGCGCGCGCTGCCCTGTTTCAAACGGCGAATGCTCAGCGTGATCCCCTTTGGTTTGCCTACCATTTGGCTTTGAGCCGTGCCCTGCTCCAGGCCGAACGGCTGGAGGCGGCAGAAAAGCAGTTCAACTATGCCGCAGAGTTTGCTAAGCATGACATCGAAAAGGCAGCCCTTTACTACTGGCGGGGACAAGTGTATCTTGCTCTGGATCGCAAAAGCCTTGTGCAACGCGATTGGTCAGCATTGCTTCAATTGAAGTCCAATGAGGTGCCGACTGAGTGGATTCAAACAGCGCGGCGTTTCTTGGCTACGCCGACGCCCTCCTTTACCCCGTCCGCCACAAGACCTTCTGCTCAACGTACCCCCTCTCCGCCTGTGCTTACGGCTACCCCATGAGTCGCCACATGAAGACTCGATCCCCTTTTGAAACCCCTCTCTCACCTTCTACCGACCCTGAGGTTGCCAAGCTAGAGCAAGCAGCGATTGAGGCTTCCCCCGCCTTACGGCGCACCTTGCTGGCTGCTTTTTCGATTCTTGCTCTCGTCGTTCTACTGCTCTCCCAGCGTCAGGATCGATTCTGGCTCAGCGCGCTGGTCTTGCTGTGCCTCTCACTGCTTGAAATGGGGCTCACATTGCGTGACACCCAGCGCAAAACCCGTCATCAAAATCAACAACTCTCTACGCTGAATGCAATCAGCCATGCCATGCAGAATGCGGCGCACTTGGACGAGATTCTGGCGGCGATCCAGCAACGCGTCCGACAACAGCTTGGGGTGGATAATTTTTATGTTGCCCTGTATGATGAGCCCAACCATCAAATCTGGTACCCTATTGCTGTCAAAGGAGGGCAAAACGTCTATTGGGCGGTGCGCCCGTTGGCAAACCGTCTGACCGACCGCGTCATCCTCGAACGACGCCCAATCCTGCTAGCAGAGCAGGCGCATCAGGAATTAAAACGTATCGGTTTGCCCCTCGGTGAAGAACCGCTCTCGGCTTGGATGGGTGTCCCCTTGATGATTGCCGATCGGGTTCTGGGATGCTTGGCGGTTTTCTCTTACTCTCCCTACACCACCTTTTCAACGGACGATCTGGGTTTTCTACAAACCTTGGCAGGGCAAGTCGCCGTTGCCGTTCAGAATCGGTTGCTAAGCGAACAAATCCAACAAAGCGAACAACGCATCCAGAAGATGACGATTCAAAGCCACCAGCGCGAATTGTTGACCGAGACCCTTGTGCATGACCTGCGTTCGCCGATTGGCACGGTGATGAGCGCGCTGGAGGTAATTGCCACCGCCGTTGAGACAGGCGATTTACCCCATCAGGCGACGATTCGTCGCGGAGTTGAAATTGCCCAGCAGGCCGCTAACCGCTTGCTCAAATTGACCGACCGCGTGCTGGAAATAACCCGCATGGAAGAAAGCGGGGTTGACCTGCAAAAGACGCCGATATCGATCTCAGACTGGATACTTGCCATATATCAGGAGTATCAACCTCGCTGTGCTGCCGAAGGGCTGACCTTTGATCTTCATCTTGAACCGAACCTGCCCACCCTCGTAGCAGATGAAGAAAAGATGGGCAGAGTGCTGCGGAATTTGTTAGACAATGCGATCAACTTTACGCCGCGCGGCGGAGCGATCCGCTTGCTGGCTTCTTCACGTCGAGGAGAAGAGGTGCTCTTGCAGGTGGAAGATAGCGGCCCGGGCATTCCTTTGGAGGATCGCGAGAAAGTCTTTGAGCGGTTTTATCAGGTTGCGGGGCAGGAAGCCAAACAGCGTGGCAGCGGTCTAGGATTGACCTTCTGTAAATTGGTCGTCAGGGCGCATGCGGGCGATATTTGGGTGGAAAGCTCAGCCGAAGGGGGCTGTCGCATGGTGATCAAGTTGCCCGTTCAGCCGCGGGCAGAAATGGGGACATCGCTCGAATCATCGGCCGCAGATTGAGATTGGCTGGGTTGGCGTATCGGCAGAGAGATGTAAAAGGTTGAGCCACGGCCAAGCTGGCTCTCGACCCATGCCCGCCCGTGATGCCTTTCGGCAACCGATTTGACGATTGCTAAGCCCAAGCCAGAGCCGCCGCTCTTCGACCCCGGACGCTTGACGCGGAAAAATTTATCGAACAGGCGGGGTTGATCGAGAGGAGCAATGCCGATGCCGTTATCACGCACGGCAAAGATGACCTGATCCCCTTTCAAGCGCGCGCCAATCTGCACTTTTCCCCCGGCTTCGGTAAACTTGATGGCGTTATCCAGCAAATTATGTAGGGCTTGATTGAGAAGCGCCGGGTCAGCTTCGATGAGAGGTAAGCCATCCTCGGGCAAATCGGCAGAAAGTTGAATGTGCTTCTGGGTAGCTTGCAGTTGGACATCGCCGAGAGCTTTTTCGACAAGCTCTTTGGGGGCAATCAGCTCAAGTTGCAACCCCACGCCGGCCTCGATGCGCCCCAGATCTAGCAAATTGTTGACCAAGCGGGTCATGTTCTCAACCGAGAGGACAATTTTATGGACATAGCCCAACTGGTGTTCGTTCAATGAGCCGGCCATTTCCAGCATGGTGGCATAGCCGCGCATCAAGGTCAGAGGGGCGCGTAGGTCATGAGAGACATTGGCGACAAATTCAGATTTCAGGGCATCTAATTCTTTGAAGTGGGTGATATCGCGCAGTAAACACACCCGGTTGACCGCTCGTCCCTCGGCATAGACTGTCGATGCGGTTGCCGAGTGGATTTTGCCATCTGGCAGGGTGAGTTCAATAGACCTTGCCGTTTCGCTGGTTGAGCGCATCAATTCACTGAGCTCTGGGGGTAGACGGATTTGGGTGGGAGACGTGATCAGTTCCTTGTTACCAGAAAAAGCTCGCAATGCGGCGGGGTTTGCCAAAGAAACTTGTCCTTTCGGATCGGTAACCAAGATGGGATCGGAGGTGGAAGTGAGGATAGCTTCCAGCCGTTTACGCCCAATTTCTGCGGTCAAGAAATGGCGGGCATTTGCCACAGCCAGAGCGGTTTGCCCGGCAAGTGTGCTGATAAAGCGGATTTCCTCCTCGCTGAAGGCATGGGGCAGGTCGAATGCCAGCCATAAGACACCGACCATTTCGTTTTCCAGGGTGAGCGCAACTGCCACCAGCGATTCGGGGATGGGGGCATGGGGGGGATAGGTCAGCAGACGCGGGCGGAAGGGATGCGATAAGACAATGCGTTCTTGTTGACGGCAGACGGTCAGAATCTGTTCATCCAAATCGGCATAAAGCTGGGCGGCGTGCCCATCGGCATAACAAGTGAGCCGATTCTCCGCTGCATCCAGTCCGGGTAAGGCGCCTGGGGTCAAAACAACCCGCACCGAGGCCGCTCCCAGCGAAAGCGCGGCTTCGAGAACCGGACGGACCGCCTGGCTCAAATCCAGACTCGAAGCTACCCCTTGACTGACCCATAACAAACGGTTCAGTTCATCGAGCCGCGCCTTCAAACTCAGGCGCATTGTTTCGAAGGCTGCCCGTAAGCGCCCTTCTTCATCTTCCCCTTTGGCTTCGACCGGCCGATCCAAACGGCCTTGGGCAATACTGGTCGCCTGCTCGGCGAGAAGTTGCAACGAAGAAGTGATCTTGCCTAGGTTATATCGAAAATAGACAATCGCTCCGCCAACCAGCAAGAACATGGCAATCAAGATTGGCGCAGCGATGTTGATAGCAATCTGTTGAGCTTGACGGGCAGGCAGGCTGAGCACTACCGTCCACGGCCGCCCGCGAGCCGATTTGACATACACCAGGCGGCGGGTGCCATCGGGGGCGGTTTCATCGAACAGAGTCTCGCGCAGGCTGGCGTTGCCATCGTAAGCTTCCAGCAGACGACTGCTTTGAGGGTGAAATAAGATCAAGTTGTTCTCATCGAGCAGGATTCCTTCTCCCTGATAAGCCGTCATGCCGCGCAGGATGCTTAACAAAGATTGGGTCATTGGGTTGACGCTCAAAGAGGTGCGTCCAATCAATATCCGTTGGGTCATGCCTTGGTCGTCTTGCAGGGCAGCGATAAATGAGATTTGAGCTGCATCCTCTCCACTTTGCGGAGGAGCGGAATAGGTTTGAAAAGGGACTCCACCCAGCGCCAAACGAACCCCCGTTTGTTCGGCGACCAGCGCGCCGGCGCGATGGTAATCACTCTGGGGATAACCGGCGATGCTTTCACCTTGTTGATTCAGCACATACAGTTGGGTGAAGAACGGTACGGCGCGCAGATGGTCTTGGAGGTATTGGTCAATCTCGGTTGGCGGCGCGCTTATCAGGCGCCGATCTTGAGCAATTTGCTGAATCATATTCTGCCCGGCTTCCAAGAAGTACGGGATGCTGTCTGCTGACAGTTGAGCCATCCCTTGCAGGCGGTCAGTGATCATCTGACGGGCGGCATTTTCGGCAACTCTCCAGACCACTCCCATTAGGAAAACGGTCAAAAGTAAGACCAACGGCAGGAAAAGATAGACAAAGCGAGCAGATATGCTCCGTTCGGCAGGGGAGGGGATCAGAGGCGAGGGATTCCCCCAGCGCTTGGGGGCGAGCAGAAAGGCTATTTCGGCAAACGCTCCCCCAATCCACAACATTCCGGTGGTTGCCAAGGTAACATGACGCAGATTGGTCAGGACGTAGTCAAGGCGCACCGCCGCTGAGCCATCCACCAGCCAGATATGGGTGAGCAAGAAAGCCAGCGGTGTGATCAAGGAGACGACCACCGCCGCTACAAAGGGATGCCTTAACCAACGATAAAAAGGTGTGCGGTAGCGTTGATGAATGAGCGCGCTGAAGAACATCGCATAGAATAGATACTCCAGTGGCGTGAAGATGCTATGGGTAGACCAAACCATCAAGAGCAAGCTGCTGATTCCGGCTACAATCAGAGAAGGGAAGATGCCGTAGATGCCTGCCACGATCATCCACGGTAGGGCTGAAAAGATCATCAGCGCAGCCGAAGAGGCTTGGATCGGCAAACCAGGCGGGGGCAGGGCGTTTGTCTGTGTCAGGCGAATGCCAATGAAGAAAGTGGTAATCAGCGAGGCAAGGCTTGCCAACAGGATCATCCATAACGCTTCCCCTTTCCAACGGCTGGGGTAATGCCGCCAAGTGGTACCAGCCCAAGCCACCAGCAAAGCAGCGATGAGCCAAGCTAGGAAGAGAGCAAAGCGACCCAGCCAGCTTGATGGCAGGGCTAAATAGGCGGGGATTTGCGATAAGGAAAGGATCCATTCAATTTGCATCAGCCGCTCCGTTCTCCTAAAGCCATTCTAGGGTGGTCTGGCTGGCTTTTTCTAAGTTGGCATATTCACCCCGCAACGCTGGGGGTAACATGGCCGCCAGGATGTACATGGCTTCATCGGTCATTAGGCGCAGTTCTTCTTTCGTGGGACGCTTTAAGTGGGCATGGTAGCGGAATGGTTTTCCAAAACGCACCTGAATGCCGGCTTGTTTCCAACGCCGCGAGGCCCGAAAGGCCGGAAATCCTACCGATCCCCAGATGGCGGTGGGGATGAGCGGGACATGGCTGCGGGCCGCCAGATAGGCGATGCCTTCTTTTGCTCGAGAGAGGGCAGGCCGGCGTGTCCCTTCCGGCGCAACCAAGACGATCTCGCCGGCGCGTAAGACCTCCAACACCTGCTGAACGGCGCGGCGATCAAACTCCTCACGCCGCACAGGAATCACACCCCACCAGCGGGGAATCAAACCCACGATGGGGTAATCGTAAACTTCGATCTTTGCTAAGGGGACGATATTGCGTGGTACAGCGTGCACCACCACAATGGGGTCGACAAAGGCAATATGGTTTATGTAAAGGATTGCCGGCCCCTCAGCGGGGATATTTTCTAATCCCTCCACCCCATCGAGTTTAACCAGTAAGGTCATCCCAATGGTGCGCAAGAGGAAACGCAACAGGCGTCGTTTGGTCTCCCATCGAGCATGGTCGTAGGGACGGTAGGTCGTCTGAGTAAGTGGAGCGTTCAAGGTGTTATGACTTTGCATGGCTAGGGTTACTCTTCTGCGGGGAGAGATAGATCGGCATAGACGCCGCGGTAATCTGGGGTTAAGAGAGCGGCGATTTCTATCATCACCCGATCGGCGTTTTGTTGGCGGGCTTGGCGGCGCGCTTCGCCTCTGGCGAGGATGGGGGGAAGGTGAAGGGGTTTTCCGATGTGCATCTCTAGCTTTGGGCGTTCTAATCGCAGGGCGCGCTGCAAAAAATCGTCTGTTGAACCGACGATGCCGACCGGTACGACCGGCACGCCTGCTCTTTCCACCAAATAGGCGACGCCGGGAAAAGCGCGGCGCAGGCCGGGTCGATGACTGCGTCCCCCTTCGGGAGCAATCAATAAAGGCCTTCCGGCGGCAAGGATGGCTAAGGCTTGTTCCATCACTTGGCGATCGTACTGGCCGCGGTGTACTTGAATGCCATAATACAAACGGGCTAAGATGTTCTGTCCGCGGCGGTTCCAGACTTCCACAGCTCCCATTGCCTCTAATTCGACCGGCCAAAATGCCACGATAAAAGGAGCTTCAAACAAAGAGATGTGGTTGATGGCCACTAGATAAGCTCCCTTTTTGGGGACGTTCTCTAAGCCTTGAATGTGGATGGAACTGAGCAAATGAAATAAGCCGCGAAAAATCGGCCGCAAAATCTTGCGCATGATGCGGTTGAAAAGAGGCACGCGATAAGGGGGAAGCGACGCCGATAGCATGGGTTAGGTAGCTTGCTCCTGACGAGAGCGAATGATCTGCATGACCATCTCGAAAACTTGCTCGATGTCTTTGCCATCCGAATCAATGCGCACGGCATCTTCGGCCGGGCGCAGAGGAGCTATTTGGCGAGTGGAATCGATGCGATCGCGTTTGCGCATCGACTGCAGCACATTTTCATAGATAACGTTCTCTCCCCGGGCGCGCATCTCTTCAAAACGCCGCCGCGCGCGTTCTTCGAGAGAGGCGTCTAAATAAATCTTAACCCCTGCTTCAGGTAGAACAATTGTACCAATATCTCTTCCGACCATGACCACTTTGCCGCGCAGCCCGATGCGCCGTTGTTGTTCGCTCAACGCCCGCCGCACACCTGGGTAGATGGATACGATGGAGACATGAGCATCCACTTTGGGGTGGCGGATTTCCCAAGTGACATCTTGGTTGCCAATCCAGACATCATAAGCCCGCCCATCGGCTTGGGAGGGCGGGGTGACCTCGATGGGTACTTTTTCGGCGAGAGCCGTCAAGGTCTCCTCGTCTTGCATAGAGATTCCCTGTTGCAATGCCAGCCAGGTCAGGGCGCGATACATCACGCCGGTATCGAAGTAAAGGTAACCCAAAGCTTGTGCCACCCGTTGGGCAAGGGTGGATTTTCCTGAAGCCGCCGGACCATCGATGGTGATGATCTGCGAAGGGTCTAGGTTGTTGCTGGTGTTAGGGTTGGTCAAGCGGAAATTCCTCCTCAAATGGGATTTCAAGCGGTGGTGCTCCTTGGTTAATGTTGCGGGATTGGCTATCTGGAAAAAGATCGCTGCGTGCCCACAGGATGATCGGTTCAATATTCCAGCTTCCTTGACGGAAGAGCAACCATTGCAAGGGAAAAGGCGGTATGCCCTGCCAGTTTGGTTGATAACGCCAGTTAAAATCTTGCCCTCGGTAGGTTGCTGCCAAAGTCGGCATCTCGGTTATCGCCGGGGTAATCAGGATGGCAGGAAGCTGAGCGGTCTGCCGTACAGACAACAGGGAGAGAGCTTGATCTTGGGGCAGGACAGTGAGTTGAGTTTGGTGACGCAGCAACCACTGCAAGGCAGGCGAATCCACTGCCAAGACGATGGGTACACTGTCCCGCCGCCCGCTCTTCCACGTTGAAAGGTCGTGCACCGTTTTGAGCACGAGGTCTGCATCGCCGATCTGCGGATAGGGTTTCCATAATTCTTGGCGAAAAACCTGACTCCACGGATGCGAAAACGCCACTCCCCACACGATGGATACCGTGTAAAGTAGAAAAGCACTGAGGGTGCCGCAGATCAAACCCTGCCAGGCGACCCGCGCCGGTAAAACCATCTCCGCCAGCCAGATGATCAGGGCAATCAAGGCTAAGCTGGAAAACACCGATGCCACCCGCAGCCAATCGGAAAGGCCATAAGCTACCAGTGAGCTGTAGGCAGCCCATTGTAACCAGAAGAGAGAAAGGAAGACAAAGGTAATGCCTCCCAGTAACGGCGCTGCCCATACGGGTTCCGGCCACGTCTCGACCCAACGACTGATTTCCTGAGCTGCAAAGACCCATAAGGGCAGAATGAACCAGATCGATTGCTCTAGCTGACGTGCTGGATAGAGGAGGGCTAAAACAAATGCAATGGCAAACCAGAGGCTCAAAAAGAATTCCCAGCGCTGATCAACGCGTAGATCACTTGGTTGACGGCTGAGCAAGCTGCGAACCACCGCAATTGCCCCAAAGAGGATTGCCAGCGGCTGATAAACCGCCAAGCCGAGCAGCAATTGAAAGATCGAAACGGTGGCAGTTGCTGTCCACCCTGCTAGGTAAGTCAGCAATGGCGACACGCTTGCTGCCAGCCCGCGAGGATAGAAGAAGAACAGCGTGCTGGCGAAGATCAGGGTTAGCACGGTCGCCACGGTGACCTTGCTGAGCGCCTCTTTGGAAGGCGGTAAGGGGATGATAGGAGAAAGAGAACGATCCTCAGCGGGGAAAAGCCGTTTTTTCAAGGCGTTCAAGGAAAGTGTAGTGAGAAGCAGAATGACCCCGCCATACCAGAAAGCAGGCCCGCTCAGGATTGCCAGCCCAAGCGCGATCCCTGTAGCTTGCCAGTGAGTTTGATGCCACAAAAGATAAGCGCCAGCAAGTGCCGCTAAAGCCGGCATTGCAGAGCCCATCTGCCGAGACTGAGCGACCAAGGCAGGGTCGAGCGCCAGCGCAAAAGCCAAGACAAGCGTAAAAGGGGTTCCGAGTTGTCGGTGCAGGGAAATCACTGCCAAGATCAGCAAGCTGCCGCTAAGTGCCGAGAGAAAGCGGGCAAGAAAATTGCTGCTACCAAACAGGAAGAAAAGCCCGGCGGAGGTTAAAACCTCTAAAGGATAAGCCTGAATGACAGCGCTTTTGCCTTGGGCAATTTGCAAAGCTTGTAAGGCAAGTTCAGCTTCGCGATCGTTTAGCGGCGAGGTTCCTAGACCGACGAAACGAATCAGGCAGGCAAGGGCAAAAGCCAGCCAGAGCAGTGTGGTTTGAGTAGAAAAACCTTGTTGCTTCATGCTCGATAATCGAATTATACCCAATCAGGCAGATATCTTCTTCAGGGGGTTTGATAGATCGTCACTTCTCCGATCTGAAAAACGGTCGCAAAGCCGAGTTGAAATTTTGCTTCGTAGAGTCCAGCGGGACAATTCCCGCTGGCGGGACGGTAGGTGCTGCGTTCTAAGTCTGCCACAAAAATGTAGCGAATATTGTATTGCTCCACAATTTGTAGCGCCTCTGCCAGACTACGAGAGCAGTATAAGCGTTCCAGATCGGCTTGTCGGCTACCCATCTCGCGTCCTCCGCCGCGCCACTGGCTCTCATGTCCTACCCAGCCGAGCACAATTGGCTGACCGGAGAGCGTCCCAACGCGGGCATAGTGGGTATAGCTGCCGCCGGTCGGGCTGACCGCTTCGGCAACGACCCCTAAGGGGGCTTTGCTTAGCCAAGCAATGGCTTGCATTTCGTTGGGGTTTTGTCGCCACAGGTAAGCGGTGCTGTCTAGGGTGTAGCCTTCGGGAGGTCGAAAATTGTTCGTTTTGCTCAGCGTGGCTAAAACGGTATAAACCAGCCCACTGAGGATGCAAAGGAGGGATAAGCTCAGCCCTATCTGTGCCCAGCGGCGGTCAGGTTGGTATTGGGAAAAGTTTTCCTTTGATGTGTGCCGCTTGGTTGCTGGGCGAAGTGATGGATGGTTTGCGGTGGGCAAGGTTGTGCCTTCTTCAGGCTTCACCTGCTTTGCGGGGTTGCTGAACCATGCCACGGCATACGCCGCAGCGATCCCCCATAACAACCAGGCTTGGTAATAAAACTTAAATACGGTGTTCATTCGCCAACCGAATTGGTCGCGAAGGTAGAAAAATTCAGGAAAGATGACCAGCAACACCCCACCTAGAACTAATAGGGCGACAAATCCCTTACTGCCCGATTCGTCTTTTTCCTTCGGGAAGAGGCTAGCCAAAACTGCAAGGCTGCCGCATAAAATAACGGCTAAGGTCAGCCATCCTCCTGCATGAAGGATTCGACGTGAAATGCCCACCGCTAGCCAATCGCTGATCGTTGTAGCTCCCATCGATCCTAAGAACAGCCCTCCCAGCACGGGCAGAGAACTAATCAGCAAGCCCATAACCAGCGAAATGACCCACAGCCCTACCAAGAAAGCTACTGCCCAACCAACTGCTTGGCGCAAGTGTGATCGAATCTCACGCCATTGCAATCCTAACCAGCCCAAGATGGGAACGAATAAAGGAGCAAACATCACCCATAAGTGCGCTCCGCGAGTGGGATAGATCAAGTTGGGTAAAAAGCCGCCCGCCTGAGACGAGAACCCCAGATAGAAGGGCAGGTACAGCCATCCACCCCACAGTCCTGTCCAAATCCCAAAGGCTAAGAAATCTTTGGCGAACTCTCTCGCTTTGAGGCTCTGCCCCCCTGCTGCAGGCAAATTTTCCTCTCTTTCACTATCCGCCGCGCCAGAATCTGGGCGATGTGCCCTTCCCAACGCATACGCCGCGGCGCTGAGTGCTACGTAAATCGGGAAATCCCAGGTGTTGAGAAAAGCCAGACCACCTAAAATTAACGCCGCAAGCAAGCTTTCACTAAAAGGAATTTTGAGAGGATAACGAAAGATCCACCTGCCCAGCGAAAATTGCATCTTTCGAGAGGCTGAGGCGGCTGGCGCGTTTTTCCCCAGTCTCCAGAGATTGAGAGCTAGAGCGATCGCCAAAAGAGCAAACGGCATGGCAAGCACATGGGGATGCAGATCGGCAAGGATATAGGAGAATGCCGGAAATTCATCGATGATCTCGCGCGGGGCGCCGCTCACGTCATAATCCTGCACCACGCGGGAAGCCCGCCACCACCAGTACCACCGTTTGGGTAGTCCATCCAAAGGTAGCTGCGGAGGTTGACTCAGCTCAACCATGTCCAGCCATTTCCAGAAAGATGAGACCCACATCCCGTTGCGCTGCTGCCAGAACAAGCCGGCGGCGTGCAAAACTTCCAGCAAGCCGCCCAAATTTCCCACCAGCAAGACCATCAGAGGGGCTAATAGGGGCTGCCAATGAAAGCGTTTGGCAAATTGAAGGCGCAACAAATTGGTCAGGATGCCATAGGCACCCACTGCACTCAAAGCAAACACCAGCGCGCTGCCCAAATTGAACGCCACTGCGCCGCCGGTGGCGCACAGTTTTGCCAACATGGCGATCATCACGTAGCCGAAATAATAATACGAGATGGCGTAGCCGGAGAGCCACGGGTCATGGGGAGGGAAGGTCTCTGAACGCAGGATTGCATTGATAAAAGCCAATTCCATCGGTTTTTCGGTGCCGAGCGCTTCCGGGTTTGCGGCGCGAGTTAAAGCCAAAAGGGCAAAGGCGAGCGCGAATAACCCCTCCACAACGCCGACCTGAGCGCGATTTTCCTTCCACCAGCCAAGAAATTGCGCTTTGCCGATTTTTAGGAAGAGAACCAAACTGAGCCCCAGGACGAGGAGTAGGGCGAAGAGGATGCCCTCACTGCGATTTTCGCTCAGATGGAGCGAAGTGAGCAACCAAAAAAGATAGCTCCATAAGAGCAACCCTAAGGTGCGGCTGAAAGCATATCCTCGCTCTGGCAGACGCTTGAAAAGCCAAAAGGCGATCGGGAATGTCAGCCAGCCGACTAGCGTAATGACTGCATACCAAGCCAGGACGTCTTTCATGGTTGATTTACCTCGTAAATCACGGTCTCCTGCTCACGATAGACTTCCCGCCACAACAAGCCATTGGCAGCTTCGAACTTTTCCAGACCGGCGCCGCCATACTTGCCGCGCTCCTGCTGTCCGACGATGATATAACGCACCTTGTATTTCTGCAAGAAGTTCATGGCAGCTTGCAGATCGAGCGTGCGATAAAAGTCCTCGATCTCTTCGATCCGTTGGCTCACCCAACCAGCCGGGAAGAGCGTGCGTTGTTGCTGTTGATGCCACTCCCAGCCCACTACGCCTGGTAAGCCGGTGTAGATGCTGAAGCGAGAGCCCCACCGATAGAGGTCGCGCAGGTTTGCTTCGACGATGACCGGCGACCCTTGGATATTGTCCTGCATCCACAGGATAGCACGATAGTCTTGGCTGAGGTCCATTTCACCCCAACTATCGGTGTATTTGGAATATGCCATGAATGCCATGCCGTCTAAGGTGTGCGGGGCAGCATCGCTCATGCGGTCTTTGATTTTCGCAGGGGTAGCAGTCAGTGGATAAAGCGCAGCCGAGAGAACGAGGAAAAGGAAGATGCCCTTCCAAACGTAGCCCCAATTGCTTCGCCAAGCAAGCAGATGCGGAAAGAGCCAACCCAAGGCTGCGGCAGCGCAGATAGAGAACATTGTCCAGACTTGAAGATAAAATTTGAACACCGTGTTCATGCGCCCAATATCCCCGGCAACGACAACAATCTCCACCATCAGGGTGACCATCAGGCCGGTGCCAATGAGGAAAAGGACAAAGCGCTTTTCATCGGGTTGATCGCGGCGTAAGATGAGAACCCCTGCCCATACTGCCAGTGGTAGTACGATCCACGCAATGGCGACCTTTAACCAGGTTATTAAGCCGATGATCACGACGATCAGGAGCACGATAGCGTAACCCAGCCAAGGGAGATAGGGTTTGAGTTTTTGCAGGGCTGAGAGCGGTGTTTTTGCCATCCAATCGATGGACTCCCAGACCAACCATGAGAAGATGAGAAACAAGAACAATCCCCAGTGCACGAAATAGGAGGTGCTCGGAGTATGGGGGCCTTTCCATAAGTTGATCTGAGAATACCCCCAACCCAACCAGCGAGTGAAGGGATAAAAAAGGAGGTTCGAGGCAATCGCCAGCCAGCCGACTGCCAGAATTGCCCTGCCGCCTGTCCGCAACCAATCCATTAAGGAAACAGATTCTTGTCTGTCTTCACCACCTTGCCTGCTCAACACGGGATGCAACAGACGATAAGCTACCACCGCGCTGACCAATGCCAGATAGGGGTAATAATCCGAATAGTTGGTAGGCCGTAGAACGCCGATCACCAGCCCTCCCAGCAGGAGATGGGCGGCGAGCTTGACTTTAGACTTCGTTTCAGGCAGAAGCAGGAAAGATAGGGCGAAAGCCAATGCCAGCAAGGCTAAAGGCAGGGCAAAGAGATGGGCGTGTGGATCGGCATATAAAACGGTGAAGAAGGGAAATTCGGTAATCGGTTCGACATCATTGGGAGCAGGGATGGCGCGGCTGGGTATCCAATACCAGTCGCCTAAGCTGTATGGCAGATTCATCCCTTTCACGACTTCGATAAAGCCTTGCACCGTCCAAATGGAGCGGATGAGAAGGTTGGCACCTTCGATGTTGCCGCCTGGCGCTGCCAGTTTCTGGTATCCGTGCAGGAGCATTCTTAAGGTGCCCAGATTGCCGAGGATGGCCATGCCTAGCGCTGCGGAAAGACCGGCGATCCAGGAAAGCGCGAAGGTGGGAGTTTCTTCTCCTTGCTGTGGTTTACGCCGGCGCGCCACTAGATTCCAGCCTAAGGAGAAGGCTCCTACGGCGATTAAGCTGAAGGTGGTCGGTAGGATCAGATTATAGGCAATTGCCGGCACAATCCCTAGCCACTTGACCACCACCCCCATCAGGACAAAGCCGTAATAGTAATAATTCAAGTAGCCGCCGGCATACCACGGATCATAAGGCGGGAAAGATGTGCTCTTAAGAATGGCATTGAAGTAGGCGAAGTCCATTGGTTTTTCGCCCCCTTTCCAAGGATGCCACAAGTCGGGGTTGCCCAAGCGGATGAAGAGCCCAATTAGGAAGAAGGAAAGGATCAGCAGCTCTATCCACAGGAATTGTTGTTTGCGCTGGCGAAATTCTTGTCTCAATCCTTGCCAATCGAGCAAGGCAAAGGCAAGTGAGATCAACAAAAGCGCCCCAAACACAACGCTGATTGTCGTGCGCTGAAAAGGTACGCGCATGGAACCCAACACCCAAACCAAATAGGAGAGCAACAGCAAGCCAAAGATGCGCGTTAAGGGGTAGCCGCGGTCATCCAACCCGGCAAAGACTTGCCTGGTCAACGGATATACAGCCCATCCCAAAAGGCTGATCGTCAAATACCAGACGAGAACGGCAACCAGTTGGTTGCGATTATGCAGGGCATGGCGATTGAACAATTCCGACCAAGTACCGCCGCTTTGTTGTTCGCGCAGCCGATCTGGGGGTAGGAGCAATAAACCGGGGATTTTTGAAGCCTGTCGCGGGGTGAGATGGATGACCCTCGACAGATCCACCGCGCCGAGCAAACGGCGCACGGTCAAGGAGTCGTAAGTGGCGCTTTTGCGGAAGATCAAGACCTTCGGGTGGTCATAAACGGTAAAGGCTTCTTCGGCAAATTGATCGTTGATGCGCCACTTCCCCAAATTAGGGAAAGACTCGAAAACCTGCACCAGTTCAAACCCTAGTTCTCCTTGAAATTGGCCTGGTTGGGCGACGTTATAACACCAGATGACGTCTTTGTCTTCCGGACAACCGATCAAAAGGCGATAGTAGGTGGTTGAGAGCGGGTAGCGCTCTGGCACGCGCGGTACGGTGCCCCATTGACGGTTGGAGGAGATGAAAATGTAGTCGGCTTGATCGAGGATTGACAAAAAGCGGCTGAGTTTTTCGGCGTTGTCGTCCCAATACATCTCGAAGACCAGGTCGCGCTGGTAAATGCCGCCATAGCCATCATAACCATCTAGGCGCAGGGGTAAACCGTCGTCCCACGAGCTTTCGTTGGCGGTGGCTGCGCCGGCGATGGCGATGGCGGCTGTGCTGTCTTCATTTAGGGACAAGGTAAGCTGATATTGTTGGCCTTTGGAAACGGGAATAGGCTCGTTGAAATGGAAGGTTACACTCTGGCCGCGGTGGTTGGTGAAGGATAAGAAATCTCCTCGAACAGACGCGCTCCAACTCGTTTCAGGTTGGGCAACTTTGGCAAGATGAAGGGTGATGGCTTTCTCTTGGCGCGAATCGGTTACATCCCAGGCATAGCCGAGGGTGATTTCGTGGATGTTTCCACTGACGGCGGCGTTGAAGAGGGTGCGATAGGGCGTGTCTGCGCTGATTAGGTTGTCATAGGGGAAGGGCAAGGGTTGCCGATAGACCGAGCCATCGTCCTGCCGGATGCTGAGGTGGATGGGTGCGGGCACATTTTGATAAATCCAGCGGGAGGCGGCAACGCGGGTCACCGGGCGCGTATAGATGCGGGTAAACGCAAAAGCCCAAAGGAAGGTCAGTCCGAGGACGAGTAAGCCGAGGAAAACGGCGGAGGCGCGCTGCCATCGTGGATGGCGCCAAAACCCGCCTAGAGTCGATAAGTCTCCGCTGCGGCGTTGCCACAACGCAAAAACCGCCCAGGCAGCCAGGATCGTCAAGCCAGGATAGGAGGGCAATTGGTAACGCATGGTGGGATTTGGCTGCAGAGATTGCCAAGTGAAATAAAAAGCCGTCCAACCCCAAAGAATCGCATGTCGGCGAACGTCTCCCTTGAAGAGATGCCATCCCATCCACACAAAGCCTGCCCACGCCAGAAGTCCTAGTGGCAGCCCTAGCCCCCAAAGGGTCAGGTTTTGCCAAGAAAACCAGCGCGGTCGGCGTGCCCATTGCAGGGCGGGAGGAAAATCGACATCCCCGGCGCTTTGATTGCGCTGTTCGCGGATATTTGCCACCCAAGCCGGGTTTGGCTTCACGCCGAAAAAGCCCGGCCCGGCAAACGCATAAGGTTGGAAGACTCGGAACGTCAGGATGCTCACCACCCCGCCTGCCACCAGACACAGGACGACGTTATTCCAGAACTCGGTTTGGGTTTGCTCTTCCCAACCTGCGCGGCGGGCATTCAAATAACGCACCGCAAATGCCAATGGGAGCAGGAAAGCTAGCGGGTAAGCGGTCAGCTTGGATGCCATGGCGCACCCAAAACTGACTCCAAACCCAAGGCTCAATTGAAAGTCAGGTGAACGCAACCATTCAATCCAACGCCCTTTTATCAAGCTCACTGCTTGTATGGAAGGGAAAGGATGAGGACTGCTTTGCTCTTGTGCTTGGGTTTGAGCCGTTGACGGTGACGGGTCGCGGTGCTCTTCTCCCGCCGGCAAGGATGGCTGGAACACTGTGTGCGGCTTGTCCAAGCGCCGCTCGGATGGGTTAGGGTCGAAAGCAATCCGCACGGTAAAATAAACGCCGAGAAAAATAAAGAAATTAAGAAAGGTATCTTCCTTGAAAAAGTGGGAAAGCTGAATGGGTAAGACGGCAAAGCCATAAAAAGCAGCTGCCAGCAAGCTCACACCACGTCCATATAACCGCTTGGCAATGGCTGCCACCAGACAGAGGGTCAGCAGATCGAAGATTGCCGAGAGTGGTCGTCCGACGGTCAGCATCTCCTGAAAGCCGGAATGACCGTAAATGCTTTCTACCAAATATCGCGTCAGAAACATGGGCAGGGTGCCATAGACGAAGAAGCCATGCCCGCGGTTATGCGGATTCAAAGATGAGGTGGCGGTGTTGAAATATTCGCTCAGGCTCTTAACTGGAGCAATATCCGACCCCACCCAGACCAGAAAGCGTTCATCGGGGTGCAGGTATTGTTCTTCCCCCCAATCGATGCCGATAAAACGAAAATAGGTCGCCACTCCTAAAATCACGAGCAGACCAAGCCAGTACAGCCAAGAGGGTAGAGGGGTGCGTTGGTGATTGGAGTTTTGTGTCATAGCGTTATGATAACACTGCACGAGAGGAATGACCCCTTAGGGTTCGGGATGGATTGCCTCGGGAAGGATCAAATCAGCGGGCGGAACAAAATAAAGATAAAAATCCTTTCCTTCATAGGGAGAGCGTTGCAGTTGCCAACTGCCCGAGGGGTAAAGCTGTTGCAGGGCTTCAAGGCCGGCACTGTCTTCGGGTTTGACAATGAATAGCTTTGGTCCTTCGAATACTAGCGTCTCGGTTAGTTGATCAGGCCAAATGGCGTAATCTTTGCGGGGAAAGCCAGCGTTGATCCCCACCAAGCGCGTATCCACCCAATGGGGATAAGCGATCACCCAAGCTGTGTCGACTGTGCCAATCGTAGACGCAAAGGTTTGAATGACCTTGCCCATCTGGCTGGTGTTCCAAGCGGATTGGGCATATAGGGTTTGATATTGGCGAAAAACCAGATCATAGTCCTGAATCATGCTCAATGCCAATAGGGCGAAAGCGATCAGCCATCCCATCGAGTGTCGCCAACCACTTCGAAAGGCGCTTTCAAATGGGCGAATCAGGGTTTCTAATCCAAGGGCTGCCAAGATGAACACCGGGATGATTGCTCCCGCTGTGCGGTTCAAAATCGGATTCTCATCTGGAAAAGCAAGGGATAATATGGAAGGAAGCATCAGCAAGGGGATTGACACGAGCAGGAAGAGATCCACCCACTCAAAGCGGCGTAAATAGCGAAACAGCACCAAGAGGCTGCCGATGAAGAACAGGGCAGCGGAAACGACGCTCAAAGCCGGCCGACCGGGAATCGAAACCACCCATACCCCACCGTTGTTCCAGAAGGTCATGATCATCGCTTTCCACAAATTATTGAAGAAGATCTCCACAGCCGGTCGGTCGAGGGGTTTTTCTAAATCGGTGAAACGGGTCAGGCTACGATAGAAAAACATTTCTGGATTCTCGAGGGTATAGCGCAGAAGCGGCAAAAAGACAATGAGAGAGACGATCACGATAATCATCAAGCCAATGAGTAGGTCACGTCGGCGTTGCGGCGTGGCGCGGTGCAACAGGGCTAAAGCGATGGCGATGAGCACCACCAGCGGGACAATGCGAAACGGTGAATAGCCATGCAAGCCCAAGCCCAAGAATAGACCGCATAAGATAAAATCCTTGGCGTTTGGCTGTCGCAGGGCGCGGATCAAGTAATATAAGGTGGGAGCGACAAATAGCGGATAGAGACTGAAGCGTAAGCCAACGCGGGTAATGACATTCAACCAGTATGAGACGCCTGCTAAGGTCATGGCAATCCAGCCGACGCGGCGGTTGGCAATTTCCTTGCCGAGGAGATACAAGTAGGGCAAAGTCACCAGACCGGCAATGGCTGTGCCAAGTTTCAAACTCAGGAAGCTCAATCCCGTCCCGAAGAGCGTTGCCATCGCGGCGGTGAGAAACATTTGGAATGCCTCGCGGCCGGTATTGCGTGGGAAAAAGATATGCCACTGCCCATCCAACACATCGGCGACATCGAGCAACTTCTCGGCGTGATCGCTCACCATTTCTGGGGGAACTTCAGCCAGGCGGTAGAAACGGAAGAAAAGCAAAATGAGAGCTGTGGCAAACATCAGCAGCGTCCAACGTGTGATGCGCACCTGCCATTCACCTTTTTGCCAAGCCACCAGGGCGGCTCTCAAGCCATTGAAAGGTAATATGCTCAAAGGATAAAAAGCTCTCACTGTTAGGTAAATCGCAACCCCCCATAACAACAGGTTCAAGGTGTTGAACTGCCCACCACCGAAAGTGAGAAAAGCCAAGATGGCGCTGACCAGAGCTGCGCCAAAGGCGGGCAGATGAAGGCGAAAGTTGCGCTCCTCTGCTGTGGTGTCAGATAAAGGAGGTAAGGAGAGAAGAGATTTGAAACTGCTGAAGATCAGCAACGCCGCAGCCATGGCGTACAGCACTGCTCCAAGGGTGGCGTTGGGGTGCGGCGGTTCAAGCGAGGTTTGGGCAAACAGCGCCACAATCAGAGCGCTAAGGCTGCTCAAGAGCGACAAGCGTTCCGCCCTTGAAAGCCGTTGGGGCGTCGCTAAGGGTTGGGCGACAGCTTCGGCTGGTGGTGCGGGAAGAGGGATTTTTTGCTGCGCAGAGTGGTCAAGGGTGTCCGTCTTGAGACCTGCCTCTCGCGCTTGGGTTTCAGAGACAGGAGTTGTGGTTGAGACCTCTTGCGGGGCAGTGGATAAATCGGCTGAGAGCGGTGGTTTTGCCGATCTGGTTTGAGCGATTTGTTTGAGCAGGTCAGGCAGCTTCCGCCAGTCTCTTAACAGTGATTTGACAGCATCGAGGACAGTGGGTTCTTCCAATGACGACTATCCCAATCCATAGAATGAGTACCTAAATGATACATCAAGGTGCAGCAGCAGACAAGGCATTGTTTTATGGTCGTGGTACAATGGCTCTCATGTATCGGAAAGGCAGGAAGGATGGAATTTGAGCATTTGTACTTAATACTCGTTATTATTGGAGCTATTGTTTTATTTTCGCTGGAAGTTTTTTCTATTGATGTCATTGCCTTGACGGTCTTGCTGAGCTTGATCGTGGGGGGGCTGTTGCCGGTGGATGAAGCGTTCCTCGGCTTTGGCAGCGAGACGATTATCATCATCGTTGGTTTATTGATCCTAACTGCCTCGTTGGTGCGCAACGGTGTGATTGAGCTGATCAATGCCCGCTTATTGGCAAATGTGCAGGGAGACTCGAGGCGGTTGACGCTGATTCTCATGTCGATCGTCTCGACAGTCAGTGGTTTTATCAGCAATACTGCCGCAACGGCTTTGTTTATTCCCATCGCCAGTGGCGTGGCGCGGCGAACGAACACAGCTTTGTCGAAAGTCTTGATGCCCATTGCTTATGCGGCGATCCTTGCCAGCTCGGTTTCGTTGATTGCTTCTTCTACAAATGTTGTGGTCAGCGGGTTTATGCGTCAGTATAATTTGCCAGCTCTAGGAATCTTTGAACTGACGCCGGTGGGTCTGCCGATTGTCCTAATTGGATTGATATATATGGGGCTTTTGGGCATCCGCTTGATTCCGCAGCGGGAAACGCCGCGACGCTTGAGCGATGAGTTCGGTTTGCGATCATATCTGACCGAGATCGTTGTTTTACCTGAATCGCCGTTAGTTGGGAAAACGCTTGGCGAAGCGAATCTTGGCGCGCAACTTGATTTGAATGTGGTTGCTCTACTGCGCGGCGAGCAGCAGATTAGTGATCCTGATGCTTATCAGACGATTCATGCCGATGACATCTTGCTCGTGGAAGCTAACCGCGATCAGATTCTCAGCATCAAGGAAGCCGCTGGGTTGGAGTTGGCGCCACAAGCTGCTTTTTCGAATCACGAGCTAGATCAATTGGAAATGCGCCTGTATGAAGCCATTATCTTGCCACGTTCATACCTAATTGGTCGAACCTTGCGCGGCGTCAATTTGCGCAATCGTTTTGGAGTGAATGTGCTGGCAATTCACCGTCAAGAGGAGACCTTAACTCAAAAATTGAGCCAAATTGTGCTGCGCTTGGGGGATGTGTTATTAATTCAAGGTGATCGAGAGTCGATTGCTGCCTTGGAGAACAATTTTTTCCTACGCATTTTGAACCCTGTCGAGGAACGGCAGATTGACACGCGGCGGACGCGCTTAAGCTTGCTGATCTTCGCTGCTGTTCTGCTCGCTGCCGGGCTGGGATTGCTGCCGCTCGCCGTTGCTATCTTAGGGGGGACGGTCTTAGCGTTCCTGACTCGCTGTATTACCCCTGAGGAAGCCTATCGCGAAGTCGAATGGAAAATTGTGATCTTGATCGGCAGTATGCTTGCCTTAGGGGTGGCAATGGAAAGAAGTGGGACGGCGGCGTTTCTGGCTGAGCAACTGGTCAAATGGGTGTTTACAAGTGTAGGTTTTTCATGAGCCTGTAGCGCTAGTAGAGAAGGATGGCCAAGGCTGCGGGTAGAAACGCCCCAATGGCAAAGCGCAA
>FWPU01005042.1_pt1 | contig 27716 bp, 26 predicted proteins | sample 2228361 | NCBI WGS metagenome assembly FWPU01 (sample SAMEA103939777, study PRJEB20133) | metagenome
ATAACTGGATACACAAATTATGTAACTATAGTGATGTGAATAGTAGTTATGAGACGTAGCAGGTCAACATCTTGCAGAGTTCCTTGGGCGCTTCTCCTCTATATCAATAGAGGACTGTTTGAGTCGCCAACAGTCAATACAGATACGTCGTCCTGTACTGACTCTCTTCCCGTACCTCTCAATTGTACCACATAGTTCGCATGCCATCTATTTCACTTCTAAAGGGGTGTTTAATCTCTAATTTGGTGAACGATTGACCCATTATTATTGGCCGTATAGTTTTTGAGTCTACTCATTTGGTCTTGTTCTTTTCAGTCCGCTCAAGAACCCTCAGAATGATGTCTCTACACTGTTTGCAGTCTTTTGCACTGATACCGATGACCCCGCCCACTTCAAGCCATTTTGCAACCTCTTGTGGTGGCACTGCATCTCTACGGTCTTGCTTGTTTGCAATGACGTGTATCTGTGTACCATTTGAACTATTTCGTGTCTCTTCGAGTATCATCTTAGCATCAGATAACATATCAGGATCAGATGCATCTATCACCATTAATATGGCGTCAGAGTTGCTTCGCATAGAGTCCCGTACAGATCTGAACTGCATTGCACCGGGAACGCCTCGCAGTTCTATCTCCATGGTGCTCCAGCCAGTAAACTCAGACTTTCGAGTGATATATTCGCTCTTAGGAAGTATGGTCTTCTCCGTTCCGTTTTCCAACATAACAACATGTCCCAGATCAAAAGCAGTTGTGGTTGTTCCCATCTCACCACGATGTGGACGGAGCATCGGCCGCTCAATAGTCAATGCGAATGGGTCTAACGTCTTAATAAGGCGTGTCTTGCCAGACTGATAGGGACCTGTCACAAACACCTTGAAACGATCTGACCTCTGAGTCATGGGTATATTCTCTCCTCACTGGTCCATCACGCGGTCTGTTATTGAATTGCAAGTGCCAGTCGATCATCAGTTTTAAAGAAACACTGCTATTGAAATGATGCATGTAGTCGAGACCGCATGTCAGACGTGGTAGACATGTATATGTCAGTCAATATGCCCATATTGTTGTGGTAATATTGAGAGATTTTTACACTTGAACTTTATGCACGATTTCGCCAGTACATTTTTGTGGGCCTTAGACCCTAGAGAGTCAACGTGCTCATCTCTTTTGCAAAGCTATATTGTATCTGTGGATCATGACCCTGTTAATCGTATACACGGTAACAAGGTCGGTATGGTCTTGGCGATGTGCTTTTATGATGGTTTCCATTGGCTGGGAGTAGTCCGTCAAAGGTGAAAGTCATTCGGAGGACGAACGTTGACTCAATACAATCACGTTGACGATGCCGTGGTGGCCAAGCTCAAGGCGATCTGTGGTGACAAGTACGTCACAACGAGCGAACCACTACGCCATAGCTACATGGCACGCGGCATCATGGGTCTAGAGGCGGTAGTACCGGAGGTCATAGTCCGGCCGGAAAACGCCGAACAGGTCTCCAAGATACTCATAGTTGCAAATGAGAACTTGTGTCCAGTGACACCTGCTGCAGGTGGTCTAAGTGGAGGCTTTGCGCTTCCAGCGATTGAACCTGGTGGTATCTATATGGACATGACTCGCATGAATCGACTTGAGGTGGATGTTGAAAACAGAGTCATGGTCGTAGAGCCTGGTGTGAAGTCAGGTGATGCATGGCGTATATTCAAGACCAAGTATCCAGATTGGGCACCACCTATTCCCGATGGTGCACCACCAGCTGCAACCGTCTTGGGCGACGCTATTGAGAGAGGCTTCTCTCTAGTGACAGGTGTCTACGGGCCACAGGCAGACATGATAATGGGTCTCGAAGTGGTCCTTCCAACAGGTGAGATATTCAGAACTGGTTCGTGGGCCCTTGAGGGCGCAAAACCATACTACCGTTGGGGACTGGGGCCAAACCCAGATGGGCTGTTTCTGGGCTCTCAGGGTTCAATGGGAATAATCACCAAGGCTGCAATCAAGATGATTCCCCACCCACACTATAAGACCGTGGTTGCTTATGGTGGTCAGAGCTGGGACGATATCATGAATCCTGCATACGAGATCTCACCACATGAGATGGGTATTGCGGACAGAACTGTCATGGTTCAGGGTGGCAACTGGCCACTAGTGATGACTCGCTGGCCCAAGACCAATGTTCCTATTGACTATGAGTTCTACAAGAAGATTGGTATAAGCGAGTACTGGATGAACTATGAGGTGTGGGCATGGAGTCAAGAGGAACTGGACTTCACTCTGAAGGGTATTGATAAGATATACAAAGACTATGAAGTTAAGGCAAATACTCGGTGTCCACAGTGGCAACTACATCCCCGACAGATAGCATCGCGTCTAAAGAAACCGAACAAGATTGCCATTCCGTACTCACTATGGCAGGCCGGATTCCTCTTCATCACATGGTATGTACCATGGTTAGAGGCTGCTGACTGCATGGAGGAGTATTGTGCAAAGATGGAGGAGTATGGTTTTCCACCAACCATGTGGGTCGCATCAATTGACCATGGTCGACAGGCCATTGTGATGCCGATTGTCTGCTTTGATAGTTCCATACCAGGCACCTATGAGAAGGTCAGAGAGTTCAACTTAGAAACTACACGCAGCTTCCTCAAGAAGGGATGGTTGAACTATAGGCCGGATCCGTTCGTGCATGCTCCGGAGAGTTTCAGTAGAGCAAAAGAGTACTATAGTATGTTGTTGAAATTTAGAAGGCTATTGGATCCCAATCTGATTCTTCATCCGGGGCGGCTAGCCATACCATGGGAGTCTGTGACATCACTGCCAAATCCATGTGCGAGTATTCCTACATCAGTGGGCACTTCTAGCACAAGAGGGGCAACTCCTAAACCAGGCTCAAATTCGAGGTGAACATGGTCTTTTGTCAAAACTTAATACTATACAAATGAAATAGAGGAGAGATTGAGATGACAAGTCTTGAGAACCTTCGAAGTATCAATGCCCGCTGCATTCACTGTAGAGCGTGTCAGTACGCATTCTCTGGCGAACCAGACCGTGAAGGTCTGACAGAGGAGTACACTGGAATGCTCCAGGGCTGTCCTGCGGGAATCTACTTTGGCTGGGAGGGCTACTTCAATTCTGGCAAACAGTGGATTGCGCGTGCTCTTCTCAATGGTGAGATAAAGCCGAGTAAAGAGATGCTTGAGGTGGCCGAGGCCTGCACTACCTGCGGCATGTGTGAGTCGCAGTGTCCCAATTATATTGACACGGTCCATGTCACAGAGGAACTCAGAGCAGCAATAATCGAATCTGGAATAGAGCCACTTGACAAACACGGCAAGTTTAGGGAGGCCGTATTCAATAAGGACATGAGGAATCCATACAAAGAGCCTCGTGACAAGAGGGCTGCATGGTTCAGTGGACCAATAGATAGAACTGATGTAAAGGTGGCCTATTTTGTCGGTTGCACTGCTGCATACCGTCAACAGGCGATTGCAGACCATACCACAAAGATCCTCAAGAAGCTAGGCTTCGACTTCACTATACTGAGCCAGGAGGTATGCTGTGGATCACCAATGCTCAGAACTGGTCAGAAAGACGTCTTTATGCAGGTGATGAATGAGAACCTTGAACTCTTCAAGAACTTTGATCTTGTTGTGTTCTCATGTGCAGGATGCTACAAGACCTTTAGAAACGACTACCCGCGACTCAGTGGTAAACCACTTCCATTCAAGGTGCGACACACGGTCGAGCTGGTCTATGACCTACTAAAGGAGGGCAAACTAAAGATAGAACGACCATATCCCAAGAAGGTCACCTGGCACGATCCATGTCACAGTATTCGACACGTGGGTATTGCTATTGAGAAGGAGATTCTTGCTAGGTCCAACAACTGGCTGATGGACAGTCGGGCGGCTGAAAAAGCAAAGGAAGAACACTATGAGATTCCTCGTGCCGTACTCAAGGCTATCCCCCAGATTGACTTTCGCGAGATGTATCGTATAAAGGGTGACTCCTTCTGCTGTGGAGCTGGTGGTGGTGTGAAGTCGCAGTTTCCAGACTTGGCACTCGCAACAGCCAAAGAGCGGCTTAGAGAGGCCGCATCAACGGGTGCAGAGATTCTGATGACCTCCTGTCCGTTCTGTGTGACAAACTTCACAGATGCGGTCAAGGCACTCCAAGCAGAGGAACAACAGACCGGACGTGACCTGTCATCGGTCGGATCTAAGTTTCAGATTGTAGAACTCTTGCAGTTGCTTGATGAATTGATCTAAGACAGAGTCGGGACCCAGTCTGGGTCCCTCTCCTTTTTTTAAGAGCAAGACTTGTTATTCATCTGCACAGTCGCTTTGTACAGTATTACTTCCTATGTCTCTAGGACTTCGGGTGCAGTATGTCTTATCATGACAGACTCGTTTTTATATTAGAACACGTGTTCAAAATTATTGATGCCATAACAATGGATATGTCTGTCAGTTGTGCAGACTGAGTTCACAGCCCTATCGCATACCAAGGACGGAGTTCTCACTGGTCAGCTCATGATGACTCTCAGTCGGTCACTATGATGGAGATACCATACTGCCCACAACCAACCAATAGCCGACATTCCTGTTGTGATCTCGGGGATTGAATTGCCACTCCAGAATGGAAAGAGTCCACCATACCAACCGCCCCACATATAGATTGACAGAAGTGGCAGGGGAATTGATAAGAGACCAAACCATCGTAGTTCTTTGAACCGAATAGACCAGTTTATACCGATTGCCCACATACTCCATGGAAAGCTTGCAAAGAAGCCCAATGACACATAGAAGTGGATCCTTCCAAAGTCTTCCGAAAGAACACCTATTGCAATTAGAAAGAGTAGTGCCATAAAGTAAGGTATGAGACCCACCTTTGTCCACTTATCAGTGACAGATCTTATCAACGAGTAGACAAATGGTAGTACGAGAAGGCCCGTTAGTATCAGACCTGTGTTGAACACAATCGCTGCGGGTAGACCATTGGCGTAGCATCCCAGATCACTCAATGCATTGCCAGGCCATGTAAACCATGGTGAGAGCGCGATTGCCACTGTTATGGCTCCTAGTGCCACTAGTGGACCAATGAAACCAGTCCATTCATAGATTCGATTCATGAGGATCGCCTTGAGGCCATGTTTGTCTTATGTTATTAACCATTATTTGTTACTTGACTAAAATAATGCTTTATCGTTCAGATGACAATAATATTGATATGATTTCACACAGAATAGTATTGGGAGTTTTAATAACAATACACATAGGTACCGATGATTATCGAAAAAGATGTGTGATGAATAGTTGTCAGAGTTATACTGTCCAAATTGTGGCGCTGCAATCACACTACCAACTGGTTCTACAGAAAGAACAGTCATTTCCAGATGCCGTGCTTGTGGCCAGAAATACGAGTATATTCCAGGTTTTGGAACATTCACTACATCAGGTGAAGAACATCTTGTTGTAGGGGATCACATCCAAGCCGGTACTGCCACATCCCAGATTAATTGGGGTCCATTAATTATCGGTACCTGCTTAATGGTGTTTATGATGTTTCTACCAATAATATTGATGCTGCTCTTCTTGTTCCCATAAATTACATTTACATGAAGAACCCAGATTGATGTGACTGTCATAGACAAAAGAGTGATACAAAGTCACTTTATTCGCTGTGTTATGATTCATACATAACAGGCATAGTGGAACTTCTTTGTATATCCTGTGCTTTGTCAGTAAGTCATATTGAATAGCCAAAGGTCAAGAATAAAAGGTACGATTAACACGTCGTTGGCGAACGAACAGGGTTGTCAAGCGGTGAGAGTATTGACATCTGCAGAGGTCAACGACAAGATCATCACACTAAAAGAGGCAGTGAAGAAGGTTCATGATGGCGCGCACCTGTTTTGGGGTGGCTTTGGATATCAGAGACCGCCCATTGCATTTGCCGCAGAACTCGTTCGCCAGCATAAAAGAAATCTTACAATCTATACCTGTGGTTCAGAAGTTGATCTTGAGATCATGGCAGGTGCTGGCGTAGCGAACAGATTTGAGATTGCATTTGTTGCAATCGAGGCACTTGGACTGGCCAACAACATGCGGCGGAGAGTTGCAGAAGGCACGGTCGAGGTTGAAGAATATAGTAACCTTGCCATGGCAATGCGTTTTCTTGGCGGTTCTCTGAATGTGCCATTCATGCCGATTCGTAGCCTGATGGGTACTGACATAGTTAACAAGTCAAGATTTCGTGGTGATAAGAAGCTAAAGATAATTGACTGCCCATTCACAGGCGAGAAGATATGCCTAGTGCCCTCAGTCAGACCAGACTTTAGTATAGTCCATGTACAGCGGGTTGACAAGATGGGTAATGCTCAGATTGACGGGATTGTCGGTGAAGATCTTGAGGGGGCACGATGTGGCAAGAGACTGATAGTAATAGCTGAGGAGTTGATCAGTGAGGAGGAGGTACGGGCACATCCGGACCAGACCAAGATTCCTGCCATGTATGTTGACAGTGTAGTCCTACAACCATATGCTTCACATCCAATGCAGGTACATGCTTACTATGACTATGACCTTGATCACCTGATGATGTTTCACAAGATGACAAAAGATGAGAATAGTTGGCAGGAGTACCTAAAACACTACATTCTTGGAGTTGAAGACCACTACGAGTATCTCAAACTGATTGGATGGAAACGCCTCCACAGCCTCAGAGCAAAGCGACCGTGGGGGTACTAAATAGTAAATAGAGAGGTGAAAAACATGCCAAAGTATACTAAGACTGAGTTCCTGATTGCATGTGCATCACGACATGTACGCGACTATGAGAACGTCTTTGGTGGGACGGGAATGCCGCTTCTGGCGGCACTTCTGGCAAAAGAGACCCATGCCCCTCACGCCAATCTCATCTCAGAGGCGGGATTTATCGATGCCAGACCAAGAAATGTCCCACTCTCAGTGGCTGACTCACGTTATTACTATGGGTGTTCTGCCTCAATAGGTCTCATAGAAACCCTCGGTTTTATCCTTCAAGCAGGTCGGATTGATGTGGGTTTTCTAGGTGCTGCCCAGATAGACGAGTACGGAAACATCAATACCACATACATTGGCCCATTTGAGTCACCCAAGGTCAAACTCCCTGGTAGTGGTGGTGGAAATGATATTGCCTCATCAGCCAAAAGGCTCATCATAATGATGTCACATGATAAAAGAAAGTTTGTCAAAAAATTAGACTATATCACAAGTCCGGGTCATCTTGAAGGACCAGGCTCACGGAAGAAGTGGAACATGGTTGGTGGAGGACCCGAGGTGGTGATAACCGATATGTGTCAGATGGACTTTGACCCCACCACACTAAAGATTCGACTCATGTCTATTCACCCGGGCTATTCTGTCCAAGATGTGTTGGACAATGTCAGTTTTGATCTGATAGTTCCAGAGAAGGTGCCCACAACCCCTGAACCCACACAGGAACAGATCGATATAATGCACAGACTTGATCCGCATGGTATCTATCTTGCCAAGGGTGAATAAGCAAGCAAGTATTGCGGAGTTCGGATCATAAGTGATGTTGAGTTCATATGAGGCAGTTGTCTTCGACCTAGACAATACGCTAACTGACACGAAGAGATATCCCATTCGTGCGAGCAGATGGTTTCTAAATCAACTTGGCATTGATGATGAATCGACTCTAGAGGAGTATCTGCGCGTTCTCATTCCAGCCTATTTTAGGGGGGTTCAGAGTATTGCAGAGGGAGCACCCTATCGGAGTCCGAGAGAGATTGTGCATTCTGCAATTGCAACCACCGCTAAGTCCATACGGCTAGATCCGGATCCCCAACTTGTCATACAGACTACAGACCTCTTTCAACAGCTCCACCTTGAGGTCTCTGAACTTAAGCCAGATGCGGATCTACTTCTGACCCAACTGAAACAAATTGGTATCCGGCTGGGAGTGATCACTAACTCCTTTGAGGGGCATCTTCGTCTTATTCTTGAGCGTCTGGGGGTGATTGACAAATTTAGTGCCCTTGTGGATCCGGGTGACGTAAAGGCTTACAAACCCATGGCATCACCCTTCGAAGAGACATTGAAGCGACTCAATTCGCAGATTCACAGCACACTCTATATTGGTGATGAGTACTATGCGGATGTGATGGGCGCGAAGAGACTGGGAATTGATGTTGTCTGGATCAACAATCGAGGACAGTCACTTGAAGACAACATTCTTAGATACGGTGAGGCTACAAGACCAGACCTAGTACTTGGTGAAGTCAATGAACTGTTGAAATATCTGTAGTCAATACGTACAAGACACAGATATTAGTCTACAAGTATGTCACCTCATGATAAACTGAGGAGTGTGGATTCTCTGTATGTCCTCTCGTCGAACATCTGAAGAAGTTGTCAAGGTGCGTTCAGATCTAGCAGAGATTATACGAGGTGGTGTCAAGGAAACTGATGCAGTCGTCGAGTTGATTGAGAATGAACTGAGGGGAATGCAGAGCCCTGACAGAGTCACTAGAATCTCAGACATTCTCTCTAAGATTGCAGACCTCTCAAGAGTAGATGCAGATAAACGAAACAATCTGCTCTATTGGCTCACTGAGAGCAGTCCAGACGTACGACAGGTGATCCTTGTCCATACTATCGAGGAACTTGTTAACGACGCCAGAGTCCGAGATGATATACTCAAGGTACTTGCGAAAATATCGTCTGAAGACAGTGTAAACATGGTTATGGACTGGGTACGACGAGGGATACTCACTCTCAACCAGGGTATCTATGTACTTCTCTATCCGAATGCGACAGACGTATTTAGATAATCAATACAGACTTTACTACACGCTTTTGTATTTTTATAAGCGTCCATAAAACTTATTCAAGAAACAAAACAATAATGAATGCGATTTGTAATATTTAGACGATTTATCATGTAAGATTGATTATATACATACGTTGTGCATCACATCACAGGTGATATAGATCATGGTTCATGTTACAAAGTCCGTGACAATTGGTCTGATTATCGGACTCACTCTTGCATTGCTCATTCCACTGATGGTAGAGGCGCAACCGCAAGGTCCTCCAACAACACCAGTTCCGGGTCCGGGTGGACCGCCTAACTGGGAGACTGCCAAGAATGGATCTGTCTTTGTGAGAACAGACATAATCACAATTATGGCAAACGGAGAGTTTCCAATGTTTCACTTCTGGTTCTCAACTGACGAAACAGGTGATGTTGCCAAGTTTGTCATGACCTATCTTGCTATCGTTGAATTTGAGGACCTCAATAGTGATAGCGCATTCCAATCAAATGAGAAGCTAGTCTTTGCACCACTTGCAGCTTATGAGTGGACTCTACAGGTTGGAAGTGTTGAACGCGAGGGTACTACTACAGAAGTCTGGTTGCGGTATACAAAGGGCGGAATGCGAGGCAGTGGTCTGATACCGGGTATCCCCTCCGCAGCAATACCGGGAATGGGTTCTGTGGACCGTTTCAAGGATGTGACACTTCAGATATGGGCTCACATCTATCTATATGACTATGTGGGCAATATAACCGATGAACACGGTGTCAAAGCCAGTTATCTGGTCAAGGGATCATCAGAACTCAAGATGGATATCGAAGTTGGAAACTTCCCATTCAGCAACGAGACAACAATGTTGAGTATTCAGACTATGATCCATGAGGACGCAAAACACATGTATCAACACACTCACAGACATCGATACGAGACTCGCGAACAATACGGAAACCATACAGGAATGTCTGACGTCGACTGGAACACTATCGGTAATGAGACACGTTTTGAGGCTATGACAAACAGATGTGTCCAGAAGATCGACCTAATTGATGCTACGACAGGCACTCCACAGGGCTTTTTCAGTTGGACTGACAAGGCGACTATAACAAGGCCCGGTGGAGATGAGGACGTCGTCAATGTCACAGCATCATATGTTCCAACAGGACAGGGACTTGCGGTCTACCTCGCCTATCCCAATTTTGATGGGGGTACATTACTTCATGATCCATCAATTGGACTATATGAGAATCATAAAGCCACTCCTTGATCCCCTGTTCATCGGTGGGGGACTAGTTCTCGCAGTAGTCATATTAGGAGTTGGTCTTCGTAGAAGAAGTGCATAATGATAGCACATCCACACGGGCGGCCTTCTGACTGCCCGGCCATCAATTCTAGCCACTTTATGCAAATTCATATGCGACCGTATGTCCATGTAATATGTACAAAGTCATAACGCCACAATGTCCGCATTATGGTGACCAATGATGAAACGCATCAGTCTATTGTTGATATCACTTATTATTCTCTTGACGGCACAGGCATCACACGGAGAGTCAAGCATAACAACATCACTAGATGAGCAGATATCACTCGAAAATGTCAACATTCATGCACTGATAGATGCAGATGGAACAACTCATTTTATCATTGATGCAACTGTGAACAATACATCATCAGAATCTATCAATTATGTTCAATATAGGATAGACTCTCTACGTGTAAATGTCATCTCGGTCAAAGTAGACTCAGAGGTCGCTACTGCGGAAGTCATATCAATCGAGAGATATACGGAGTTAAGAATAGGACTTGTCAGCCCTCTTGCAAGATATAACACATCTAACATACATCTTGAGTTGACGACCTATGACCTACAATCAGGACCTATCTTGAGCCCTGATGGAAATCATTATCAGTCTGACTTCATATTCTATATTCGTCCACTGAGCCTGCTGAGAAACGTCACAGTATTCGTACATCTACCTGCCCATTCATCACTCTCTCAGTCCTCGGTAGTTCCACTCTTTCCTGTACCCTACGGCAATCTGACAGATGGCCACTCCATGATCTTCTATTGGCGGGTTGATATTATACAATCCGGTCAGGAACGTGTCTTTATAGTCAAGTATCAGACGCTCTTGACAACAGTCCCATCAATCACGGGCATCGGGATGATGGAACTCATTGTTGCAGGACTTGTGGGGTTAATTGCAGGCGCCGTGACAATGCATGTTGGTCCCAGACTATGGTATCGCATAAGACGTATTGGCGTAGTGCGGCTTGTTGGCGTGACAAATGAAGAGAACGAGATATTGGATACAATAAGAAAGAGAGGCGGTTCGTGCCCTCAGAAGGATCTGTATCGAGAACTAGACATGTCACAGGCCAAGGTGAGTATGATATTGAGCAATCTAGAGGAGAGAGGTCTGATACGCAGGTTCAGAGATGGTCGCGAGAACATGGTCCACATCATTGAGTCGAACGGATCCTAGTTCACTACAATCAGACAGAAGATTATGTCTTATATGTAGTCTGTTCAGTCATTTTGGTATTGCAGGTCTCACACTTTGGTCTGACCATTTAGTGTAGTCACACAACATTACTGAACTCATCGAAAGAGTTTATATCACCGTGGCGGGGTATCGCCCATAGTATCGGCCTGAGGTGCGACCGTGAGTTCACCAACAAAGAAGATTAGAGTTGTCATAGCAAAACCCGGACTTGACGGACATGACCGGGGTGCAAAGGTTGTTGCGAGAGCACTCCGCGATGCGGGCATGGAAGTCATCTATACAGGACTACGCCAGACCCCAGAGATGATCGTCAGAACAGCAATTGACGAGTCTGCAGATGTCATTGGGCTGAGCATCTTAAGTGGAGCTCACATGGCGCTGTTTCCACGCATAATGGAACTGCTTCGAAAAGAGGGAGCAGACAATGTGTTGGTCATTGCTGGTGGCATCATTCCAGAGGATGATATACCCGAGCTGAAGCGAATTGGGATTGCCGAGGTGTTTGGGCCTGGCACGCCGCTGGCCGATATTGTAGAGTTCATCAAGACACATGTCAAGTCTTAGGCTGTAAAATGAGGAACCAGACATTGTCCATCACTCAGTTGGCCGAAGAGGTTGTTGCTGGTAGCCGGCGGGCACTAGCAAGAGTCATCACTATGATTGAGAATGAGGAACCGGAGACACCCACAGTTCTCAGTCATCTATATAGACACACAGGACGGGCACATATAGTTGGCATAACAGGTCCACCCGGCTCAGGAAAGAGTACACTTGTGGCAAGACTGACTGCCGAACTGCGCAAGAGAGGCAGAAGTGTGGGTATAGTATGTGTAGACCCCTCTAGTCCTTTCACAGGTGGCGCACTGCTTGGGGATAGAATTCGCATGCAGGAGCAGTGTATGGATGACATGAGAAGTATGGGTAGCAGAGGACATCTTGGAGGACTTGCACGTGCCACTGCAGATGTAGTCCGCGTAATTGATGCATCTGGTAAACAGATGATACTGGTGGAGACAGTCGGTGCAGGACAGTCCGAAGTGGAGGTGATTGATATTGCCCATACCACCATTGTTGTGGATGTACCTGGTACGGGTGACGATATTCAGGCCATAAAGGCGGGAATGATGGAGATAGCGGATATATTCGTTGTGAACAAGAGAGATCTCCCAGGTACTGAGAAGAAGGTCTTGGAGATCAACTCAGCTCTTGACCTGGACACACGTCACACGAATTGGCGACCACCAGTGTTGACGACAAATGCACGGCAGTCTGAGGGGATCAGTGAACTTGTTGATAAGATTGACGAACATATGGCATACCTAAGAGAGAGTGGACTACTGGCGGAGAAACAACTGCGCAGAAGCCGTGAGGAGTTACAGGAGATCATGCAGTACAGACTCACTCGGCAACTGATGACACAGCTGAGAGGTAGAGCTGAGTTTGAAGAGGCGGTTCGTAATATAGCTCACAGAGATCAGGACCCCTACACAGTGGCACAGAAGTTGGTCGCTGAGTTCCTTGCAACATATAGAGATACGCAGGTGTGAGAGAGATGGCGGAGAAACGAAGTCTTTCAGAAGAGATTGAGGCATGGGAGAAGGGGCCAGTTGCTGAGGCGCTTGCTAAGTCACCTGAACGTGAAACTGAGTTCAAGACTCTCTCGGGAATACCCATCAAACGTGTGTATACACCTGTAGATATGTCCAACAAGGACTACATGACGGACATAGGACTGCCGGGTGTGTATCCATTCACACGTGGTGTCCAGTCCACCATGTATCGCGGTCGTTACTGGACAATGCGACAATACAGTGGTTTTGGTACCGCTAAGGAGACAAACGAACGGTTTCGATTCTTACTAGAACAGGGACAGACTGGTCTCTCTGTGGCATTTGACTTGCCCACACAGATAGGTTATGACTCAGATCACCCAATGGCCCGAGGAGAGGTGGGAAGAGTTGGTGTGGCAATAGACTCGCTGGCAGACATGGAGTTGTTGTTTGACTCGATCCCACTTGAAAAAGTCAGCACCTCGATGACTATCAATGCGCCTGCCGCTGTGCTCCTCACAATGTATATGGTGGTGGCGGAGAAACAGGGTGTTCCTGCCAACAAGTTGAGAGGCACAATACAGAACGACATCCTGAAAGAGTATATTGCACGAGGGACATTCATCTTTCCCCCAGTCCCATCAATGCGTCTTGTCACAGACACTTTCAAGTTCTGTTCTGAGAGACTGCCACTATGGAACTCGATATCGATCTCGGGCTACCACATTCGTGAGGCGGGTTCGACAGCAGTCCAAGAGGTCGCATTCACAATTGCAAACGCAATGGAGTATGTTCGTGCGGCACTCAAGGCCGGACTCAATATTGATGACTTTGCATCACGTCTGTCCTTCTTCTTCGGTTCACATAGTGACTTCTTTGAGGAGATTGCCAAGTTCAGAGCTGCTCGACGACTGTGGGCGCGGATCATGCGTGAGAGGTTTGGAGCCATGAGTGACGAGTCCTGTCGCATGCGATTCCATACCCAGACCGCGGGATGCACACTGACTGCCCAACAGCCAGACAATAATGTTGTGCGAGTCACACTACAGGCGCTTCAGGCAGTACTAGGCGGAACACAATCGCTCCATACCAACTCCCGTGATGAGGCACTGTCGCTGCCAACGACTCAATCGGTCCAGATAGCACTCCGTACTCAACAGATATTGGCCTATGAGACCGGTATTGCTGACACGGTAGACCCATTGGCTGGTTCATATTATGTGGAGAGCCTGACAGATGAGATTGAACGTAGAGCTCTGGAGTACATTGAGAAGATCGATGCAATGGGCGGTGCAGTCGCATCAATAGAGAGCGGCTTCATACAGCGTGAGATTGCAGAGAGCGCCTATGCATATCAACAAAGAGTCGATGGACAGCAGCGAATAATTGTGGGTGTAAACAAGTTCCAAGTACGAGAAGAGCAGAAGTTTGACTATCTCCGTGTCAATCCTGAGGTCGAGGCAGAACAGATACGACGGCTTCAGCAACTCAGACAGTCCAGAGACTCGAATGCAGTCAAAGAGGCACTCGACAGACTCAGAAACGCAGCCAGTACATCAGACGAAGAACTAGTTCCATACATCTACGATGCCGTGAAGGTCTATGCAACAGTCGGAGAGATATGCGGTGTACTGCGACAGGTCTTTGGAGAGTATAGGGCTCCAGAAGTGTTATGAGAGAGGTGAAATGGTTTGGTCATCAGAGGAATTGATCATATCGGAATCGCAGTGAAGAGCATTGAAGAGAGTCTACCATACTATCGGGACGTATTAGGACTCGAATTCATAGGAATAGAGGAGGTCCCCGAACAGAGAGTCCGTGTCGCCCTTCTTAGAATTGGAGAGAGCAGAATTGAACTACTCGAGGCCACATCCCCGGACAGTCCCATTGCTGGGTTTATAGAGAGACGCGGCGGGGGTATTCATCATCTTGCTGTTGCTGTTGATGACGTCGATGAAGCGCTGACAGCGCATCGCAATGCAGACCTTCAATTAATTGATAGTAAGGCAAGAATTGGTGCACATGGTATGAAGATTGCATTCATACATCCAAAGTCTACTTCCGGCGTTCTGATTGAACTCAGTCAACCCAGCGAGCACAGACAGACAGCATGACTCGGACCGAGTTGGATGAGATGGACTGAGCACAATGCCCTGGGAACAACATCTCATTATTGTAAACACGGTGGTTGATCCAGTTCACTGGGTGACATCATAATAACAGTCTGGTGCTAGCCACACACTTATCTTGTGATTGCATCTGATGAAAACATTGATGACCCCAGCAAATGATATGCTTGCACAGGCTGTGTCTCTGATCAATAAAGGACTGTATCAGGAGGCTGTGAAAATACTAGAGGAGATTGTCACGCAGTCTCCAGAGTGTATAGAGGGCTGGTATGATCTTGGTTATGCGCTGCACATGCTAGAACGATACGATGATGCATTGCGAGCATACGATGAGGCACTTGCAATAGACAATATGATATTCGAGGTGTGGTTCAACAAGGGCAATGTACTATATGAGATGCGCAACTTCAAGGCTGCAAGAGAGTGCTATGAACATGCCGTGAGTATAAGACCGGATGATGCAGAGGCGTGGAACAACCTTGGAGATGCCTACTCGAGACTGGGTGACGGAAAGAGTGCCATAGAAGCCTATACACGTGCAGTGGCGCTCAGACCAGACTATGCAGAGGCATTCTATAACAAGGCGAATGCACACTTCATTGAGGGCGAGCATGAGCGGGCTGTGGCATATGGAGAGCTGGCAGTTCAACTAGACCCACGACTCAGACCGCTTGTAGACGAATGGATCCACATATCACGTTCAGCACTTGCCATTATGAGAGAACATGAACATGAGGGATGCAGACATGGGGAGAGTGATGAATGCTCCAGTAGTGGAGACTCTGATGATATTCAAGAGACTGAATGAATGGATATAGAATCGGAAACACACATTATTTTTCGCTCTTGCATTGTGACTTATCGAGAAACAAGTCGTGGATTAATGAGGAGATGTTCTCAGAGGGGGAGAAGATGTCTCTTGACATACCATGTTCCCATGACAAGAGTGGATGACAAAGGATAATACAAGGTATGAATGGGAGGATAGACATGGAAACACCCGAGGAAAAATCAGCCAATCTAAGACGCCTGTTACTGATTGCGGTTGTTATTATGGCAGGCGGAACTGTCACAATAGCATTGTCATTGATGAATGTTCTGCCAGCCAATCCGGCTATGATATTTGGGGGAGTAGTGGTCACTCTGACTCTATTATTCTGCTGTTATTCGATGCTGAGTGTCGGGTCCGTAGTTGCAAGACTTCCCCAGTATAACAAAATGGAGAGAGAATTTGAAGAGGGAAAGGCACTCTTTGATAATGGCGAATATAGAGAGGCCCTAGAGGTCTTTGAGAAGTTACTCGGTCCAAAGAAGGATCACAAGAGGGCATTATATTACGCAGCAAGATGTCATGAACATCTGAGTACTTGGGATGTAGTAAAACAGTACAGTCAGCTATACCTCAGACTCCAACCAAGAGACAGAGAGGTATGGCTGATGTTGGCTAATGCACACAAGCGGCTCTTCGAGTATGAGGAGGCAGAGGAGGCAACTAGACGGGCCTCAGAATTAGAATCAACTGTCAGACAATAATGATTATGATAATCTGTGATCAGGCAAAGACTAAGAAGCGGATGTGTCACCTCGATTTAGGCAGGATGGTGACTAGTTGTGAGCAGTGAACGGGATCGGATTCATCTGGATGTTGGAGAGGAAGGACTCAGACTTACAAATGGCATAGTCACAGTGTTCTTTGACACTCAGCTCGGACTACTCATGATGACCACTGCGGACGAGCGGACGATGTGTTTCTCAAGAGTGTATTTTCAGGCCATCACAGACGATGCGATATTTGACTCACGGAAGATGATCTACAGGGGCATCAGCAGTATGGACTTTATGGACAATGGGAGAGAGGGCAAAGCAGTAGTCATCCGGCTGATGTCCGCAGACACACGAATGGAGATGCACATCCGACTGACGGTCTTAGCTGGCATCACCGGCTATAGTTCAGTCGTCCAGATCAAGAACTGCTCGGGTACAGAGATGCGAATCAAGAAGATTAGACCGTTCATACTTGATGTGGACGACTCAAGTCGGCTCTTCACAGGTTGGGCTGCTGACAATCTGAGGTTCTTCAAGAACGGTTTTCATTCATGGGAACTCACGCAGAGTATTCCTCTACCACCAGACAATAGTGTGAGCCATCTGTTTTCAGTTATCCATAACATACAGACTCACAATACACTGGCTCTAGGATTTGTGACAACAGCGGAACAGTTCTCAACGGTCACAGTCATAGGTAGAGAGATGGCCGACAATAGACTGGCACAGATCATTGCCTCGTGCGAACTCGATGGTGTGACTCTAGAGGATCGGCACACACTCATGTCAGAAGAGTTACTTGTTCTTGCAACAGACCGACCAATAGACGTGCTAGAGATATACGCAGACACAGTTGCTCGTAAGATGAGAGCGGTGTCATGGCATGAGATCCCTACTGGATGGTGTAGTTGGTACTTCTACTATACTGTGCCAGACGAACAAGAGATACAAGATAATGCAGAGTTTGTCGCACGACGATTTCCAGGTGTCAAGTGGATCCAACTAGATGATGGATACCAACGAACAGTCGGGGATTGGACTGTCAATGATAGGTTTCCATCGGGTCTGAAGGTTCTTGTTGACAGAATACGACAGACTGGACTCAGAGCAGGGGTGTGGGTGGCACCATTTGTTGCAACAGAACACTCTGAACTCTACAAGACACATCCGGAGTGGTTTGTAAGAGGTGCGGATGGTAGACCGGTCTCAGTCGGTACGAATCCACTCTGGCTTGGTCAATACTTTGCTCTTGATCTGACAAATCCACTGGTACTAGACTTGGTTGCGAAGTTGTTCAAAGAACTCAAGCAACAGGGGTTTGAATACTTCAAGATAGACTTTCTTTATCACGCGACAGTAGAGGGCATACGACATAATATGAATGTGACCAGAGCACAGGCATTTAGGAATGCACTAGAGGTAATCCGTAGAGCAGTAGGTGACGATCTAATTCTTGGTTGTGGTGCACCATTAGGTCCGTGTATTGGCATCACAGACATGATGAGAATAGGTACAGACATCGGAACAACATGGAGATACGAGTGGGGAGGGGGCGTCTATGAGTGTAGTATAAACACTATGACGAGAGCATTCATGCACAACAGACTCTGGGTGAATGACCCAGACTGTGTGCTTGTACGACAGAACGACAGTGAACTCACCGAGGAGGAGGTATTACTATGGTTGTCCGTGGTTGCATTGAGTGGTGGGGCTGTACTCATGAGTGATAGAATGAGGGATGTCTCAGAGGAACGGTTGTCATTACTCGATAAGATACTACCACCCTACGGTATTAGTGCTGTGGCACTCGATGCACTGACTGAGAGCGAACCAAGACTGTTTGCATTACCAATTGCGACACCCACAGAACGTTACACGATACTTGGTGTCTTCAATCTGAGCGAGAAGGAGATTGATGTGACAGTTGACCTTGCAGATCTGAGACTGCCCACGGGTCAATATGATGTGTTTGAGTTCTGGAGACAGAAGTACATGGGTCAAGTACAGAACACCTTGTCTGTGACCGCACTGAAACCGCATTCCTGTCGCCTGTTTGCAGTTCGACCTCGTAGTAACCATCCATCACTACTGGGTACGAGTATGCATTTCACACAGGGTGCAGTTGATCTAAAGAATGTAATATGGAACGCCGAACAGAATGAACTACAGGTCACAGTAGAGCGGGACTGCCGTGCCAGGGAATCAGTGGTGTTTGTCTATGGCCCGGACTGGAGACCTACCCAGTGTTTCATCGATAACTATACCGTTCAACCCGAGTTGGTCACAGATGGAGTGATAGCAGTCAGAGGTCAGTTTAGAAGAGGACAGGTAATCAGACTGACATTCGTAATCAAATGACTGCTGAGATATCACCACCACGCTGGAATTAAAGGTGACTTGTGCAAGAGTCGTTATGGTCACAATTTTCATATGTTCGTGCACTCATACATGAATAGATGAAGACGATAACTATTCGTGATGAAATATACCGAGCTCTGAAAAGTCTGAAGAGGGAGAGAGCTTCAGTGAGGTAATCGCACGGCTACTCGATCGAAAGACCACAGACATGTCTACATACTTTGGTGCACTACGGGACAGCTCCATAATGAAAGAACTACTTGAGGTCTCAGCAAAGACAAGGAAGTCAGTGAGGGTCAGAACATGATTCTTGATACCTCTTTCCTCATTGATCTCTTCAGAGGCGTGGAGTCCACCAGAGATCTCATCAAGGAAGAGCCAGTCGTGACTGTAATTGCGTATTATGAGATCATGACTGGTCTCAAGAGAAAGCGTGCCAGTGAGAAGAGAGATTCTTCCGGCGTTTCTTTGGGCAGACACGGATTCTGCCGTACGACACCAGAGCGTCAGACGAGTCCAGCGATATTGCGTCGAAGCTGCTTGCGGTTGGCAGTGAGGTCAATGCACTGGATATAATGATCGCCGTGCACTACATTTGATCCTCGCCGCTTCTTTCCAGAGAACATGAGCAGGAATCACTGTGACCAGAGAGGACTGCATTAGATTTTGTATCTTTTCCAAAGCCTGTTCCTAGCTCAGCCTTCGGCAGAGGATATAACTCAACTCACAGCGCGCTAGCTCTGTGCACGCATAAGAACATGGATGTTCAACTATCTTCTGAGACAACTTCATTGTATTGGGCTCACCAATAGCAAGTGCAATGAGCACGCTTGCATCCAACACAGTTATCTCATTGGCTGTGCGTGTCATCCATCTTTCTCTCCACAATGAGATCATTATACAATAAATCGAAGTCTATGCCCGAAACTGGAGCAGTGAATTTACGCCAGTCCTCGATATTGACCCGTCTTTCATCATAGACATCAATTAAGAACTGTATCACTCTGTCAAAGTCAAGACGTTCCTAAGTCTTCTTCTGAGGCTCACCGGCTATGCGGAGGAGGCGCTTTCTCGTATCTTCTTTTATTGAGATTGTCGTCATGTCCTCTCGTTAATAATCTACATATCAAACATAATAAACACAATGATTATAATGAACACAAGAAATTGAGATGGATATATTTGTATAACACCAAAGGAATCAGTGAATAATGGGTGCAAAACGCACCACTCTACATGGCCATACCTCCGTGCCCATATTTCAAGTCCATTAGTCTAATTCTGATTGCAGCCCACCGTGCGGCCAACCGGTGGTGCTAGGGAGTCGGTAGCGTCTGTCTATGATCCGGACTGAAGACAGGCCCAATACCTTATCGATGATGCGGTCGTTCAACCAGAGCCGAACTTAGAGAGAGTGATAGTAGCGAGAGATCTCTGTCTATGAGAGGACGGGGCATCAGACTTGATATTTGCAAGATAATAACAGATGGATACCACCATTTACTCAGATGCTACAATCTTGTTCCGAAGGTGACCTATTCTCTCAATGTAGAGTTCGACCTCATCACCCACTTTGAGGAACTCAGGGGGGTCGCGTGCAAAACCTACACCCGCAGGTGTACCAGTTGCTATCACGTCACCAGGCTCAAGAGTGAATGACTCTGAGAGAAATTCGATTATTCTCGGAACATTGAAGATCATCTTAGAGGTGTTAGAGTCCTGCTTGATCACACCATTGACCTTGGTGTACATTCGCAGGCCAGACCCATCCCCAATCTCATCAGTGGTGACGATGGCTGGGCCCATTGGACACAGACCATCAAGTGACTTGGCCCGCACCCATTGTACATCACTCTTCTGTAGGTCACGTGCACTGAGGTCATTGATGATTGTGTAACCGGCGACGTACTGAAGCGCATCCTCTGCACGCACATTCTTACCGAGCCTGCCAATCACCACACCAAGTTCGACCTCCCAGTCCAGTTTCTTGGTGACACGAGGCATTGCTATGGGTTCATCAGGACCGACAACACTTGATGGGAACTTGGTAAACACAGTAGGGTATGGTGGCAACTGTGCCTTTGTCTCTTGAGCATGGTCCTCATAGTTTAGTCCAAGCGCGATCACTTTCCCAGGCCTACTGATTGGAGCCTCAAACTTGACTGAGGACTTGGCATGAAGTAGAGGCCGACTGTCTTCAGGCATCCTAAGGTACCGGTCAAGGATCTGCCGACAGACATCTATACCCGCATTCCATTTCAGCAGGTCCATCATTGTATCAGGAAACTTCAGACCCTTGACATGGTACGTCCTGCCAAAACAGGATGCAACATCAGGTATGTCAAGTATTCCATTATCCAACTCAATACCTATTGATGGAACACCGTGTCTAGAGTATGTTACGAGTCTCATATCATCAATAGTGTTACAACCAGCTCATTTATTCGTAATGGTCACATCTTATACTTGGTGTGATTGGTTGATATCAAGACAACGGTCGATTGATGAACTACCGGATGAGGTCTTTGTACCACTTGGACAGAGAGGAATGGAGGGCATTCCACTCAAGGTGTGCACCTACGCATGTGACGGAACGGACTTGCAACTATTATCTGTGGATGCAACGCCTGTTGAGATCACCGGTCATAGTGTAGAGATCGTGACTGAGGACTGGCATCTGCAATGTAAGAAGTGTGGTCGAGAATTCACGATAAGGTGTAGAAACAGATTTGTTGATGGCAAGCGGATAGACACAATGGTCAGTGTCCTAGATGATCATGGTAACAACCTTGGATGGCTAGGAAACTACTAGTAGTAGTAATCAGAGAGGACTGCATGTGACAAGGACCTACAAGATAGCTGCATTGCCCGGTGATGGGATTGGACGAGAGGTCATTCCAGAGGCGGAGAGAGTGCTGAGAGCAACAGAAGAGAGTGTAGCGGGAGTGTGTCTTGAGATCCATGAGCTGGAGTGTGGTGGGGAGTATTACCTAAAGACAGGGCGTGAATGGTCACCAGAGACAGAACAGTTTGTCAAGACAGAGGCGGATGCCATATTGTTTGGCGCAGTGGGTGCAAGGGGTTCAGACGGTTCGGACGTACGACTACCAGATGGCAACCTTGCAGGTTACAACGTAATAATCGGGCTACGATTTGAACTCGACCTGTTTGCCAACGTACGCCCGGTAAAACTGTATGAGGGAATAGACACACCACTCGCTCGCAAGCGGCCAACAGACATTGACATGCTGATAATCAGAGAGAACACAGAGGGACTCTATGTGCCAGTCAGAGGAAGAATTGCTCGTGCAGGAGTGATAGAGTCCGCCATTGATGTGCGACAGATCACAAGACGGGGCGCCGAGAGAGTGATTCGTTATGCATTCGAACGGGCACTGCGACGAGATGGTGCTCCAGTTGACCACAAGAGACGGGTCACATGTGTTGACAAGAGCAACCTCCTTGCAGGATGTCAACTCTTCAGAGGGGTATATGATGAAGTGGCAGAGGACTATCCCACTGTTGCCAGAGACTATGCATACGTCGATGCATGGACTCAATGGTGTGTCCGGTCGCCGGAGAGATTTGACGTAGTTGTTGCACCCAATGAGTTTGGAGATATCATCACAGATCTTGGTGCTGCAATTCAGGGTGGACTTGGAGTCGCACCCGGTGCAAACATTGGTGAACACCATGGAGTCTTCGAGCCAATACATGGTTCTGCACCAGCCCACTATGGCAAGAGAGAGGCAAATCCTATAGCATCGATTCTTGCAGCAAGTATGATGCTTGAATGGCTTGGCGAGATGCACAGAGATACACGCTGTCTGCAGATGAGTGAGGTCATTCAGGATGCAGTGGCATCCGTACTCAGGCAGGGACAGGTACGGACCTATGATCTCTGCACAGGAGAATGGTCATCTGTGAGACCGTCATCTACAACAAAGGTCACTGATGCAATAATAGACGAGTTGCACAAGAAAGCGGAGGAGCGTTGAGAGAGAATGGGCCAGACGCTTGCAGAGAAACTGCTTGACATGCATGTGGTCAAGGGTAGAGTTGTCGCCGGAGAGATAGTCGAGGCGTCAGTCGATCTCTTGATGGTGCATGAGGTACTTGGTTCAAGAATCATCAGCATCCTACAAGAGATGGGACTCAAGCAGGTATGGAATCCTGACAAGATACTTGTTGTGAATGACCACTGGGTGCCAGCACCTGACACAAAGAGTGCAGAGATACACAGACGGAACCGACAGTTCGTGAAAGAACAGAACATCAGTCACTTCTGTGACATCGACTGTGGAATCTGTCATCAGGTACTTCCGGAACTGGGTCTGGTTGGACCGGGGGATCTAGTTGTGGGAGCAGACTCGCACTCCACTGCATATGGTGCATTCAATGCATTCTCTACAGGACTGGCTGCAACTGACTGTGCAATGATCATGGCCACAGGTCAGTGTTGGTTCAGAGTACCGGAGTCTATCAAGGTGACAATTACCGGTTCGGAGATGCCACCCATGGTGATGAGCAAAGACCTCATACTGAAGATAATATCAATACTTGGTGTGGACGGGGCCAACTATCAATCTATTGAGTTTCATGGAGATATAGTTGACAGAATGTCTGCTGACTCAAGAATGACCATGTGTAACATGACTGTAGAGGCAGGTGCAAAGTGTGGTCTGATGACTGTGAACAATGCAGTAGAGAGATGGATGAGAGAATATGCACCACAGAAGAGTTGGCGGCCGGTCGTGCCAGATGTTGATGCCGAATACCGTGATACAGTTGAGATTGAACTTGGTAGAGATGTGACTGAACCAATGGTTGCAACACCACACAGTCCTGCAAATGTACGACCGGTCTCGGAGGTTGAGGGAATACGTATTGACCAGGCATTCATTGGCTCCTGCACTAATGGTCGTTACGAAGACCTAGAGATTGCAGCACGAATACTGAAGGGAAAGAGAGTACACAGAGATACAAGACTTGTCGTGACACCTGCAAGTAAGCATACGTATATGCAGGCTCTAAAGAGCGGCATCATTGAGATATTACTTGAGGCCGGAGCTGTGGTCACCAACCCAACATGCGGTGCCTGTATCGGTGGGCATCTGGGTGTGCTTGGGGCTGGTGAGGTGTGTATATCCTCTACTAACAGAAACTTTAGGGGACGTATGGGCAGTCCAGACTCACTGGTCTATCTTGCCTCACCTGCCACAGTGGCTGCAAGTGCCATCGCGGGAAGTATCAAGAATCCAAGGAGCGTGTGATACACATGACACAGAGAGATACAGACATCATCAAGGGACGTGCATGGGTATTTGGTGATTACATTGATACTGATCAGATCATACAGGGCAAGTATCTCACACTATTAGACTATAGAGAGATGGCAAGACATGCCTTGGAGATACCAAGAGCAGACTTTGCACGCTCTGTCAGAAGAGGGGACATAGTTGTAGCAGGAAAAAACATGGGCGGAGGCTCATCAAGAGAGGAGGCACCAATGGTGTTGAGAGAGTTGGGCGTGGGATGTCTTATCGCCGAGTCATTCGCCAGAATATTCTACCGCAACTGTTTCAATATTGGTCTACCAGCCATTGTAGTTCCACAGGTGACGCAATACGTGCATGATGGGGATGAGATCACTATCAGTCTATCCCGTGGCGAACTGGTACTGCCTGATGGGCGAGTCTTGATGACCGCACCGCTACCTGAATTTATGATGAGAATTCTTAATGCAGGCGGAGCTGTTAATCTGTATAAGTCGCAACATGGAGACCAACCACTGTGAGCCCAAACTAGTTTGTTGTGTTTCATCACTGAAAGAGTCATAAGGCATGGATGCAGGTGATTTAGTAATTAGAGGTGAAAGAAATGAATGTCATACTCTTCCTGATTATATCACTGATAGTACATTCGATTCCCATTCCATGGTCAGAATCTGTACTTGAGTTCAGAAACCTGATAAAATGGCTACCTCAACGACTGATTTGGGGCACTCTTGCATGGGCGATTATTGCATTGGTAATTCAGATGCCGCTTCCATGGGCATTGATTGGGTTGCTGATGAGCTTTTTTGTACAACTACTTGTATTCAATTTCTTCCACATACGAAGCATCATACAACGCGACTCAAGTGAAACGAAACCAATGGCGTTTCTCTGTATCAGTATCATTGCTATAATAGTGATACCAATATTTGCTGGTATAATCAGTTGGACCGCAGATGTCTCAAATGCAGGGAGTTTCAACGATTTCATAATCAAGGCTGACGGACCAGTGTTTGAAAATCCCATTCCTGATGATCAGGTCCGCCTTGTGACAGACACACTTGCAGAGTTTCAGGCCAGAAAATACATGAGTTCAATTGGTTCCAACGTAGAGATCGCCGCCACACACATCACTACTCGTCTGGGACGACTGGTCTGGGTCTGTGTTGTAGTCTCAACTAATGTACTTTCAGAGAACTATGTTCAAGGCTTTATAGTAGTGGATGCAAATGAACCGGACAATGTTGCAGTGATTAAGACGATATTTCCTATAGCAGAGGGGCTCTTCTGGGACAAGAATATTCAGTTTGGCAACTACATCCAGGACATGACAAACTTCTACGAGTATGCATATCCCACATGGGATCCTGTTGGTAACCTTGTGTATATCCAGACTCGGACTCAACTTGGTGCGGACTTTGTAGAGAGACCGCTTGGACCGATTGTCTACTGCCAGAATGGTAGTGTCATATCCTATGCCACCCTACAAGATACTCCATACTGGATAACACAGGCCTACAGTGAGGAGTGGCTCGAACGACAGGTGACACGATGGGGCGGTTACAGACGTGGTGACGGATTCGACCTCTTTGCAGGAGGACTGCTATGGATTATTCAACCGTCTCGTGACAGAATGGCCATGACAGAGGACACACGATATATCCTCAACCCAGACACAGGAAGAGTTGAGGCACTCGTCACACTTCATCCACCTGCTGCAACCACCCTTACACTCAGCGGGATATTAAGGGCAACACGGGATGGTATCTACTTCTATGACATGAGCAATCAATCGTTGGTCAGTCGAGAGGCTGCAGTAAACACGATCATCAAAGACCTTCCAAAACCAACGAGCGGTGAGTACTATGGTGCAATGCCATTACTGTATCCTGTCAGACTCAATTCAACATACACAAGACAAGTATGGTACTGCCCCATCTATTGGTATCTCTCCGAGTACGACTCAGAGGTGGAGGAGTATATTCTTGGCATAGTAGATGCAAATATGATGGACATATCATACATGATGCTCAGAGGATCCTTGTCTAGTCAGGAACTCGTTCGTCAGACCAGAGAGGGTTATGTAGATGAGGCACGCACCGCGCTGGGAATGCAGCCCGAACCAGAAGACACTATAACATTGACAGCATCTGTATTGAATATCACATCCTATGTTGAAGATGGTGACACACATATTGTTCTGAGAACGGACAACTCGACTTACAGATGGATAGAGGGCACAAAGGCATGGATGAATATCACTGACTGGTATCAACTTTTAACGGTGCAACCGGGTGATACGTTTACAGCCACAATTCAAGTGTTTGGCAGTGAGTACAGAATAGTCGCTTTTACAAAACACTGAAACAATAGTAGTATCGCACAGTGTAATCAGGATTCCTCCATTGCTCGACCAACAGATGGACACGGCCGAGCATGGAGGAGTCTCTTTCTATTATTAACATCCAATTCATTGTTTCAAGACGACTAGTTTCCACAAGGACCGTGAGTCGCTGTAAGGATAACAGTGATCATTTTTGGGATGCTCGTGCAGCAAGTTCTTTGTAGACCTCGCGTTGTATCAGAAACCGTAGAATCTCTACTGTTCCACCGCCGATCATCATAAGTCGTGAATCACGCAAGAAACGTTCAACAGGGTAGTCGGTCGTGTAACCACTTCCGCCTAATATCTGTAGGGCATCATTGGTGATCTGAACTGATGCCTCTGTTGCAAACAACTTTGCGATTGATGCCTGCTTGGTCGCCTTCATCTTCTTGTCAAGCATTCTGGCGGCAGTGAGTGTCAATGCACGAGCTGCCTCTAGTTTCATCGCCATGTCTGCAATCTTGAAACTGACACCCTCGAACTCTCGAATCTTCTTTCCGAACTGAACACGTTCGTCTGCATACTTGACAGCTATTTCAAAAGGAGTACGTGCATAGCCAATTGCCTCAGCTGCAATGGCAGTCCGTTCACTGTCAAGTTCGTCCATGAGGATCTGGAAGCCCTGACCAGGTTGACCAAGGACACACTCAGGGCCCACATATACATCATCGAGCTTCAACCACGACACTCTCGAAGACTTCATACCCATCAGGTCATGGTCCTTGACAACAGTGAAACCATCACTCTTAGTGTCCACAATGAATGCACTCATTCCCTCCTTTGGAGACACATTGGGGTCGATGATGGCGAAGCAGCACATATAGTCAGCCTGACTACCGTTTGTTATGAAGCGCTTCTCGCCCTTTATTCTCCAACCGTCCCCATCTCTCACAGCCCTAGTCTGCATCCCTGCAGTATCGGAACCAACATTTGGCTCTGTTATACCAATACAACCAATCTTGTCACCCTTGACTATTGGCTCGAGGTATTTCTTCTTCTGCTCGCGAGTTCCAAACTTACTGACGGGCATACCATATAGTGTAGTGGATGCCATTCTTGCCATATCTAGACCGCCGTTGACTGCTGAGATCTCCTCTGCTACAATTATCTCGTAGGCGACACCACGAGCAGACCCGCCAACATCTTTC
>FWPU01003939.1_pt1 | contig 27707 bp, 27 predicted proteins | sample 2228361 | NCBI WGS metagenome assembly FWPU01 (sample SAMEA103939777, study PRJEB20133) | metagenome
GAAGTGTACGGTCAAGACGGGGAACGGCGGGGCCGGCGGCAACGGTGGACTGGGGGGGAGCGGCGGGACAGGCGGCTCGAACGGCTCGGGTGGAGCCAAGGGCGACGACGACAACCAGGGGATCGGCGCGGCCGGCGGAAAGGGTGGCAATGGGGGCAACGGCGGTCACGGTGGCGGTGGCGGCGGGGGCCCGACCATCGGGATCGCTTGCGCGGGCGGCGCCGGCGTCACGATGGACCAGACCTCGTTCCAGTTGGGCCAGCCCGGCCCGGGTGGGTGGTCCCAGGGAAACCCGGGGGCCGCGGGCCTGAAGGCCGAGACATGGGGTTGCAACCCCTGATTCCTGCGCCGAATGGGAAGTTGGAAACGGGCCGGGGCCCGTGCCTCAGGGCGCGACCCGCGGTCGCGCCCCGACGGAAACCAGGGAGGGGGCTGGTTCGCGTCTTTCGAAGGTGACTTCAAGACTAAGCGAAGATCCTACCGCTTTCTGAATCGGCTCAGGAGGCTGTGGAATCCCCCGAAGACCCCGGAGGACCGGCTCCGGGTCTGGCGCATCGCGAGGAGCCGCATCTCGCGCCGTGATTCCACGTGCCTCGGGTTCACCGCGAGGGCGTCCTGGAGACACTGTCGCTGCCTGTCCACGTCCCCGGCGGCCTTGTAATACAACGACATGAAATAGTATGGCTCGTGGTCGTTTGTGCTAACATCGATGGCCTTCTCGAACCACTGGCGGGCCTCCTCCAGCCGCCGGGCCGGAGGGAGCGCCTGATTCTGCATGATCGCGTACCCGAGGTAGCAGAAGTAGCGCCCGGTGGCCGGGTCGAGTTCGGCGGCCTTCCGGAAGCAGGCCTCGGCGTCCTGGAAGACCCGTCGCTGGAGGAACAGCGTCCCCTTGTGGAAGAAGATCCGGGCCTCCTGCGTCCTGTCCCGAGCCGCCCGGATCTCTCCCGTGGTCATGCCACGGGCTGCCCGGGTCTCCGCCTCGTACTCGGCGCGCTTCTTGCGGTCCGTCAGGGTGCTGTACGCCTCGGTCAGGGCCTTGAAGACCTCGACGGCCTCGCGCTCGAGCCCCTGGAGCCGCTGGCGCGACAGGGCGTCGGGGTGCAGGACCTTGGCCAGCGCGAAGTAGGCATTCCGCACGGCGGACTGGTCGGCGTCGCGGGGGATGCCCAGGAGGGCGAAGTAGTCGCCGCCCTTCAGGAGCGCGTACTTCTCCTGGATCAACTCCGCCAGGGTCCTAGACGAGGTTTCGTGCGGCGCCACCGGCAGGCCCGCCCACGGGTCCGGAGGAACTATAGCCGCCTTGCCGGACCGGATGCAAGGGGTGCGCGCAACGGGGATCCGTCTTCTTGGCGGTGCAAGGGGGCCGGGACTAGGATTGAGCCTGGGAAAAGGAGGTGCGCGATGACGTTGGGGTTCAGGGGCCTTGTGGTGATTCTGGTGGCAATGGGTTGCCGCAGGGTAGACCCGGGAGAGGGCCGTGCCGGCGAAGGGCCGCCGCTGCCGGAAGGACGCACCGGCACGTGGTATCCACAGGACCGCCGCCCGTCTCGGGGCGACCGGCCAAACCTTGGCCCGATTGACACCCAGGTCCTGGTGAGACAGGTCGGCGAGGGTCCCCCGGAGACCTTCAACATCCGGATCGAACCCGAAGACACGCTGGACCTCTTCGTCCAGTGGACCGGACGCCCTCTGGAGGTTTTGTTCCAGTGGAATCCCGAGGTCCGCGAAAAGGGGCTCGTCCCCGGGGACTGGTTCCGCGTCGTGCTGACCCCGGGCGAGTTCGATCGCCTCAACGGGATGCGCAAGGCCCACCTGGCCGAGGCGCGAACGCTGCGCGAGATGGGTCTGGAGGTGCGCGAGGTCGTGGCCCACACGGTCGCCGAAGGGGAGACCTTGAAGGACATCCTCGACCGGTATCACACCTCGCTCGACCTGATGGAGAAACTGAACCCGAGGCTCCGCCTGACCGGGGTGCGGCCGGGCCATGTCCTGCAAATCCCGCTGGTGGGCGCGACCGGCGCGGAGACCCCCGCCCTGCCGGGGCCGAAGCCGCCCGCGCCGCCGCCGGTCCCGGTCCCCCCGGAACCGCCGAAGCCCCAGACCGTCCAGCCGGATCCGCCGCCGGAGAACAAGACGCCGGCGGAGGCCGCGGAGGTCTCGACCGGGGGCGGCCGTTCCGGAACGCGGGTCTCGGGGAGCATCGAGTACGTGGTCCAGCCCGGAGACACGGCCTGGGTGGTCGCCCGCCACCGGTTCGGGGTGGGGCTTCAGGACCTGGCCGAGGCCAACCCGGGCGTGGACCTGGACCGCCTCCGGCCCGGGATGAGGCTCGTGATTCCGAAGAAGCAGTAACGTCCGGCCCGGACCGAGGTCGATGGTCTCGCGGATACCTGCCACAGGAAGGACCGGCCGTCGCGGGCTGCCTCACGACCGGGCCCCCCGTGCCGTCATCGGACCTCCTCCCAGCCGGGGATCCCGGTCCCGGACGACACCTCGGCCAGCAGTCGCGTCGCCTGCCGCCTCGTTTCCTCGAGCGGTCCGTCCAAGACCACGAGCGCGTCCCGGGTCCGTGGCACGACGGGGTGCGCACCCGTCGTCCGCGGGTGCTGCGGGCCGTCCGCGTCTTGTCCCTGGACCTCCGCGAGCGCGTGGGCCAGCGTCTCGGCGAGGGCGCGCAATCGTTCCCGCAGTTCCGCGATGCGCTCCCGGGTGCGGCGGATGGCCTCCGGGTCCCCGGGCCCCACGAGCGGACCGAGCCCGACCTCCCGCTCCCAGGCCTCGGGTTCCGGGGAACGGTCCGCAGCGGATGCCAGCGCGTCGTCCAGGACCTCGAGGGTCGCCTCCCGCCTGCGGGCCAGGTCCAGCAGGTCCTCGATGTCGTGCCCCTGCGCCACGTAGAGGACCTTCTGGTGCCGGTGCGCGATCAGGAGCCGGACCGTCCACAGGATCGGGAAACTCCCGTTGACGATGAACAGGACCCACCAGTCCTCGACCGCGCCGGCGAGCCACGCGACCAGGGAATGGGCGAGCGGGATCAGCACCGCCAGCACCGTCAGGGCCGGGGCCACGCCGGGCTTGAGCAGGCTTTCCAGGTGTGCGGGGTGCTGCCGCCCTTTGAGCACGAGGACCGTGGCGACCACGAAGAAGGCGAAGACCCCGAACACGTACCGGAGAAGCAGGGGAACCACGACGTCGCCGATCAGGTAGATCGAGGCGAGGAGGACCACGACCAGGATGGCGAAGCCGGCCAGGTCGCGCATGTCAGGGCCGCCGCTGCAAGGTCCCGTCCCGTGCGCGAGCGATTAGCCGGTCAAAGGACTCGGATGGATCCCGTCCGTCCACGGACGAGATGCGCACCTCGGCCTCGCCGCCTCGGGGCGGGGTGGGCCTCGTGGCCGCGACCAGCCCGAGGACATGCAACTCGTGGCGCGGCGCCGGGTCCTCGACGACCATCCGCACCGAGACCATGGCCGAGACCGGCAGGACCGTTGCGCCGGTGTGGATCAGCAGGTAGCGACGTCCAATCCTCCGGATGGTACCCTCGTGGGTGTCCTTCCGGTGGAAGACCTCGACGGGGATCGAGACCGGCCAGGACTCGACGGCAGTCTCGCCCAGGTCCCCGCAGGACGACTCCGGGGGCTCGAAACACGCGTCCGGAGCGCGGAACCGAGGGTCGGTCGGGATACGGTCCACGAAGCGTCCCTTTTCGAACAGATATTCGACGGAAGTCGGGGTTGGTGTCAGGGGGAGCGTCTCGGGCAGCGGACCCGAGCCCATTTCGCGGAGCATGTCGGCCACCGCAACCGGTCCCGCGCTGGACCTCATGCTAATCCACCGCACCGCGAACCCTCGCAGATGTCCCGGGCCGGACGACTGCTCGACGACACGGACCACCTCGCCCGTTACCATTACGACCGCGGAGCCCTGCTTGTGGACCTTGAGCGCGAGGTCCAGGCGCGTCCCCACCTTCGGCAGCGACCAGGAATGGAGGAAGGCCCCGGAACGGCTGATGTCCGTGACCGTCGCCTTGACGGACACCCCGTCGAGCAGGAACGCCACGCCGAACAACTTCAGGGTTCGCGGTTCCGTCCTGCGGTCCCTGACGAAACTCATCTCCGCCTCCGGGAGGACTCGTGTCTTGAGTACCTTCTTTGCTCGCCCGAGTCAAGCGCCGGGCGGTTTCCCGATTGAACGCCCGCGTCGCTTCTGGTATGTACCGCGCGGCGTTCTTCCACCGGAGCCGCGAATGGACTCTCGCGAACTGATCGAACTGGCGGAACGACACGGTGCGCACAACTACCATCCCCTCCCGGTGGTCATTGCCGCGGCGGAGGGGGTGTTCATGTGGGACGCGGAGGGGCGGCGGTACCTGGACTGCCTCTCCTGCTACTCGGCCCTGAACCATGGACACCGTCACGCCCGGGTCGTGCGGGCCGCGAGGGAGCAACTAGACCGCGTGACCCTGACGTCGCGCGCCTTTCATAATGCTGAGATTGGACCATTTTTGAAAGAACTGTGTGACTACACTGGAATGGAGATGGCCCTGCCGATGAACACGGGCGCGGAGGCGGTCGAGACAGCGCTCAAGGCCGCCCGCAAGTGGGCCTACCAGGTCAAGGGAGTCCCGAGATACGAGGCCGAGATCGTGACCTGCGCCGGGAATTTTCACGGCCGGACGATCAGCGTGGTCTCGTTTTCCACGGAGCCCCTGTATCGCGAGGACTTCGGTCCCTTCACGCCCGGTTTCCGAGTCATCCCATACGGGGACCTGGAGGCGCTGGAGCGGGCGATCACGGAACGCACCGCCGCGTTCCTTGTTGAACCGATCCAGGGCGAGGCCGGGGTGATCCTGCCGCCCGAGGGGTACCTGCGGGCCGCGAAGGACCTGTGCGAGCGGCGCGCGGTCCTGTTCATCGCGGACGAGGTTCAGACGGGGTTCGGCCGAACGGGGAGGCGCTTCGGGTGCGACCACGAGGGGGTGAAGCCCGACCTCGCGGCCCTGGGCAAGGCCCTCGGAGGCGGTGTCTATCCGGTCAGCGCGGTCGTGGGGCGGGCGGACGTGCTCGGGCTGTTCCGGCCCGGGGAGCATGGATCCACGTTTGGCGGGAATCCCCTGGCCTGTGCTGTGGCCCGCGAGGCCCTGCGCGTCCTCGACGAAGAGCGGCTCGTCGAGAGGTCTGCCTCGCTGGGCGCGCGGCTCCTTCAGGCCCTGCGCGCCATCGACAGCCCGCACGTGCGCGAGGTCCGCGGTCGGGGGCTCTTCGTCGGGGTCGAGTTGCACGCCGAGGCCGGAGGCGCGCGGCGCTTCTGCGAGGCCCTCATGGACCGCGGCCTCCTGTGCAAGGAGACCCACGAGCACGTGATCCGCTTCGCGCCTCCCCTCGTGATCACCGAGGAGCAGTTGGACTGGGCCATCGAGCAGGTGCGCGAGGTCCTGACCACGCCCTGAACGGCGATCCGTCTTCAGTACGTCGCGAACACGTCGAAGTAGAGGACCGAGTTGTTGTCACCCGGGGTGTGGATGTCCCAGAAGGGGAAGCGGATGGTCTTGTTGTCCGCGGTCTTGACGGGCTGCTCCGTGCTCAGGCCCAGCGAGAAGCCGAAGTTCGCCCAGGGCTGGTAGGTCAGGTCCACGACCCCGTACATCACATCCCGCTGGCCCCGCCCGGCCTTGGCGTCCGGGGCCTTGTAGAGGTCATCCGGCCCGACGTAGTAGGTCCAGGCGTTCGCCACGGCCCACTGCAGCGTGAACGTCCACTCGTCTGTGAGCAGCACCGAGGCCATCAGGCTGTTGTAGATCGAGAAACTCGCGTTGTTCGTCCCCGTGGCCAGGGACCCGCCCAGGTCCTCGGCTCCCCCGCTGCGCGCCGCCATGACCGGGCGGTCGGCGTCCTTCGGGACGGTCGCTACCGTGTACTTATTGAAGTTCTTGTTGAACCGGAATGTGTAGGTTAGGTACACGGGTCCGATCAGGCGCGACAGGTCGAAGCCGGCCGCGGCGGACAGGTACAGGTTGCGGAACTGGCTCTCGTACGAGGTCGGTGCCCCGATCCGGATGAAGGGGGACACCCCGATGTCCACCCCCGGGATCGTGACCACGTTCTGGTACTTCACGGTCAGGAGGGTGTCCGAGGGCATGAGTTGCCGCTTCTTGGTCGTCGTGGTCCCGTACGAGGTTGTCAGTTCCTGCTGCAGGTCGAGCCGCAGTTCCGCGAACAACTGGTTCGTGAAGTAGTAGCGGGGCCGCAGCGACAGAAGCCAGGCGAAATACGGGGTCCGCGCCTGCGAGTCCTTCACGAAGGTCCCGGCCCCGAGTTGCTGCTCGAGCAGGACAAAGCCGCCAAACGCGTGCTTGCGTTCCCCTCCCGCGGAACCCCCGGTCAGGAGGGCCACGGAATCCGGCATCTCCTGGCCCGCCTGCCCGGCCTCGGCGCCCGTGGTGACCGCCGGGGACGGGACCTCCTCGTCGAGGGACTCCTGGGCCCGGGCGGAAGGGGCGATCAGGAGCACCGCGCCGAGCGCGGCGGCAACGCGAAACACCTTCCTCATCGTTCGCGACATGGGTCACCTCACCCCTGCAAGCGGGACGAAAATCGGGCGGATGATACTCGACCCCGATTCCCGCGACAACCCCGAAAGGGGCCGGGCGACCCGTTTCTGCAAAGATCGGGCCTTGCAGCGCCGACGCGGGCGATCGCCCCGATGCCGAGCCGCGGCCGCCCACGCCCACGCCCACGAGGCGCACGGATGGCACCCGTGAGCCTCGCGGGTGACGGTGTCAGGAACCTGACGCGGGCAACCCCCCTGGCCACCGCGTTCGAGACCGCGAAGGACCGGGTCCGAGTGGACATTCCTCGGTTCACGCCGGTTATGCCGACGAATCCCCCGGGTTCTCGTGCCTCTGTGGTGTCCGAACCCGCCCCGATTCCGAAGTGGGATCGCAAGAACCCCTTGACATCCTCCCCGCCGAGTCGTATTTGTTGATTGGTTGAACCACTTGATCGGTTGACCGTGTTCGAGGCCGTGAGTCGGGACAGCATCGCGGACCAGGTGGCCCGCCAGATCCGGCGCCTGATCCTGAACGACCGGATCGCGCCCGGGTCGCGGCTCCCCGCCGAGCGGGACCTGGCCCAGGAGTTCGGCACGAACCGGAACACCTTGCGCGAGGCGGTCCGCCTCCTCGAAGAGGAGGGCCTGGTGCGCGTCCGCCAGGGCGGAGGGATGGAGGTCCTGGACTACCGGAGGGCGGGCGGCATTCACCTCCTGAGCCACTACCTCGACGACGTCGAGGACCCCGCGAGGAGGGCGGCCTTTGTGATCGAGGCCGTGGCCCTGCGACGCGAGGCCATGGCCCTCGTGGCGCGGCTCGCGGCCACGGAGCATTCGGAGCGCGACGCGGACGACCTGAAGGCGGCCTTCGCCACGCTGTCCGATGCCGTGGCCTCGGGCCGGGGAGTCGCGGCGGCCGACATCGCCTTCCACCGCTGCCTCGGGCTCGCCGCGGGCCGCCTGGTCATCGCGTGGCTCATCAACACCCTGGCGGACGCCTTCGAGCGCCTGGTGCGCGACGGGCGTCTGTGGGTGGTGGAGGAGGGGTATCTCGACAACCTGCGGGCCGTGTTGGACGCGGTCCTGGCCCGCGACCCTGACCGGGCGGCCGACGCGGTGATCCGGCACTTCGAGGCCGCGGACCAGGTGCTGCTCCAGCGCATTCAATCCTGGGCAACACGGGATGGGAGGGAAGGGAGTGGGGGGGTGGGCCAAACCAATCAAGGAGGGACCTGACATGGCGAAGGAAGCGAGGAAGTGCGTGGTGACGGGCGCGTGCGGCTTCATCGGGAGCCACATGGTCGAGACCCTGGTCGCGGACGGACACGAGGTGGTCGCGACCGACCATCCGTCCGCCCTCGAGGCCACGGGCAAGGTGGCCCGGATGAACGTGGAGGTCGTGAGCAGGCTCGCGGCGCGGGTCGTCCCGGCGGACCTGACCGTGCCCGGGGCGATGGACGATGTCGTGCGCGGCGCGGACTACGTGTTCCACGTGGCGTCCGTGTTCAACTACTCGGTCCCGTGGGCGACCCTCTATCGCGTCAATGTGCAGGGGACCGCGAACCTCCTGGACTCGATCGAGCGCGCGAACAATGGGATCAAGCGCCTCGTGGTGTGGGGCGCCGGCGGGGTGTACGGCATGCCCACGCCGGACAACACCCCATTCACCGAGGAGACCCCGCCGAACCCCTCGAACAACTACCTGAAGTCCAAGTGGTTTCAGGAGTTCCTGACCATGGAGCGGTGCAAGCGCGCCGGAATCAAGTGGACGATCATTCGGCCGACCACCGTGTTCGGGAAGCGCCAAACCTACGGGCCGCCGGACCTCTTCCGGCAGGCCTACCGGTCCGGGGTCGTCATGATCCCCGCGAACATGACGGGTCGCATCCCCTTCGTGCACGTGGAGGACGTGTGCGGCGCGGCTCTGCACCTGGCCAAGTATCCGTCCGGGGCCGACGGCGTGTTCAACGTCAACGACGATTCCAGGATGAGCACGGTGGAGGTGTTTCGCTTCCTGGCCCAGGTCTATGGGAAGCCGTTCGTGAAACTCCCCGCGGTGCCCATCGGGGTATTGAAGTCGGTCCTCGGGGTGGTCGCGGACGTGAGCGGGGTGGTGTCCCGTCGCCTGGGCACGACCCCGGTCCTGGAACGGGACTCGGTGGCCTACTTCGGCGGGGACTTCACGTATTCAAACGAGAAACTCAAGAAGGCCGGCTACGAGTTCAAGCACCCGGATCCAAAGCCGGCGCTGGCCGAACTCGCGCGGTGGTTCGTGGAGCACGACCTGATCTGAGGGGCAGCCCCCTCCAACGGGAGGAAGAAAGATGGACGGCACGATCTTGCGACCCGACGGACGGCGGTACACATACCTGGACCTGGCCATGGCCCCGGACGAGGCGCTCGAGCGCATCATGCGGGCCGGGCGCTCCCCGGACGTGCGTTCCTTGGCCGGGTGGGAGTTCAAGGGGTTCAACTCGCTCGACCTGACGGCGATCCTGGGGTTCCGGAAGTTCAAGAAGGGGTTCTACGCGGAAAGACCGCCGGCCCACGCCGCGGAGCGGATCCGGGGCTACAACGTGAAGGTCCGCCAGAACGGGATCGCGGAGACCTGGGAGGCGGTCGTGTCCGGGGGCCGCCCCGTGCGGTACGGGTTCTACGACGTCTATCCCGTGGACCCGGGCGAGAAGGACAACCTGTACCCGAACGCCCTGCTGATCAACTACGACTGCGGCCGCAACCCGCTCTACGACCCGAGCCGCTTCCTGCGCGACTACCTCGTCCAGGTCTATCCGGACAACCCGGACCTCCTGCTCGGCAAGGCATACATCGCGCTGGGCCCCTGGCGGCCCTCGGTGTCGTACTTCATCCTCGAGCGGTACAACCAGCCGGAGCCGGGCGCGCAACTTCCTTGACAAGACGACCGCGGGTCAGAAGGCATCCGCGCGCAACGCATCGGCGCGGTCCGTCCGCTCCCAGGTGAACTCGGGTTCGCCACGGCCGAAGTGCCCGTAGGCCGCCGTGGGGGTGTAGATGGGTCGCAGGAGGTCCAGTTGCCGCGAGATCATCCCGGGCCGGAAATCGAAGTGCTTGCGGACCAGGGCCGCGATGCGCTCGGCCGGGATCTTCTCGGTCCCCTGGGGGTCCACGAGGACGCTGACTGGCTCCGGGACCCCGATGGCGTAGGCGATCTGGACCTCGCACCGGTCCGCAAGCCCCGCGGCCACGATGTTCTTGGCCACGTAGCGGGCGTAGTACGACCCGCTGCGGTCCACCTTGCTCGGGTCCTTGCCCGAGAAGCAGCCCCCGCCGTGCCGGCCGAAGCCGCCGTACGAATCCACGATGATCTTGCGCCCTGTGAGCCCACAGTCGCCCATGGGGCCGCCCACCACAAAGCGGCCGGTGGGATTGACGTAGATCTTGGTGTCGCGGGTCATCAAAGAGGCCGGAACCACGGGCTTGATCACGTGTTCGATCACGCCCTCGCGCACCTGCTCTAGCGTGGAGTCCGGCGTGTGCTGGGTCGAGACCACCACCGCCGTGACCTCGCGCGAGCGCCCGTCGTCATACAGGACCGACACCTGCGACTTCCCGTCGGGGCGGATGAACGGGAGGATCCCTTGCTTGCGGACCTCGGCAAGGCGCCGCGTCAGGTGGTGCGCGAGCATGATCGGTAGGGGCATGAGTTCGGGTGTCTCGTTGCAGGCGTAGCCGAACATCATCCCCTGGTCCCCGGCGCCCTGGGTCTCGGGGGTGCCGCGGTCCACGCCCATCGCGATGTCTGGGGACTGCTTGTCAATGGAGGTCACGACCGCGCAGGTCTTGGCATCGAAACCCATGGTCGGGTCGGTATAGCCGATCCGCTCGATGGTCTGGCGCACGATAGCGGGGATGTCCGCCCAGGCCGAGGTCGTGATCTCGCCGCCCACGAAGGCGAGGCCCGTGGTGACCAGCGTCTCGCAGGCGACGCGGCAGCGCGGGTCCTGCGCGATCAGGGCGTCGAGGATCGCGTCGGAGATCTGGTCCGCGACCTTGTCCGGGTGGCCTTCCGTCACGGACTCGGACGTGAACAGGAACCGTTCCAACAACATGGTCAGCCCCTCTCAAAAACGCCGCGGCTTTCTAACGCCCCGGCGGGGTGAAGTCAAGGGCTCGATGCGCGGGGCGAGCCGGGGTCGCGCGGCGAGGCGTCCATCTGCATCCGCGCGCCCCAGCGGGCGAGGAGGTACGTCGCGATCATCAGGCCCACGAAGGCCGCGAGCCCGATCCCCTGGCCCGCGGCCCCCGCGAACCACGGGGCGGGCTCGGAGGCCAGGATAGGTTCGCCCGTGGCACTGACCTTCTGGGAGAAGTCCACCCCAATGCTCAGGAAGCGGACCGCGAACCCGGTCTCCTTCAGGCGCAGGACCGCGCTCAGGATGCCGAAGATCGCGGCGCCGGCCATCAGGCCCGAGGCGATGAGCATCCCCTGCTCCTTGCGGGCCTGGCGCACGGCGTCCGAGCCGCCGCTTCGGGCCACGAGCCATGCGACGAAGCCCCCGACCAGTTGCGCGGAGGTCAGCGAGATGGGGAGGTACATGCCCAGCGCGAATGCGAGGGTGGGGAGCCCCGCCATGGTCACCAGGATGGAGATGAGGGCGCCCAGGGCGTACAGCAGGTACGGCTGCTCGCCGCCGGTCATCAGGCCGCGGACCACGGCCGCGAGCATGTTGGCCTGGGGAGCGGGGAGGACCTCCTCGTTGGACACGAGCCGGCTGCCTTTCTCGATCAGGAAATGATATCCCTGGTCCATCAGGGGGATGACCACGGCGACCACGAGGGCCGCGACCGCGAGCCCCGCGAACTTCAGGACCTGCTGGTTGCGGGGGGTGGCGCCGATCCAGTAGCCGATCTTGAAGTCCGAGATGAGGGCGCCCGACGTAGACAGGGCCGTGCACACCGCGGTCCCGATCACGAGGGCCACGAAGATGCCGGCCTGCCCGAACAGGCCCGCCGCGGCCATGATGAGCGACGAGATGACCACCGTGACGAGGGTCATGCCGGACACGGGGTTCACGCCCACGATGGCGATAGCCTCGGCCGCGACCGGCGTGAACAGGAAGCACAGGAAGAACGAGATGGCCATCCCGATCACGGAATAGAGGACGCTCGCACCCAGGTCATACCCGCCCTTCTGGGCGCAGACCACGAAGAAGAGCACGCCCATGCCGAGCGTGGCGACCAACTGGATCAGGAGGACATTGCCGGGGCGCATGTCGTGGTCGGTGCGCAGGGTCTCCGCGGCGCCCTTGCGGCCCAGGCCCTGGAAGCCGAGCGCCACGGACCCCGCGATGATCCGGCCCATCCGGACCAAGCCGATCAGGCCGGCCATGGCGATGGCCCCGATCCCGATGGGCTTGATGAAGGCCCCGAACAGGTCGCTCTCGCTCATCCGCGCGATGTCGTAGGCGGCCCCGGCGTACGGAACGTTGCCCACGTGCTGTCCCACCAGGAACACGAGCGGGACCATGACCAGGTAGGCAAGCACGGACCCGGCGAAGATGATGGCGCAGTACTTGATCCCGATGATGTATCCGAGCCCGAACAGGGCCGCGATCGCAGTCATCTTCAGTTCCAGCCGGAAGCCGTGGAGCCAGTCGCCCGCGCGTCCCAGGAGCACGCGCGTCGTGAGCGCCGGGTTCCAGGCGTGGACCGCCTCGACCACGAAGTCGTACAGACCGCCCAGGCAGAACGAGGCCAGCAGGACCTTGCCGCCGCCGCCGCCCGTGGACTCGCCAGACACGAGGATCTCGGTGGTGGCGGTCGCCTCGGGGAAGGGGAGTTCCCCGTGCCGGTCGCGCACGAAGTGGCGGCGCAGGGGGATGATGAGCATGACGCCCAGGGCTCCGCCCAGGAAGCACGCGAGGAAGATCTGCCACCAGTGGACGTCCGAGATCTGGTTCAGGTACAAGGCGGGGACGACAAAGGCGGCCCCGGCCGCAACCACGCCGGACGCCTGCCCGATGGACTGAACGATGACGTTTTCGAGGATGGACGACCGCCTCGCGCGCATCCTGCCGAAGAAGATCGCGGCCACCGCGATGGGGATGGCGGTCTCGATGCCGCTGCCGGCACGCAGGGCGATATAGACCGCCGCCGCGGCGAACACGGCCACCATCAGCAGGCCGAACGCCACCGACCAGATCGTGACCTCGGGCATGGGGCTCGAGGCGGGCACGATGGGGTCGTAGCGCTCGCCCGGTTTCAGGGGGCGATAGGCGTTCGCGGGGAGCAGCCTTCCTCCGGTCGGGGGCGCGTCCATGGTCCCTCCTTGTGGGCGGCCTCGATGACGGACGGAGAGTACCGCAACGGCAACCGGCAGGGGAAGACCCCTTGACAACCTGCCGGGCGGATCAATCTTTTCGTCGGCAAGGGCACCGGGTCGGTTGCAGAAGGCCCGGAAATCAAAGCCCTTCACGAATATGCGTAGGCATAAGGTTGTTCCAAAAAAAGGAGGTGTACCATGATGCTGCAGCGATGGGATCCGATCCGGGACTTCGAGAGATTCCACGAGGAGATGGACCGCATCTTCCGCAGCCTCGGGACCGGGCGGGCGGTGCCTGTCCACACGGACGTGACGTGTCCGTTCGCGGTGGACGTGCTCGAGGACAAGGACCAGGTCGTGCTCAAGGCGGAACTCCCCGGGGTCAACCCGAAGGAGGTGGACCTCCACGTCGAGGATAACGTCCTGACCATCTCGGGCGAGAAGAAGATCGAGCACGAGGACAAGAAGGACTCCTACCTGCGGATCGAGCGGTACTACGGGAAGTTCTCGCGGGCATTCACGCTGCCGCCTTACGTGGACGCTGGCCAGATTACCGCGGAGTACAAGGACGGCGTGCTGACCGTGACCCTGCCGAAGCGCCCCGAGACCAAGCCGCGCCAGATCCAGGTGAAGGTCACCTGAGGGGCGTCCACAAGAAACCGGGGACCGGTCGCGGCCGCCGGTCCCCGTCGGTGGACCTTCCCCACTCGCTCGTGGGCGATCGAGGAAAGCCCGTCCTTTCTGGAAGGCGTCTCGAACTGCCCCTGCTCTGGAAACGCGGGACTCCTGGTTGCGCGGGTCCTCGATTTCGCCCACGCCCACGCCCACGGTGGGGAAGGTCCTCTCCCCGGCGGCCTTGCCCTCCTGTACGAATGCGATATCATTCCTGACCGGAGAACGCTGGAGGACGCGATGGGCAAGCATTCGAAGACCCCGAAGATGAGGCGGCGCGCCGGCCAGGCCAGGAAGAAGGCGCGTGAGAAGCGCAAGGCCGCGACCAGGGCCGCTGGGGGGAAGCGATGAACGACCCCGACTGCATCTTCTGCAGGATCGTGGCAGGCGAGGTCCCGGCCAGGGTCGTCTTCCAGGACGACGAGGTCATGGCCTTCCACGACATCCATCCAGTGGCGCCCGTGCATGTCCTGGTTATCCCGCGCAAGCACGTCGCGTCGCTCGCGGAGGCGGGGCCGGAGGACGAGGCCGCGCTGGGGCGCGTGATGCTCGGGGCGGCGCGGGCCGCCCGGGAACTCGGGTGCGTCGAGAAGGGCTACCGGACCATCCTGAACACGGGTCCTGGCGCGGGCCAGAGCGTCTTCCACCTGCACGCGCACGTCCTGTCAGGAAAACGCTTCTCTTGGCCGTGAGACAATTCGGACATTCCCCGTCCGAATGACCTTGACACGGGCGGAGGGCGTCTCCATCGTTGACCTCGTGCGGCGCCCGGTCATGGGACGGGCGCCTGTCTTCTGCACCTGGACTCGAGGAGAGACGCGATGAAGGACCGAAAGCCCGCCTACCTGACCGCCAGGCAGTCCTCGGAGGGACACGGACTCGTGACGCCCGTAACGGACGCCACGTTCGAGCGCGAGGTCATCCAGTCGGAGGTCCCGGTCTTCGTGGACTTCTGGGCCCCGTGGTGCGGCCCGTGCCGGATGGTCGCCCCGGTGGTGGAGGAACTCGCCCGCGAGTACGCGGGCAAGATGAAGTTCGTGAAACTGGACACGCAGAGCAACCCGATGGTCCCCGGCCAGATGGGCATCCGCTCGATCCCGACGCTGGTGATCTTCAAGGGCCCTGAAGTGGTGGACTTCCGGGTCGGGGCCGCGCCCGCGGACGACCTGCGGCGGATGATTGACCGGGCCCTGGGCGCGAAGCAGGGCCTGATCTCGAAGATCTTCGGCTAGTACTTCGCTGGTCAGTTCCGCGTTGCGTCTGGCCCACGCCCGCGAGAGCGCTGCGCTCTACTGCGCCAGTTGGGACTGGTCCCCGGGCGGGTCTCCCGGTGGGCCAGCCGGACGCCGGACCGGCGGGAAGCGCCGGGTCATCCACACCAGCAGGAACAGCCCCGGAAGGGCCGCGAGCGTGGTCAGGGCGAAGTAGGAGGTCCACGGGACGTGCTCCGCGATCGCGCCTCCAGCCGATGCGAACAGCCGCCCCGCGAAGGCCGCGAGCGAGGACAGGAGGGCATACTGGGTCGCGGTGAAGGCCACGTTGCACAGGGACGACAGGTAGGCGACGAAGGCCCCGGCCGCGAGTCCGCCCGAGAGGTTCTCGACCGTGATGGTGGCCGCCAGCGCCGGAACGGAATGCCCCACGACGGCCTGGAACACGAACATCAGGTTGGAGGCGGCCTGGAGGACGCCGCCCACGAGGAGGCTGCGCAGGATGCCCGCGCGGGCCACCAGGAGGCCTGCGAATCCGGTGCCCGTGAGGGTCATCGCGAGGCCGAACCCCTTGCTGACGACGCCGATCTCGGTCTTGGTGAAGCCGATGTCGAGGTAGAACGGGTTCGCCATGACCCCGAGCAGGGAGTCCCCGTAGCGATAGAACGCGACAAAGAGGAGGATGGCCCACCAGCCGGGGCGGGTCGTGAACTCGAGGAAGGGGCGGACAGCGGCCTCGCGGGCGCGCGCGAGCAAGCGGGCGATGGGGTCCCCGGGTGCCGGCGACGCGGCGGGTGCCGCCGGAGGGGGCGCGGGCTCGGGGTTCAGGAGGGTTGCGAGGACCCCGACGGACATGAGGCCCGCCATGACGGAGTACGCGGCGAACCAGCCCGCGAGGTCCGCGACGATCAGGCATCCGCCCCCGGCCGCGAGCATCCCCAGGCGGAAGCCGAACTGGACCGACGCGGCCCCGGCGCCCAGTTTCAGCTCGTCGAGGATTTCGGTGCGGTAGGCATCCACGGCGATGTCCTGGGTCGCGGAGAGGAAGGCGACAAGCAGGCCCCAGGCAACGACCCCCCGCAGGCCGTCGGGGGTCGCGGGGTCGGACGAACCGAGGACCGGGAGCGCAGCCATCAACCCGGCCTGCGACGCGAGTAGCCACGCGCGGCGCCGTCCCAGGCGCCGCGTCAGGAAGGGCAGGGGGAGGCGATCCACGAGGGGGGCCCACAGGAACTTGAGCCCGTAGGCCATCCCGACCAGGGTGACGAAGCCGATCTCGGTCAGGGAGACGCCCTTGTCGCGAAGCCACGCGGACAGGGTCGGACCCACGAGGAGGAGGGGCAGGCCGCTCGCGAACCCGAAGAACACGATGGAGAGGACACGGCGGTCTCGATAGACCGCGAGGGAGGAAGCCCTGGGTCCGGGCATGGTCACCGCCGCGCGGCGCGCAACTGGTGCGCGCTGCGGACCACGTTGAGCACGCCCAGGTCCGGCAGGCGGTACAGGACCGACGCGCCCTGGCGGCGGTCCTCGACGAGGCCCACGGCCCGCAGGAGGGCGAGGTGCTTGGACACCGTGGACTGGTCGCTGCCGACGAGGTCGCGCAGTTCGCTGACCGTGGCCTCGCCCCGGCCCAGCCGGTCAATGATCAGGAGCCGGGACTCGGAGGACAGGGCCTTGAGGACGCGGCTGACCTCACGATAGACGGTGGGACCGGACATGGAGCACCTCCTCGGACGGGATCGTAGGGCGGGACCGCGGGGAGCGCCAAGCGGACGCACGAAGACAGGACAATCGCCCCGCCGTGGGCCCGCTTGTTGCGGTACAGTACCTCCGTGAAGGGCGTGGGAGGCGGGCCATGCTGAAGGTGGGGTGGGGCAAGGCGGAGTTCACGCCGGACGGGCCGGTGCCCCTGGCCGGGTACGCCCATCTCAAGGAGCGCCTGTCGCGGCGGGTGCGCGACCCGCTGTTCGTGCGAGCGGTCGCGTTCGAGGACGGGGAGACGCGGGCGGCAATCGCGTTTTACGACCTGTTGATGGTCGTAGATGAACTGGCGACCGGCGTGCGGGAGCGGCTTCGCGACGCCCGGGTCTTCGTGATGGTGAACGCGACCCACACGCACTCGTCGGTCGGGGGATTCGCGCCCGGGCTGCTCGGGCGGTGGTTCGCGGGGGCGTACCGGCCGTGGGTTCTGCCGCGGCTGATCGAGGCGGGCGAGCGGGCCGTCCGGATGGCTCTGGAGGGGCTCGCGCCGGCCGAGGTCCGGGCCGCGTCCACGCTCCTGCCGGGCCTGAACGGAAACCGGCGGGACCCGCATGGACCCCGGGACGAGGAGATGACCGTGGCGCGGTTGGCCCGGGACAAGGACATCGGGGTTCTGGTCAGTTACCCGGCGCATCCGGTGATCGTCGGGGAGCGGGACCACCACGCGGTGTCTGCGGACTTCCCCGGGGAGGTCGTGCGCCTCCTGGAGCGCGACGTGGCGTTCGCCGCGTTCGTGCAGGGGTCCCTGGGCGGGGTGGACGTGCTGTTCCCGGCCGACCCCGGGATGACCGCGGACCGGAACCTGTCCCTGATGGCCGAGCCCATTGCCCACTCGGCGCTGAACCTGGCGCGGATCGCGGCGAAGGGGGATGGGCCAGGGGGGGCGACGGGGGTGCGGGTGGCGAGCGAGGAATGGGACCTGCCTCGCCCCGACCCGAGGCCGTTCTTTGACGATCAGGAGCTCCGGGCGCTGCTGGTACGCCCGGTTAGCGTGCTGCTCGGGCGGCTCGTCCCGGGCTCCATCCGGAGGGCGCGGGTCCAGGGCATCCGGGTCGGCCCCTTCGCGGTCGTGGGGACACCCGCGGACCTCGGGGTGCGGATCGGGCTCGCGATCAAGGCCCACGCGCGCCGGGCCGGGATCGAGCACCCGGTCGCGGCCTCGCAGTGCGACGGCTACATCGGGTACCTGCATAGGGCCGAGGACTACCGCGCCACGCCACCCCCCTCGCACCGGGGCATGGCGTACTATGAGAACACGATGTCCTTCTTCGGCCACGGCGCCGGGGAGCGGACCCTCGAGGTCGCCTGCCGCGTCGTGGACCGCCTGTGCAAGGAAGAGCCAACCGCGGTGTGAGCGCGGTGGCTACTGTCGCGGCCGTCAAGAGGGTGCGCCCAGATCCGTACCCCACTCGGGGACATGAAGACGCGCAACCTGCAAGGCCCGGTGCCGTCAAGGGCTGACATCCACCCCAGACAAGACCGTTGCGTTGGCGAGCCCGGTCCTGGCGAGGTTGTGTGCTGGAATGGCGCCTCGAAGGACGCGGGGAGGACCGTCCGCGCTCGATGTCGTGGACGTGAACGTGGACGTTGACGTGGACGTGGACGACCTGGAACCGCCCGGTCTTGTTCGGATACGTCCACGTCCACGATCACGTGCACGTGGAAGGAGGGTCACATCGCGGTTTGCTCAGGAAGATGGGTGAGCCGGGACCCCGATCACCCTTGAACCGTCAAATCTGCCACTCCCCGTTGCCTTGGAGGTCGAGGACCTCGTCGAGGGGCGAGGTGACGCCGCGCCAAAGCGAGAGGTCCTGCCCTCCGAGTTCCTGGAGGATCTGCTCCAGGGTCTTGCCCCGCACCGCGGAGCGGCGGTACAGCCACCACAACAGGAAATACATCGGGTGGAAATAGGTGAACACGCCGTGCTCCCACTGCGCGCCGATGTGTTTTGCCACGTCCTCTGTCAACCACACGAACTGCAGATACTTCCGGACCTCGTCGGAGAAGATCCACGACATCCGCTCCCGGTCCTCGGTGGAGTTGGACCTGTTCCGCAGTCGCTGGTACCACGTCTCTCCCTCCTGGGCCTTGAAGAGCGTCTCCACCCACTGCACGCGGTCGGACCACTCCGAGACGTGGCGGGTGATCAGGCGGCGCAAGGAGGTCCGCACCTTCAGGATGTCGGATTCGTTCGAATCAAAGAACGCGCGGATCTGCTCCGATTTCAAGACCTTCTCGGTGCGGAACGGCGGTTCGAACGTCTCGGGGTCGCCGAAGAGGGCCAGGAGGGGGCGGTCGCGGACCACCAGGTCCGTGGACTCGGGCTCGTCCGGTCCCATCTGCAGGTATTTCCCGTAGAGCGAGAGTTCCATCGCCTCGGCGTACCGGGCGTCCGCGAAGACCTCGACGTGGACCACGGGCCGGCGGTCCTCTCCGGGACCGAACTCCCCGACCCGCCACAACTCGTCCCGTGGGGTCAACCGGATCGCCGCCTCCTCATCGTCGGCAGGGGAGAACAGGCCCACGTACCCCCTCTTGAGGGCCTCGACCTGGTGGGCCTCGGGGTGCGTCTCGAGCATGGGGCCCTTCGGCGCTTCCTTCGGGGGAGAGGCGTTCGAGGCGCGGGCCGCGAGTTTCTGGAACAGGCCCGTTGCGGGCGGGTGGTTCCAGTCCACCGCGTCCAGGTGCATATAGAGTGAGTAGACGGTGAGGACATTCTCAGTCGGCGGGCGGCCGCCCTCGGCCGGGGCCGGCTCGGGGACGGAGAACCGCGGCGGCAGGCGAATGCGGTGGCGCAAGAGGACAAAGTTGTTGCTCCCCAGTTCCGGCCAGGATTCCTTCGGGACGAGGTGGGCCGCGACCAGGTCGCCGGGGATCATCGGGCGCACCATGGCCCTGCGACGCGCCGGGACGTGGATGCCGCCGTGCCACGTCTGATTGACCCCCATGGGGTAGTAGCCGCCCCCCGCGTTCCGCTCGATGGCACGGCAGAAGGCGTCCAGGAGGCGATCGCCGGTCTCTTCAACACCGATGGCCGAGGTCACGGCGCGGCGGGCCGCGTCCTCCGAGTCCCAGTCCACGCCACGGTAGCGCTCGCTGTCCTCCCTGGACAGGGCTGCGACCACCCCGACCGGGATCACGGGGACCGTAGCCTCCTCGGCCCGCAACCCGGCGAGGATGCGCTCCCAGTCGAGGCCAGGTCCGGGGTCCCACTTGTCTGCCGAGGAGTGCCAGTGGCACTGGATCCCGCGGAACTCCGCCGCTGGCGGGGCCTGCAACACCGAGTCCAGGATGCCCCCATCCTCGCCCACGGGGAACACGGGCTCGATGGCGAGGGCCTCGCACAGGACCCGAAGCAACTCGATCAGGGACCGATACTGCGGCTCCGTGTAGTTGTAGGACCGGAACACCGCGCCGTTGATCGTCTTGTCCGGCGAGATGGTTCGCCCTGCGACCGTCCCCTCCGATGGCTGCGCGTTCACGAGGTTGGGCGCGGGGTTGTTCAGGTCGATCCCCACGCTGACCCCGTTGACCCCGGTCGCGTGGATCGCCTCGTCGGCCACGTCCGTGGCCTGGTAGATGTGGCCGTCCGCGTCCACCATAAAATGGGTCGAGAGCCCGCGGGCCAGCAGGGTCTGGAAGCACGCCCGGCTGGACACGGAACCATCGTGGTGGAGGACGACCGTGTGGACGACCTGGCGCAGGGCCCGTATCGGGTCTCCCTCCCCGGCCTCGGCCCACCCCGCGCCCCCGAGTCCGGCCCGCCCCTGCAAGGGGGGCGGCAGGCGCCTCGCCGTCACGTGGGGCGCGTTCTCGTTCATCTCGTTGACGTAGGTCCTGGCCACGGTCACGACGCCGTATTGCTCGTAAAAGGACAGGCCGCCAGGGTCCAAGAACGTGGTCACCGGGACATCCCCCGGCAGGTCCCGAGGGCGCCCGGCAATGATGATCCTTCCCATGCTCCCCCGTCACTTCCCGGGACGTTTCAGGGTCGGGACCTTGCCGCCCGGGGGCCTCGGGACCTTGGGGACCTTGCTACCGCCCTTCTTCACGAGCCGCTTCGCCAGTCCCACGACCCCTTTTCCCATCCACCACGCCATCGCGAGCACCATGAGCGTGCCGACGACCACCGCGACCCAGAACACCGGCGGGCCGATCCCGTGCCCCAGTTTCGAGACCACCAGCCCCCGCGCACGCGCCAGGGGACGCTCGAAGAAGAAGACCCGCGACCCAGTCCTGAATCGGTAGGGCACCGACGTGACCCGTTCCTCGCCGCCCAGGGTCACGGCCACGGCATATTCCTGCTCGGGGTCAAGGCCCACCGAGGGGATCACGACGACCTGGGACCTCATCTCGTCGGCCAAAGACTGCGGCGCGTCCTTGGCGAGCAGCGCCACGTCCCCGGCGGACCGGAACGTCCCACCAGTCTTCAGGGAGATGGCCTGCAGACGCCGGGCCCCGACCTCATCCGTGCCCGGAAGCGCGATCGCGTGCACTCGCACGCCCGCGGCCCGCAACCGTTGCACGAGCACGATCAGGTACTCGCGCACCACGTCCTCGCGCTTGCGCAGGGCCATCGCGACCCGTGGGATCGCGCACGCGAGGACCTCCCTGGTGCACTCCGGCGAGCCTCCTTCGTGGTCGTCCGTGGAGGCCCTCCGGGCGCGTCCCGGAGCGGTTCGGCCTGCCCGTCCCCCTCCGGCCCCCGAAGCGCAGGACCGCGCCCCCTCGGTGCAGGCCCGGCTGCGGCCGACGCGGTCGCTCGCCAGGTCGGAGACCCTCAGGTAGCCGTCCCGGCCGTCCGACAGCAAGAGGATCAGGCGCTCGGCTTCCGGCTCGGACCCGGCCATGAGCAGGCGCGCGGCGGCCTCGACGGCCCCGGTCGCGAACGGCTCGAAGACCTCGTTGGTCCGGCGGCGCTCGAGCACGCTGTGGCCGCGGCGCTCGGCCTCCTCGCGGACTTCCTGGGGCTCGGGGATGCCGAACAGGCGCGGAAAGAGCCCCTGTCCGGGCGGCAGGGCCCGCAGCCATCCCTGGACCGTCTCCGGGCCTTCCGCCAGGCGCCCGCAAGGCACGCCGGTCCCGTCGGGGTGCTCGCCCGCGGCCTCGCGCCGCAAGCGGCCCAGGCAACTCTGGTACTCGTTGAGGTCCCGCCACTCGCCTCGCTGCCCGTCGGGGCTCCACAGGACCTGGATCGCGTCCCCGTACAGGAGGACCGAGACGCGGGCGTCCTTCTTGAGTCCCTTCAGGAGCGCCCCGATCGCCTTGACCAGGACCTCGCGCACGTCGGGAGCGACGTCGGAATGGGACGCGACCACGACCACGACGGCCTGAACCACGTCGGACTTCCCGATGGCGCGGATCTTTCCCGAGAACCCCTTCGCAGCCACGTCCCCGTCGAAACGGGTGAGGGGAGACGCCTCCATGGGGTTGACCGCCTCGTGACCCCGCGCGAGGTACACGTCGAGCCCGCGTTCCAGGACCTGGATGGCCTGCCCTCCCTTCCCGAGCGCGGTCACCAGGAGGTACCAGTGCCCGGGGTCCGACGCGTCCACGCGGTCCACCTTGACCTGGGGCCACTCGGGGGCGTCCGTGCGGGCGTGCGCGAGCCGGGCCGCGCACAGGCCGAGGGTCGCAATGACAAGGCAAGCGCGGGTCATGCCGTCAACACCCGAACCGGTACGGCGCGATGCGGAAGCCCCCGAGCGCCGTGCGGACCGGGCCCACGGTGAGGACGAAGTCATAGCGACCCGGTTGCACGGGCGACGAGGGCCAGGCCTCGATCTCCAGGAAACGCCACCAACGCCTCGCCGGGGGATGGACGGGGGCCGGGCCCGCGGGCCGTCCGTCGCGCAGGACCAGGACGCGTGCCCGCGACGGGTCGAGGAAGGGCGGCCACCACACGCGGATGCGCTCCCCGGGGAAACGCGGGACCGTCGGGGTCGGGGGCGCGTGGATGGCCGCCGTGAGGCCCTTGACGGGGCGCAGCGCGGTCCAGGCGATCAGCCCACCCGCCACCCACGCGATCAGCCCCCTGCGAGTGACCAGGGGGTCGTCCCGGATGGCCGGTGAGCGACTCACGTGCGTCCCTTACTCGTTCCAGTCCGCAGTGAGCCGCGCGATGTCCCGGCGGGTCGCCTCGGGGATGTCGGTCCACTGGATGAACAGGTAGAACGACAGCCACAGGAGGACCACATCGAAGACGGTCCGCGCGGGCATCACGTGCAGGATCACGCCCCCCACGAAGGCCACGACCACCGTGATCCAGACCATGTTCAGGATGACCTTCAGGTGCCAGGACCACTTCCGCTCGTGATGGCTGATGTACGGGACGAGCGAGAGGTTCATGAACCCGAGAAAGACCACGAGCGCCACTCCCGCCCACCCCATGATTCCCGAGTTCACGAAGAGGTGGGAGTTGACGAGCGAGACCATCATCAAGGCCGCGGCCGGGCGCGGGAACCCGATCCAGTACCCCGGGATGTCGAGGCGGCGTACGTTGAAGCGGGCGAACCGGATGCAACCGCAGACCGACGGGATCAGGGCGACGAGGACGGACAGTGCGGCCCGCAGACCCTCGTCGGCGCCCGGCAGCGCGGCGACCTTGCGGAAGGCGAGGTACAGGACGAAGGCGGGCGCCACCGAGTAACTGGTGAGATCCGCGATGTTGTCGAATTCCGCGCCGAAGCGGTTCATCTGGCCGAGGAGGCGCGCCACCCTCCCGTCGAAGAGGTCGAAGAAGAACGCGCCTAGGATGCAGACGCCAGCCCAGAACACATAGACGGCAGCCTCTTCGGCCGTCTTGGCCCCCATGCCCTCCATGGCCACGAGGACCGCCCCCATCCCGAGCGCGATGTTCCCCACGGTCATCAGGTCCTTGGCCTTGAAGAACAACGCCGGGCCTCCTAGTCCATCAACTCCTTTTTCTCGCCGAGCGACTCGAGCGCGTGCAGGAAACTCATCCAGTGCTGGCGGCTCGCCTCGGTCACGTCACTCGGTTGGGCCTTTTGGAAGACGGTGTCCGCCACGTAGATCGGGGCCTTGGCCCTCAGGGCGAGCGCGATGGCATCCGACGGCCGGCTGTCCACCTGGACCACGCCGCAACCCCTGCGCACGTGGAGCACCCCGTAGAAGGTTCCCTCGCGCAGGTCCACGACCTCGACCTTTTCGAGACGACCCCCGAGCGTCTGGATCACGGTGGCCAAAAGGTCGTGGGTCATCGGCCTGGGCATCGAGGTCCCCTGGAGCGCGACCAGGATGGCCGTGGCCTCCGCGACCCCGATCTGGATGGGCAGCGTTTCCTCGCCTTCCACGGCCCGGAGGATCACGACCGGGGTCTTCGTCTCCTCGTCCGCGATCAACCCGAAGACATGGACGAGCACCGGCATCGGCGTCTCCCTTCACTCTGTCCCGGAGGCGTCCACGACCCTCCCGCGCAGGCAGTGAGCGAGGACCTCCTCGATGCGCACGCGGACGATGTCTCCGGGCTGCGCAGGGCGGCCGGCCGGGAGCGGGAAGTGCACGACGACATTCGTGCTGGTCCGGCCCATCACCGTGATTCCTCCCCCCTCCGCGGTCCGCCCGCTGGGGCCCTCGACCAGGACCTCCTCGTCGCGCCCCAGGAAGCGCAGCATCCTGGACGCCGTGACCTCGTCCTGCAGCGCCTGGAGGTCGCGCAGGCGGGCGGCCTTCTCGGCCTCGGGGACGTCGTCGGGCAGGCGCGCGGCGGAGGTGTGGGGTCGGGGGGAATACTTGAACGAGAACATCGTGTCGAACCGCACGGACTCGATCGCCCTTAGCGTCGCCTGGAAGTCCTCCGGGGTCTCGCCTGGGAACCCGACGATGATGTCCGTGGACAGGGCGATGTCCGGGCGGGCGACCCGTGCCATTTCAACCTTCTGAAGATATTCTGACATAGTATATCCGCGGCGCATCCGCGCCAGGACCCGGTCGGACCCGGATTGCAAGGGCAGGTGCAAGCAGGAGGCAAGCACCGGCAGGCGCGCGAAGCAGTCCATCATCCTCGCGTCCACGTCCGCAGGGTGCGACGTGACGAACCGCAGGCGCAGGAGCCCGGGTGTCGCGGCCACGCGCTCCAGGAGCCCGACGAAGTCGCACCCGTCCGGGCGGTCCCGGCCGTACGAGTTCACGTTCTGGCCGAGGAGCGTCACCTCGCGCACGCCCGACGCCACGAGGCGGCGGACCTCGTCGAGGACCTGTCCAAGGGGCTTGCTCACCTCGCGTCCGCGCACGTACGGGACGATACAGTAGGAACAAGCCTTGTCGCATCCCTTCGCGATTGTCAGGAAGGCGGTCGGGCCTGCCTCAACCGCCGGGTCGGCCTCGATGAACCGGTAATCGTGGCGCGTCATGCGTCGCGTGTAGCTTATCCGGCGGCCGTGCTCGACGGACTCGATCAGGGACGGGAGGTCGGCGATGTTGTCCGTGCCAAACACGAGGTCGAGATACGGCACCCGCTCCAGGAGGGCCTCGCCGTGCTGCTGGCCCACGCACCCGCACACGCCCAGCACGAGCCCGGGCCTCGCCTCCTTGAGGGGCTTGAGCCGCGCGAGGGTGGACAGGACCTTGCGCTCCGGCCTCTCGCGCACCGTGCACGTGTTCAGCAGGATGAGGTCCGCCATGGCCGGGTCCTGGGTCTCCTGGAATCCGAGGGGGCGCAGGACCTGCACGATCCGGCGGGTGTCATGGACGTTCATCTGGCAGCCGTACGTGATGACGTGCACCCGCCGGGTGGGGACCTCGTCCCGCGGCTTGCCTGCTGTCTGGACCGCCGCGTCCATGCCGGCAGGAATACATCAGGCGGCCGGGGAGCGTCAAGGGCGCTCCTTCTGGAGCCATGCGGGCCGTCACGCCTTGCCCACGTGGACGTGCACGTGGACATGCACGTGGACGAACGGGAACTGGCCGACCTCTTTCGAATACGTCCACGTCCACGATCACGTGCACGTGAAGAAGACGGTGGCATCGCGGATGGTCCTTTCGAGCACGGACCTGCTACAATCTCCACCATGAAGGGGACCGTCGTCGCCGCTGTCCTCGTCCTGTCCGCGCCGCTCCTCGCGGACGAGTCCCGTGTCTCCAACGGGACCGAGGTCCTGGCTCGGGTCCAGGCGTTCTACGAGAAGACGACCGACTACCGGGCCTCGTTCCGCCAGGTGGTGACGACCCGGAGCCCCCGGCGGACCTTCACGCGGAGCGGAACGGTCTTCTTCAAGAAGCCGGGCATGATGCGGTGGGACTACAAGATTCCAGACGAGGTGTACTACGTGAGCGACGGCGAGGTCCTGTGGTCCTACGAGGTCGAGGAGGGTGTCGCCTATCGCCTGCCGCTGTGGCGATCCGACCTGTTCGAGGCCCTGCGGTTCTTGACGGGGGCCGGGGACCTGACGCGGGACTTCGACGCCGACATTGGGAGGCCGACCGAGTCCGGCCTGGTCCCCGTGCGGCTGAAGCCCAAGGGGGACGAGCGGATGTTTCGCTCGGTCACCCTGTTCGTGGACCCGGGCACGGGCGAGACGCGCGAGACCGAGGTCGTGGACCCCGCGGGCAACGTGTCCCACCTGTGGTTCAGGGGGGCGTCCTACGGGCCGCTGCCCGCCAAGGGCTTCGAGTTCCGCCCCCCGGAAGGGGTCCGCGTGCAGGACCTGGACCCGCGATGAGGGACGCGCGGCCGCGTCCAGGGGCAGGATTGCGCGGCGACATGAAGAGTCAGAAGTCCCCGCTCGTCCACGCCGTCACCCTCGGCTGTCCCAAGAACCGGGTGGACACCGAGGTGATGCTCGGGGACCTCCTGGGGCACGGGTACGCGCTCGCCGCGTGTCCCGAGGACGCGGACGTGGTCTTCGTGAACACGTGCGGCTTCCTCGCGGAGGCCAGGCGCGAGTCGCTCGGCGTCCTGCGCGACGTGGCGCGCCGGATGCGGCCCGGGGCGCGTCTCGTGGCCGCCGGCTGCATGACCGAGCGGTTTCGCGACGCGATCGAGTCCGAGGTTCCCGAGGTGGACCTGGTCGCCGGGGTCAGGGACCTCTTGCGCCTGCGAGGGCTGCTGGACGGCGAGGATCGCCGGGTCCCCGCGTGGCCCACGTCGGAGCACCCGCGCCTGCTCACGACCCCGGCACGGTCCGCGTACCTGAAAGTCGCCGACGGATGCTCCAGACGGTGCACCTTCTGCATCATCCCGCGCCTGCGCGGTCGCCAGCGCAGCCGCGTGCCGGACGACGTGGTGGCGGAGGCACGGGCCCTGGCCGCGTCGGGCGTGCGCGAGGCGGTGCTGGTCGCCCAGGACCTGACCCACTACGGCCAGGACCTGCCCGGGCGCCCGGACCTCGCGTCGCTGGTGGACCGCATCGCCCTCGAAGCCCCGGACCTGCACTGGATTCGGTTGATGTACCTGTATCCACGCGACCTGTCGGACCGCCTGCTCGACGTGATTGCGACCCGGCCCAATGTGCTTCCGTATCTCGACCTCCCGGTGCAGCATGCGGACGATGGGGTGCTTCGGGCCATGAGGCGCGGCACGTCCCGGCGGGGGCTCGAGCGCCTGGTCGGGCGTGTCCGGGCACGCCTGCCGCGCGCCGTGTTGAGGACCACGTACCTGGTCGGCTTCCCGGGCGAGACCGACGAGTCCTTCGAGACGCTTTTGTCGTTCGCGCGGCGAATGCGGTTCGAGATGGCCGGGGTCTTCCGGTTCTCGCCCGAGCCCGGTGCCCGCGCCGCGGCCCTGCCGGACCCGGTGCCGTTGTCGCTGGCCCGCCGGCGGGAACGGAGGCTGCGCCAGGTCCTCGACGAGGTCGCCGGGGAGCAGCGCGCGGGGCTCATCGGGCAAGTCCACGAGGCACTGGTCACGCAACGTGGGCCAGGCCGGACGGCCACGGGACGCCTGTGGTTCCAGGCCCCCGAGGTGGACGGGGGGGTCCGGATTCAGGGATGCGACTCGGAGCCGGGGGCGTTCGTCCAGGTCCGGATCATCGGGCTCGCGGGGAGCGATTTCGAGGCGGACGTGGTGGTGGAAGGGAGGGAATTGGACGGGGGGAAGGGACTGACGCGAGCAGGCGCTCGCGTCCCCAGGGGAACCGGGAAGGCACCGAGTCGCGCTTTTCAAAGGGATGATGGGGCGGTGAAGTGACCTCGCGCTCGCGTCCCCAGGGGAACCGGGAAGGCACCGAGTCGCGCTTTTCAAAGGGATG
>FWPU01005419.1_pt1 | contig 27698 bp, 27 predicted proteins | sample 2228361 | NCBI WGS metagenome assembly FWPU01 (sample SAMEA103939777, study PRJEB20133) | metagenome
ATAACCTTTTCTCAGATCTTAAATCGGCGGCCTGTGCAAGGATTATTCCAAGTGGATACACTACTCTGCTGCAGGGTTATCATCGCAATCTTAGCTGGATGGATGTCGTCCTGAGCTTAGTATGACCAAATACTTTAAAAAAGCCGCCATAATTGTCAGATATTTGCACTTAATTTTTCATGGTGATTTCACGTCTTTATAAAAAGCCGTAATAAGCGTACGAATATCAGCACTTTGACAATTTCGCACGCCAGCAGCTTAATTAAACACTAGTTCTGGCGTCTTATAAAGATAAGAACAGAAGACTATTAAGGATTGTGCGCAAGCACATTGGAGGGTACCATCATGGTTTGTACTGTGTTCCCGGGTAATGTAGCCTCTGCGGAGGTAAGATAACCGCAGCATATTCAGGCAAGAGTACAAAGCCATGGTTGAGGATTGGGCACAAGGCATTGATGGGCTGATCCGCAGGGTGGCTACAGGGGACGAAGAGGCGCTTGATCTGCTGATCCAGAAAACGGGTGATCCAATGCGTAGATTGATCTGCAAGTATGCTCCCGCCTTGCCTGAAGATGTGGTCGACGCAATTCATAACCAAGTGTTTACCAAAATCTGGCTGAAAGCGAATGAATACAGGGGAGAATCGCTCCATGGGAATAAACCGGACCAGACTGGATGGCATTGGATATCAAAGATCACGCGGAATTTATTGCACGATTATGGGCGCGAGCAAAAGGGTCTGTTGAAGAGAGAGATTTCAGAAACAGATATACTGTCAGATCCCGATTACGTCGACCGACTAGAGAAAATTCCAGATGGTAATGCTCCTGTTGAGGAATTGATGATTGGAGAGCAAGGATTGGAGGGATTTAAAGAATTGCTCACCAAAGCTGAAAACTTTATCATTGAACATTTGGTCGAAGGATACTCTCAGAGTGAGATTGCAAAAAAATTGGGGGTTTCGCCACCGACAATCTCACAAATGAAAAGAACGATAAAGAAAAAGGCCTCAACATATTTCTCGAGGCAGGAGTGAGTGTTTCCATAGGAGATTAATGGGAGGCAGCATGGTACAAGATCCAGCCGGAAATGGTATCACGCAATCTGCATGCAAGTAAAGCAGGATATCGAGTGGATGCAATGCCGGATCAAAAGCCAGCTCGACATTGATTTTTATAGTGTAAACGGGACTTATCATGTGTAGAACAATAACAAAAAAATCATACGCATTCGGATTATATAGCGGGAATCTCCAAAATAGGATTGGGAACATAGGCAATTTCCGGAAGGAGGTGAGCAAAGTACTAATTAAGGACCGGAGAAAGAACGCTAAGATGATCTATCAAAGACAACGGAGGAGGCGGAAGCGACATGAACTTACTCAGGGTTATGATCAACAAACAAATAGCGGGTTAGCAGGCAGCGAGTCTGTGATCGCGAAACCTGAACTGGATAAACTGGCGAGTAGAATAGCCAGGGCGGCAGGGGCAGGGGAATTAACAGCAAGGGAGCCGGGTAGAGCAATCTCCGGACCACTAGTAGCTTTTGGGATAAAGCTCAGCACACTACGACGACGCCAGGGACTGAGGCTGGAGGAATTGGCTGAGAAGGCGAACATGAATGCTGATACACTATTCGCCATTGAACTTGGTCTTGCATCTTTCCGGCAAATCGACCAACATCTTCATGATATAGGAGACGCGCTGGACGGTAAGTATGCATATCTATCTAGCCTTCTGATCACACTAGCGCTCGACGAGTGAAACAAAAGACAGTTCGTCTTTTGGCGACCCCTCAAGGGGTCGCTTTTTATTAAGTTGTGAATAAAGTTGTGAATACTGTTAGCGTCATATTATGAAGGAGATTGGAGCGATGGACAGCAGGACTGGCAAGATGAGAACACCCAGCTCACTAAAATCAGATCATCCGTCCAAGGGGGGCGCGTGAGTCCTAGGAGGAGTGCTTACCGGCCCGATTGCTGGTTACTACTTCTGGCCTGGTTGCTTAGCCGGGGTAGAGAACTAGCTACAGCAACGGTGGTCTTGCAGTCACTCATCCTGGTTGTGGGCTTGGTGCTGGTGGGGCTGATTTTAGCCATCACAGGAGATGCAGAACAAATAAGCAGGGTGATGGGTCACTGGCCGGTTTTGCCTTGAGGAAGGTTACCACACATCAGCGGATGGTGCTCACGAGTGAAAGGAATTGGCAATGAACACTGGATCTGCTATTTACCGTATCGTCTTGATGCTCTTTATTGCCCTGATCTTGCTTGGTTTTTTGATCTACGGTTACATCCAGGCAATGGCAGATCTGATTCAATGCCGCGAAACCTCATCCCGACAGATGGAGGAATTGAACCAGGCAATCTTCGACCGGAACAAATTGATGGAGGAAAACCAGGGTCTGAGACAGCAGATAGAATCCCTTTGGCAGCAGGTACAATCTCTGCTACAGCAGGTTGAAATAAGGGACCAACAAATCAATACACTGGTTTTGGAAAACCGAAAATTACTCGGACGAGTTCGAGCATACAGGAATGTCAGCGAAATAAACAAATTGAACTCAACCGGTTTTGATACGGATTGGAGGAGCTGGATGGTTGTGGGATTATTGACATGCGGAGCAGGCTCTATCGCCGTTGTGAGGCTCACTCGGAACATCCGCCGGAGCCGCTGTGACCAATCTACGCAGATCATGAAAAGCAGGAGAACAGATTATCCTGTATCAACGGATGAGGATCATATTTGGATTTGCATGACTCGGGATCAGGCGAGTAGTTACGTCCACTGGTTGCGAAAATCCCAGCAAGAGGAACTCTATAAACAATATCTGGAACAGGGTCCATCTTTGAACCGCTCATAAACCAGATACATCTGGCAGCAATAATATATTGCTTTTGTGGCCTGTTGGTCATTAAATTCCGAGCCTTACCGTAGGATAAGCCAGGAATGGTGCGCCTACTGATCTAATAGAAGGCTCTCCAGCAATAACGAGAATACTTATAGGAGAGAACGTGATATCTGTCACACCAATTTCTTGCGAGGATAGTGCAAGGTATTTTCTGTAATTTGGTCTGGTGACCCTTGGTAAGGAATCTTAAGAACTGAAAATCTGGCTGTGGAAAAGTGTACAGAAGATCACTCCCCACTTTTCCACAGCCTCTACTACGACGACAACAGTGGTCCATTAGTCTCGATCGTCAGGTAAATCCTGTCGTTCTGCCATTCCTCGTGGATTTCCATCGAAACCGCGCTGATTGACCGCCAGCAGACGAGCTTCCTGAGGTGTTTGCACCCTGCGTGTAAGGGGGTCCCAGGTGATCCCAGGACGGTTTCGTTTTGCTCTAGCTGATTTTAAATGATCACGTAGTTGCCAGCAGTATCTGAGAGCAGCACCTTACCAACATACACCCGACCGCCGCGGTCATGCCAACGGCTACAAGCCAAAGACGGTCAAGACCCGCTTGGGGGAGATCACGCTAGATGTTCCCCAAGTGCGGGAAGGCGGCTTCTACCCGGAAGCGCTGGAGAAAGGGCAGCGCAGCGAGCGGGCACTCACCTTGACCTTGCCGAGATGTATGTCCAGGGTGTTTCCACTCGCAAAGTGACCATCATCGTTGAGCAATTGTGTGGCACCAGCGTCTCATCTTCTGTGGTCAGCCAAGCAGGTTCGCCCGGACGTCCCTGTCTCGCTTTGGGTGCAGAACCGGAGGTGACTGCCCCGTGACGACCATCTGCCTGTTGGCCTGCAACGAGCGAGTTTACCGCTTTTTGTGTCGGCGCTTGGGGCGGTCTTCACCGGAGCCCTGTCTTCCGCGCAAGCAAGGTGATTGTATAACCGGCTCCTTACCAGGTGTAGATAAATTTGTTAAGGTTCGGTGGCTGTGAGACAATCCAGCCAGCGCCGCATCCGCCCAAAGCGCTGGCGATGGCTGGCGCAGATGGGGAATCAGCACCGGCGCAATGCGCATCAGCGCGCCATTGCCGGCGGATGGCTGTCCGGATTGCTCCCAGGGTAGCCCCTGATCTTTGTAACTACGCAGGAAAGCTTTGACCGTGCTACCGATGCCAAAGATTTGTTGTTGGCTAAACTTGCGCGCCAGGTGATCGGGAACCAACCTATTATCTTCCAGGAGCTGTTCCAGGGTCCAAAATGCCATTTGAGTGTCATCCGAAGGGAGACCCACAGGGCGATAGTTAGCATGCTTATTAGGCAGATAATCGCGAATCTCGCCATATGACTGCCTACGAGTTGCTGGGCGAAGCGACTCGGTGGTATTACCAAGAGCATCACCGATTGCCAGTCCGAGCAGCATGCCTTCCACGCGCCCAAAATCCCAATCTTCGGGCAGAGAAGATGGCGCCTGGTACAGGAATGAGGCTGGTTCCAATGCGATCTTCCCTTGATCGAGAAAGTGGTTCAGTAACATAACATTTTCCATCTTTGTTTTTGCCCGCCTGATATATCCTCAAAATAATCCTAATTGTTTCGGCTTTGTTCCGGTTAGGGATGCATGTTCTTTCAGCCAGGCGGGGAGCTTTGAGAAGTCTGTAGGAAATGGGTATGGAAATGCTATTCCACCCTTCTTCAATAACGCTCGATTTCCTTCTGGCATCTCGGGATAATCCAGGACGAATACTGGTACCCATCCGGCTTTCAATGCCTCTGTTGCCCCTGCCCAGGTTCCGCCTTTCTCAACATCGCTGGCAACCACGACGGCGTAATCAGCCAGGGTATAGATCAATTTATTGCGTCCCATTGCCGCCCCCACGGAAAAACCAGCGTTGGGCGCATATGGCGTAAACAGGCACAGATCACCTCGGAGGAGAGCGGCTCGAGTATCAGGAGTTCGAATCGCTCTCTCCAGACTATCCGCCAGAATCCCTACTGCTGTGCCGCGTCCATCCAAAGTCGCTCTCATGCTGATCGAATCGACACCTTTTGCACCACCCGAATATAGCACTAAGCCCGACCAGGCGCAGGCATTACCAATATACGCGGCGCATTCTTGTCCCACCTGATCTACATTTCGAGAACCTACAACAGCAATCCCAGGTTGTCCCAACAGCTCCCTGTTGCCAGCGTAAAATAATACCGCCGGGGCAGAGTCTTTCAACCGCTGGCGATAGCGAAGAGGATAATCTTCATCTGCACGGGTTAAGACCCTGATCCCAAGCGACTCCAATCGTTCTAGCTCGATCGCCAATGAACCGCGGCGTTCCAGTAGCCGGGATATCCTGCTTGCCTCTTCGGTTGATACGCTGATCTGGATCGCAAGGTCTTGTTCGCTCAAATCTAAGAGCGCTCCAGGACGCAGAGAACATGCTTGAAGCTTGTGCGCCAGTGGATTCCAATCACGCAATGTGAATGGAGCTGTGTCTGGATTCGACGACAAACCCAGGTGCGAGCAGAGCAATATCATAACCTGTGAGTCGGGTGAGAGTGTCATTGATTGATATTCCTACCAGATGCCTGCGCCAGGGTAAACGGATATACCTCACCACTGCCGTGGCTGCGTAGTAAATAGCCCGCCATGGTTAAGGTCCAACCCGAATCAACAATATCGTCAACCAGCAAGACCGGCTTAGACGGAACTGCTCCTTCTACCGATAAAGTCCCCAAAACATTCCGCGCTTGCATGGTGCTGTTTAGCATCGTCTTCTGTTCGAGTGTCTCTCCTGTGCGCACCAAGACAGGTAAAAACTGGATGCCAAGTTTTAATGCCAGGCGTTTCGCAAAATCACTTACCAGGGTCGGGTGGCGGCGCGATGGAATAGCTGTTAACCAGGTCGGAAACGGGTCGGGTTTCCAGTGATGAAGGATCAACTGAAGACTTGCCTCTACCAACTCATCGGCAAAGCGACCATCACTATATTTGCCACTTCGCACCAGTTTACCCCATCCAGCGTCCCCATAATAGCACAATGATCGGCCAGTGCAATTTTGTAGCTCGGGTGGAATGACTCGTATCAGTCCTGGGAATAATCCGAATGGCCAGCGCTTGCGTGGCTGAATAGGGATCGATATCCCTTTCAGATAATTCTCTGCCTGGATCACCAGTTCGTGAGAAACTATACTGGGCAAACCCTTGCCGCGACAATTCGCGCAGCGACCGCACGGTTTTGGATTGGGATCATCCAATGCTCTCAGCAAATATTCCATCAAGCAGCCTTTGTGCTCTATGTAGGCTTGCATCTGGTTTTTCTCAGCCCGCTGCAGCGCAATGACGCGCTCAATCCGCTCAGTATCTGGCTGCCAGGGGTTAGGCGTTCGGAAGTAGAGCATTTTCCTATCATAGGTTGTCCCAATCGCGCCATCGACTTCGAGCAACTTCAAGGCTTTCTCAAGAACACTCCGTGCAATATTCACTTTCGATAACAGCTCATCAAACGAAAGAGCCTCATATCTACCCAGAGTATCCAGGATTTCATACATTGATTCCGCGCTGGGGAAGGCTGTCTCGATGAAGTAATCCTGGATCTCGTCATCTTCCACCCCGCTCAGCAGGACGCCATAAGCTCGATCCACCGCTCGACCGGCGCGTCCGACCTGTTGATAATAAGCAATGACCGACCCAGGTCTTTGGAAATGGATGACAAAGCTGATATCCGGCTTATCAAAGCCCATGCCGAGGGCAATCGTCGCCACCAGGATTTGGATCTCATTTTTGATAAATGCCTGCTCTAATGCTGGTCGGTCAATTTCTATCTCGTTTCCGGCATGGTAAGCTTCGGCATTGAAGCCATTTCTCTTAAGCCATTCGGCAACTCGCTGGGTGTCCGGTACAGTCAGACAGTACACAATCCCGCTGCCATGAAATTTCGGTAAATTCTCCACCAGCCAAGCCATGCGTTCACTTTGATCAGCCAGGCGAATGCATTGCAAGCGTAACGTCTCACGATCTAATGCTCCACGCAAGATGACTAACCCCTCGCCAAGTTGGTGCTGGATATCTTCAATGACCCGATTATTGGCTGTTGCTGTAGTGCCCAGCACAGGGACTCCCTTGGGGAGCATCTGAAGAATACGCACAATCCTGCGGTAATCCGGTCGGAAATCATGTCCCCAGTCGGAAATACAGTGCGCTTCGTCAACAACAAACAAACCAACTCGCCCTGCCATCTCTGGTAGAACTGATTTCTGAAATCGCTCATTGTTCAACCGTTCAGGAGAGATCAGCAAGATATCGCAATTATTCTCTGACAACGCAGCCTCAGCGGCCTCCCATTCCTGACGGTTGGAGCTGTTAATCGTGAAGGCTTGAATGCCGATTTTACTTGCCATTTCTATCTGATTACGCATTAGCGATAACAAAGGGCTGATGAGCAAAGTTGGTCCAGAACCCTGGTCACGAAGTAATTTGGTCGCCAGGAAGTAGACCAGGCTTTTGCCCCATCCGGTTCGCTGAACCACCAGGACATGCTGTTTCTTGGACACAATTGCTTCTATGGCTTCCCATTGTCCGGGTCGAAAGTTGGCTTGGTTGCCTAACATCGCTTTGAGCAAACCTTCGGCATTCGAGAACATTGCATTCATCTTGATTTGAGCCTCAGTTATCTATCTTTCTGCAGATTCAAGTTCGTGGATAATCTCATCCGCCCGATATAGGCGCTTGCGCGCCTGCCCGGTCGCTTCTCGCAGAATCCCGATTTCCTCAAGCCTCTCCACATATCTCTCTGCCGCCCGGTAAGGCACATTCAGGGCGGTCTCAAGCTGGCGGATGTTCAATATGGGGCGTTCGAAGCGGGTGGTGGCATCCTGAGATTGACTGCTCACCTCCTTGAAGAAAAAATCGACCACTTTTCCCCTCACTGCGCTGACCGACCGCCAGCAGGCAGTCTTAATAATCACTTCGGTGGGCTTCGAAGAAGGCGCTCAGGTCGAGCAATGGCTGGGAGAGCAACCCCCGCTCGATCATCAACAAGCGTCCAATCAGCCCGTTCCCGTCAGAAATGGATGAATGGCTTGGACCTGATAGTGAATCAAACCGGCAGGCGCTGTCAGCATGATATCCAGGGGGCATGAATGAACTTTTCCAATATTCTATACCGCGCGCAATAATTTTCACCCCGGGTTTTTTCACCGTCTAGCCAAAGGTAGATATAACATGAATGGTGTATCAATCTCATCAGCACCCAGGTCGGGCGGTTTAGAGACGGGTTGTGGACGGTTATCCCCATCGATATCAATCGTCACCTCTGTCAGGTTACCTCGATCGACTGCTGCGGAGGCTTTGCTGATGTGGTAACCATCCGCCTCAAACTGCGCTGACCCTTCGAAATGTCCGGTTTCATTTACCGTCCCGATCAACGGCGTGGTGTTGTTATCCCACAGCGTGTTGTGGAGGGTAGCAGTGCACATTGGCCCGTTCACCTGAACCCCGGTGGTGTTGTCTGCCAGGATCGTGTTGGTGAAAGTGGCTGTGCTTGAATTGTCCATGAAAACGCCAACGTCATTTCGCACGATGGTGCTGTGGTGAGCGGATAACTGCGCCGTGTTCACAATAATCAGACCAGCCAGGTCGTTATCGCTGAATACAGTGTTCTTCACCAGGGCTGTCCCAGCGTCGGCAAAGAAGCCGACGCCGCTGGTGTGATGGATGCGGCATTGACTCATCTCAGAATCATTCGAGCTGGTGTCCACTGCATGATCATACGGCGATCCAGCATAACTGATTTCGCAGTAAGCCAGGCGGATGTGGGAGTTATTCTCGCCGCGGATGCGGTTCCAGCCACTATCAGACGGCGCAGTAGTCTGGCGGGTAAATCTGATTCGCTGACTGGGAGTACCCTCAGCGATAAACGTCCCGCCATTCTGCACCCAAATCTGTTGATCCGTGCCGACCATGATGGTTGAGCCTGGCGTCACAGTTAGTATGAATGGCGATGGCACATCGAGAGATGTCCACAGGTAAATGGGGGCACCGTTTAGGGCTGCCGGGCTGCTGTCCAGGGTCACATTGCGGGTGAGTGGTCCGCCATTGGTCAACAGTGCGTCAGTGCCGTTGTCGTGGAAAGAGAGTTTGTGATAAGACGGTGTCATATCCGCGGTGCTTTGGACAAGCGGGTACAGCGTGTTGTGATCCACTTCCAGGTTTTGAAATTGACCGGTGAAGCCATCGCCATTCAGCACAATCCCATGCCCCTGGTTGTGGTGCACCCGCGAATGGTTGATCTCGAAATCGGAGCCAGACTGGACAGATAATGCCCGATTATAGGCCTCGCCAGCATAGGCGATTTCGACGTAATCCATGTGGACGGTGGAGCCGTTCCACACCTGTATCCCGACCCAATCGCCGATTGATGGAGTAGCGACGTTGGAAGTGAACAGGATCTTTTCATCGGAGGTGCCTTGAGCGATCAGTGTGCCGTAAATCAGCAACCCCTGGGTAGGATTGACATATACCTCAACCCCCGGCCGAATGTTGACTGTTGTTCCCGCGGCGACGGCAACCCCGAGGACGATGTGCAGATTGTCCTCGGGGCACCAGTCCTGATTCGTGTTGATCACGTCATAATGTGGACCAGCAACGCAGTTGTAGACCGGGGTATTGGATTGCAAGGGGCTGGTGGTGAACGCAAGTGATGAGCATAGTATTGCCACCACAGCAACAACGAACTGGGGTCGGAGCAATTGCCCCCACAGATGAGATAAATGACCAGTGAAGGCGAACAGGCTCAATATTCATTGCCCCTCCAATCTTTCGAAACAAACGACTGGTCCGCGCTATTGCTTGACCCGAAAACGGATGCTCCGGAGCTGAATTTTAAAACGCTGTGATTGAATGTTCCTGAAATTCCACTGGTTATATCGGGCGTAAAAACAGTAATCCCCCATAAATGGGGGGTGTGAGCGCGCAGGGGCTCGAACCCTGAACCAATGGCTTAAAAGGCCACTGCTCTACCATTGAGCTACGCGCCCGTTTTGGTGAGGAGCATTCTATCATGCTCCTTGTCCGTCGTCAACATTGCCCCTGGCAGCGCAGGGCTTCACATCTTCGGATTACCATTTATCACTTGGGATTTGCTCCAACGTGCAGATAAACCTTAACCGGTGCGGGCGGTTTGCCCCTTGACTTTTCTAACTCGCCTGGGTACCATGAACTCAAGAGAGAATCATCGAGTGGCTAGGTTATACCGGAGAATTCATGGCAGAACTACTCTACGTAAACGAGGATAATTTTCAGAGCGAGGTGCTTGACTCTTCGCAGCCGGTGATGGTGGATTTTACGGCCGTATGGTGCGGGCCGTGCAAGATGCTCGACCCGATTGTCCGTCAACTAGCCGAGGAGTGGGCGGGAACGGTCAAGGTCGTCAAGCTGGATGTGGATCACAATCCAGACCTGGCGGTTCAATATGGGGTAATGAGCGTCCCAACCTTGATGTTATTCGTGAACGGCAAGGAAAGCCAGCGTATCACCGGTTACCAGCCTAAGGATCGCATTGTAGCGAAATTTAAATCCCATCTCTAATCCCTGCATTGCTGGTGTCAACGGCTGTTGAACTTGGTCGAAAGGCCAAGCGACGACCGTTGCCTGTTTCCTATGCATACAGGGCAATTATTGGTATAATTTTATTGCAATCAATTGCAATAGACATTATTTGCAATGCCAAGCTGCCAGTCATATCTTCAGAACCTGCGGAAGCAGGGATACCGCATTACCCCCCAGCGCGAGATGATTATAGAAGCTCTGGCGCACAGTGCGCGGCACGTGACTGCCGAAGAGGTCTACGCGCAGGTGCTTCAGCGCACGCGAGCGATAAATATCGCTACGGTATACCGCACCCTTGACTTGCTGGTGGAAAAAGGTCTTGCCTGTCGGGTAGGATTGCAGGATGGTCTGGTTGTATACGCCTCATCCAATCACGGACCGCACCTGCATCTGATATGCCGTTGTTGCGGCAAAACCATTGAAGCCAGACAAGAGTTGCTGGAGCCAATTGATGAACAACTCCGGCAGGAACATGGCTTTGCTGCTGATCTGCAACACCTGACAATTGCAGGCCTTTGCCCCGACTGTCAGTAACATTTCATCCTATATCTTCAGGAGGTTCCGATGTTCTACAGCCCTGAACCCATGCATATACCAGATGGCTTTCTCTCAGGAGCTGTCTCTATCCTGATGTGGATAGTTTCGATACTGGTGGTTGGTTATGCCCTCAAACGGGTGAGCAAGGACCTGGGCGAACGCCAGGTGCCGTTGATGGGCGTGCTGGCTGCAGCCATCTTTGCCGGGCAGATGCTAAACTTCGCCGTGGCTGGCGGCACTTCCGGACACCTGATGGGCGCCGCCCTGGCAACGATCCTGCTCGGACCGTGGGCGGCAGTGCTGGTGCTGACCACTGTCGTGGGGGTGCAGGCCCTGATCTTTCAGGATGGAGGTCTGCTGGCGTTGGGCGCGAACATCTTTAATATGGGTGTAATCGGCGTGGCAGTGGCTTACATGACCTATCAGACCGTGCGGCGGTTCACCGGAGAGCGCCGCTGGGGGGTGTTCCTCGGCGGCTTTGTAGCCGGTTGGCTTTCGATAGAGATCGCCGCGCTGGCAGTTGCCCTGGAGCTGGCGGTCTCTGGCACGTCTCCCGCCAATGTAGCCGTTCCGGCCATGGCCGGCATTCACGCCTTGATTGGCTTAGGCGAAGGCCTGATCACCCTTGGCGCATTGGCTTTCATTTACGCTGTTCGCCCGGATATGCTCCGTTTGCGTCCCGAGCGCGCCGTGGGTGGAGCGGCTGTGTGGGTGATCGGCCTGCTTCTGGCGTTGGGGCTGGCTATAGCCTCCCCGTTGGCTTCCTCTCATCCCGACGGTTTGGAATGGGTGGCAGAACAAAAGGGCTTCCTTGATGTGGCGCAGGGCGCTCTCTACGAAATCATCCCCGATTACGTCTTTCCGGGTGTGGGCAATGAAACCCTGGCCACCATACTGGCTGGGATTCTGGGCACGCTGATCGTGTTCGGCGCGGCAGTGGGGTTGGCTTACCTGCGGCACAACCGCCAGGCGGCTAAGTGAGCGTGGCGTTTCAAGCATGCATGTTCATTTCCTGGATCCCTATCGCCCCAAGGAAAGCCCCGTCCATGCCCTTGACCCGCGGGTAAAGCTGATCTTAATTCTGGCTTTCATCCTTTGTACGGCCCTGACGCCGCAGGCAGCCTGGCCGGTCTATATCCTGTTGCTATCGCTGGCTGTTTCAGCCGCGGTTCTCTCCGAACTGGGGGTGGGGTATGTGCTCAAGCGAGCCGCGCTTGCCTTGCCTTTTGTGTTGGCGGCGTTGCCGGTGATCTTCACCACATCGGGGGCGTCTCTATTTACTTTGCGCCTTGGTGGATGGTCGTTGGATGCCTCGCTGCCCGGCCTGGAGCGCTTTTTGAGCATTGCTGTGAAATCATGGATCTCAGTGCAGGCAGCCATCTTGCTGGCGGCAACCACCTCTTTCCCCGATTTGCTCGTAGCCATGCGGGCAGTTCGTATCCCGCGATTGCTGGTGGCGATCTTCGGGTTGATGTGGCGCTACCTGTTTGTCCTGGTAGATGAGGCTTTACGCTTATTGCGGGCGCGGGCAGCTCGCAGTGGTTCCAGCGGCGATCCAAAATTGAAGACCGGGGGCAGCGTCATCTGGAGGGCGCGCGTTGCTGGGGGTATGGCTGGCAGCCTGTTCTTGCGTGGTTTTGAGCGCAGCGACCGCATCTACATGGCTATGGTCTCACGCGGATACGATGGAGAAGTGCGCACGATGCCTCTGCCGGAGCTCAAATTGAGCCACTGGCTGGTTCTTCTCTCAGGGTTAGCCGTGTTGGTTTTTCTGCTGTTGATAGCGTACCTGTTTTGGTGAAGGCGTATGCACCATTCGATTGAAGTGCGCGATCTTTATTACGCTTACCCAGATGGGCATCAGGCGCTGCGCGGGGTTTCGCTCACGATTGCCCCATGCGAAAAGGTGGCATTGGTTGGTCCTAATGGTGCGGGAAAGTCCACCCTGATTCTGCACTTGAATGGCATTCTCACTGGGCAGGGCAGCGTGCGGGTTTGCGGCGTGGAGGTTGACAGGCGCAACCTGGAACGATTACGGGCGATGGTTGGGCTGGTATTTCAGTCGCCTGAGGATCAGCTATTTTCGCCGACGGTGTATGACGACGTGGCGTTTGGTCCACTTTATCAGGGACTTTCTCCCGCCGAGGTGCGCTTGAGGGTGGAGGAAGCCCTGGCGGCGGTTGGCATGAGCGAGTATGCCAGGAGAGTCTCGCACCACTTGAGCATGGGAGAGAAAAAACGCATTGCCATCGCTACAGTGCTTTCGATGAGGCCAGAGGTGCTCGTGCTCGACGAGCCTACCGCTGGTCTGGATCCGCGCTCGCGCCGCTCGCTGATTCGCTTGCTGGATGAGTTGCCCTTGACCATGCTGGTCTCCACCCATGATATGCTAATGGTGCGCGAGCTGTTCCCGCGCATGGTAATCATGGATGAGGGGCGCATCGTCGCCGATGGACCAACTGAAGCGCTGATGACCGACAGCGCCCTGCTGGAAGCGCATGGTCTGGAAAAACCATAACATCATCCCATCTTCATAAAAAGGATGCAGGCTCTTTCCCCATAAGCCTGCATCCTGATTTTTATGCTGAAAGCAGTTAGCGCGTTTACTGATTTGTCAACGCCTCGAATTGTTGCATCATCTCACCCACGGTCAACGTCCCTCGTCGAAAGCCCAGGTCCTGGACGCGCTGGGCAAGTTGGGTAATCTGCGGCGGTTCCAGGAAGGTTTGTAACAGCACCTCGGGGTGAGCGAATACTTCGGCGGTTGGCCCGTCGGCCAGGATTACCCCTTGTCCCATCACGATGACGCGACGAGCGTACTCGGCCACGATGTTCATATCGTGGGTAATGATTACGATCGTGTGCCCGCGTTGTTCATTCAAGTTCCTCAAAAAATTCATGATCTCAATGGATTGCTGCGCATCTTGCCCGGTTGTAGGCTCATCCACGATGATCACCTGCGGGCGCAAGGCCAGGATGGAAGCGATTGCCACACGCTGACGAAGACCTTTGGAAAGAAAGAAGGGATGCTCGCCAAATAACTCTTCAGGGAAGCCCACCACGCGAGCTGCTTCTTCGACGCGCGTTTTGACTTCCTCTTCCGAAAGCTGAATATTACGCGGACCATATGCAATTTCGTCCCAGCAGGTGGAATTAAAAAGCTGGTGATCTGGATTCTGGAAGACATACCCCACTCGCCGCACCATTTGCACGATTGGGGTGGTTTTGGAATTCAACCCATCGACGATGACATCGCCCGCGGTGGGTTTGTACAAGCCGTTCAGGCACTTAGACAGAGTGGTCTTGCCTGAACCGTTTTGGCCAATCAGAGCGATAAACTCACCCATAGCAACGCTTAAATTAATATTCACCAGGGCTTTGGTGCCATCGGGATAGACATAGTCGAGATTTGTTACATGGATAAATGCATTTTCTTGGTTCATATGATGGTCTATTGGGCTATGCCTGCTGCAGTTGAGTTATTAACCGACGCAGTTTGTGGCTGGCTTCATCCAGGCTGAGCGGCACTTCGCCCTGGTGATATCCAGCCTCGATCAATTCGTAGAAGAAACGGATAGCCCCGGGTGGATATATGCCCTGCTGGAGCAAGAGATCACGCTGCTGGAATAATTCTTGCGGCGCGCCTTCAAGGAGCAATTTGCCTTTGGAGAGCAGGAACATCCTCTCAGCCAATGGGATCAGGTTTTCGAGCGCATGCTCAATCACAATGATCGTATTACGTTGTTCTTCCTTGAGCTTTGCCAGAACGTCGAACACCCGTTTGCGGCTGATCGGATCTAACATCGAAGTTGGTTCATCCAGGATCAACACTCTAGGCGTCATGGCCAACACAGCTGCCAGAGCCACACGCTGCTTCTGACCGCCAGAGATCTCATATGGCGGTTTAAGCAATAAGGGTTGCAGGTCAACCAGCTCGGTAACCCATTCGAGGCGTTCGCGAATCTCCTGAAGGGACATGCCCAGGTTTTCCATGCCAAACACCAGCTCGTCTTCCACGGTCATCGCCGTAAATTGCGCTTCGGGGTCAGAGAAGACTACCCCCACGATTTTCTGTAGCTGTCCGCGTTGATATTCCTCCACCTCCTTGCCAAATACGCGCACCTCCCCATGTTTGATGCCATTATATTGGGTCGGAATCAAGCCATCGATCGAATACGCCAGGGTGGTCTTACCAGCACCATTGGGTCCGATAATGCCAACAAAAGTACCTTCTTCGATAGTCAAATTGACATTTGTCAAAGCTGGTTGTTCGGTGTTCAGATATTGCCAGGAATAATCAATGAGCTCGATGGCTGCAGACATATTGGTCTCCACGATGAAGCTACGTCAGCGCGCTGTACAACCAGCGGAGTAGCAGGGACTGCTCGAGGCCGAAGAAGTGATAACCATAGCGCAGGATAAGCAGGGCAACAAAGGCCAGGCTTATGATTGCGGTAACAATCACATCGTAGTACTTGAAAGAATAGTGCGTCAGAATGTAATCCGCACGTTTGACGCGGCTGCTTTCACCGGTGAACGAATAACCGCGGGCTATTAAGGCATTGGTAAATTCTTCTGAACGCCGCAGTGAGAGGGCAAAGAGGGGAATCATATACATCACGTATTTGCGGATTTTATATCCCAGCGACTTGCCGCTGGGGTCGAAGCCTCTCGCCTGTTCAGCCTGGCGAATGATCTGAAAATCCTCCAGCACCATTCCTGCTGAACGTAGAGCCATGGCGAATACATAGGTCACAACGAATGGAAGGCGGATCGTGCGCATGGCTACAATCACATCCCGCTCACGCGATGTACTCAGGAAGAACACCATGGTGAAAATCATGGGTAAGATTCGGAAGTACACGATGATTGCATCCCGAACGCGCTCCCAATAAATCTTGATCACAGCAATGCGGGCAACTAACAGATACTCGGGGTGCGTCCCGCTAACGATGATGTAGGAAAGGAGGATAATCGAGCCCATGGATACGACCATTGGGATATAGATGCGTAAAGTGCGCATGTCTACCCGGCTGATCCACATCAACAAGATGATCATCAGCATCATCCCCATGTTCCACTCAGGCGTGGCAACGAACATCGGAAACAGGCTGACGATGAGCAGGAAGAATAATTTCACAAAAGGATGAAGCGCGTAGATTGGCGATTCGGTGGGCACATAGCCCAAAAGCGTTTTATTCATTGCGGCTGATTATAATTGAATAAGTGTGGATTAAACCAAAGTCAGCGCCTGTCTGTGTACCTGCCAGGCGCTGACTCATTCTTTATTTTCCGCTATGCCCACCAGCGCTTGACGAAGGCGCGAGTGCGGATAACAACGCCGGAAAGAGCCTTCAACAGGATGAAGTTGAAGACCAGACCGGCGATCACATTTCCGCCAAACCAGCCCCAGATGAACAGCGGAACCGATTCGGTGGTGAGCAGGCCAAAGCCCCTCAGCACAACCAGTGGTGACCACAGGGCTCCAAAGGCGCTGGAAACCACCATGGCAGCAAACAAAATCAGGTAGTCGCGACCGGACTTAAGGCGCGGGTCGAGCTTGAAACGGCGAAACACCCAGGCTGGCAGGAAGGCCTGGACTGCATTTGCCGGCACATATCCCAGCGAAACATAGAAAGGCGTTCCGGCGATTGCGTTCGAGAAGAAGGGGAAAATGGCGCCTGCCAAAACTCCCCATCCACCAAACCAGACTCCGCCCACCTGTTGAACGGCGATCCCGGTCCAGAAAAAGTTAACGCCGAAGCCCAGCGGAAAGCTGATGCTGCCAAACGCCCCCACCACAAAACCAATGCCTATCAACAACGCCAGGATAACGATGTGGATAACCCCCACAGTTCGTTTCTCACCTGGTTGAACGGTCCAGATTTGTTCAGCTGTTAGCTCAGTAGAAGCTTTGGTTGTCATGGCATTTTCCTTTCTCAATGACGATTTAGATAATTGAAGGTTTAGATAGAAGTCGAGACCGTATAAAAATAATTTCCCTAATGCTTTTCACCTCCTGAAGTGATTTGATCGGCAACCTAAGACAAAGTTTAGCGCTATTCGCCATCCACCAATAAAAACACCCTAGAATGTGGCAAGTTGCGCGCTATCTCGCACCAAAGGCGCTAAAGCAAACTGATAATAGGACGGTGTTACCCGGCTGTCGTGTATATCGGCAGACGATGGTCGGGTTTCACGGACCGGCGCAAAGAGGGCTATATACCCATGGAAACTTAGAAAGTGCTGTGAGACGCAAATAAAAAAGGCGCTGACGGAATCCCGTCAACGCCTTGATGCTTATAGCCGACCTCGTCAGGATCAATCTGCTGGCACCGCGGCAGGTTCGGGCAGGTGAGCAGCCTGGCGCAGGGCTTCTGCCTTATTGGTGCGTTCCCAGGGCAAATCCAAATCGTCCCGCCCAAAGTGACCATACACAGAGACCTGGCGGTAAATCGGGCGGCGCAGGTTGAGGTCGCGGATGATCGCCCCTGGGCGCAGATCGAAATGTTCCTGCACCAGCCTGGCAATGCGTTCGTCGGCGATCCGCCCCGTGCCAAAGGTCTCTACGTTGACGCTCAACGGGCGCGCTACGCCGATGGCATACGCCACCTGAATCTCGCAGCGATCGGCCAGGCCGGCTGCCACCACGTTCTTGGCCGCCCAGCGGGCGGCATAAGCTGCCGAGCGATCCACCTTGGTGGGGTCTTTGCCGCTGAAGGCGCCGCCGCCGTGACGTCCCATGCCGCCGTAGGTGTCGACGATGATCTTGCGCCCGGTTACGCCGGCGTCGCCCTGCGGTCCGCCAATGACGAACCGTCCGGTGGGGTTGACAAAGATCCTTGGGCTGTCGATCATCAACTCCGCCGGAATCACCGCCTGAATGACGTGCTCGATGATGGCTGCGCGCACCTGCTCCTGGCTGATCTCGGGAGCGTGCTGGGTGCTGACAAGAACTGTGCTCACGCGCCGGGGTCGTCCATAACTGTATTCCACTGTCACCTGGGTCTTGCCATCGGGGCGCAACCACGGCAATGTGCCGTCCTTGCGCACAAGGCTCAGGCGGCGCGCCAGCTTGTGCGCCAGGTAGATGGGCATAGGCATCAGGGTGGGAGTCTCATTGCAGGCAAAGCCGAACATCATGCCCTGATCGCCAGCGCCAATGGCATCTACCTCATCTTCGCTCATCTCGCCCGTCTTGGCTTCCAGGGCTTTATCCACGCCCATGGCGATATCGCTGGACTGCTTGGCAATTGCCACCAGAACGCCGCAGCTATTGCCGTCCAGACCTTTCTCGCTGCTATCGTATCCAATACCGTTAATCACATTGCGCACCAGCTCGTCGAAATTAATTGTCGCTCGCGTGGTGATCTCACCCAGCAGGATTACGAAACCGGTCTTGGTGGCGACCTCGCATGCCACGCGCGAGTATGGATCTTGCTCCAGGCAGGCATCCAGGACGGAATCGCTGATCTGATCGCAGATCTTGTCTGGATGCCCTTCCGTCACCGACTCAGACGTAAACAGCATGCTGGGTGAGGTCATAAAACTCGTACTCATACATTGCCTCCTGGCAAAAAATTGCCCCTTCCGGTCATTGAGAAAGGGCAACACAGTGAATATCTTCGCCCTCTCATCTTCCAGAACATCCGTCTGCCGGAATTGGCACCGTCTTCAGCGATCAGCGCCTCTCTCTAAGCTGATCTCAGATCGCTGACCGGTTGCCGAGGTTTCGCAGGGCCGGTCCCTCCGCCTCTCTGGATAAGAGCGCCACTTGGGGCTATGCGTTTGTGCAAGGGATGATACCACTGGAAAGAAAGGCTGTCAATAAACACCCTTTGGGTTTAGCGAAACAGCCAAACAATCGCATAGTAGCCGATTACGCCCGCCCACAACCAGGAATCGATGCGATCGAACACTCCGCCATGCCCCGGTATCAGGTGAGAGGAATCCTTGATGCCAACCTGGCGCTTCATCATGCTCTCTCCCAGGTCGCCCAAAGTGGTGGTGAGCGAGAGGATCAGCCCCAGCAGCGCGCCGCTATTGACCGTGATGGCGGTCTCCGCTCCAGCGGCGATGCGCCACACAGCCGCCAGCAACGCGCCGCCCAGGGTGCCGGCAACGACGCCGGCGATGTAACCTTCCCAGGTCTTTTTCGGGCTGAGGCGGGGACTGAGCGGACTCTTGCCCAACGTTTTTCCGACGAAATAGGCGGCCGAATCGGCGATCCAGACCGAGGGCAGGACGAGCAACACCCACCAAAGTCCCTCCGGCAACTCGCGCAAGGAAATCAGGTAAGCGCCGATCCACCCCAGATAGAATATCCCGCCGAGGGTCACGCCAAAGTTGGTGCCGGGTTGCTCCTGGCCGCGCTCATAGGCTACCAGGTGGTGGATCATGGCAGCCAGGATGAGCAAGCTCAGCATCCACGGGCTGCTCTCGAAGCCGTTCCAGGCTCTCCCAGCTACCAAAAGCAAAACGCCGGCCAGAATTAACAAGTTGGCGGGTTGTAACCCGCCGGTGCGAAAAAGTCGGCTGTATTCCCAGGACGCCAATCCCAGGATCAGGGCAATCGTCAGCGTGTACAGTAGCCCCCCCTGCCAGATTACGACCAGGCCGATCGGCAACAGGACGATCGTAACCAGGACGCGTTTAGCCAGCATGTCCCGGGCTGCTCTCCTGCAGTTGGGGGAGTCCCCCGTAGCGGCGTTCGCGTTGGGCAAATTCGTGGAGAGCCTGAAGCAACTCCTCTTTCGAGAAGTCCGGCCAATAGGTGGGCGTGAAATACCATTCGGAGTAAGCGCCTTGCCAGATGAGGAAGTTACTGCCGCGCAGCTCTCCGGAGGTGCGGATGATCAAGTCGGGATCCGGGACGCCCGCAGTGAATAAATACTGGCTGAGCAGTTGATCGCTTACCTGTTCGGGCTGAACGCCGTCGGCGATCATGCGCTGGACGGCGCAGACGATCTCATCTCGCCCGCCGTAGTTGAAAGCTACATTCAAGACCAGGCGGGTATTATGTTGGGTGAACTCCACGGCGTGAAGAACTTTCTCGCGTAAGACTGGATTGAGACGGTCGAGGCGCCCAATGTGCCGGAGTTGCACCCCCTGGTCGTGCAATTCTTGCAGCTCGCGGTCAATCACATCCTCCAGGATGCGCATCAACCCCGCCACTTCTTCCTGGGGGCGTCCCCAGTTTTCGGTTGAGAAGGCGTAAATGGTCAGATAACGGATACCGAACTCGATGCAAGCCTCGATAATCCGACGCAGGTTTTCAGTTCCGGCGCGATGTCCCGCCAGCCGCGGCAACCCACGCGCCAACGCCCAGCGGCCGTTGCCATCCATGATGATGGCGATATGGGTAGGGATCTTTTCCGGCAAGTCCGAATGAACGCTTTGTTCCATATATCTCTGGAAGCTGATCAGACTTCCAGGATCTCCTTTTCTTTGCGTTCACCGATGGCGTTGATCAAGTCAATATAGCGTTCGGTGATCTTCTGCAGCTCTTCTTCGCCCTTTTTCAGTTCATCCTCGGAGATCATCTTTTCCTGCTCAAATTCTCGCAGGTCGCGGATGCTGTCACGGCGCACATTGCGGGCTGCAACCCGGGCTTCTTCCACCCGGTTATGGACCACTTTGACCAGCTCTCGTCGCCGCTCTTCAGTGAGCGGTGGAAGGTTGAGGCGGATGGACTTGCCGTCGTTGTTGGGAGTGAGCCCCAGATCGGATGCCTGGATGGCGCGTTCGATGGCCTTCAGGCTGGAGACATCAAAGGGCTTGATCAGCAGACTGCGCGGCTCTGGAACGCTGATGCTGGCAAGCTGGATGAGCGGCGTCGGGGTGCCATAGTATTCGACCTGCAAACGCTCAATCAGCGCCGGGCTGGCGCGACCGGTGCGGATGCCGTTCAGGTCTTCTTCCAGCGCCTGGACTGCCCCTTTCATGCGGGCTTCTGTCTCTTTGTATACTTCTTTGAGCATGCGGGTCTCCTCACGCTATAGGATACTCGAAAATCCAAAGACAGAAAAGGGGCAAAAATCGTCAATCTGCAACCAGGGTGCCCACCTCTGCCCCCAACACGGCCTGGCGCAGCACATCTGGTTGCCACAGGTTCAGCACCAGGATAGGCAGGTGATTATCCATGCATAGCGAGATGGCGGTGCTATCCATCACTTCCAGACGACGATTGATGGTTTCCATATAAGTCAGGCGTTTGAAGCGCACCGCGTTGGGATTGGTCAGGGGATCGCTGTCGTACACGCCGTCCACTTTGGTGGCTTTGATCAGCACGTTAGCGCCGATCTCCATGGCGCGCAGCGCAGCGGCGGTATCGGTGGAGAAGTAGGGATTGCCGGTGCCGCCGCCGAGAATCACCACCCGTCCCTTCTCCAGATGGCGGATCGCCCGGCGGCGAATGTACGGTTCAGCCACCGCATGCATTTCCACCGCCGACTGGACGCGGGTCACCAGCCCGATGCGCTCCATCGCGTCCATCAAGGCCAGGGCGTTCATCACCGTGGCGATCATTCCCATGTAATCTGCAGTCGCCCGGTCCATGCCGCGATCCAACCCGATGCGGCCGCGCCACAGGTTGCCTGCGCCGATTACAATGGCCACGTCCACCCCTAGCTCACGCACCTCCCCCACGCGTGTGGCGATATCCTCCGCCTGTTTTGGGTCTATGCCATAACCACCTGAGCCGCTCAGAGCTTCGCCGCTCAGTTTGAGCAAGATCCGTGGATATTTCACAGCATTGGTCATCTGCTGCTCCCTCTTGAGTAAGAAAAAGGCCAACCACTTGGTTGGCCTGCTGATTCCATTTTATGCCCCTTCGTCGCTCTTTCCAAGTTCCCAGCGGACAAAACGCCGCACGAGGATGTTTTCGCCAATCGCGGCGATCTTGTCCAACAGTAGGTCCTTGATAGTCATATTCTCATCGCGAATGTATGCCTGGCGCATCAGGACCACTTCGTCCTTGAATTTTTCCAAACGGCCAGCGACGATGCGTTCGACCACTGCTTCGGGTTTGCCCTCTTCCAGCGCCAGGGCGCGAGCGCGGGCTGTTTCTTGCGATAGCACTTCGGCGGGGATGTCTTCCTCGCGAATATAGCGCGGCGCCGCGGCGGCAATCTGCAGTGCCAGCTCATGAGCCAGGGTGCGGAAGGCTTCGGAGCGGGCGACAAAATCGGTCTCGCAGTTGACTTCCACCATTACACCAACGCGACCGTTGCCGTGTGAGTATAACTCCACCACACCCTCCGAAGCCTGGCGATCGGCGCGCTTGGCAGCCATGGCCAACCCTCTTTCGCGCAACAGCTCCAGGGCTTTTTGGGTGTCGCCGCCGGCTTGCTCCAGGGCTTTGCGACAATCCATAATGCCGGCGCTGGTTGCTTCGCGTAATTCCTTGATTTGCTCAATAGACACTGCCATGCTGATTATTCCTCTATCTCTTCGTCAATTTCTTCCTCGATCAAGTCTTCGTCGCCAAGGTCAAGATCGAGTGAATCTTCCCATTCCTCTACTGCTTCTTCCTCTGGGAATTCGAGTTCTTCATCTTCGGCTTTGATCAGAATGGTACGCGAAGCCAGCTTTGCCAGTGTGGCTTCACCCAGCAATTCTTCATCAGAGAGCTCCGCTTCTTCCGCAAGGGCCATGCTGACTTCAGCCGCCGGTTCAATCACCTCTTCTTCCTTGCGCATGGCGCGCCCTTCCAGGCAGGCATCGGCGATTTTGCCCACCAACAATTTGATAGCGCGGATTGCATCGTCGTTGGAGGGGATGACATAGTCCACGTTGCGCGGGTCGCAGTTCGTATCCACCAGGGCGATCACCGGGATGTTCAGCAGGTTGGCTTCGTGAATGGCGGTTTCTTCGCGGTGCACATCCACCACAAAGAGCAAATCTGGCAGGCGCACCATCGAGCGGATGCCTCCCAGCAGATTTTCCAGGCGCTCGATCTGACGGGTGAGCGCCAGGACTTCCTTCTTGGGCAGGCGCTCGAACTCGCCGCGGTCGCGCATGCGCTCCAGGCGCTCAAGCTCGTTGATTCGTCCCCGAATGGTGCGCCAGTTGGTGAGCATGCCGCCCAGCCAGCGCGTGGTCACTGCGGGCATGCCGCAGCGGGCGGCTTCCATTTGGATGGTTTCCTGCGCCTGACGTTTGGTGCCGACGAAAAGCACCGTTCCGCCTGCCGCCACGGTGTCGCGGACTACATTGTATGCCTGGTCGAGGGCTTTGACGGTTTTCTGGAGATCGATGATGTGGATGCCATTGCGCTCGGTGAAGATGTACGGCTTCATGGCTGGATGCCACTTGTGGGTGCGATGCCCAAAGTGCACGCCGCTCTCCAGGAGCGATTTCATCGGGATGACGCTCATGTTAAAACTCCTTTGCGTTAAACCTCCGCCTCCGTCTTTCCCGCCCAGGACCGCGCCTGCCTGCGCAGGGCGGCACGCCCTTTGGGGTCGGGAGGCGTGCGAGATAGGATAGGTCCCCGAATGGGAACCTGTCGCTGGATGGCGAGACTTCCTATCCAGCAGACATGATATCTCCCGCCGCCGGCGGGAGCGGCTGCAAGTATATCACAGAGAAAGCCGATTCGTCCAGGAGAATTTTGCCCGATTTATTTGGCCATGGCGACAGGGGAATCAGCGGCGTTGTTCCTTTTCCTGTACGAGCCCCTCGTTTGCGGCTATAATCCTCACGGAATAAGACGTATTAAGTCTACCGGTAAGTTGAAAATGCGATGACTGAGTGGACCCACTTCGGATATTAGACGATTTGCGAAAAGTTGTTACGTAAGAAGAATCGGAAGAAAACGTGATCACGCTTATGGGCTGATCATCAAACGGCTGAATTTCACGGGATTTACCAATCCACACATGGATCAGTACACCCTGCAAAAGCTGCTTGCCGATCTGCCGCTTGGAGCGGTGCGCTATTTCCATACGATTGGATCAACCAATGACCTGGCGGTTCGCTGGGCGGAGGCAGGCGCTCCTCACCTCTCGTTAGTAGTGGCGGATGAACAAACCGCTGGGCGCGGTCGCCAGGGGCGGCGCTGGTTGACGCCGGCCGGGTCGGCGCTGGCATTCACTCTGATTCTGCGCGCGGACAAGGAACCCCATGGCGCTCACCTGCCGCGCCTCACCGCCCTGGGGGCTTTGGCGGTGTGCGATACCCTCAATGCAGCCCTGTCTCCGGTCACCCCGGCCCTGATCAAGTGGCCAAATGACGTGGTAGTCAACCGGTGCAAGCTGGCGGGCGTGCTGGCAGAAGCCCATTGGCGCGGCGACGAGCTTGTGGCGCTGATCCTGGGGATTGGCATCAATGTTGCACGCGATTCTGTACCACCGCCCGAGTTGGTTGATTTTCCGGCGACCTGTGTGGAGGAAGCGCTGAATCGGACTGTGGATCGCTGGGAATTGTTGCGTGCGGCTCTCAAGAAACTGCTGGAGTGGCATGAGCGCCTGGAAACGGCCGACTTTATCGCCGCCTGGGAACGGCGCCTGGCGTTCCGAGGCGAGTGGATATACCTGGTTGTTGAGAACCAGCCGCCATTGGAAGGTCGCCTGCTTGGGCTGGCCGAGGATGGTGCGCTCAGGTTGCTCCTGCGCTCTGGGGAAACAGCGAGCTTTCAATTCGGTGAGGTTCGCCTGCGCCCACAGAATCCGCAGTTGGCTTCTCCGGATGAGGCGGTATAATGCGTAGGATGGCAGCGGAGGCAGATGATGCTCGATGATCTACGTCAGCAATCCGAGTCCGATTTATTCGAAGAAGAGACGCCGGTCTTTGAAGAGCGCCCACGACCTGAGCGGCCGTTCCTGGGCATGAAACCCTGGCAGCGCTTCGTGATCGCCTTGATCCTGCTGGTTATGGCCTGTATCCTGAGCTCCTTTTGCCTGCTGGTGACGGAAAAGATCGTGCTGCCGTTCGTGTAAGCCAATCCACGTCAGCGGGTCAGGCACCTGCGCGATTGGACGGCTGCGGCTCAGCCGCGGCGATGCGCGCCAGCGATGCCACTCGATCCCCCTCCTCAAGGTTCATCAACAAGACGCCGCGCGCTGCCCGCCCGGAGCGGGAAACATCGGCGACGCGCGTGCGCAGCACCACGCCGCCAGCCGAGATAACGGTCAGATCGTCGGTCGGCTGCACCACGCGCGAAGCAGCGATCCGGCCAATCCGCCCCAGGCTGTTTTTATCGATCGTTTGTACGCCGCCGGTAGCCCGCCCCTTGCGCGGGTACTCACGGAGGGGCGTGCGTTTGCCATAACCGCCGGTGGTCACCACCAGCAGGTCGCCGCCTGCCTCCACCACCTCCATGCTGGCCACATAATCGCCCTGCTCCAGGCGGATCCCGGTCACGCCACTGGCTGAGCGCCCCATTGGACGCACTTCTTCTTCCGAAAAGCGCAGCGCTTGCCCGAGTTCGGTGACCAGGATGATCTCGTCCTGGCCGCGCGTCAGACGAACCCAACCGAGTTCATCGCCCTCATCCAGGGTGATAGCAATCAAGCCAGACGGGCGCACGGATGACAGTTCGGAAAGCGCCATGCGCTTGACCCGTCCATTACGGGTGGCCATCATGCAGAATGCCGCTGCCCGGAAGTCTGGCACCGGCACCAGAGCGGTGATCGTCTCACCGGGATCCAAGGAAAGCACATTGACCAGCGGAATGCCGCGCCCGCTGCGGTCGGCATCGGGAATCTGGTAGGCTTTCTCGGCGTAGACCTTGCCGCGATCGGAGAAGAAAAGCAGTGTGTCCAGGGTGCGAGCCGGGACGAGCACCAATACCTCGTCTTCTTCTCGGGTTGCGTGGGCGGTCACGCCGCGCCCGCCGCGGCTCTGCAATCGAAAAGACCGGGCAAGAACGCGCTTGATATAGCCGCGCTGGGTGATGCTGATCAACACCGCCTCGTCGGGGATCAGGTCTTCTTCCTGCAGGTCTTCGCTGGCTTCAGAGGCGATATGCGTGCGGCGTTGATCGCCATATTTCTCTGCCACCTCTGCCAGGTCAGTGCGGATTACCTCGAGCACCTTGTGAGGGTCAGCCAGCAGTTCTTCCAGATAGGCGATGCGCTCTAACGTCTGGCGTTGCTCATCTTCCAGTTTCTGACGTTCCAATGCAGCCAGGCGGCGCAACTGCATGTCCAGAATTGCCTGCGCCTGACGATCGCTAAGCAGGAAACGGAACATCAACCGTTCCCGGGCCGTTTCAGCGTCGGGGGATTGGCGGATGGTGCGAATGACCTCGTCCAGGTTGGCCAGGGCGATGAGCAGGCCTTCCAAAATGTGGGTGCGCGCTCGGGCTTTCTCCAGCTCGAAGTTAGAGCGGCGGGTGATCACTTGCTGGCGGTGCTCGATATAATGTTGCAGTGCCCGGCGCAGCGAAAGCAGGCGCGGTTCACCTGCCACCAACGCCAGGAGCTGAACGCCGAAGGTGGACTGCAGCGGGGTGTATTTATACAACTGGTTCAGCACCTTGCGCGGCTGGGCGCCGCGTCGCAGCTCGATGACGATGCTCATGCCGCGGCGATCCGATTCATCGCGCAGGTCTGAGATATCGTCCAGCCGGCCCTCGCGCGCCAGCTCAGCGATGCGCTCGATCAGGCTAGCCTTATTCACCTGAAAGGGGATTTCGGTGATGACAATGCGATGGCGGTTGTTTCCCATCTCCTCGATATGAGCCAGGCCGCGCAGGACAATGCGTCCGCGACCTGTGCTATAGGCCTGGCGAATGCCCTCCGAACCGACGATAACCCCGCCGGTTGGGAAGTCAGGGCCGGGGATATACCGGAGCAATTCCTCGATGGTAACCTCTTCGATGCGATCATAATGGTCAATCAGGTAGCTTAAACCTGCCACCAGCTCCCTGAGGTTGTGCGGTGGGATGTTGGTGGCCATACCGACAGCGATGCCTGAAGAGCCGTTCAACAACAGGTTGGGCAGGCGAGCCGGCAGGACGGCAGGTTCGCTGAGCGAATCGTCGAAATTGGGGACAAAATCCACCGTCTCTTTCTCGATGTCTGCCAGCATTTCCTCGGCGGTTGCCGCCAGGCGGGCTTCGGTGTAGCGCATGGCAGCCGGAGCGTCCCCGTCAATGGAACCGAAGTTGCCCTGTCCGTCGACGAGTGGGTAGCGCATGGAGAAATCCTGAGCCATGCGCGCCATGCTGTCATAGACGGCGGCGTCGCCGTGCGGGTGGTACTTGCCGAGCACCTCGCCAACGATGCGGGCAGATTTTTTATATGGCCCACTGGCGCGAATGCCCATATCGTGCATGGCGTAGAGGATGCGGCGATGGACGGGTTTTAGCCCATCGCGCACGTCTGGCAACGCGCGTGAGACGATCACGCTCATGGCGTAATCCAGGTAGGCGGCGCGCATTTGGTCGTCAATATCTACCGATTGAACCGTACCGATGTCCATAGATGCCCAATTTCCTTCGCAAATGTGTCCAGGTATCGCTGCTCCACATGCCGGGCAACATTCCTTGCAGCCTGCGGCGGAGGAGACAGTCGAGACGCAGAGAAAACGCCGCTACATTATACCCGTTACGCGTCTGTGGGCGACCTCAGCAACGAGATCGTTAGTGTATCCTTGGTTCATGAAAAACGGGAAGCGAGTTGAGCGGTGGTAGTTTTGGCGCCTGCCTCGGAGTGAAACAAAA
>FWPU01005420.1_pt1 | contig 27698 bp, 34 predicted proteins | sample 2228361 | NCBI WGS metagenome assembly FWPU01 (sample SAMEA103939777, study PRJEB20133) | metagenome
CTTGTCCCGGCCATCCCGATTGCCGAGCAAGTGTAGCAAGTGTAGCCCGGGTTGAGCGCAGCGAAACCCGGGGCCTTGCCCGGCCGCGATGTCAGTTCCCGCATTTCGCTCCGCTCAATGCGGGCTACGCGTGCTCGATGCGGACTACGCTTGCGCGCGGCGTCTGTGATCCGCATGCGGGACGGCAAATCGCACTCAGGGCAATCGGCGCGTCTCGCCTCACATCGCTGCGGTCGTCGGGTCGATCACCCGACTGACTTCCGAGATCTTGTCGGCCGGGAAGCCGCTGATTTCCGCGTGTTTGCGCACCAGCGCTTCGTCCTTTGCCAGGTACACGCAATAGACCTTGTCCGGCGTCACGTAGGACTCGACCCACTGAATATCGGGGCCGAGGTCATGCAGCACCGAGTTGGATCTCTGTGCCGCCTCGCGCATCTGTTCGCGGGCGAGCGTGCCGACGCCCGGCATGTCGCGCTCAATGACAAAACGTCTCATGGGAACACCTCCATGACCCCCGAGAAACACGAAATCTCAGCATTGATGGTTGGGGGTGTCCAATCACATTGGCGCGCAATGAGCTCAAACACTGGATCAATTGCGACAAAACGTGGCATTTGCGCGCATGCCGCTTCTGGCGGCGGCGCCTCCGCGTCTCGAGCTTGCGCGTATCACCTGAGCTCCGCCCCCATCTTCGTCGCCTGTTCCACGATCCATGGCCGGTACAGCACCAGCGGGGTGACGCCGGTCATGCCGCCGCAGCCGGCGCTGTCGGCCGGTCCGGTGGACCAGCTCACCACGCCGAGCACGCGCAGCGCGCCGGCGTTGTCGCGAAAGACCGGCCCGCCCGAATCGCCGATGCAGGCGCCGAGGCCGGCCCGCTCCCCGCGCGTCGCCGGATCGACGAGCCGGATCTGCAGATTTCCCGGTCGACCGGTGACGACCAGCGAAGCCGCGCGCGCCACGCCCGCGCTGGCATCGCGGCCCGCCGCCGCAACACCGTAGCCCGCGATCATCAGGCGGTCGCCCGCGGCAACCGCCCCGCCGTTGTCGAGCAGCGCCGGCTGGTTGCGCGCGAGCGGCGCGCCGGCGAGCTTGAGCAGCGCCACATCCGCGGTCACCCGGCCGCTTGCGTAGTGGCGCGGGTCGTAGCGCGGATGAAGCGCAATGCGTGCGATCGCCACCGCAGCCGCGCCGTTTCCCGGCAGCACGCGGTAGGTTCCCTTGGGCGCCACGCAATGCGCCGCGGTCAACACCACTTCGCGCGCAAGCGCGGTGCCGGTGCAGAGCGTCACCCGATCTCCGCGCGCGCCGACGATCATCACGATATGGTTGCCGATGGCGCCCGCCTCGCGCGCGCCGCCGACGATGGCTTGCGCCGGCGCGCAGAGCGCGAGCGAGCCGGCGAGGGCGAAGGCGAGGAGATTGCGGACGGCCATTGCACGCGCATGATCGCGTCTCTGACCGCGCTGTCAACGTTGCGATGTGGCTTTCGCCCCGCCGTTTGTCCCTGCGCAAGCGGCCACCCGGCGAAAGGTTCAGTCACCCCTGGACTCCGGATTCCCGCTGCCTGCCTGCGCGGGGACAAGTTGCGCGGGGGCGAACGGACTCGGAAGCCGTCCAATTCAACATGGGATCGTTCAATGTCCTCCAAGCTTCTGACCGGCCCTGCGGTGGAGCCCGTTTCGCTCGCCGAGGCCAAGGCCCATCTGCGCGTCGAGCACGACGACGAGGATGCGGCCATCCTGGCGCTGATTGCCGGCGCGCGCGTTCACATCGAGAGCCAGACCCGCCGCGCGCTCATCACGCAGACCTGGCGGCTGGTACGCGACGCCTGGCCGGTGGACGGCCGCATCGCGGTGCTGCCGGCGCCGCTGCAGCAGCTCGTTGCCGCGCGCCTCGTCATGCGCGACGGCGGCGTGCAAACGCTCGACCTTGATCGCTTCACCATCGACAAGGCCGGCGCGCCGGCGATCGTCGCTTTCACACCCGGCACCATGCCCCGCTCCGACCGCCCCGCGGCCGGCATCGAGCTCGACGTCGAGGTCGGCTACGGCGATGCGGCCGCCGACGCGCCGGAGCCGTTGCGTCAGGCGATCCTCCACCTCGTCGCGCACTGGTACGAGAACCGCGGTGTGACCGGCGCTCGCGTTGCGGTTCTGCCGCTTGCCGTCGGCGCGCTGATCGCGCCCTACCGGGTGCTCGCCCTATGATCTCCGCCGGCGAACTCAAACACCGCCTGGTGCTGGAAGCGCCGGTCGAGACTCCGGACGGCGCCGGCGGCGTGAGCCGCGGCTACGCGCCGGTGGCAACCGTCTGGGCCGCGCTTGCCGCCACCGGCGACCGCGCCGACACCTCGGCCGCCGCGTTGGGTGCGATCGTGACGCATCGCATCGTCATCCGCGCCGGTCCGGAGGTGACCACGCGCCACCGCTTCCGCCTCGGCGCGCGCAGCTTCCGCATCGTCGCCGTGCGCTCCGACACCGAAGGCGAATTCCTCACCATCCACGCCGAGGAACGCACGGACTGACACAGCCCCGTGTCCCGGGCGCAGCGCAGCACGAAGCGCGCCGGCGCGAAGCGGTGCGCTGCCGGCCCGGGACGCGCCATCGAGAACCTGCCATGCCCACCGCTTCTTCCGCCGCGCTGCGCAGCGCGATCTACGATGCATTGCGCGCCGACGCCGCGCTGACCACGCTGCTCGGCGGTCCGAGCATCTACGACGAGCCGCCGCGCCAGGCCGCGTTCCCCTACGTCACGCTCGGCGAGGCGCGCGTCGCAAATTTCTCCGCCGGTGACGCGCGCGCCGAAGAACACCAGATCACGCTGCATGCCTGGTCGCGCCACGGCGGCCACAAGGAGGCGCACCTGATCGCCGGCGCCCTGCTGCAGGCGCTCGACGACGCGCCGCTCGATCTCGCCGATCATCATCTGGTGAATCTGCGTTTCGCGACCGCCGACGTGCGCCGCGAATCCGACGGCCGCACCTACCACGCCATCGTCCGCTTCCGCGCCGTCACCGAGCCGCTGGCGTAGCGGCACCTTCTGACGAGCGCAAGGCCGAGCGGGCGCCGGTCGCGCACCGCACGCTTCAAGGACCATTCGCATGACGCAGTTTCATTCCGCTTGGGTTGCGGAACAGCAACGCCGCTGGCTGCGCCCCAACGCGCACCTCTATTGGCGCCCCGACGCCGCGCGCGTTCTGCCCGCGCACCTGCACCACCTGCTGCCGCCGCAACTGCGCCCGTCGGCGCAGGACGGTTACGACCGCGCCCGCCCCAACATCGCGACCTGGACCGGCAAGCGCGGCCGCTGGACGCCGGAACGCGATGTAGTTGAGCGGGCCCAACAGGAACGCGGGGAAGCGCTTGAGCGGCGCCGGGAATTGAGCGAATTGCGGGTGCTCGGCGAGCGCAAATCGGCCATCGCCAAGCTTCGCTGTGAAATTGCCTTCGAGCGTTTCAAGCGCGCGGCGTTGCGCCGGGCGATTGCGGAGCATCTTCTGCGCAAGGCCGGCTTCCGCCCCGACCAGCCGCGCTGGCCCGCCGGCTCCGGCCGCATCTCCGGCCGCTGGTCCGGCGGCGCCGGCACCGGCGGGCCGGTCGTTGATGCGGAACCCCGGCGCACGGTCGCGCCGGTGGCCGACCCGGAAGCCCGGCGCGCCTCGCCGACCTTCACGGACGAGACGCCGGACAACACCTGGAAACCCGGCGCGCAGTATGCGGCAACGGGCCATCATTGGACGCCCCAGGGTGTGTTCAACAAAGAAAAATATTCATTTCGGCCGGAGACTCGCAAAGTACTGTACGATTTGACCACCGGTCCGTTGAGCGATCGAACAAGCAATTGGTTCGACGAGCAGCACCGGCTTTACAATAAGGCCGTCGAAGAAGCATTAGATAGTTTTTTGGCGCGCCATAATATTCGCAGCGATCAAATGACCCCGGATCAAGCGCGATCATTCATTAGAAGTATCATCCGATCTGGTGATCCGAGGATAGGGCCATTCGTTCGTAGGATGATATTTCGAGAGCTGCAGTATTTTCTTCGCCGAGGACCTCGCAGCCAAGAATGAGTAGCAGCAATGAATAAAGAAGAGGAGTTGAGGGACCGCATCTGGGGCGAACTCTATCGCGCCGTTGTCGATGTCCTTGGTCAATATGGCAAGGAGGAGCCGACTGGCGACGGCGATTTTTGGGTCGTCGATGACAACTATGGTTGGCGTCTTCAGATCGTCAATATCTTTGATTTGAAGATGTTGGACCCAGAAATCGTTGCCAAGCTTCGTGCTCTCCTCGACAAGCTGCCGGAATGGTCGATTGTTCTGGTGCTCGATGTCCCCGGCACCGAAGGCAAATGGCCGCCCATGGGTGTGATCATACGCAGGCATGAGATCATCGATGGATTGCAGCGCGAATATCTTCCAGAATCATTCCGCAATTTCGTAATTCCCGGCAGCAGGCCGGGCACGGGATACGACTGAATCCCGCCGGCCAAGTCGTGACGGTTTGGGGTCGATAGAAATGGTTGAGAGCAACGGAGATCGAACATGACGGCTTTCGACCGCCTGTGCGCGCGCGTCAGAGAGGTGCTATTGCACCAGTGGGATCCTGTCGGAATCAGCGACGTGCCAGCCGTTCACGATGAGTATGACCCGTACGTTGTTCCGATTGCAAGGATGGTCGAAGACGGTGACTCGGTTGCGGCAATCGCAAGCCATCTCCTCAAGCTGGAATTTGAAATCACCGGCATGCAGTCCAATAACGAAAGAGCCAGCGTCGTCGCAAAGCGCCTTCGCGAGCTGCGAGACCAAGGATAGACCGCGCCTTGTGGTGAGGAGCCCGCACGTAGCGCCACGCGCTCGCGCCGCCGGTATTTTCGGGAAAGCTTCAAGCGAGCGTAGCCCGCATTTCGCTCCGCTCAATGCGGGCTACGCTTGCTGAAGGTGTTTGAGGACGCAAAAACCGGGCAGTTAGCCGATCCTCGCAGCAACAGATATGATCGGATGCATCGCGAACTGAACGACGCAGTTAAGGAGGCGCTCGACCGATATTTGGAGCGACATAAGATAAGCAGCTCCCAAATGACGCCGGCGCAAGCGCAGGATTTTGTGAAAGAGGTCAAATCGTCCACTGATCCCAGGATCCGGCGTTTCTACGACCGAATGCTTTATCATGAATGGCGATACTGGTTTCGTCGCGTGCCGCGCGGGATCGACTGAAGAGCGAATTCAATGAGCGAAGAGAACGAAGCAAGAGAAAGGGTTTGGGCTGATCTTTATCACAAAGTCGTAGGTCTCCTTGGCCAGTTTGGGAATGAGAGTCCGTTCACGGGTGGTGATTTCTTTGTTGTCGACGACGACTACGGGTGGCGACGCATCATCGTATACGTCTTCGATCTGAAGATGCTCAATCCGCAAATTGTCGCCGCAATTCGCGGTCTTCTCGCAAATTTACCGGATTGGGAGGTGGTATATGCACTGGATGTTCCGGGCAAGGAAACCATCTGGCCGGATATGGGACTGACGATTCGCAAGGATGAAATCATAGACGGGCTTCGCCGCGAATTTCTGCCTGAGCCTTATAAGACGATTGTCATTCCCGGAAGCAGACCGGGGACCGGCGACGACTGAGCGACATCGCCGACTTTAGCGTGTCGGGGGCGGCGTGCACAGGTTCGGTTAGTGATCTTGAAGAAGGCGAGGCGAGGACATGGTGATAGAGCGCGACGTCAAGGACGTAGTCGGCGTCCTCATGCGCATCCTCAACGGAGGCGAGACATCAGCCGACGAATTGCAGGAGTTGGGTTTCGAGGCGGAAGGCGAGCTGCAGGCGGCGCTCAACGCGGCCTACATCAAGCTGCTTGAATTTGTCCACGACCGCGAACTCAGAATAGCCGATCGCAACATCGACCGACAAATGCGTCGGGAATTGCAGGAAGTGCTCGATCGCATCGTCAAGGCCTACGACGCGCAAACCAAGCTGACATAGCAAGTATCCAAGTATCCCGGATGGAGCGTCAGCGTAATCCGGAAGCCGTCGCCCTTCACCAGTTGCACGAACGCAGAAATAGCGGTGCGCGACTGCACAGGCGCGCGGGAATACGGGGGAGTGCGCCAGCAACCGAAACCAGAGGACCCGCCATGTCAGCACAGAAAGGCAAGGACCTGCTCATCAAGATTTCCGACGGCGCGAGCTTTACCACCGTCGCCGGCCTGCGTTCGCGCCGCATCGCGTTCAACGCCGAGACCGTGGACATCACGCACGCGGAGTCCGCCGGCCGCTGGCGCGAGCTGCTCGACGGCGCCGGGATCAAGCGCGCGGCGGTGGCCGGCCGCGGCCTGTTCCGCGACGAGGCGTCCGATGCGCTGATGCGCCAGACCTTCTTCGACGGCGCGGTGAGGGAGTATCAGGTGGTGATTCCCGACTTTGGCACCATCGAGGGCGCTTTCCAGATCACCTCGCTCGAATTTGCCGGCGAGCACAACGGCGAGGTCACCTACGAGCTCGCCCTCGAGTCCGCCGGCGCCCTGACGTTCGCGCCGATGTAGCGCTGGCAATCGCCTCCCCGCAGGCGGCAGCGCAATCGCATTTGATCGTTCACTCCCCGCAAGCGGGGAGGGATCATCGTTAATCGGAGCAATGAGGTCATCTCATGCCCAACCTGCATCGCGGCGAAATCGAGGCGGAGCTTGGCGGCGCAAGGCGCAAGCTCGTGCTCACGCTCGGCGCGCTTGCCGAGCTCGAAGCCGCCTTCGGTGTCGAGGATCTCGTGGCGCTCGCCGAGCGTTTTGCGAGCGGCCGCCTGAAGGCCTCGGACCTCACCCGCATCATCGCCGCTGGCCTGCGCGGTGCGGGCGAAAACATCAGCGACGACGAGGTGGCGCGCCTTACCGTGCCCGATGGCCTCACCGGCTACGTGCGCATCGCCGCCGATCTGATCGCCGCGACCTTCGGAGACGCAGCGCAGGTCAAACCGCAGGACGCCGTGCCCCCTTTCGCGGCCGCGCGACCGCAGCCCACCCCGGCACCGACCGCGCCGGCGTAGCGAAACTTCCGCTTCCGCCGACCGACCTCCGTTCATTGCCGCGTCAGCCGGAAGCCGGAAATCATCAGTATTGGATGCCGGGATCCCCGCTGAGGCGGGGACGAGCGGCGGTCGAGAGCGGTTCGCCGCCGATGAAAAATGCGCGAAATCCAAACCCGCCGCCGTTTCCGTGGCCGCGCGTGATCGGCTTCGGCCTCGGCGTGCTGCGGCTTTCGCCCGACGCCTTCTGGCGCATGACGCCGCGCGAGCTCGCCCACGCGATCGAAGCCGTCGCCGGCCGCGGGGAGCCGCTCGCGCGCGAAGAACTTACCGCCTTGATGAAGAGATATCCCGATGGCCGATGAGACCTTCGACGTGGATGTTGCCGGCGCGGCCGACGCCAACGACGTGATCGAGAGTGGCGCGAGCCTCAATGCCTTGTTCGACAACATGCAGGCGCGCATGAGCGGGCTCGCTTCCATCGCCAATGCCTTTGCGCGCGCCATGACCGCGGCCTTCTCGCAATCGGCGCGCAGCGGCCGGCAGTTCGAAAGCGTGCTCCGTTCCCTGGCGGTGCGGCTGTCGAGCATGCTGATCAGCAACGTGTTTCGCTCGCTGTTCTCGGGCTCCTTCGGCGGTTCGTCTGGAAATCTCGCCGGCCTCGGCGGCGGCTTCGTCGTGGACACGAGCCTGCTCGGCGGCCCGGACATCAGCCTGGTGGCGCGTCTGGGCGCCATCAAACCGTTCGCCGGCGGCGGCGTGATCGGCACGCCCACCTACTTTCCGCTGAGCACCGGCGGCGTCGGCCTTGCCGGCGAAGCCGGGCCCGAGGCGATCCTGCCGCTTGCGCGCACCGCCGACGGCCGGCTCGGCGTGGCTGCGCGCGGCGTGGGGAGCTCCGGCAACATCGTGATCCAGATCGTGACGCCGGACGCCGAAAGCTTCCGCCGCTCGGAGGCCTACGTCACCGGCCAGATCGCCCGCGCGGTGGCGCGCGGCCAGCGCAGTTTGTGATCATGACCGCCTTCCACGAAGTCCTGTTCCCGCTCGACATCGCGCTGAGAAGCGCCGGCGGCCCGGAGCGCCGCACCGAGATCGTGACGCTCGCCTCCGGCCGCGAGGAGCGCAACGCGCGCTGGGCGCATTCGCGCCGCCGCTACGACGCCGGCTATGGCGTGAAGACCTTCGAGGCGCTCGCGCAGGTGATCGCCTTCTTCGAGGAGCGGCGTGGCCGCCTGCACGGCTTTCGCTGGCGCGACCGGCTCGACCATTCCTCCGCCGCGCCCGGCGCCGCCGTTTCGCCGACCGATCAGGTGCTCGGCACCGGCGATGGCACAACCGACACGTTTCAGCTTGCGAAGACTTACGGCGGCCTGCATGCGCCCTACAAGCGGCCGATCGTCAAACCCGTGGCCGGCAGCGTGCGCGTAACCGTCAACGGCGACGAGGTGGCGGAAGGCACGGCCTTCGCCTGCGACACCACCACCGGCCTCGTGACCTTCCTGCCCGGGCACGTTCCCCCGGCCGGCGCCGCCGTCACCGCCGGATTCCTGTTCGACGTGCCGGTGCGCTTCGATACCGACTACCTCGAAGTGGACCTCGCCGCCTTCGCCGCCGGCGCCATCCCGAAGATCCCGCTGGTGGAGATCCGGATTTGAACGTCGCACTCATTCTGATGAGGAGGCGCGAAGCGCCATCATCGAAGGATGAGAGCAAACAGGGGCGTCTCACTCTGCGGGACGCGCACTGCGCGCGCTCTCAGGATGAGGCGCAATGAGCCTGCGGCTGACGCTTAAACCAGAAGATCAAGCGGGACATTGAGCGCTTCCGCGATCTTTTTCAGCGCCGCGGTCGTGCCTTTTCTGCGGCGGTTTTCCAGATCGGAAAGGTAACCCTGTCCAATGCCGGTTTTCGACGACAGCTCGATCTGGGTCATGCCGCGCCACTCGCGCAGGACGCGCAGCGCGGTCTCTCCTTTGGCGATACGGTCCACAACTTTCTTTGGGATAAGCGGCGCGCCCGCCGCGATCTCCCGACGCGCGCGCGCGACAAGGCGCGCAGTGCCGATGTCCTCCTCGGCCTCGGCGGCCTTGGCGACCAGCGCCTCGTAGTCCTTCCGGGGCAGGATAGCGACCTCGCCTTTGCCGGTCTTCTTAAAACGCACGTTCATCGCATCTTCCTTTCAGTCGTAAATGTGCTTGCGATGACCGACGGCGACGATCAGGATCGACGTCCTGTCCTCAATGAAGATGACCCGCCAATCGCCGACCCGGAGCCGAGAGCCCGCGCGATCCTTCAGCCGTTTCACGTCACCGGACCCCGTGGCGGCATACGCGCTCAGCTTGCCGTCAATGCGGTTGCGAACATGGGCCGGCAACTTCATCCACTGCCGCGCTGCGGATGGCGTGAAGGCGATCTCCCGCATTGCAGTCATTATCGCAAATAGCGATAATGGAAGTCAAGCAAAGTTGTCGCAAAACTCGATTGGACCCTGCAATCAGGGTCGATGAACCCATGCGCTCCATTCCTCCCGCCCTTCAGGCGAAGCTCAATTCCGGCGTCACCACGCTGTGCCGCTGCTGGCGCGTCGCGCGCCGCGACGGCGTCGTGCTCGGCTTCACCGACCACGACGAGGACGTGCCGCTCGGCGCGCTCGTCTGCCGCGCCGGCACCGGGCTTGCCGGCTCCGAGATCACGAGCAAGCTCGGCCTCGCCGTCGACGGCGCGGAAGTTTCCGGCGCGCTCGCGAGCGACACGCTCACCGAAGCCGACCTCGCCGCCGGCCGCTACGACGCCGCCGAGATCGAAACCTGGCTCGTCGACTGGAGCGAGCCCGCGCTCGCCGTGCTGCTCGCCAAGGGTACGCTCGGCGAAGTGCGCCGCGAGGGTTCGGCGTTTGCCGCCGAAGTGCGCGGGCTCGCCGACCGGCTGAACCAGGAGAGCGGCCGCCGCTACACCGCGACCTGTTCCGCCGACCTCGGCGACGCGCGCTGCACCGTGAACCTCGCCGATCCGGCGTACCGAGGCGAGGGGACCGTCGCCGCGCTCGCCGGCACCTCCGCGTTCACCGCCACCGGGCTCGAGGCGTTTGCCGACACCTGGTTCAGCGCCGGCCGGCTCGCCTTCACAAGCGGCGCCAACGCCGGCCTCGCGGTCGAGGTGAAGCGCCATCGCCGCGACGGCGCCGACGTGCTGATCGAGCTGTGGCAGGCGATGCCCGAGCCGCTCGCCGCCGGCGACACGTTCGTCGTCACCGCCGGCTGCGACAAGCGCTTCGCCACCTGCCGCGACCGCTTCGCCAACAGCGTCAACTTCCGCGGCTTCCCGCACATCCCCGGCAACGACTTCATCACCCGCTACGCCGTCTCCGGCGAGCCCGGCCACGACGGCCGCAGCATGCAGTCAGGCTAAGCAGCCCGAAGATTCAGCATTTTCGGCTGTTAACTGGACATTACAATGCGTTATGCATATATGAATTTCGCCAAGTCGCCCCCGTGCTCCGAACTGCTGCCTTGGGCGTGCGTGCCCGGTTCCGCCGGGAGTAGGACACGGGGGCGCAATTTATTTGAATTCCCAGATATCAGTGATGTGACGGGCGAGCATCTGTCGCCAGCGACCCGACTCTTTCCGATCGGTACGATACGAACGCGCGATTGCCCCCGCGCACATATCGGCGAGTTGCAACAGCACGTCCTGGTGCGAATGCTTGAAGCGAATATCCTTTATGACGCCCGACCCAAGCCGCCTTCGCAGCGCAGAGTGCAAATTGCGGCGGAATTCACGGTCCCCTGAGCCATCGATGACGACACGCGCGTCGCGTAGGAGGTCATTGTCGTATTGCATCATACACTTTACGAAGTACTCGTAGAACTTATCCTTATCCGCCTTGAGCCGTGGCGAATAGATGCGTTCCTTGCGAACGACAATGGCCCGTACTGTGAACGGGCATTGTTGAATTGACTCAAAGAACAAATCGCGTGCGCGGAAGCCGCATTTTGTGAAGCTGAATTCAGCGCTGTGGAAGCGCCTTGCGGCGCTCTGTTCGATCGCTCCTTGGGTAGCCGCGGCATGTTCGTTCTTCTCGAAGATCACCATGACAGCAACGAAGATTGGGCTCGCTCCGCGCGCGATTTTGAAACCAGGATCGCCTGACTCGTCGATAAATACCAACATCGAATCAATGTGCCTCGGTTGGTGGCGGGGCATGCGTCGAGTCTGAATAACTGAGAATTTGAAAGGTTCATAGCATGAGCACGCTTGCACGCTCCGCCATCGTCGCCGAAGCGCGCAGCTGGATCGGCACGCCGTATCGCCATCAGGCGTCGGTCAAGGGCGTCGGCTGCGACTGCCTCGGACTGGTGCGCGGGGTGTGGCGCGCGCTCGTCGGCGACGAGCCGGAGGCGGTTCCGCCCTATGCGCCGGATTGGGCCGAAGCGAGCGGACGCGAGGCGCTGGCCGAGGCTGGCGCGCGCCATCTCGTGCCGCTCGCCGATCCGCAGACCTTTGCGCCGGGCGACGTGCTCTTGTTCCGTTATCGCGAGCGTTACGCGGCAAAGCACGCCGCCATCGCCACCGCGCCCGATCGCATGGTGCATGCCCACGACGGCGCCGCGGTCGCCGAAGTCGCCATCTCGCCCTGGTGGCGCCGCCGCCTGGCTTACGCCTTCCGCTTTCCGAACATCACCGACTGAAGCCTGGCGGCGCTGCAGCAGCCGTAGCAGCCGTAGATGGGGTAACGGGCCTGGCCGCCGGGCAAGCCGCTCGCTCGCTACGGCGCCATTGATGGCGCGCTTTGCTCGCGGCTTGCGCGGCGGCGGTCGTCCCGGCTGGAGCGCAGCGACAGCCGGGGTCGTCCGCACGAAGTCGGATCTCGCTTCCGCTCGATCCGGGCTACTTATTGGGGCTCATCATGGCCGCACTTCTTCTCACCGCCGTCGGCTCCGCCGCGGGCGGCTCGTTGTTCGGCGGCGCCGGCGGCGCGCTGTTCGGCCGACTGCTCACCTCGGTCGCAACCAGCCTGATCAGCGGCGCGCTCTCGCGCCGCCACATCCAGCGCACCCACGAGGGCCCGCGCCTCTCCGACCTCGAGGTGATGGCCTCGACCGAGGGCGCGCCGATCCCGCGCATCTACGGCCGCGTGCGGCTCGCCGGCGAAGTGATCTGGGCCACCAACCTCGAGGAGGTCGTCACCACGCGCACCGAAACCACCGGCGGCGGCAAGGGCGGCGGCACCAAGGTCACCACCACGACCATCACCTACAGCTACTTCGCCAACCTCGCCGTCGGCCTGTGCGAAGGTCCGATCGGCCACGTGGCGCGCGTGTGGGCTGACGGCAAGCCGCTCGATCTTTCCGGCCTCACCGTGCGCGTCTACACCGGCACCGAAGACCAGACGCCGGACCCGCTGATCGTCGCAAAGGAAGGCGCCGACAACGCGCCCGCCTACCGCGGCCTCGCCTACGTGGTGTTCGAGCGCCTGCCGGTTGCGAACTTCGGCAACCGCATTCCGCAGCTCACCTTCGAGGTGATGCGTCCGGTCGGCGCGTTGGAAAAGATGGTGCGCGCGGTGACCCTGATCCCCGGCGCGACCGAGTTCGGCTATGAGCCCGCCACCGTGGTGCGCATCATGGGTCCCGGGCAATCCGCGCCCGAGAACCGCCACATCGCCTACGCGCCGTCCGACGTGATCGCCTCGCTCGACGATTTGCAGGCCGCGTGCCCCAATCTTGAGCGCGTCGCCGTCGTGGTCGCCTGGTTCGGGTCCGACCTGCGTGCCGGGCACTGCACCATCCGGCCCGGCATCGACAACCGCGAGAAGGCGACCCACGGCGCCACCTGGTCGGTGGCCGGTCTCGATCGCGCCAGCGCCTATCTCGTCAGCACGATCGCCGGCCGCGCCGCCTTTGGCGGTACGCCCTCGGATCAGAGCGTCGTCAACCTGATTGCGGAGCTGAGAGCGCGCGGGCTCAAGGTCACGCTCTATCCATTCATGATGATGGACATCCCGCACGACAACGCGCTGCCCGATCCCTGGTCGGACGCGGCCTCGCAGGAACCTTACCCCTGGCGCGGCCGCATCACCTGCGATCCCGCGCCCGGCCGGCCCGGCTCGCCCGACGGCGCGCCTGCCGCCGCCGATCAGGTCAACGCCTTCTTCGGCGGTCCCGGCGACTGGGGCTATCGCCGCATGATCCTGCACTACGCTGAGCTTGCGGCGTTGGCTGGCGGCGTGGACGCATTTCTGCTCGGCTCGGAGCTTGTGTCGCTGACGCGCGTGCGCGCAGCCTCCGGCGTCTATCCCGCGGTCGATCAGCTCGTTGCGCTCGCGACGGAGGCGAGGGCGATCCTCGGCCCGCAGACGAAAATCACTTACGGCGCCGACTGGACCGAATATGGCGCCCACGTGGTCGATCCGGCGGCGCAGGAGGTGCGTTTTCCGCTCGACGCGCTGTGGGCCTCGCCCAACATCGATGCCGTCGGCATCGACTATTACGCGCCGCTATCCGATTGGCGCGACACCGCGAACCATCTCGACCGCGCGCAGGCGAATTCCATTTACGACCGCGCCTATCTGCGCGCCAACATCAACGGCGGCGAGGCCTATGCCTGGTATTACGCCGACGCCGCCGCGCGCGCGGCGCAGAACCGCACCGAAATCACCGACGGTCTCGGCAAGCCGTGGATCTTTCGCGCCAAGGATATCTGGAATTTCTGGTCGCAGCCGCATTACGAGCGCGTGGGCGGCGCGGAACTCGCATCGCCCACCGCCTGGGTGCCGCAGTCAAAGCCGATCTGGTTCACTGAATTCGGCTGCCCGGCCGTGGACAAAGGCGCCAACCAGCCGAGCACCTTTCCCGACGTGAAATCCGCCGCCGCCGGCCTGCCCCATTTCTCCAACGGCCGCCGCGACGACCTCATTCAGCGCCGCTACATCGAGACCGTGCTCACCGCCTTCGACCCCGCGCTTGGCGCGACCGAGGCGCTCAACCCGTTTTCGTCGGTGTACGGCGGCCGGATGGTGGCGCCGGACTCATTATACATATGGACCTGGGATGCCCGGCCCTACCCGACCTTTCCCGCCGCCGTGGACGTGTGGAGCGACGGCCCGAATTGGGAGAACGGCCACTGGCTCACCGGCCGCCTCGGCTCCTCGCCGCTCGAAGGGCTCGTCTCTGCCATTCTCAGCGACTTGGCGATCGCCGATTTCAACGCCGACGCGCTCGGCGAGGGGCCCGACGGCTACGTCATTGACCGGCCGATGTCCGCCCGCGCCGCCATTGAGCCGCTCGCCGCGGCCTATCAGTTCGACGCTGCTGAGCAGTCCGGCGTGCTTGCGTTCCGCCCGCGCGGCGGCGCGCCGGTGCTCGAGCTCAGCGAGGACGACCTGGTGCTGCCCGAGCGTAGCGCGCCGTTCCGCCTCGTGCGCGCACAGGAGACCGAGCTCCCGCGCGAAGTCTCCATCGCCTTCACCGACGGCGGCGCCGACTATCGCCGCGCGGTTGCGCTCTCCCGTCGCTTGGTCGGCGCAAGCCAGCGCACCGAGCACGCCGACCTTGCCATCGTGACCAACGATGCCGCGGCCCAGCGCCGGGCGGAAATCTGGCTGCAGGATCTATGGGCGAGCCGCGAGACCGCGGACTTCGCGCTGCCGCCGAGCCGGCTTGCGGTGAGCCCCGGCGACGTGGTGGCGCTGACCACCGGCGGCCGCCGCCGGCTGCTCGAGGTGCGCGAGATCGTGGACACCGAGAGCCGCGCCATCGGCGCGCGCTCCATCGACCCGGAGGTGTTCGATCTGCCGCTTGAAGCGCCGCGCATTCGGCCGCCGGCCGTGCCTGCTGCGGTCGGCCCCGCGCATGCGCTCGTGCTCGATCTGCCGATGCTGACCGCGGAGGAACCGCCGGTGCTCGCCCGCGTGGCGGTATTTGCCGATCCCTGGCCCGGGCCGGTCGCTGTCTGGGCTTCGACCGACGGGGTGTCGTTCTCGCGCGCGGCGCTCGAGCTCGCGCCGGCGATTGTCGGCGAGACGCTCGATGCGCTGCCGCGCGGACCGACCAGCCGGTGGGACCGCGCCAACCGCGTGCGCGTCAGGCTGTTCGGCGGCGCGCTCGCCTCGGTGTCGGACGGCGCGCTGTTCGCCGGCGCCAACGTGGCGGCCGTGCGCCGCACCGACGGCGCCTGGGAAGTGCTGCAATTCGCCGACGCGGAACTCGTGGGCGAACGCACCTACGCGCTCAGCCGCCTCCTGCGCGGGCAGGCCGGCACCGAATGGGCCATGGGCGATCCGCTGCCGGCCGGCAGCCCCTTCGTGCTGCTGGATGAGCATGTCGTGCCGGTGGCGCGCGGCCTCGATGCGCTCGGCCGGCCGCTCGAGTTGCGCCTTGTTGCGGCCGACCGCGACCACGGCGACATCGCCGCGCTGCGCCTTACTGCGACGCCCGCGGCCACCGCGTTGCGGCCGCTGTCGCCGGTGCATCTGCGCGCCGCGCGCAACGCAGGCGGCGTCGAGTTCCGCTGGATTCGCCGCACGCGCATCGACGGCGACTCCTGGGAGGCGCAGGACGTGCCGCTCGGCGAGGCGTTCGAGAGGTATCAGCTCGACATTCTCGATGGGACCGCCGTTCGGCGCACGCTGGAGGCGTCCGCACCGCACGTGCTCTACGCGAGCGCCGACGAGATCGCCGATTTCGGCGCGCCGCAGGCGGTGCTTTCCGTCCGCCTCGCGCAACTTTCCGCCACCGTCGGCCGCGGCGTCGCGACCGCGGCGACGCTTGTCGTCTAGCACGCACATTCTCGTCACCTGAGGTGCGAGGCGCGAAGCGCCGAGCCTCGAAGCGTGACGGTCCCTCTCATTGCAGGGCGTCCTCCTCCGGGGGCGGCCTTCGGCCGCCACCCCGGGATGACGCGAAAGGTTGCATCATGCCCGACACGCCCCATCTCGGCCTGCCGCTCATCGAGGCGGCGCAGGCGCAGAAGCACGTCACCCACAACGAAGCGCTTCTGCTGCTCGACACGTTGGTGCAGCTCGCGGTGTTGAGCCGTTCCTTGAGCACGCCGCCCGCCTCGCCCGCGGAAGGCGACCGCTACATCGTAAAGGCGGTCGGCACCGGCGCCTTTGCCGGCAAGGACAACCAGCTTGCGCAATTCTCCGGCGGCGGTTGGCTGTTCTATCCGCCGCAGCTCGGCTGGCTCGCCTTCATCGCCGACGAAGGCGTGCTCGTCGCCTGGGACGGAAACGCGTGGGTCGCCGCGGTCAGCTCCTCGGGCGATATTTCCGAGCTGCAGAATCTGTTGCGGCTCGGCGTCGGCACCGCGGCGGACGCCACCAATCCGTTCAGCGCCAAGCTCAACAATGTGCTCTGGACCGCCAAGCCTGTGGCCGAAGGCGGCGACGGCGATTTGCGCTGCAAGCTCTCCAAGGAGGCCGCGAGCAACGTCCTGTCGCTTCTGTTCCAGAGCAATTTCTCCGGCCGCGCCGAAATCGGCCTCGTCGGCGACGATGATTTTCATTTCAAGGTGTCGCCCGACGGCGCCGCATGGATCGAGGCGCTGATTCTCGACCGGGTGACAGGGGCCGCCAAGATCGGCGCCGGGCTGCATCTTGCTGCCGACATTGCGCCGCCGCAGATCGCCGCCGATCAGAACGACTACAACCCCTCGGGCCTTGCCGGCGCGAGCGTGCTGCGGCTGTCCTCCGACGCAAGCCGCAACATCACCGGCCTCGCCGGCGGCGCCGACGGCCGTCTGGTCGCGATCGTCAACACAGGCGCGAACGACATTGTCCTCAAGGACGCAAGCGCCGCCTCGATGCCTGCCAATCGCTTCGCCTTCCCTGGCGATATAACGCTCGCCGCAAAGCAAGGCGCCGTGCTCTGGTACGACGCAACCGATGCGCGCTGGAAGCTGTTGGCCGGCCCGCAAATCGGCGGCGGCACAGCAGCCGGCGCGCCGGCCGACCTCGAGCTTGTGTTCGGGCAATTCGCGCTCGCGTTGGCCGATGCGCTGAATGCCGCGCAATTCTTCGGCCCGGCCGCCAACCGCTTTGCCGATTCATTCGATGCGCTGACTTATGTCGACACTGCCGGTGCCATAAACCTCGACACCAGCGTGACCGGGGTGCTCAAGCCGTCGATCGGTTCGTCCGACGCGCTGAGCGCGCAGACGCTCAGCGCGAACATCAGCGGCTGGAGCGGTTACACATTGCGACAGCGCATCGCCGCGAGCGCGATAGCGGTCGGCGGCAACCAGGTGCGTCTCACGCTTACCCCGCCAACAAGCGGCGCGAGCCTTGTCGTCTCCGCCATGTATATCGGGCACAAGGCTGCGTCTGGCGATCCTTATGACTTTGCCGCCGGCAAGGCGCAGGTGAAGGTCGGCGGCGCTGGCGGCTTCACCTTGACCGCCGGCGGATCGAACGTGGTGAGCGATTGGATCGCGTTCAGTCTCGACGAGACCAAGGACGTGATCGTGGCCCTCGACGTCACCAGCGGCGACACCCGCGCCAACACCGCGATGTCGTCGGACTTCACGCTCTATTACAAGGCGGCTGCGGCGGAGGCGGCGACCGACAACGTGAGCGGCTATATCGAGGTAAATAACGCGCTCCATGTCGTGTCGCGGATCGAAGTTCAGACCGGCGCCAACAATCTTGCGGTCAGCTCGGCGGCGCTGCCGGCCGCCGCTGCGCCGTCGTCAATGAAGGCCGTGGCGCGGATCAACCCGGTGGACAGCATCACGCTCAACACCGACTACAAGATTTCGGTCTCGCGCGACAACGGCACCACCTGGACCTATGCCACGCTCAACGACCGCTTCACAGTCAACTCGCTGCACGTGCTGGAGAGCGACGCAATCAGCGTCTCCGACCAGCCGTCCGGCACGCAGATCAAATGGCGCATCGAGACCGCCAACAACAAGCTGGTCGAGACCCACGACGTCTATCTCTGTTGGAGCTGACTCGTGCGGCAGTCAATCCGGCATCCAGCCCACCGCCAAGGCGTGCAAACCCGGCGCGTCGCGGGAGCGCCACTGTTCGATCTGTCGCGCCGTGAAAGCCGGCAGTGTGTTGGCGAGCGTATAGACGAAGTCGGCATACGCGATGCCGTACGCGTGCGCGTCGGCGGTGCCGAGTGGCATGGCATGCCGCGCATAGGGATAGAGAAATTGATAGCCGACCGGGAAATAGCTGTAGATCGGAAAGTCCGTCTCGAACAGATATTCTCTGACGTCTGGGACAAGTCCTGCGGCGGCCACCATGCTCGTAAGTGATGCCGGCGTATACGCGTTCGGAATGTAGTTCGCCGCGGTACGGTACCGCTCGCTCGGCATGCCTTCCTTGGTTGCGATCTCGCAGCAGGCGGAAAAGAAGCGCTTTTGGAAATGCGGCGTGACGGTATTGAAGATCAGTCGTCCACCCGGCTTGAGATGTGAGGCAAGCGCCTTGACCACGCCTGCCAGATCGTTTGCCATGCGAATGCTGTTAAGGCCCAGAACGACATCGTACCTGCCCAAAGATTTGGGCAGCGCGTTGAAGTCACCGATGATGAAGTCCCGCGCGAACCCTCGCGCCAGGAAGATTTCACGCGATGTGTCGTGCTCAGCCATGTTGTCGAGACCGTCAACGCGACCCTCGCGTCCGCACGCCGCAAGGATCGCCTCGACCATTTCGCCGGAACCGCAGCCGACATCGAGGATTTCCAGCGGGTGGGAAGGCTGTTGCTTGATGATTTCCGCGCAGATCGCCGCATCTGTCGCCTTCTCGAACGGCTTCACCCAATAGCGCGCTGTGTAGCTGGCGACAATCCGGCACGGCTCTCTCAGATCCGGGGGCGCCGGCTTTTGGCCAAAGGTCTTGCGGAGCAATTCCGTTCCTTGCCGCATGTGCTCGATCGCCAGCCGGACGACCGCCGCGTCAGCTTGCGACTGGCCGACGGATCTGCCGCTCAGAAAGACGCGATAGAGAGCGCGTGCGTAACGGCGCATCATTCTGTACCCCCGCTTCGCCACAAACGTAGCCGCCCGCATCGCCGGACGCAAACGCGCCGGGCAGCGCGACGCGGCGGTTCGCTCGGCGAGCGACCGCAAGGAGCCCGCTAATGAACGAAACTCTGCGTTTGTCTCCAGCCGGGCTTCGTCTCATTCAGGCCTTCGAGAGCTGCCGGCACCCGATCGGCGGCGGCCGGTTCCGCGCCTATTTCTGTCCGGCCGGCAAGCTCACCATCGGCTGGGGCCACACCAACGACCACGGCCGCAAGTTCGATGCGCTAAGCGTGTGGACGCAGGCCGAGTGCGACGCCGCGCTGCGCGAAGATATCGCCCATTTCGAGGCGGTGGTCAGACGCCGCGTGACAGTTCCGCTGCGCCAGCATCAGTTCGACGCGCTGGTCTCGTTCACCTTCAACTGCGGCGAGGCGAATTTTGCGCGATCAACGCTGCTGCGGAAAATCAATATGGGCGATTTCGCCGGCGCCGCACGGCAGTTTCCGCGCTGGAATCGTGGTGGCGGCCGCGTGCTCCCCGGCCTTGTGCGCCGCCGCACGAGCGAGGCGCTGCTATTCCAGGGTATCCCCGACCGCAACTACGACGGCAAGCCGGACCCACTGCCCATGCCGCAGCGGGTGGACCCGCCGCCGAAGCCCTAACGCGCCCAGCTCATTCCGTACCGGCGAAGATCCAGAATTTAAGACGCGCTTGCAGCTCTTGGTCGTCCCGCTTTCGCGAGGACGAACACGGAGGGACTGGTACTTCCGTGACCGCAGCTTCATGTCCCGCCAACAGGAGAAATTTCCATGCTCAATCTCGACCAAATCCTGTCCGCCGCGCGCTGGATCGTCACCACCGTCGGCACCTACTACGCCACCAAAGGCGTGATCACCGAGGACCAAGTGCAGCTCATCGGCGGCGCCGTTGCCGCGTTGATCTCGCTGGCCTGGTCGTTCTACGTGCACGCCTCATCCGGATCGTCGGCGGGCGCGGCCGGCGGATCGGGAAAATGAACTGGCTCGCGGTCATCGCCGCGGCCATCGCCCTGCTGCGGGCGCTCGTCGAGTACCTCCGCGATCGTCGCCGCATCGATGCCGCCGTCGCCGAAGCGTTGCTGCAATCCAACCGCGAGGCCCTCGATGCCATCGACCGCGCGAACGCCGCCCGCGCGCGCCTGCGCGCTGATCTTGAGCGCGATCCTGCTCGCCTCATGCAGGACGACGGATTCCGTCGCAACGACTGACGCGGTCCGTATGGCCTGCGCGGCCTTCCCGCCGATTCATTGGTCGGCGCGCGACACCGCAAAGACCGTGGCCCAGGTCAAGGAGCACAACGCCGCTTGGCGCGCCTATTGCCGGACGCCGGGGCGGTGAGCGCTTGCCGCACCTGGGCGCGGTGCCTGCGCCGGCTCCACCCCGCCCGCCGCTTGCCGATGTCGCCCGCCGCCTTCCGCCTTCCTCTTTCCTAAATTTCCCGTAAGCTCCATTCATTGAAGGTTCACGCCGGAGGGCGTAGGACCTAGGTCCATGATCCGCGCCATTGCCACGACCTGTGTCCTCTTGGGACTGAACGTTGCGCCGCTTTTGGCGGCGAACGACACCGTTTGTCTGTCGCGCGAGGAGCAGCGCGCCGCGGTTGAAGGCGGGCAGGCGGTACCGCTTGCCGCGGCGATCCGGGCGGTCTCCGGCCAAGGCGCCGGCCGCCAAGTGGTTCGCGCCCAACTCTGTCGCGAAGGAAAAACCCTCGTCTACGTGCTGACAGTGTTGGCGCGGGATGGCAAAGTCACCCACGCCAGGGTCAACGCCAAGAACGGAGACCTCATCGAAGGCCTCTGATTGAGGAGGGCGGCCGTGCGTCTGCTCGTGGTCGAGGACGATCCGGATCTCAACCGTCAGCTTGCCACCGCGCTGACCGACGCCGGCTATGTGGTGGACCGCGCCTTCGACGGCGAGGAGGGGCATTACCTCGGCGAGACCGAGCCCTACGACGCCGTCATCCTTGATATCGGCTTGCCGAAGATGGACGGCATCTCCGTGCTGGAGGCCTGGCGCCGCGCCGGCCGCTCCATGCCGGTGCTCATTCTCACCGCGCGCGACCGCTGGAGCGACAAGGTGCAGGGGTTCGATGCTGGCGCCGACGACTACGTGCCGAAGCCGTTTCATCTCGAGGAGGTGCTCGCGCGCATCCGCGCGCTGTTGCGCCGCTCCGCCGGCCATGCCAAGAGCGAGCTGAACTGCGGCCCGGTGCGCCTCGACACCCGCACCGGCCGCGTCAGCGTCAACGGCAATTCGGTCAAGCTGACGAGCCACGAATACCGGCTGCTCTCCTATCTGATGCACCATGCCGGCCGCGTGGTGTCGCGCACCGAATTGGTGGAGCATCTTTACGATCAGGACTTCGACCGCGATTCCAATACGATCGAGGTTTTCGTCGGTCGGATCCGCAAGAAGCTCGGCGTCGAGGTGATCCAGACCGTGCGCGGCCTCGGCTATCTTCTGACGCCGCCGTCCAACGCGTGAATGCGAAGCGGCGGCGCCTGAACTGCTGCGCGAAACTCATGACTGTGCCTTGCCCCCTCATGCGTCATTGCCGGGCTCGGCAATCCATGACGCCGCTCAAGAAGCGCCGGGCGTCAGCGGACTTCCGCCTCGAAGCGCGGCATGGATGCGCGGGTCAGTCCCGCGCCTGACGGGCCAAATATTTGTGTCGCTTCATATGATATGCTGCTCGCAGATGCCGCAGCTTTCTAGGACCATGCGCCACGCCGATGCGCGGTAATTCGCTTGCGCTCCGCCTGTTTCTCACCGCGACCTTCTGGATCGTCGTCATCCTGCTGGTAACCGGACTGGTACTGTCCTCGCTTTATCGCCAGGCCGTGGAGCGCGCTTTCGACCATCGTCTCGACAGCTATCTGCGCACGCTGGTCGCGGACCTTGCTTCGCCCGACGACAACGATCGTTTTCCGCAGTCGCTCGGCGAGCCGTTGTTCAGTCTGCCGCTGTCCGGCTGGTACTGGCAGGTCACCCGTCTCGACACGCAAAAGCCCGAGGTTCGCTCCTCGCGCTCGCTGTGGGACGGCAACCTGCCGCGCATCGAGGCGAGCGAAGGCACCGTGATGCGCGGCGGCACCCGCGTCGGCTACGTGCCGGGGCCCGAGGACCAGAAGCTGCGGCAGATCGAGCGCACCATCGATCTCGGCGCCGACGGTCGTTATTTTCTCGCGGTGGCGGGCGACGCGTTTGAGATCGACGATGAGCTCGCCTCCTTCAACAACGCGCTGATCACCACCTTCGCCATTCTCGGCGTGGTGCTCCTGCTCACCACCATGTTCCAGGTGCGCTTCGGCCTCGCCCCGCTCAAACGCATCTCCGAGAGTCTGGCTGCCATCCGCTCCGGCACCGCCGAGCGCCTGGAGGGCAAGTTCCCGGTCGAGATCGAGCCGCTCGCCCGCGAGACCAACGCGCTGATCGAATCGAACCGCGAGATCGTCGAACGCGCGCGCACCCATGTCGGCAATCTCGCCCATGCGCTGAAAACGCCGCTCTCGGTGATGCTGAACGAGGCGGCCGCGCGCCCCGACGATCCGCTGGCGGCCAAGGTGCGCGAGCAGGTGGACGTGATGCGCGATCAGGTGGCGCGCCATCTTGAGCGCGCGCGGCTTGCCGCGCGCACCGCCGTGATGGGCTCGATCACCGACGTGGTGCCGGTGATCAAGTCGATCGCGCGCACCATGGAGAAGACCTACCACGCCAAGCATCTCGCCATGGCGCTCGAGCTGCCGGCCGAGGCGCGCTTTCGCGGCGAGCGCGCCGATCTCGAGGAAATGGTCGGCAACCTCGTGGACAACGCCTGCAAGTGGGCAAGCTCGCGCGTCTCGATCGAGGTGGAGCTCGAGCGGCCCGCGCCCGACCGCGCTGCGGTGCGCATCATCGTGGACGACGACGGCCCCGGTCTGACGCCGGCTGAGCGCGCGCAAGTGGCGCGCCGCGGCAAGCGGCTCGATGAGAGCAAACCCGGCTCCGGCCTCGGCCTGTCGATCGTGGTGGAAACCGCCTCGCTCTACGGCGGCGCCCTGAACTTGAGCTCCTCGCCGATCGGCGGCCTGCGCGCCGAGCTGACGCTGCCGGCGGCGGGGTGACCTCAGACAGCAAGCGGGTTCATCCACTTGAGTCCGGGAAAGCGCGCAAAGTCACCGTCTGTTGAGCAGAGCGTCAACCCGTGTTCGATCGCGAGCGCGGCCAGATGTGCATCCGGAACAAGTTCGCCGTGCACACCTGGCAACGCGACTAGATCACCGAGAATGTCTGCGTGGCGCTCGGTGGGTGACGGGATCCAGACCACATCGCAGTCAAGCCAGCTTCGGATTTGCCCCCACGCATCAGGTATGCGAAGCGCGGTGGAGAATGCGCGGGGATTGGTGACGATGCGCACATAGCCGAGCAGACTGCTCCAAGGCAAGCCAACCCGTGCCGACCCGTTGAGCTGTTCACTGAACCACGCCTTGGCCGCAGGATACTGCGGCATCCGTTCGGAGGTCGCGTAAATCAGCAGGTTGACGTCGACCAGGATCACTTATGATCGTCGCCCTCGATGAGAGCGATGGCCTCTGCGACGTTGTCGAGCGGCACCAGCGCCTCGCCCATATCGAACGTCTTGAGCTCGAATCGCTTGCGCGTCTTCGGTCGGGCTTCGCTGTCCAGCCCGCGCCGGAGGACCTCGTTCACGATGTCCTTGAATTTCGCCCCGCGCTCGCGCCGCAGCCGCTCGAGGCGGACCGCCACGTCATCGTCGATGGTTAGTGTCGTCCGCATGCATCAAAACATAAGATACTTGATGCTTTGATGCAATAAAGGAGAAATACAAGCAATATCAGTGCCTTGTTTCGCTATCGGCGTTTTCTTATTGGCGCTCGTCTCGGTTCCACCCTTGCCTTCCCCTTCCTCCCCGCCTTCCGCCACAACTCCGCACTCGCCAGCCTCGCCCCTTCGGCCAGCGCATCGAGCTTCGCCCACACGATGCTCGGGTGCACCTCCTTCGAGCTTGCGAAGGTGGCAAAGCCGCAATCCGAGCCGGCGATCACGTTGGCCCGTCCCACCGTCTTCGCGAACCGCTTGATCCGCTCCGCGATCAGCTCCGGATGCTCCACCAGCACGGTGGAGTGGCTGATCACACCTGGGATCAGGATCGCGTCCTTCGGCAGCTTCGCTTCCCCCCAAATCTTCCATTCGTGCTCGTGCCGCGGGTTCGCCGCCTCGAACGAAAAGGCGCCCGCGCGTATGCGCAAGATGATGTCGATCAGCTCCTTCACCTCCATGTCGTGCACCCGCGGCCCCATGTTGATGCCGTAACAGGTGTGATGCCGCACCTTCTCGCGCGGAATTCCGCGCAGCGCGTGGTTCAGCGCCTCCACGCTGCGCGCCGCCCATCTGCGGCAGTCGGCAATCGTCGCCGTCGGGTTCACCAGGTAGTAGGACACAAGCCGCGGGTCGTCGACCTGCAGGATGAAGCCCGCGTCCACGATCGCCTTGTACTCCTCGTGCATGGCGTCGGCGATCGCGAACAGATACTCCTCGTCCGACCGGTAGTAGAGATTGCGGTGCCATTCCTGCACATTGCCGGGCGAGATCGACGGCATGAACACGTCGGCGACGTTCATCCCGATCAAGGCCTCCTTCAGGTTCGCGATGTCGCGTTGCACCTGCGCCTGGCCCTTGTAGGTGATCGGGCCGGTGCAGACCATTCGGTTTTGCCGTGCCGCGACGTGGCCTTGCGCGTAAAATTCCGGAAATGACAGCGCCTCGCGCGAGCCGGCCCACGGGCTGCGCGGCTGCGCCTCCTTGTCGATCTCAAATCCCGCAAGCCGCTCGTTCACATAGGTGAGAAAACTCGGCTTCGAATATTCGCCGTCGTCGACGATGTCGATGCCGAGCTCGATCTGCTTGCGCACCACCTCTTTCACGGCATCACGCACGCGCGCCGCATGCGCCTGTTCGTCCACCGGCCGGCCTTCCTCGCGCGCCGCTATCGCCGCGAGGATTTCCGGCGGCCGCGGCAGCGAGCCCGCGTGCGTGGTGAGAATGCGTTCCGTACTGCGTTGCATGGTGACTCCTCCGAACCGACGGCGGGCCATTCTGGCCGAAAAAGCGCCGCCGCAAAATCGCATTGCGCAAGCCGCCCGCACCTGAGTTTTGCCCAAATCCTTGGTTGTAATTCGCATTGGACATCGCCACGGCCCTGGCCGACTCGGGGCCGCCGCGCTACAAGGCAGTCGGCCAACGAGGGGGACACTCATGATTTCTCGCATCATCGCAATCGTGCTGATCGGCACGGGCCTCGGCGGTTGTGCCGGCGGTGTGTTCGGCGGCCCGAAGGAAGACACGGGCACGCTGCTCGGCGCCGGTACGGGTGCCTTGATCGGCTCGCAATTCGGCGGCAGCCCCGGTTCGCGCGTGGCGGGCGGCGTTGCCGGCGCGTTGATCGGCGGCCTCATCGGCAACCGCATCGGCGCGGCCATGGACGATGAAGACAAGCGCCGCGCCTATGCGGCGCAGATGGAGGCGCTCGAGCGCGGCCCGTCCGGCGCGCCGGTTGCCTGGCGCAATCCCGACTCCGGGCGATACGGCAACATCGTTCCCGGCCCCGCTTTTCAGCAGGGCGGAATGACGTGCCGGCCTTACACCCACACGATCTACATTGGCGGCCAGCCGCAGGTTGCGCGCGGCACCGCCTGCCGCAATCCGGACGGCACCTGGCAGCCGGTCGGCTGACCGCGACAATTTGCCGACGGCGATGGCGCGAGCGGGCGTCGCCGCGCGCCGCCGGTTTTTATGAGTTCTTAAGGGCCGGCAATTATTAACGAGGCGTTGCAAGACGTCAGGTGCCCGGATGTTCGGCCAAAACCTGTCCGTCGAACGGCTGCGGGACTACCTGCTTGCGCTCAAGCCTGAGGCGCTGTCACTGCTGGTCACCGAGCTCGAGCGCGGGCTCTTGCGCGGCGACGACATGCCCGGTGCCGAGCTCGTGCTCAACGAGCTGCGCCGCACCCTGCGCGAGACCGGCCAGCGCGTTCCCCGCGTCGGCAATCCGGCGCGTCTGTTCTACCGGCCGCTCGAGCCGTTCCTTGTCGACGATGCGCCGGAGCGTCAGCACCGCGCCCGCGTCGCGCGCAAGGTGCTGACTCCGGTCTGGCAATGGCTCTGCAATTTCCTGATGAAAACCGAGGCCGAATCGTACATCGACCTCGTCGAGCATGCGCTGATCGCCGGCGACAACGCCGCCGCCGCAACCTTCGCCCGCGAATTCCAGGACCGCGCCGGCCCGCGCATGCTCGAGGCGCTGCAGCAGGTGAGGGCCGACGACCGGGCGCGCCGACGCCTCATGCTGCAGATCGGCACGCCGCGCGCGCTCGACGATGTGCGCACCATTGCCGAAGTGCTCGCGGCGCGCGACCGGTTTGCTGCCATTGCCGCGCAGCTGCCGCCCCACATCAAGACGCTGGCCGGGCCGACGCTCGACGGCACCAAGGCCGTGCTTGACGCGTCGCTGGCGCGGCACCCGGAGATCTTTCCCTATTGTTTGGTGCTGCTGATGAGCCGGCTTGCCGCGCCCTGGCAGTTGATCCGCCTCGCCACCGCCGCCGCCGGCAGCGACGCGGCCGCCCGCATCGCCGAGACGCCTTATGCGCTGTGCGCCGACATCGTGCTCACCGAGATCGAGCGCATGGTGGCCGAGCTGACCAGCGACCTCCGCAGCGGCCGCGGCGTCGCGGTGTCGGCTCTGCTGAAGGACGTGCACGACGCGGTGCGCGGCTTCCGCACCGAGATTGATCTGTCCGCCGACGCGCCGTGGGCCGCCCGGCACGCCGCGATCCTCAGCGAGATCTCCGAGGCGCTCACCGCGGTGATCGAGCTCATCCCCGGCCGGGTGCGCCGCCTGTTGCGCCCGACCGGCGCCGCCGCGCACGGCGGCAAGCTCAACGCCGAGGACGTCGCGGAAACAGAAGCGCTCGTCGGCTTCGTCACCGCCTGCCGCCATTACGCGAGCGAGCTTGCGGTCAACGAAGTCACGCTGCGCACCTTCTCCGAGCTGCAGCAGTATCTCGACAGCGGCACCCGTGCGCTGCTCGACGCGCTGCGCAGCGCCAGCCCCGCCGAGCGCGGTTTTCGCCAGTCCCAGGTCGATGCCGCGGTGCGCTTCTGCGCCCAGTTGTTCGGCAAGGAGTACGCGGCGTTGCTCGCCAAGGCGGCGGAAGTCGCCTCCCACGATCCCGAACGCAAGGCCGCGAAGGCCTGAACCCGGCGGGATAATCGGCGTCGGATAACCGGCGTCCGAGGCCATGGCTTCCCGGCTCGCCGCCGCGACTCCCGGCTCGCCGCCGCGCGCCGTGTGACTCGGTCGGCGAGTTGCGATAAACCGACAACCATGACCCTGTGGTTCATCTTTGCGTTGATGACCGCGGCGGCGGTTTTCGCCGTGCTGTGGCCGCTCAGCCGGCGCACGGAAATTGCCGATGCCGGCGACGTCGCCCTCTATCGCGCACAGCTGCAGGAGATCGACGCTGATCTTGCGGCCGGTCGCATCGGCGCGGAGGAGGCCAAGGCCGCGCGCATCGAAGTTTCGCGCCGCCTGCTCGCCGCCGCCGATAGGCCGTCCGCGGCTTTCACCGAGTCGCCGTGGCGCCGCCGCGCCGTTGCGCT
>FWPU01005421.1_pt1 | contig 27691 bp, 43 predicted proteins | sample 2228361 | NCBI WGS metagenome assembly FWPU01 (sample SAMEA103939777, study PRJEB20133) | metagenome
GCTCGTTTTCGGCTAGTTTACCCTTTCCCCACCTCTTTTCCTGTTAGAACCGCATCAGAAAGAATCAGCCCTGAGGGGAAGCCCCGCACGTTGGAGGCTAAGCATCTGGTACAATTAAGGAGGTGCGTATCTGCGTGCTGTTTTTGCCTTGAATGTCCACCCTGCTGGAGGAAGACCCCATGCCCGAGTTCTTCACTCTTGTTTCGCCCGAAGAGGCCCGCGCGCGCATCCTTGCCCATGTGCAGCCTCTCGCCGAGACGGAGACCGTGCCCGCCCTTGAGGCACTGGGCCGCGTGCTGGCCGAGGACGTCACCTCACCGCAGGTCTTGCCGGAGTTTCGGCGCAGCACGGTGGATGGCTACGCCGTGCGTGCACAAGACACTTTCGGCGCTAGCGATGCCCTGCCCGCCTACCTGCGGCTCATCGGTGAGGTGCCAATGGGGCGCATGGCGACGTTCGTGGTACAGCCGGGCACGCTGGCGTTGGTGCACACCGGCGGCCATGTCCCCGATGGGGCGGATGCTGTGGTGATGATTGAACACACCGCCCGCAGCGGCGAGGATGAGGTGGAAGTGCGGCGGCCGGCTGCCCCGGGCGAGAACATCATCCTGCCCGGCGAGGACATTCAGGCGGGCGAGCTGATCCTGCCTGCTGGCCACCGCCTGCGCGAGCAGGACCTCGGCGGCTTGATGGCGGTGGGCATCACCACGGTGCGGGTGGTGCGGCGGCCCCGCGTGGCTATCTTTGCCACTGGCGATGAGGTCATCCCGCCCGAACAATCCACCCAACCCGGCCAAGTGCGCGACATCAACAGTTACACCGTTGCGGCGCTGGTGGCGCAAGCGGGGGCTATCGCGCTGCGCAAGGGCATCCTGCCCGACAGTTTTGAGGCTATCTACGCCGCCGCCAGTGCGGCTCTGGATGAGGGCGCTGATATGCTGGTGCTCTCGGCAGGGAGCTCTGTCTCGGTGCGTGATGTGACTGCCGAGGTCTTCAACCGGCTGGGTGAGCCGGGTGTGCTGGTGCACGGCATCGCTACCCGCCCTGGCAAACCGACCATCCTCGGCATGGCGGGGCAGGTACCGCTGGTGGGCCTGCCGGGCAATCCGGTGAGCGCCTTTGTGCAGTTCCTCATGGTGTGCACGCCCATCCTCTACCGCCTGCAGGGTGCTCAGCCGCCGCGCCACCTTTTTATCCGTGCCCGCCTGGCAACCAACGTGGCCAGCGTGGCAGGGCGTGAGGACTACGTGCCCGCGCGGGTCGTGGAACGCGATGGCGAGCTGTGGGCCGAGCCGATCTTTTTCAAGAGCAACCTCATTTTCACGCTGGTCAAGGCCGATGGTTTGCTGCGCGTGCCGCTCAACGCCACCGGCCTGGAGGCGGGGGAAATGGTAGAGGTGCGGCTGTTCTGAAGGACGAACTTCGCTGTTAGTCGGCCTGCGCGATGAGGGCCTCCGCCTCGTCCAGCGGGATACGGTCTGCTGGGGTGAGGCGGCGGTGGCGCAGCAGGATGTCCCACACCCGCAGCGCCGATGCGATCTTCACGCTCATGCTCATCTTGCTCTGGCCGATGCGCCGATCCTCAAAGTAGATGGGGATTTCCTTGATGCGGTAGCCGAGTCGCTCGGCGACGTAGGTCATTTCCACCTGAAAGTCGTAACCGTTGGAGCGGATGCGGTGCAGGCCGATGCCAAGCAGTGTCTCGCGCCGCCAGGCCTTGAAGCCGGCGGTGGTGTCACGCTGGCGCGTGCCCAAGATGAACCGCGTGTACACCGAGTTTGCCCACCAGCTGAGCAGATAGCGGCCAAAGCTCCAGCGCTCATCCAGCCGCCCGCCCTCCACATAGCGCGAGCCAACCACCACATCAAAGCGCTGCAGCAGCTCCAGCATGGAGGGGATGTAAGATGGCGAATGCGAAAAATCGGCGTCCATCTGCACGATGGCCTGTGCCCCTTCAGCAAGGGCGCGGCGGAAGCCTGCCTTGTAGGCCGTACCAAGGCCCAGCTTGGCGGGTCGGCGCAGCACAGCGATGCGCCCGGGGTTGGCGCGCGCCAAATCCTCCGCTACCTCCGCTGTACCGTCCGGCGAGTTGTCGTCCACGATGAGGATGGAAAGGTCAGGCAAGCCCAGCGCCCACAGGGCAGCAGCCAGCGGCGGGATATTGGTCGCTTCGTTGTAGGTGGGGATTACCACGGTCGTCTTCACGGCGGTTACTCTTCTTCCTGCGGGCGAGGGGTAGGACGCACATAGAGCCACCAGAACGTTTCCGGTGGATAGGCAGCCTGCATCTCAGGCGCCCAGATGAAGGCAACAGGGGCAGCAATACGGCGTAGCAGGCCATCGGCGTGCTTCAGTGGCGTGCTGATGTCCTCCCTCACGGCCTTGGCAAAGTCAAGCAGGAACGCCAGCGCGGTGCGTCCCTCGGCTTGTGTGGGATATTCGTGCTGGTGGCGAGCGGGGTCGGCCTCGCACTCCTCAAGATAGGTGGCCCAGGCACGCAGACGTGCCCGCGCCTCGCGTTGAGCTTTCTCTTCGGCCTGCGTGCGCCATGCAGCGAGGGCCTGCTCAGCCCGACTTACTGCTTCCTGCAGGCGCTCCTGCCGTCCGCCGTCCAAGCGATGGCGCAGGGCGTTAAGGCGATGCAGGCGCAGCAGCAACCCACCGAGTGTGCCCTTGGGCAACAGGAATGTGGTGGTAGGCTGGGAGTTAAGCGTCCAGTAGATGGTCTCACCGAGTAGGTGGGCTTTCAGGTCAGCGGCACTGGCTTCAACGATCTGCAGGTCGCGCTCAAGAATGGCGCTGGCATCCATCGCCCGCTACTTGATCTCAATCCAATCAATGTGCACTTCGGTCCCGCGCCCTACGGTGTGGCTGACACGCAAGGTGGGGATGTGGCGGCCATTCAGCCACCACATGATGAGCAGTGCGCCGGCGATCACCCCCAGCGTCGCCAGCAGCAGACGTCCCCATTTCATTCTATCGGCCCATCCTTCGCCCTATGAGCGGGCATTTAGCCGCCGGGGCCGCACGAACTCGCCCCGGCCCTGAATCTCAACCCAGCGCCGCTTGCCACCGTCTACATGCCACTCGTAAACCTGATGCCCTCCGTGCGTGAAGTAGGTGAGGCAAGGCGGGCGCCACAGGATGCGCTGCGTGATGGCCTTTACCAGCGGCTGGATGTCCATCTCCTTCGGCGCGCTGAGGGAAAGCCAGTCGTTGGGCACCCACTCCATCTCCAGCACGTGGGGGCCATAGTAGCCATAGGCGCGATAAGTCGGCTCGCTTTGCACGCAGCGCCAATACACTTCTACCACCCGCGCCTGCCAGAAGGTGCCATTCAGCCGCTCGGTGACGAGGTAGGGCTGCTTCTCAGGATGTTTGTAAAACCAGGTTGTGGCATCGGTGCTCATGCCGCGTTACAGGCTCCTTGAAAGTGCTAGATGGCAGAAAATGCGCCGTCATAATACCGTAAAATGGTGCAAAGTAAAAAAGAGAATAACTGCTTCCTGTTTTCGTACGGCGATCTCTTGCCCGCCACCGCTTGACGCTCCCCTTCAGGTGCGGTATATTCCGCCCGCTACAGTGCAGGTGGGACTTTGGCCGACCCGGCTTGGCCCCAACGTCTTGAGCAGAACGCCACTGCATGTTATAATTTTGGCGACTGCCGATGTAGCTCAATTGGCAGAGCAACGCTCTTGTAAAGCGTGGGTTATGGGTTCGAGTCCCATCATCGGCTTGCTCCAAGGCCCCTCAAGGGTAGGGGAGCACCAGGGCGTGGGTCGGTGTCCCGAGCGGCAAAGGGGGCAGACTGTAAATCTGCTGGCGCAACGCCTTCGTAGGTTCGAGTCCTACCCGGCCCACTGGCCGATTTGCAGCGGGGGGATGTAGCTCAGTTGGGAGAGCACCGCCTTTGCACGGCGGGGGTCAGGGGTTCGAATCCCCTCATCTCCATCGGTCTCATCCATTGTAGATGTTCGCTGTTGGTACGTGCCCACGTAGCTCAGTAGGTAGAGCACATTCTTGGTAAGAATGGGGTCATGGGTTCGAGTCCCATCGTGGGCTTCAATTGTTGCCTTTTTCTCGGGCAAGCAGCAATCTTAAGGGCCTATGGCCCACGCCATTGAGGAGGTTAGACTAGGCATGGCCAAGCAAGTATTTCAGCGCACGAAGCCGCATGTGAATGTGGGGACGATAGGGCACATAGACCATGGGAAGACCACGTTGACGGCGGCGATCACGAAGGTGCTGGCGATGAAGGGGCTGGCGCAGTATCGGCCCTTTGACTCCATAGACAATGCGCCGGAGGAGAAAGCGCGGGGCATCACGATCGCCATAGCGCATGTGGAGTACGAGACGGAGAAGCGGCACTATGCGCACGTGGACTGTCCGGGGCACCGGGACTACATCAAGAACATGATCACGGGTGCGGCGCAGATGGATGGGGCGATCCTGGTGGTAGCGGCGCCGGATGGGCCGATGCCGCAGACGCGGGAGCATGTGCTGCTGGCGCGGCAGGTAGAAGTGCCGGCGATGGTGGTGTTTCTGAACAAAGTGGACATGATGGAAGATGAGGAACTGCTGGAGTTGGTGGAGTTAGAGTTGCGGGAGTTGCTGAACGGGTATGGGTATCCGGGGGATGAGACGCCCATCGTGCGTGGGAGTGCGCTACTGGCGTTAGAGAGCAAGAGCACGGACCCGAATGCGCCGGAGTATGCGTGCATCTGGGAGTTGCTGCGGGTGGTGGATGAGTACATACCGACGCCGGTGCGGGAGATAGACAAGCCGTTCCTGATGCCGATAGAGGATGTGTTCAGCATCAAAGGGCGCGGGACGGTGGTGACGGGGCGCGTGGAGCGTGGAGTGGCGAAGAAGGGAGATGAGGTGGAGATCATCGGGTTGCGCGAGGAGATCAGGCGCACGGTGATCACGGGGACGGAGATGTTCCACAAGGAGTTGGAGCAGGTGCAGGCGGGGGACAACGCGGGCATCCTGCTGCGAGGGATAGACCGTGACGAGGTAGAGCGCGGGATGGTGCTGGCCAAGCCGGGGAGCATCACGCCACACCGCAAGTTTTTGAGCGAGGTGTACGTGCTGCGCAAGGAAGAAGGAGGGCGGCACAAGGCCTTCTTCAGCGGGTATAAGCCGCAGTTCTACATCCGCACCATGGACGTGACGGGGGAGATCAAGTTGCCCGAAGGCGTGGAGATGGTGATGCCGGGGGACAACGTGAACCTCTTTGTGGAGCTGCAGAAGCCGGTGGCGCTGGAGAAGGGTTCCAAGTTCGCCATCCGTGAGGGCGGCCTTACCGTCGGCGCGGGGGTCATCACTGAGATTCTGGAGTAGCAAGCCTGTGATCTGACCAGCACACGGGCAGTGTGCTGGTCAGATAGGGTTGAGGGTTGCCAATGGCCAAGCAGAGAATCCGCATACGACTGAAAGCATACGATCACCGCGTCCTAGACGAATCAGCGCGCCGCATTGTGGAAGCGGCGGAGCGCACCGGTGCGCGGGTGGTCGGGCCGGTACCGCTGCCCACGCGCATCCAGCGCTGGACGGTACGCCGTTCGCCTTTCATTGACAAGGACTCGCAGGAGCACTTTGAGATCCGCACACACAAGCGGCTGATTGATGTGCTTGACCCGGATGCGAAGACGATAGATACGCTGACGCGGCTGAACCTGCCTGCCGGGGTAGACATTGAGATCAAGATTTAGACCCCTGTGTAGGCGCAAGGGATCGCCCCTTCGCCTGTGGCAGGAGAAGGGGCTGCTGGCTGGTGTCTGCGCTGATTTTGGATGAGATGAGATGGGGGGACGCGGGCGGAGAGATGAATTTCCTGCCTGCGGGCTTCCTTGGAGGCAGTGCCAAGATGATCAAGGGCATCATCGGTAAGAAAATCGGCATGACCCAGGTTTTTGAGGAAGACGGGAGCGTGATCCCCGTCACCGTGATACAGGCTGGGCCGTGCTGGGTGACGCAGATCAAAACAGATGCCAAGGACGGCTACAATGCCGTGCAACTGGGCTATGAGGAAATCGCCGCCGACGAGACAGATGAGAAGGCCAAGGCGCGCAAGATAGAGCGCCGCTTGAAGAAGCCGGAGCGGGGACATCTGGGCTTGTTGGCCCCGGATGAGAAGCATCCGGAGCGCAAGCAGTTGGCCAACCCGGTTCCTGCACTACGCCACCTGCGTGAGCTGCGTGTGGATGATGTAAGCGACGTGCAGGAAGGGCAGAAGATCACGGTGGAGGTCTTTCAGGCTGGTGACCGTGTGGATGTGATCGGAACGAGTAAGGGGCGCGGCTTTGCGGGCGCAGTGAAGCGCCATGGCTTCCGCGGTGGCCCTAAAACACATGGTCAGGCTGACCGCCAGCGTGCCCCCGGCTCTATTGGTTCTACCACAACGCCGGGACGTGTACCCAAAGGGCGGCGTATGGCGGGCCGCATGGGTGGCCAGCAGGTGACCTCACTCAATCTGGAAGTGGTGGTGGTGGATGCAGAGCGCAACCTGTTGGCGGTGAAGGGCAGCGTGCCCGGCGCTAAGGGCGGCTTAGTGGTGATCCGCCCCACCGTGAAGCGGCAGTGAGGGAATCGGTATGGTGATCAAACTCCCTGTTCTAAATATGCGTGGGCAGGAAGTCGGCGAGAGGGAACTCCCTGCCAGCATCTTTGAAGCGCCCATCAACGTGGCGCTGATGCATCAGGCTTATGTGCGCCAGATGGCTAATGCTCGCCTGGGGACGCACGATACCAAGACACGTGGCGAAGTGAACCGCACCACGCGCAAGTGGTATCGGCAGAAGGGGACGGGGCATGCCCGTCATGGCAGCCGCAACGCCCCGATCTTTGTGGGGGGTGGTGTGGCGCACGGGCCGCATCCGCGCAAGTACATTAAGCGCATGCCCAAGAAGATGCGGCGTGGTGCGCTGCGTTCGGCGCTCTCGGCCAAGGCGGCTGAGGGAGGCATCGTGCTGGTGGATCGGCTAGAGATGGACAAGCCGAAGACCCGCGAGATGGCCGATGTGCTCTATCGGCTAGTGGGAGATAGCAGCGCGCTGGTGCTGCTGGCTCAGGCCAACGAGAACGTGCAGCTCTCGCTGCGCAACCTGCCGGATGCGCGCTACCTGCGGGCGAATTACCTGAACGTGCGCGACCTGCTCAAGTACGAGAAGGTGATCATGCCGCTGGATGCGCTGGACGTGATCACAGGCTGGCTGGGCGAGCCGCAGAGGAGTGAGTGAGCATGGGTGGGCCGATTCATCTGTACGACGTCATCCGCCGACCGGTGATCAGCGAGAAGAGCGAGCGCTTGAGAAGCGATCTCAATGTCTACGTGTTTGAGGTGGACATGCGCGCCAACAAGCCGCTGATCAAGGAGGCGGTAGAGGCTATCTTTGGGGTGAAGGTGCTGAAGGTGCGCACGGCAATCATGCCGGCCAAGCTAGGGCGGCGGTTGCGCAGGACATATGTCCGCAAGCCGCAGTGGAAGAAGGCCTACGTGACTGTTGCACCCGGCGAGAAGATAGACCTCATCGGTGCGTAAGTGCGGCTGAGTCAGTACGCGAGCGAGGAACTGGGACATCATGGCGATCAAGACGTTTAAACCCACCTCTCCCGGTCGGCGGGGGATGACAGGGTACACGTTTGAAGAGATCACAAAGACGGAGCCAGAACGGTCGCTGACGCGCATCCTGAAGCGGCATGCAGGCCGCAACAATCAGGGCAAGATCACAGTGCGGCACCGTGGGGGCGGCCATCGGCGGCGCTATCGCATTATAGACTTCAAGCGCGATAAGATCGGGATTCCTGGCCGTGTGGCGAGCATTGAGTACGATCCCAACCGCTCGGCGCGCATTGCGCTGGTGAACTATGCCGATGGTGAGAAACGCTACATCATCGCGCCGCTGGGCCTGATGGTTGGCGATGTAGTAATGAGTGGCCCGCAGGCGGAAGTGCGCCCCGGCAATGCCCTGCCACTGCGCAACATCCCGGTCGGAACGGTCATTCACAACATTGAGCTCTACCCGGGCCGGGGTGGGCAGCTGGTGCGGGCGGCAGGTACCTCAGCGCAGTTGCTGGCCAAGGAAGACCCCTATGCCACCATCCGCCTGCCGAGTGGCGAGATGCGCTACATTCGGCTGGAATGCATGGCGACGGTGGGGCAGGTGGGGAATGCTGAGCATGGCAACATCAAGCTGGGCAAGGCCGGGCGCAAGCGCTGGTTGGGCTGGCGTCCCACTGTGCGTGGAAGCGCCATGGACCCGGCTTCACACCCGCACGGCGGCGGCGAGGGTCGTGCGCCGATCGGGATGCCCGGCCCCAAGACTCCCTGGGGCAAGCCGGCGCTAGGCAAGAAGACGCGCCGCAACAAGGAAACCGACAAGTACATTATCCGGCGGCGCGCCAAGAAGCGCTGAGCCTGTGCCCTGTTGAGGGGATGAGCGGAGGGTAGTGAGATGTCACGCAGTTTGAAGAAGGGGCCGTATGTTGACCCCAAGCTGATGAAGAAGATTGAGCAGATGAATGCTACCGGTGAGCGCAAAGTGATCCGCACCTGGAGCCGCGCCTCGGTGATCTTCCCCGAGTTTGTGGGGCACACCATCGCGGTTCACGATGGGCGTCGGCATGTGCCGATCTACATCACTGAGAACATGGTGGGGCATCGGCTGGGTGAGTTTGCGCCGACGCGTACGTTCCGCGGCCACTTTGCCAAGGAAAAGAAGAAGGGGCGCTAAGCATGGACGTGCGCGCAACAGCCAAGTATTTGCCCATCTCGCCGCAGAAAATCCGTCTGGTGTGCGATGTGGTGCGTGGCATGGACGCCTTTGAGGCGGTGGATGTGCTGCGTCACATGCCGCAGAAGGGGGCGCGTTTTGTGCTGAAGACACTGCGCAGCGCGATGGCGAACGCGGAGAACAACTTTGAGTTGGACCCCAAGCGGATGTACATCGCCCAAATCTATGCGGGCGATGGGCCGCGCCGGCACTGGCGGCGTTTTGGCGCACGGGGGCGCTTCAAGCCGTTGATCCGGCGCACTGCTCACCTGACGGTGGTGCTGAGCGAGCGCGAGGAGGCGATCTAGGTATGGGACGCAAAGTACATCCGGTAGGGATGCGCCTGCGCATCCACAAAGATTGGAATGCGCGTTGGTATGCCGAAGGGCGCCGCTACGGCGAGCTGCTGCATGAGGATTTCGCCATCCGCCGTCTGGTGGAGGAAAAGTATGCCGCTGCCGGCATTGCCAAGGTGGAAATTGAGCGCTACCCCAATCAGGTGCAGGTGACGCTGCACACCGCCCGCCCCGGCATCATCATCGGGCGCAAAGGGGCAGCTGTAAAGGAGTTACGGCAGGAGCTGGAAGCGCTGACCGGCAAGGCGGTGAAGGTAGAGGTGGAGGAAGTGCCCTCACCGAGCACCGAGGCCAAGCTTGTGGCGGAAAACATCGCCGACCAGCTGGAGCGGCGTGTCTCACACAGTCGGGCGATGAAGCGCGCCGCACAGGAAGCCATGCGTCAAGGGGCTAAAGGCATCAAGATCATGTGCTCGGGGCGCCTGGCAGGTGCGGAGATGGCCCGCCGCGAGTGGGTGCGTGAGGGGCGTGTGCCGCTCCAGACGCTGCGCGCCGATATTGACTACGGCTTCGCTGAGGCGCTGACGACATTCGGGCGTATCGGCGTGAAGGTGTGGATTTACAAGGGCGATGTGCTGGGCGAGGAAAAACGGGAGGCCGTTGAGGGCGGGGTGTACGTGAGCTGAAAACGCGCTCACCCTGCGCCTTCTCGCCTCACGTGGGCGCATGGATGACAGAACACAGGCAGGTGGCCTGTGCTAGGCCGCCTTGTCGGCAGGAGATAGCGCAAGATGTTGATGCCAAAGCGTGTAAAGTACCGCAAACAGTTCCGCGGGCGCATGAAGGGCAAGGCCTCGCGGGGGAACAAGGTGGATTTCGGCGAGGTGGGATTGCAATCGCTGGAGCCGGCCTGGATCACCAGTCGGCAGATTGAGGCGGCGCGCCGTGCCATTGTGCGCTACCTGAAGCGCCGCGGGAAGGTGTACATCCGCATCTTCCCAGATAAACCGGTGACGCGCAAGCCCGCTGAGACGCGCATGGGCAAGGGAAAAGGATCGGTGGATCACTGGGTAGCTGTGGTCAAGCCCGGGCGGGTGATGTTTGAGGTGGCTGGCGTGGACGAGGAAACGGCCTTTGAGGCGCTGCGCCGAGCGAGCTACAAGATGCCCGTGCGTTGTCGCATTATCAAGCGCATCGATCCCATCTCTGGCCAGGAGGTGACGATCTGATGAAGCTCAAGGCATCCGAACTGGCTCAGCTTTCTCTGGCCGAGCTGCAGCGTCGGTTAGATGAGGCCAAACAGGAGTACTTTAACCTGCGCTTCCAGCGTGCCACAGGCCAGTTGGAAGATACCAACCGTCTGCGCATCGCGCGGCGCAACATCGCCCGCATCCTGACGGTGATGCGGCAGAAGCAACTGGAGGCGGAGCATGCCAAATCGGAGGCGTAGGCTGACCGGCTATGTGGTCAGCAACAAGATGGACAAAACCGTCGTCGTGCAGGTGGAGCGGACGCTGCGCCACCCGCTGTACGGCAAGGTGATCAAGAAGGCCAAGCGTTACATGGCCCACGACGAAGGAAACCGTTGCCAGATAGGCGATGTGGTGGTGATCGTGGAGTCACGCCCGCTGAGCAAGCGCAAGCGTTGGGTGGTAGAGCGCATCCTACGGGAGGACCTCAGCGCACGCACGACGGAGCTGGAGGAGCTGGGCGAGGTTGCTCCAGAGGATGTGACCGAGGCGGCGGAGTTGGCTGAGGCCACTGCGGAAGCAGAAGCCGCCGAGGGTGAGACGGAGTGATCAGCGTGATGGCGAGGGTATAGCCATGATTCAACAGGAGAGTCGGCTCAAAGTTGCCGATAACAGCGGGGCGCGTGAGATACTCGTGATCCGAGTGCTCGGCGGCTCCAAGCGGTACTACGGTGGCGTGGGTGATATCGTGGTGGCGACGGTGAAGAATGCCCAGCCTCACGCTGCCGTGAAGAAGAGCGACATTGTGCGGGCGGTGATCGTGCGCACGACCAAGCCGTACCGCCGCGAGGATGGCTCTTATATTCGTTTTGACGATAACGCCGCCGTGATCCTTGACGGCGAGACGAAAAGCCCCAAGGGCACACGCATCTTTGGGCCGGTGGCGCGTGAGCTGCGCGATGCAGGGTTCATGAAGATCGTTTCATTGGCGCCCGAAGTCCTCTGATGGTGCATGCCGGGGCAGGGGTTGGGAAGCATGGCTAATAAGAAGAAAGAGCAGAAGAGCCGCGTGTTTAGGCCAAAGATCAAGAAAGGCGATCTGGTAGAGGTCATCGCCGGCAACGACAAGGGCGTGCGGGGACGCGTGCTGCGCGTGCTACCCAAGGAGCAGCGCGTGGTGGTGGAGGGTGTCAATATCCGCAAGAAGCACCAGCGCCCCATGCCAGCGGGGCGAGGCCAGGTGCAGGCGGGCATTATTCAATTTGAGGCGCCCATCCACATCTCCAACGTGATGTTGGTGGACCCGGTGACCAATGAGCCGACGCGAATAGGTATCCGTCGCGATGAGGCCGGCAACCGCATCCGGATCGCTAAGAAGAGCGGACAGGAAGTGGACTGATGCACAGGCTAAAAGCGTACTACCTAGATGTTGTGCGTCCGGCGTTGATCAAGCGCTTTGGATACCGCAACGTGATGGAGGCGCCACGCATCCTCAAGGTGGTGATTAACGTGGGGGTGGGTGAGGCGCTGGATAACGCCCGTGCGCTGGATGCTACTGTGGAAGACATTGCGACCATCACCGGACAGAAGCCGGTGGTGACCAAGGCGCGCAAGAGCGTAGCGGCCTTCAAACTGCGGGCCGGGCGTGCCATTGGGGTGAAGGTCACGCTGCGCGGCGAGCGCATGTGGTCGTTCCTTGATCGCCTGATCAACGTGGCGCTGCCACGCACGCGCGACTTCCGGGGCGTGCCGGCGACGGGGTTTGATGGGCGTGGCAATTACACCCTCGGCCTGCGCGAGCAGATCCTCTTCCCGGAGATCGCCTACGAGAAGATTGACAAAGTGCGCGGGCTGGAGGTCAGTATCGTGACGACGGCACGCACCGACGAAGAAGGACGCGAGCTGTTGCGGCTGTTGGGGATGCCCTTCCAAGGAGTGGAAGTGGTCACGCCGTCCTATGTGCGGAGCTCTGAAGCCTAAGGGGATGGATATCAATGGCTAAGAAGTGTATGCCGTACCGCGAGATGCGGCGGAAGTATGCAGTGCGCGTGCGCAACCGCTGCAAGCGCTGCGGACGTCCGCGGGGGTACATCCGCAAGTTTGAGCTGTGCCGTATTTGCTTCCGTGAACTGGCGTTGCGAGGGGATATCCCTGGCGTCTCAAAATCAAGCTGGTAGTGGCTGAGGAGGAAACGGGATGGTTGCGGTGGTCAACGATCCGATTGCTGATATGCTGACGCGCATCCGCAACGCGCTGATGGTGCGGCACAGCGAGGTGGCAATGCCGTACTCCAAGATGAAGGAACAGCTGGCGCGGGTGTTGCAGCAGGAAGGCTATATTGAGGGCTACAAAGTGGTGGATGAGAAGCCCTGCAAGATGCTACGCATCAAGCTCAAGTACGTGGGGACACGGCGCGAGCGCAAACCCGTGATCAGCGGCCTTCAGCGCGTGAGCAAGCCGGGGCGGCGCGTCTACGCTGGTTATCGCGAGATCCCTTGGGTAAAGAGCGGCATGGGTATCGCCATCCTTTCCACCCCCCGCGGCGTAATGACGGATCATCGGGCGCGCCGCGAGCGGGTCGGTGGGGAGATTCTGTGCTACGTGTGGTAAGGGATATATTCCCCCCGGCCTTTTTCTGATAAGGGGCCAGGGAAAGCCCGATGGAGAAAGTGGAGCAGGCAATGTCCCGAATTGGCAAACAACCGATCCCCATTCCCGACGGTGTGACAGTCATCATCAACGGGAATGAGGTTACTGTAAAAGGCCCCAAGGGCGAGCTGTCGCGGCAGTTTGACCCCGACATGCGCATTGAGCAGAAAGACGGGCAGATCGTGGTCACGCGGCCCTCTGATGAACGCCATCACCGAGCGCTGCATGGGCTGACGCGGGCGCTCATCCACAATATGGTGGTGGGCGTGAGCCAGGGCTACCAGAAGCGGCTCGTCGTTTCGGGCAAGGGCTACCGCGCTGAGATGCAGGGCAACGACCTGCGGCTGTCACTGGGGTATTCGCACGATATTCTGGTTGTCCCCCCGCCGGGCATTTCGTTCCAGGTGGAGGAACGCGGCGCCCTGATCGTCATCAACGGCGTGGATAAGGAACTGCTGGGGCAGATCGCCGCGGATATTCGCAAGTTGCGCCCGCCGGAACCCTACAAAGGCAAGGGTATTCGCTACGAAGATGAAATCGTGCGTATGAAGGCGGGCAAAGCGGGCAAAGCCGGTAAGTCCGGCAAAGGCTAAGGTGGTCATCCCCTCGGCATTGGGGTGATCGGATCACAGCGTGTGACGGAGAGCGGCAGACGATGGACATCGCAAAGGAGCGGGCTGAGGCGCGCAAGCGCCGACATCTGCGGGTGCGCAAGCGCGTGTTCGGGACACCGGAGCGGCCGCGCTTGAACGTGTTCCGCAGCCATAAGCACATCTACGCGCAGGTAATTGACGACACAGTGGGGCACACCCTGGCAGCGGCCTCCACAGTGGACGTGGCACTGCGCGGCCAGACGGAAGGCAAGACCAAGTCCGAGCAGGCCAGGTTGGTCGGCAGGCTGGTGGCCGAGCGGGCGCTGGAAGCTGGCGTGAAGAAAGTGGTATTTGACCGAGGCGGCTATAAGTATCACGGGCGCGTGAAGGCGCTGGCCGATGCCGCACGCGAGGCCGGACTGGAGTTCTGAGGTCTTTGCCCGCAGGGTTGGTTTCCCGTTCCCTGCGGGGGAAGTAGCGGGAAGTGAACAAGGACGGAGCAAGACATGGGAAGAAGACGACAAGAACCGCGCGTCCTAGAAGAGCGTGAAGAGCTGGATGAGCGCGTGCTGGACATCACCCGCGTGGCCAAGGTGATCAAGGGCGGGCGGCGCTTCGCCTTCCGCACCGTGGTAGTCGTCGGCGATAACCGGGGCCGTGTGGGTGTAGGCGTGGGCAAGGCGCGCGGCGTGCCTGATGCCATCCGCAAAGGCACCGAACGTGCCCGCCGTAACATGGTTAAGATTCCGCTGGTGGGGACGACAATCGCCCATCCTGTTGAGGCCAAGTACGGGGGCGCGGTGGTGATGCTGCGTCCGGCAGCGCCTGGCACGGGCGTTATCGCCGCTGGTGCCGTGCGTGCAGTGGTGGAGGCTGCCGGTATCCGCGACATCTTGACCAAGTCCAAGGGCAGTTCCAACATGCTGAACGTGGCGCGAGCCACGTGGTTGGGTCTGCAGCAGCTGCTGGATGTTGAGGAGCTGGCTCAGATGCGCGGCAAGTCCCCCGAAGAGGTGCTGCCCTTCTGGATGCGCGAGCGCAAGCGAGGCGGTTAGCGATGGCTAAGAAGAAGCAGCAACAAAAGATTCTACGCATTACGTTGGTGAAAAGCCCCATTGGCTACTCTCAGAAGCAGAAGGGCACTGTGCGGTCACTGGGGCTGCGGAAAATGAACCAGACAGTGGAGCATGTGGACACGCCCGCATTGCGCGGGATGGTCGCTGCAGTGAGCCACTTGGTGAAAGTTGAAGAGGTAGGGTAAGCCATGAAAATACACGACCTGCGTCCTAATCCGGGAGCAACGAAAAAGCGCAAGCGAGTGGGTCGTGGTATAGCGGCTGGCCAGGGGAAGACGGCTGGGCGCGGTACCAAAGGTCAGAATGCCCGTAGCGGTGGCGGCGTACCTCCTTACTTTGAGGGTGGTCAATTGCCGCTGGTGCGCCGTTTGCCGTTTAAGCGCGGGTTCAAAAACATCTTCCGTATTGAGTATCAGGAAGTGAATGTAGGCCAGTTGGAGGGCCGCTTTGAGGCGGGAGCGGAGGTGACCCCCCAGACGCTGGCTGCCGTAGGGCTGATCCGCGATGCGGACCGGCCTGTGGTGCTGCTGGGGCAGGGTGAGGTCAATGTGCCCTTTGTGGTGAAGGTGCACCGCTGCTCCAAAGGCGCCCAGCAGAAGATTGAAGCGGCAGGCGGTTCGGTGGAGAAGTTGCCCCTCCTGCTCACAGGAGCGCGGGCGACCGTAAAACTGTTGCCTAAGGAGCAGATTGAAGCGTTGCGGGCGCGGCATGCGGCCAGCGCCTCGTAGAGGCTGAGGGAGAGAGGACAACATGTCCGTCATTGCAGGCCTGCGGGAGTCGTTCCGCCTGCCCGACCTACGGCGGCGCATCCTCATCACGTTGCTGCTGCTGGTGATCTATCGCTTGGCGGCCAACGTGCCGGTGCCGGGTGTAGATCATGAGGTGTTGCGGCAGGTGCTCAGCCCCCAGAGCAACGTCAGCGCTTTTGCGCAGGTGCTGGACCTGCTCTCGGGTGGGGCGGTGTCTAACTTCAGCGTGCTGGCAATGGGGGTGTATCCCTACATCACAGCCAGCATCATCCTGCAGATTCTCACGCCGGTGATCCCTGCTCTGGAAGAGATGGCGAAGGAGGGTCAGGCCGGGCGGGATAAGATCAACCGACTCACTTATTATCTGGCCATTCCCATGGCGGCCTTTCAGGCTGTGGCGCAGGTGAACATCTTCGGGGCGGGCACGGCCAACCAGATCATCCCCGGGTTTGGCTTTGGGGCGGGGCAGAACCCGCTCCTGACCGTGACAGTGATCGCGGTGATGACCGCCGGTACGCTGTTTGCCATCTGGTTGGGTGAACTGATCACCGAGGACGGCATCGGCAACGGCCTGAGCCTGATCATCTTTGCCGGTATTGTGGCACGCGTGCCCTTTAACATGACGCGCCTCTTCAGCGCCGACACAGCAGCGACGATCCGCAACGTGGTGCTGTTTGTGGCACTGACGGTGTTGATCGTGTTGGTGATCGTGGCCGTGCAGCAAGGGCAGCGGCGCATTCCGGTGAAGTATGGGCGGCGCGTGCGTGGGATGAAGATGTACGGCGGCGGTTCAACCTACTTGCCGCTAGGGGTGAACATGGCGGGCATGATCCCGCTCATCTTTGCTCAGTCGGTGTTGAGCCTGCCGCCCATCATCGCCAGCTTCTTCCAGAGGAGCGGCTCGCAGTTCATCGCCAACGCAGCCCAGAGTATCAGCACGGTTTTCGGCAGCCAAGGCGGGGCCTTTCTGGGAGGGCAGGCGGTGTACTGGCTGGTGTACTTCCTGATGGTGGTGGGGTTCACCTACCTGTACACGTACATCCTGGTCACCAACGCCAACTTCGCTGAGAACCTGCAGCGCAACGGCGGGTTTATCCCCGGCATCCGCCCCGGGAAGAACACCGAGCAGTTCATCAGCCGCGTGGTAGGGCGTATCACGCTGGTGGGGGCGCTGTTCCTTGGCTTTGTGGCCGTCATTCCGGGAGTGATCCAGATCGTGATGGACCTCATCCAGCCCGGGGCAGGCACGGAGGTGCGTAACGCCCTCTATATCATCAGCGGCGGTGGCCTGATCATCATTGTCGGTGTGGTGATTGACACCATGCGCCAGCTGGAGGCGCAGCTGGTGATGCGCCACCGCGAGAGTTTCATCCGGTAAGAGCAGGAAAGGCTCTTTTTTCTAGCCGGAAAGGGGAGGCGGATGGCGGATTACGTGGTGTTGCTGGGGCCACCGGGCAGCGGGAAGGGCACGCAGGCCAAGCTGCTTGTCTCAGCGCTGGGAATGCCGCACGTTTCAACAGGCGATCTGTTCCGCGCGATGAAAGAACAAGACACGCCACTGGCCCGTGAGATTCGGGCGATCATGGCAAGGGGTGAACTGGTGTCAGACGAAACCACGCTCATGGTGCTAGAGGAGCGGCTGAAGGAGGAGGACTGTCAGGCGCAGGGGGCTATTCTGGATGGCGTGCCGCGCACCATACCGCAGGCCGAGGCGCTGGAGGAACTGCTCGCCCGTATGGGCGCACGGGTCGCCACGGTGGTGCTGATGAGCGTCTCAGAGGATGAGGCGGTGCGGCGCATCAGCGGGCGGCGCAGCTGCCCAGTGTGCCAGCGCGTCTATCACGTGGAGTTTGATCCGCCGCGTGTGCCAGGGCGCTGCGATGTAGACGGTGCGGAGCTCTATCAGCGCGAAGATGACCGTGAGGACGTGGTGCGCCGCCGCTACCAAGAGTACCAGCATAAGACGGCGCCGCTGGTGGACTATTATCGCCGCAAGGGGCTGCTCAATGAGGTGGATGCCAGCCGTCCCATAGAGGAGATCACGCCCGATATACTGGCGGTGATCCGGCAGGCGATGGGCTAAGCGTGAGGCCACATGGCGATCGTCATCAAGAGCGCGCGTGACATTGAGGCCATGCGCGAGGCGGCCAAGATCAATGTAGAGGCGCTACGAGCGGTGCTGGCGGCAGTGCGCCCCGGCATCACCACGGCGGAGTTAGACCGCATCGCCTACCGTGTCATCACACGCTATGGCGGGGAGCCTGCCTTTCTGGGTTATCCGCCGGGAAGCCGCCATCCCTTTCCAGCCACGCTGACGACCTCCATCAATGAGGAACTGGTGCACGGCATCCCCGGCCCGCGCGTGCTGCAGGAGGGGGACATCCTCAGCGTGGACTGTGGGACGGTGTACAAGGGTTTCGTGGCAGATTCAGCGGTGACGGTGCCGGTGGGAGAGATCAGCCCGCTGGCGCGGCGCCTGTTGGAGGTCACCGAACGGGCGCTATATGTGGGCATTGAGCAGTGCGTGCCGGGCAACCGCCTAGGCGATATCTCGCACGCCATCCAGCGTTATGTGGAGAGTCATGGCTTCAACGTGGCGCGCGAATACGGGGGGCATGGGGTAGGGCGGGTGATGCACGAGGACCCGCACATCCCCAACTGGGGCACTCCCGGCAAGGGACAGCCCCTGCGTGTTGGCATGACCTTTGCGCTGGAACCGATGGTAATGGTGGGCGATCCGGCGCTGCGCGTGCTGGACGATCACTGGACGGTGGTCACCGAGGACGGTCAGCTCTGCGCGCACTTTGAGCACACTATAGCCGTCACGGAAAATGGTCCAGAGATCCTGACAAAGATGGATTGATACGATATAATATGGGATCGTTCTAACGACAACGGCAGAGGATAAGGGGATGAAAGTTCGCGCATCGGTAAAGCGCCGCTGCCCCAAGTGCAAAGTGATCCGGCGGCAGGGCGTGATCATGGTGATCTGTGAGAATCCCAAGCACAAGCAGCGTCAGGGATGAGCAGGGGTGAGGTGACTCCTGCCCCCGACGGATGGTGCATGACGGCCCACTGGAGCATATTGGCGGAGAAGAGCAATGGCACGTATTGAGGGCGTAGACCTGCCGCGCAACAAGCGGGTTGAGATCGGCCTGACCTACCTGTACGGTATTGGGCGCTCGCGCAGCAATGAGATTCTCAAGGCAACGGGGATTGATCCTAACACCCGCGTCAAGGACCTCACCGAGGCGCAGGTGCAACTGCTGCGCGATTACATCGCCAGCCACTACCGCGTGGAGGGTGACCTGCGCCGTGAGGTGCAGTTGAACATCAAGCGGCTGATGGAGATCGGCTGCTATCGGGGACTGCGCCATCGTCGCAACCTGCCAGTGCGCGGTCAGCGCACGCGGACGAACGCACGCACGCGGCGTGGCCCGCGCAAGACAGTGCCGGGGCGTGGGCGTCGGCGTGGCGCTACCAAGAAGTAATCCCGTTGAGGCGACACATACAGTAGCGAAGAGGGTTTGGAGCAGATAGATGGGACGACGCAGACAACCGCGCGGGGGCCGTAAGGTCCGTAAAAATGTGCCTTACGGACAGGCGCATATCCATGCGACGTTTAACAATACCATTGTGACCATGACCGACCAGCAAGGGAACACCATTGCTTGGGCCAGCGCGGGGACGGCGGGCTACAAAGGCTCGCGCAAGAGCACGCCATTCGCGGCGCAGATGGCCGGGCAGAAGGCCTGTGAGCTGGCCATGGAACACGGGATGCGTGAGGTGGATATATTTGTCAAAGGCCCGGGGCCGGGCCGGGAGGCGGCCATCCGCGCCATTGCCTCCAGTGGGCTGAAGGTGCGCTCTATCACCGATGTCACGCCCATTCCCCACAATGGGTGCCGCCCGCGCAAGAAGCGCCGCGTGTAAGGCGGGGCTTTGGTGCCCGAGGTGGTAGGAATTCGTGAGGTGCGCGCGGTCGGCGCGCGCCTTTGTGAAAAGCAAAGCATAACCTAACGCGCACGAAGGAAGACGCACAACAAATGGCAAGATATACAGGACCTGTGTGTAAACTTTGTCGGCGCGAGGGTGAGAAGCTGTACCTGAAAGGATCACGTTGCCTCTCACCCAAGTGCGCCATTGAACGACGCGCCTATCCGCCCGGCCAGCACGGGCAGGAAACGGCCTATCGGCGCGGACGCGCCTCGGACTATGCCAATCAGCTGCGTGAGAAGCAGAAGGTGCGCCGCATCTACGGCGTGCTGGAGCGGCAGTTCCGCCGTTACTACAACGAGGCGCGCAACCGGCCGGGGCTGACGGGCGAGAACCTGCTGCAGCTGCTGGAAAGTCGGCTGGACAACGTTGTTTACCGCTTGGGCTTTGCCGAATCGCGGGCTATGGCCCGTCAGTTGGTTCAGCATGGGCACTTCGTCGTCAACGGGCGCCGTACCAATATCCCTTCCTACATTGTCCGCCCAGGCGATCGCATTGAAGTGCGCGAGGGCAGCCGCAAGCGGCCCTATTTCAAGTCGCTGCGTGAAGTAGCGCAAGAAGTTGCCCCAGCCCAGTGGCTGAGCCGCGATCTGAACACGCTCTCGGCGACGGTGGTACGTGCGCCGGAGCGGAGCGACATAGAGTATCCCATCAACGAGCAGCTGATCGTGGAGTACTACAGCCGCTGAGCGTTTTATTTCGCCTCCGCTTCCCATGGCGTTGCCCGCCCCTAGCCCTCCTTACTTAAAAGTGGGGGGCGCGGGGCGCACGCCTGTGTGGGGAGAGATGGGGGATTTTGCGAGGAGGCAAGTTCGTTGACCGTGAATGAGATCACATTGCCCAAGATAGAACGCGACGCCGTAGCGCGCAACTACGGTCGCTTTATCATTAGCCCGCTGGAACGGGGTTTTGGCACCACGTTGGGCAATGCCTTGCGGCGCGTAATGCTGTCATCGTTGTGGGGAGCTGCCGTGACCTCCCTCCGTGTAGCGGGCATTCAACATGAGTTCTCGCCCATCCCCCATGTGCGGGAGGACATGACGCAGCTGTTGCTCAACATCAAGCAACTGCGCCTTGTGATGTACGGCAGCACAGAGAGCGCCCGCCTGCGCCTAGATGTGCAAGGCAGCGGTGTGGTAACGGCAGCGGACATCATCTGCCCGCCAGAGGTGGAGATCAGGAACCCCGATCTGTACCTCTTCACTGTGGATGACGATCAGGCGCGCATAGAGATGGAGATGACGGTGGAGCGGGGGCGCGGCTATTCCCCCGCTGAGGAGCGTGGCCGCCTGCCCATCGGTGAGATACCTGTGGATGCCATCTTCAGCCCGGTGCGGCGCGTAGCCTACGATGTGAGTGAGACACGGGTGGGCCAGAGAGGCAACTACGACCGCTTGACGCTGGAGATTTGGACGGATGGCACCATCCAGCCCGAGCACGCCATGAGCGAGGCTGCTACCATCCTCATGCGCCATCTGGGCCTTATTGCCAACGTGGATCCCAGTATGTTCGCTCAGGGGCCAGAACCGGCAGAGCCTGCTCCGCCACCGCGCCCGGAGTACTACGACCTGCCTATTGACACGCTGGACTTGAGCGTGCGCGTGTTTAACTCGTTGAAGCGCACCGGCATCACGACCATCGGGCAGGTGCTGGAGATTCTAGCTAAGGGCGAGGATGCCATGCTGGCGATCCGCAACTTTGGCGACAAGTCGCTGGATGAGTTGCTGACACGCCTGCGCGAGAAGGGGTATCTGCCCAGCGAGCACGAAACCAACGAGGAAGTAGAGCCGTCTATCTGAAGAACGGGAGAGACACAACCAGAAACAGGGCGCTGATGAGCCTGTCTTGGGCCGTTGTGGTGGGCGTCCTGTAGAGAGAGCGGAGAGGAACAGGAAACCATGCGGCATAGAGTAGCTGGTCGCCGCCTCGGGCGCGACACGGACCATCGCAAACAACTGCGCCGAACGCTGATCGCTCAGCTGTTCAAGCATGAGAAGATCAAGACCACCGAGGCCAAAGCCAAGGCCATCCGCGGGCAGGCGGAGAAGATGATCACCTTGGCCCGCAATCGGGGCGACTACGAGCGCCTTATTGAGCTGGCCGAGGATCGGGATGAGGAGACACTGAACCGCCTGCTCACGCGGGCGCAGGCGCGGCGGCTGTTGCAGCTGGCTGAGGCCGGCGATGCGGAGGGTTTGGAGCGTGAAGCGCGTGCCATCTCCGTCCACGCCCAACGGTTGGTCGCGCGTGACCTGCACGACCGGGACATCTTGTATAAGCTCTTCCACGAGATTGCCCCACGCTATGTGAAGCGTCCGGGTGGGTACACGCGCATTGTGCGCCTCGGCCCGCGCAAGGGCGACGCTGCCGAGATGGTGTACCTGATGTTGGTAGAGGGCGAGGAGGCATAGGCTCGGGCAGGGCGGCGGGATGCGCTATCGGGCAACGCTGGCCTACGATGGCACGGGGTTTTACGGCTTTCAGCGGCAACGCAACGCTGCGCCCACCGTGCAGGGAGAGGTTGAGGCAGCGCTGGAGCGCATCAGCGGGCAGCACGTGGAGGTGATCGGCGCAGGACGCACGGATGCTGGTGTGCATGCCAGTGGCCAAGTGATCGCCTTTGACTTGGACTGGCGTCATGCACCGCAGGCACTGGGTGATGCGCTGAACGCGACACTGCCGGAGGCGATCGCCGTGCGAGAGGTGAGGGAAGCTGCGCCGGACTTTCACCCGCGTTTTGATGCGCGCAGCCGCACCTATGTCTATCGGCTGTATGTTGCGCCCGTGCGCGATCCGCTGCGGCGATTGTACGCTTGGCACCTGACCAATGGGCTGGATATGGAGGCCATGCAGGCTGCGGCGCAGTGTCTGCTGGGCACACACGACTTCACCAGTTTTGGCACGCCGCCGCAGGGAGAGAATCCGGTGCGGACGGTGTACGAAGCCCGTTGGGAAGCCTGCGCCGACGACGAGTACGCCTTCACCATTACGGCGGACGCCTTCTTACAGCATATGGTGCGTTCGCTGGTGGAGGGGCTGGTGCAGGTGGGGCAGGGTCGCTTGACGGTGCAGGCATTTGCCGACATCCTTGCCGCACGCCGACGTGGATTGGTGAAGGGGCTTGCCCCACCGCACGGCCTTACGCTGGTAGCCGTGAACTACTGAGCGTCCTTGGGCGCTCGCAGCGACTACTTTGAGGAGATTGGGTGTGAAGACTTATTCGGCAAAACCGGAAGAGATTGAGCACAAGTGGTACCTCGTGGATGCGGAGGGCCAAACGCTGGGGCGGCTGGCCGCGCGTGTAGCGATCATCCTGCGGGGTAAACACAAGCCGATCTACACGCCGCATCTGGATTGCGGGGACCACGTGATCGTGATCAACGCCGATAAGATCGTGGTCACCGGCAAGCGGCTGACGCAGAAGTACTACTACCGCCACTCTGGATACCCCGGTGGGATGCGGCGCACAAGCCTGCGGGATATGTTGCGCACCAAGCCGGAGTTTGTGTTCAGCGAGGCGGTGCGACGTATGCTGCCCAAGAACAATCTGGCGCGCAAGATGATGCGTAAGCTGCACGTATATGCGGGGCCGGAACATCCGCATCAGGCGCAAAAGCCGGAGCGGCTGGATCTTTAGGCGTTGATCAGGAAGAGGGGAACGAATGTCTGAGCTGCGTTACTACGAGGGTGTGGGGCGCCGCAAATCGGCGACGGCACGTGTGCGCATCTACCCCGGCGGGTCAGGGCGCGTGGTGGTGAACGATAAACCGCTGGAGGAGTACCTGCGGCGCTTTGGCGATCCGCAGGGGGCCTTGATGCCACTGGAGATCGCTGGCCTGATGAACAAGTTGGATGTGACGGTGCGCGTGCAGGGCGGCGGCATCAGCGGGCAGCGGGATGCCATCCGCTTAGGGTTGGCGCGTGCCCTGTTGGCCTTTGATGAGACGTTGCGCCCCATGCTGCGCAAGGCAGGCCTGCTTACCCGTGACGCTCGTGAGAAGGAGCGTAAAAAGCCTGGCCTCAAGCGTGCGCGCAAGGCACCAACCTACACCAAGCGTTGATCTCCCTGTAAAAGGGCTATACCCGCTTGGCGGAGAGCGGTGCGCGGCCTGGGCGCATCGCATGGTTTTGATTTATACAGACCGCGTAAGCGGTCTCTTTTGTTTAGGGCAAGTGGATGATCGTCCTATCGCACTATCAGGTGAGAGGATTGCTGGAGGCGCGCCGAACGGGCGTGCACACGGCGCTTGTCTCCCCTGACCTGAACCGCACTACCGTTGAGGTGTTGCTGGAGAGGGACGGCGTGCGCTTTCCTAACGGTGAGGTGCTGCACTGGGCTGATGCAGAGGCCATCGCTGCTGCAGAAAACAAGTGCTTCCTACTGGAAGGGGGCAGCCTGCGCGAGATCAGGGTCTTCTCAGAGGTCACACAGTGGGTGCGCAGCCTCTACCCAACGGCAGGAGCGCCCTCCATGCTGGTGGCGGGGATGGTGATGCACCGTGTGGAAGGGATCGATCCTTATCGGGACACGCTGAACAAGATACGGGCGGCGGCGCCAGTGACGGGCATTGTGCTGGACACGGCGACCGGCTTGGGCTATACGGCCATAGAAGCAGCCAAGACCGCCGAGCGCGTCATCACCGTGGAGATCGATCCAGCTAGTTTGGAGATCGCACGCTTGAACCCTTGGTCGCAGGACCTGTTCAACCATCCTAAAATCCAGCAGATCGTGGGCGACGTGCAGGAAGTGGTGGAGGAGATGGCTGCTGAGACGTTCTCGGTTGTCCTCCACGACCCGCCTACTTTTCGTTTGGCTGGGGAGTTATACTCCGCAGAGTTCTATGCGCAACTGTACCGCGTCCTGCGCCGGCGTGGGCGGCTGTTCCATTACATCGGCGATCCAACGAGCCACTCTGTGCAGCGTGTATGGCGTGGTGTGGCCCAGCGGCTGCGAGAGGTAGGGTTCGTCCGTGTGGTGGCCAAACCCTGGGCGTTCGGCGTGGTGGCGTATAAGTGAGGAGCGAGAGATGGCGATCATCGTTGTTGGACTTGGGCCAGGCAATCTCGGTCAGATCACGCGGGAGGCATGGGAAACGTTGGCACAGGCGCCGGAAGTGTACCTGCGTACACGGGTGCACCCTACGGTGCCGCACCTGCCGCAAGGTCCGCATTACCACAGTTTTGACGACCTCTACGAGGCGGCGGAGGACTTCGCCCAGGTGTATGAGGCCATCGTGGAGCGCCTGACGGCGCTGGCGGAAGAGGACAGGGAAGTCATCTATGCTGTGCCTGGAGACCCTATGGTCGCCGAAGGGACGGTAACGCGTCTTTTGGCGGTATGTAGAGAAAAAGGGATCGCCGTGCGGATAGTGAACGGCGTGAGCTTCATGGAGCCAACATTGGCTGCGCTGGGGGTGGATGCCCTGCCAGGCCTGCAACTGGTGGATGCCACCGACCTTGCCAGTGTATACCACCCGCCCATCAACCCCGATTATGCGGCGCTGGTAGCGCAGCTCTACTCGCGGGGACTGGCCTCGGATGTCAAACTAACCCTCATGAACCAGTATCCCGATGACCATACGGTGACGCTGGTGCACGCTGCAGGCACGCCAGAGCAACGCGTGGAAGCGTTGGCGCTTTACGAGATCGATCGGCGCGAGGTCAGCCACCTCACTACGCTCTATGTGCCGCCGTTGGGGAGTGCGGAAGGAGTGGTGACGAGCTTTGAGGGCTTCCAAAACACTATCGCCCACCTGCGGGCGCCGGACGGTTGCCCTTGGGATCGCGAGCAGACGCACCAATCGTTGCGGCGCAATCTGCTGGAAGAGACCTACGAGGTGCTGGAAGCAATTGATGCGGATGACCCTGAACGTTTGCGTGAGGAGTTGGGTGACCTGCTGTTACAGGTGGTGCTGCAAACGCAGATCGCCATAGACGAGGGCGAGTTCACCATGGGGGAAGTCATCCGCCACATTGACGCCAAGATCAAGCGGCGGCATCCGCACGTGTGGGGCGATGTGGACGTGCAAGGTAGTGCGGTGCGGGTGGCAGTGAATTGGGAGCACATTAAGGCGCAAGAGCGCGCCGAGAACGGGGAGGGTCAGCGCAGCGCGCTGGATGGTGTTCCTAAAACGCTGCCCGCGCTGGCGCAGGCCCATGAGTACGATCAGCGCGCCGTGCGGTTGGGATTTGACTGGGCGGACGAGGCAGGCGTGATCGCCAAGGTACGGGAGGAGATTGAGGAGGTCATCGCTGCGCAGACGCAAGCGGAGCGCTTCCACGAGATCGGCGATCTGCTGCTGGTCGTGGCGGTGTGGGCGCGCTGGCTGGGCGTTAATCCGGAGGATGCGTTGCGGGCCGCTAACCGCCGCTTCTATGAGCGCTTTACGTATATTGAGAGGCGGGCGCGGGAGCAAGGGCGTTCAGTGAGCGATATGACGATGGACGAGATGGATGCGCTGTGGAACGAAATCAAGGCGCGGGAAGGGCGCGAAGGTACAACGGGCTAGCGCGGGGGAGTTTCCCCAACGCAAAATGCACAGAAGGCCAAGAGGATGGAAGACAAAAAGGGGCTGGTCAGTGTTGGCCAGCCCCTTTTTAGTATGGTCGGGGCGGGCGGATTTGAACCGCCGACCTCACGGACCCGAACCGTGCGCGCTATCCAAGCTGCGCCACGCCCCGTTGACGGCGGTAAGTATAGCGCAGGGTGAGGGGCTTTACAAGTTTCCACCCTCTGGGCCCCAGGTAGTTTGACAACGACCTTGTCCATGTTAAGATCAGCGCGTTCTAAGCCTCTTGTGCACTTGTGGATGCGAACCTGATGACTGATACGGCTACCGATCGCTCTCCAGCGAGGCTCACGCTCACTGAATGGTTGAGGGTGCAGCTCAAGCCGCTTATTGAGGGCGTGGCGCGGGTGTTCATTCGGCTGGGGGTAGGCCCCAACCTGCTCACGTTGATAGGGCTGTTGTTCTCCGGTGTGGCAGCGTATTTCGCTGCGGGTGGCGAGTATGTGTGTGCTGGAGCTACCTATGCCCTCGGCGCCTCCTTTGACGCGCTGGATGGAACGGTGGCGCGGCTGGCAGGTAAGGCCAGCCGCTTTGGCGCCCTGTTTGATTCAACATTGGATCGCTATGGTGAGGCCTTGATCTTGAGCGGGCTAGCCTATCACCTGGCTACCAAGGGACAGGTGGTCGGTGTGGTGCTGACCCTTGCCACGCTGTTTGGCTCGGTGATGGTGAGCTACGTGCGGGCGCGTTCGGAAGGACTGGGGGTTGAGAACAAGGTTGGCCTGCTGACAAGGGTGGAGCGCGTCATCCTGTTAGCGCTAGCGCTGCTGACGCGGCAGGTAAACATTGGGCTGTGGGTGCTGGCGATCCTGACACACGTGACGGTAATTCAGCGTGTGGTGCATCTTTACCGTGCCACGCGCCATGACGGGAATGAACAAGCATGACCATCACCCGCTATGCGATTGAGTTCGGCGTGGTGCGCCTTGGCTTCTTCGGCCTGATCGCCTTGATCGGCCTCATCGCAGGGAGCATTGTCAGCTACCGTCTGGTTCGCCAGCACGGCGAAGATGTGGATGCTCTGTGGGATATGCTAACCTTTGGGCTGCTTGGCGCGCTGGTTGGGGGGCGCCTTTTTTACGTACTCAACCCGCCGCCCTCGGTGGCTATCTATTACGATCGTCAATGGTACCTGACACACCTGCTAGACCTGCAGGCGGGGCCGTTGGCTATCTGGAACGGAGGACTGGACGCCGCCGGTCTGTGGACAGGAGCTGCTGTGGCAGTGATGCTTGTGGCATGGCGGCAGCGCCTCAATGTGCGCGGGTGGGGCGATCTGTTGGCCCCTGGGGTGCTTACTCTGCTGACCATCGCAGGCTGGGCTAATGTGGTCAACGAGCAGCTATTCGGCCCGCCAACCACGCTACCGTGGGGCATCCCTATTGAGCGGCGTGTGCCCCCTTACGACGATCTGGCGGCTTATCCTCCGCAGGTGCGGTTTCACCCCACGCCGGCCTATCTGGCGCTGTGGGCGCTGTTTGTGCTGGGTGTGCTCTGGATCATCAGTGGGCGCTACCGCGGGTGCCTGCAGGCCGGAGATAGAGGGCTGCTGGCATTGTTGCTCTACATGCCAGGCCTCTTCGCGGCGGATTTCCTGCGCGTGGATGTCAACCCTGTAATAGGTGGCCTGACGGCAATGCAGGTCGTCGCTGCGTTCATCCTATTGGCGGGGATGGTTGCCGCCATACGGCGTTGGCTGCCGCTGGTGGGGAGTGGATAACATCACGGGTACACGAAGTCCTTGACATGGGCAGGATAGGTTGGGTAACGGCGCTTGTACATCTGGCGGCGGTTCCAGG
>FWPU01005422.1_pt1 | contig 27689 bp, 25 predicted proteins | sample 2228361 | NCBI WGS metagenome assembly FWPU01 (sample SAMEA103939777, study PRJEB20133) | metagenome
GCTCCAGGGTCTGGGAGGGCACCCGGTCACCGCAGTAGACGACCGTGGTTTCCTCCGGCGGCCGGCCCAGCCGGCGCAGCACCTCGGCGGCGAGCGCGGCCGGCACGGCCGGGGAAAGCCCGAAAGGGCCGGCCTCGCCCAGGGAAGGGCGGAGCAACACGTACCTGGAGGCGGGTTGCCGGGACTCACTTCCGCAAAAGAATCGAGGATTTGGACGGACGAGGTTCGTGTGCTCAAAACCGCTTTACCGGCCTGCTGATGACATTTTCCTCACCAACCTGAAGAGACCGGGGTATCCGGCCAGAAAATTATGACTTCCAGATAATATCCGAGTGCCCTAGTAGATTTTTGGCTTTCCATCGGTGGAAAACCTTTGCTCCCATAACGCCCGAAGGCGACGCCAGTCCCCTGTCAGGTGCGTCTCCCCCAGGAGACGCCCCAGGTAAGCCAGGGCGGAGCAAAGAGAGGAGGCCCCCTGCGCTCGGTCGTATCTGAGGTAGGCGAAGAGGCTGTGTCCAAGGTGGCGGAAGAAATCACGGGTATGTACGGCGATGGCGTGCAGGTTCGCCGGTTGCAGATGGTTTTCTATCTCGGCCATCATTGCGTCCGAGATGCCCTGGCTAAAGACTCTGTGGAGCAGCCAGCGGAAATTCATCCGCCTTCCCAGATCGTGGTACATCACGGCCCTGGGCACAAAGGCCACCCGGTAACTACGACGTCGTATCTCTCTCAGTAGGGGAACGCCTTCACTAGCTGCAGGGCTACAATGGACGAGATCCAGGCCGAGGAAACCTCCAGCTTCCTCCCAGACCGTTTTCTCCATGGCAAAGTTGAATTCGGGGACATGTTCATTTTCTAATATTCGCGTCTGGTAGCCCAGATGGCTCGTGGATCCCAGATAAGGTTCCAAACGCGGGGACAACCAGGCCGGCCGCTTGTGGCCCAGGGCAAGAAGCACCAGGCCACTGACGGCAACGACCGCCGGGTCCAGGTCGAATCCGCTCATCAGATGCCCCAGCCAATCCGGCCCAACGTTGCAATCGTCGTCGCAATAGGCCAGATAGGGAAAGCGTGTTTCCTGTGCTCCCCGGTTGCGGGCGTAGGTGATTCCAACCCGTGGTTCAAGAATATGGCGTAGAGGTACCGGCGAGGTGGGAATCAATCCCTCAACGACCCGGCGTGTGGCATCGGTAGAATTGTTGTCCACAACGAGGATTTCAAAGGCATCGCGTGGGTAATCCTGGGCCATAAGCTGGGGCAGAAGGTGGGCCAGTTGCTCGGCCCGATTGCGGGTCGGAACGATGACACTGACCGATCGAACCGTGATCATTTTTCTGTTCCGGTCAGAAACCGGGCGAGGGAACGAACAAGCAAAGAACGCACTCCCCGGTTGGTCAGGTGTCGGGGATCGTACCGCAATGCTTGGAGCAGATATTTCCGACGCGCAGCCCAATCTTTTCCCCGGTGCGCTTCAAATGCCCAGTCCAGATAAATCCGGGCCAGGTTACGAGCCAAGCGCGAAGGGAAGCGATATGGAGCAGGGCCTATCCATTTCATCCGAGCCCGTTCGGCAGCCTCTTGTTGCCGTATCGGACCGTATTGGCTGCTCAGGGAGGCCCGGTGTTTTCGGTAGTAATAGAGCGGTTTAGGCAACCGAGCCATCCGAAACTGCCGGTACACCCGAAGCCAGTAGTCATAGTCCTCGGCCGGTGCAGCAGCAGAATCGTATTCGCCGACGACCTCGTAAACAATGCGGTGGTAGAGGAAGCAGGCGTTGATACAGTTGAATTCGGGGAGAAAGGAAGGAGAGGGCAGATACACCCGTTCGGTGATATTGCCCTCTTCGTCGATATTCCAGTAGTCCGCATAAACAAAGGCGATATCGGCATGTTCTAATAAGAATGAGACCATTTCCTCAATAGCCGTTGGAGCAAACCGGTTGTCGTCCGAGGTCCAGGTCAGGAATTGCCCGCTGCTGTGAGCAAAACCGTTATTGAGCGAACAGACTAGTCCCTGGTTTACAGAGTGGCAGATTTTTTTTACTCGTGGGTCGTTCACTTCCTTAAGGATAGCCGGGGTCTCATCTGAGGAACCATCGTTGACAATGGTCAGTTCGATGTCCCTGTAACTTTGAGACAGACAGCTGGCGATCGCCTCCCGGATGTATCTGGCCCCATTATAGGTGGGAAGCACAATGCTTACAGTGGACATTGCCTATCTCCCGGATTGGACAAACAGTTTCGCCTGGGCAAGAAGACTTGCCATACCTTCCGAAGCCGGTCGGCTATCGTGGGGCGGAACCCGGCTTCGAAGGTGGGTAGAATTCCCCGATTCAACAGCCAGGATAGATCGCCTTCCTGAGAAAGAGCGTTCTACTTCCTCGTCGGGATCGAAAGGCAGGATCGGGCCAGTACGATGAACATCCCGCGGTCCAGCAAGCGCGGCTCGTTCTTGAACACCTGCCAGAGCATGGAGAACATCGTTCCCCGGTCTTGGCGCAGTCGGGCTTCGAAGAAGAGCCTTTTGGCCGCGCTGGCACGGGCGAATCGGCGAAAGGGTCGGAGCGGCGTGGCTTCGGGCGGCAGGTGATCCCAGAGAAAATCGAGCAACGCCAGGGGAGACGAAGCCAGCGCCGGTACACAAATCTGGTTCGCTAGGGTTACAGCGAGGCTTTGAGCAGCGGATGATGACCACTCCTGGCCGGCCAAAAAGGCGCTCAGGTGAGCGGCCCCCTGTTCGGCATCGCCGGCGGCATAGGCCCACAGGGCAACCTCTTGCTCACACCTCTTCAAAACCTCGTCCTTCCGCACCCGAACTTCCGGGGGCAAATCCGGCCGGGCAAAAAATCGCTCGAAGATTTTCCGGTAAGTTTGGGCGCTGCGAAAGAGTTTCAGGTGGCGATTGTCCCCGTGCAGCCGGTAGCCGCACACGATCTGCTCCAGCCAGGCCATCGGACAGCCGGCCAGGGCCAAGCGTAACAGGAGGTCGTAATCTTCTTGGCTGACGAGGGCCGGGTCGAAGCCCCCGACCATTTGCAGCCATTCCCGCCGTACAAGGATCTGGAGCGTCCAGACCGGGCAGGTCATCAGCCAGGTGTTCAGGTCGAGTACGGGAAAAGTTGTCCAGGGGGTATAGGTCGCCAGGATCTTGCCCTCCGAGTCCAGGTAATGGTATCCGCCGGCCACCAGACCAACCTCCGGCCGTTGTTGGAGAAAAGCCACCTGTCCCTGAAGTTTACGGGGCAAGTAGAGGTCATCGGCGTCGAGAAAGGCGATAAAAGTTCCCTGGGCGTGTTCCAGCCCCCGGTTCCTGGCTACCGAGGGGCCGGCGTTTTTCTGGTAAATGTACCGAATCCGAGGGTTCGCAAAACGCCGAACAACCTCGGCCGTGTGATCGGTGGAACCGTCGTCCACGATAATGAGTTCCCAGTCGGCCAGGGTCTGGTCCAGGACGCTCTGGATGGCTTCTCCGATATATCGTTCGGCGTTATAGGCCGGCATGATCACGCTAACGAGGGGCATGTTCCCGTTCTCCTGCTTTCCGCTCGATCAGCCCGCCGCTCTCCAGGATTCGGCGCACCTGCTCCCGGTCCTTGGTGGCGAAATACCACTCCATGGTGCGTCGCAGGCCCTCGCGGAAAGGAACCCGAGGCTGCCAGCCCAAAAGATCGCGGGCCAAGGCATTGTCGGCCACGCGGTTGAGCGGGCCAACGGGCATATCGGTCAGCAACTTGATCTCTGCCCGATGGCCGGCCATCTCCAGCACCATCTGAACGGCGTCCAGGACACGGATGCGCTCCATCGTTCCCAGGTTAACCGCCCTTCCATCGTCGATCTTTTCGGCTGCCAGGATGGTGCCCTCCACGATGTCGTCCACATAGGTCCAGTTGCGGACCTGCTCGCCGTTGCCCCAGACCTCAAAGGGGTCCTGCCCGATAAACGCCTTGGCGATCATGGCAATGACGGCATGGTTTTCCTTGGCCCGGGGGCCGTAGACGGTAAAGTACCGGCAGGAAGCGGCTTGGAGGCCGTACTCCCGGCAGTAGGCTTGAAGCGTCAGTTCGCCCATCAACTTGGCCCAACCGTACATGTTGTCGGCATCATAGGGGGGCCGGACCAGGTCCTCGGTCAGATAAATTTCCTCGTCCGGATTGCCCTGCAGGTAGTTCGGGTACACGCAGCCGGATGAGGCATAGACCACCTTCTTTACCCCGGCCCGGAGCGCCTCCCAGAAGACCAATCCATCCAGGAAAAGGTTGGAGGCCGGGCCGGCCTGATGGGTGTCCACATAGCCACGCCCGCCGTGGTCGGCCGCCAGGTGAAACACTACCGCGATGTCCCTCATGGCCATACGGGCAACCCCGGGTTCCCTGAAATCCGCTCGAATGAACTCGATCCGACCATCCAGCAGGGGCTGCTGGATGTTTTCCAACTTGCCGCTGCTGAGGTCGTCTACCACCCGTACCCGGGCGCCGCAGGCGATCAGGGCGTCTACCAGATGGGACCCGATGAAAGATGCTCCCCCGGTAACCAGGACTTTTCGCCCCTGCCAATCCATTCGATCACCTCCAGTGTGCTTGACGTCGTCTCTCTCTACCCTACGGTCCGATGCCCAGGGCCCAATAGTCTGCCACTTCCTGATACCGGCCAGGTTCCAGGATGCGCCAGCAGTCGATCAACCGGGAGCGGCGGGGATTTCCTCCCAGCCAGGACGGTTCGAGGGCCCGAAATTCCGGCCACGGTGTGGCAATCACGATGACGTCGGCTCCTTCCACGCAGGCCTGTAAGGATGGAGCAAAGACTACCAGATCCCCCAGGGTTCTCCGAGCGTTCTCCATCGCCGCTGGATCGTAGACGGAAGTGGCGATCCCTTCACCGGCGAGCAAGCAGGCCAGTTCCAACCCCTGCGACTCCTCGACCACGTCGGTATGGGGCTTGTAAGATAGCCCCAGGATGGCTACCCGGCCGCCGTCAGGCAGCCTTTGCCTCACCATCTCTCGTAACTCCAAGACCTGCCGACGGTTGATCGTATCCGTCGCTTCGGCCAGCAGGGCCTGGACGCCAACCTGTCTGGCCAGATAGGCAAACGCCTGGTTATCTCTGGGGAAGCAGGGCCCCCCATAGCCGATGGCTCCTTTCAAATACCGGGGGCCGATTCGGCGGTCGAAGCCGAGTGCGCCGGTGACGGCGTCAACGTCGGCTCCGGGCAGCCGTTCGCAGATACGGGCCAGGATGTTGGCAAAGGTGATCTTCATCGTAACGAAAGAGTTCAGCGCGATCTTGGCCAGTTCGGCATTGACAAAATTCATCCGGGCAATCGGAGGGCTGTTTTCGCATACGGTCTGATAAAAGGCGGCCAGAAGTTCCCCCGAACGCGGGTCCGATTCGCCGATGAGCACCAGATCCGGGTTGAGGAAATCCCGGATGACGCTTCCCAAGGCGATGAACTCGGGACTGTAGCACAGGCCGAAATCCCTGCCACACTGCTTTCCACTGGACTCTTCCAGGGTACGGCATACCGGTCCTCCGGTGGAGCCCGGCATAACCGTGCTGGTCAGTACGACCAGGTGGAATCCCTCCTTGTATCGAAGCGCCTGTCCGATTGACCGGGCTGCAGGAAGGACGTGGCAAAGGGAAAAGGAACCGCTTTCCTCGCTGGGCGTGGGAACGACGATGAAGGTAATCTCGGTGTGGGCAACGGCCAGGCCGTAATCGTCCGTGGCCGATAGGTGACCCTGTACCTGGGCAAGAAGGGAGGCCAATCCGGGTTCAAAGACCGGCGGCCGGCCCTGATTGATCAGGTCTACAGTACGCCTGTCCAGGTCCACGCCGATCACCGTGTGTCCCCGGTAGGCCAGGGCGGCGGCCATCGGCGCGCCCAGTTTACCCAATCCCACTACAGAAACGTGTTCCATTGCTGTCCTCCAGAATCATCTGTAGCCGGTGTCCGGCGGCCAGAAGAGGTCCGCTTTTCCACTACGGCCCGAACCACTTTCTTCGCCAGGAACGGAGTTGCGACATCCGCGGGGTGCCGATCAAGGCCTCGGCCAGGATGGAGAGGACGCCCCGGTTGCCCAGCAGCGAAGGTCGGTGGGGAAGCGCCCGAAGCAGATACCGGGCGGCCTGATGGGGCCGGCCCTCCCGATAGGCATCAAATCCCAGCCCCGTCAGGGCTTCCCCCATCAGTCGGTAGCGTTCGCATCGTCGGCGGAGGTGTTCTCTGGTCCACGCCGGCCTCAGCCGGTGGGGGGTCAGCAGCCAGTTGGCGTCGAGGACGGTATAAAGATGGGCATAGCCGCCGGCCATCTCGAGATTGCGCCTGGCCTCTTCGCCCTTCCACACCCCATCCCGGCCTCCGGGAAAGTGCGCATAGTCGTGGTTCTGGTGGATGGCCGTTATGCAGGCAGTCGCATCGACAACCGGGATGCGGAGAGAGCGGGCCCGATAGACCAGCCAGTTGTCCCAGGCGGTGCGTCCCAGGGCAAAGGGAGGCAGGTCGGGCCAGAGGCCTCGAGGAAAGACGAAATAATCCAGGCCGGCCGGGCCGTGCATCTGTCCCCGATCTTGCACTAGGGTACGGAGGCGTTTCTCCCAATCGGGTTGTCGAAAGTCCAGCCCTTCGGCCAGGTCCACATCCCATCGTCGGCCCACGACGAGGAAGCGGCGTTTGCGGGCGGCGACCCGTCGCACGGCCGGCCCGAAGTCGCTCATTAGGATAATGTCAGCATTGACATAGGCCAGGGTATCGCCGGTGGCCACCCGCTCGGCCGTCTCGAAGAGGGCATTGAGCAGAGGGGTGCCGAATTCGGTGCGGGCGACCTGGGGGATATGGCGCAGGCCGAATTCCCCGGCGACCTCGGCCGTGCCCGGTTCATCTCCGAAGAGGATGATCTCGACGGCCGGCCGGAGCAACGTCCAGCTGTGGATGGCGTTGCGCTGAATGAGGGCGATATGCCCGCTAAAGGGCTTGGGGATGGCAAAGAGGGTGAGCAACATTTTCCTGCGAAAGGCCGGCCGTCACGCACAGGTGCCAGCCGAAATGTCGTTCCAGCCAGCGGAACAAGGGCTTTGGCATCCAACGGAAGTACCAGACCTTGACGTAGCGATATTGCACATAGTCCGGAATCCGATACGGGAAGATATGGTCCACCCACATCTCAACGATCTCAAAGCCATCCAGCAGACGCCTAATCTCGCCAGGCGAAAACGTGTAGGTGACCGGACAACCGGTCTCCGCTTCTGAATGCCGTGCTATCAGTTCGTCCAGCCGCCAGAACTGCCCGTTGCCGTAGGTCAGCAGGATCCAGAGCACCTTCCAGGCGTAGCGATGGTAGACCATGATCTTGACCGTGCCGCCGGGCTGCACATAGTGGCGCATCTGCTCGATGACCCGCTCCGGGTGCGGGGTATGGTGGATGACGCCGAAGGAATAGACCAGGTCGTATGGTTCGACAGGCAGGAATGTGCTCAACTCCTCGGCGTTGCCCAGGTAGAAGCGGATGCGATCCTGCAGTTCATAGACCTCAGCCCGCCGGCGAGCAATCTCCAGCGACTTCTCCGAGAGTTCCACCGCCGTCACGTGGGCGCCGTGGCGGGCGAAGTTGATAGTGTCGGTGCCGATGCCGCAGCCGATCTCCAGCACCTTCTTGCCCTGCCAGCGGGGGAACTCGGCGAAGCGGGGGATGTGCGGCTCGACGAAATACTTGCGGGCTTCCACCTCGTCAAAATACTCCTTCGTGCCGACCGGCTTGGGCGAATGGCGGATGTTGCAGGGACGCCGGTCCCAGAAGTCTTTGACCCGTTCGACGGGCACCCGCTCAAATAGCGCCATCATCATGCTCTTTCGGGGCGGCGCAGAACGAAACACCCCAAAGCGTATACATTTTGCCATGGATCCCACGAGCCCGCCGAAGCCTCGAAGTTCAAGGCGGTTTCCCTGTCCGCCTGCACCCAGCGATTTTCCCGGTCTTTGACCCAGAAGATCTCCTTCTCCACAATGTAACCATCCAACAGGCGAGGCAGCCGTTCCCTGCCATAGACTCGACACAGCGGCGCAAAGACAGCATCTTGTCCGACGGGTATGGTGAGCAACATCACCCCGCCCGGCCTCATTAGTTCCCGCAGGCGGGCCATGGCGTCCAGGTCACCATCGGGACGGCTCTCCGTCACGCCGTAGCGCCCGGCCAATCCAACATGCTCCACCGTCGAGCAGTTGATGACCAGGTCGAAATGCTCTTTGGGCAAAGGTAGCTTCAGGAGATCGCCCCGGATGAAGCAAAGTCCAGGATGAACATAGGGCCACCGGACGGATGCCAGGTCCACGGCCGTCACGTTGAAGCCACGCTGAGCGGCGATCAGAGCCAGATGACTTCCTCCTGGACCAAAGTCCAGCGCCTCTCCCGGTCCCGAAGGCATCTGAGAAGTGATCCAGGACCACTCGATGTCGCGGTCGCCGGCGAGGTTGGGGATGCGCGGGCGCTCAGGGCCCTTGATCAACCTTTTGACCTTTCGCGCCACTCTGCGAGGGAAGCCGGGCAATTCCAATGCCATCAGCACCCACCTCAGACGCTCGTCCTCTGCTGTGCCGGCCGCCACGTACCCCCTGAGGCGGCGCAGCGCATTGCGCGCATTGGTCGGATCCGCCAACGTAGCACGAAGCGCGTAAATGAAAATCGTTTTCCAGTGGCACCCATCTTGCCAGGCATAGTCCATACCACGGAGATAGGCATTGCTGATGGCTCGTTTCTTTTTCTTTCCAAGACTCTCCGGCACATTAGGTAGGCTATAGAATTTCCTGGTTAGCGCAACACAGGCTGCTGCTGTGATGTCCCCTCTTTGTGCCATATAGCCAGGACACGCTCGTGCATAGGCGAGCAGAACGGGAATGTGACGGATATTTCCAATCAGTCCAATCCGAAGCCACAATTCGTGATCTTTTTTAGAAATAAAACTCACATCTAGCCAGCCGACCTTTTCAAGAATTCGCCGCCGTGTAAAGGCTGCTGGCTGTGGAATACAGTGGTCGCAATATTCCACTGCATATTCCAGGTCCCACTCGTGCAGATAAGACATGCCTACCAGGTTGCCTTCAGCATCTATCGCCCCGCAATCGCCGTATACGACATCCACTTCGGGATGCGCCTGCAAATAGGCTACCGCCTGGCTGACTGCGTTCGGCACAGCCCACACATCGTCGGCATTGAGCCAGGCCAGGATGTCGCCCCTGCTCATCCGCCAGCCCTTGTTGATGGCATCGGCGTGCCCGTTGTCCGGCTCTGATACCCACTTGATTCGATCCCCATAACCTTTGAGAATCTCAACGGTGCCATCCGTTGAGCCGCCATCCACGACGATGCACTCGATGTGCGGATAATCTTGTTGCAAGACGCTCTCGATGGTCGGTACCAGGAAGTGGGCACGGTTCAAGCATGGGATGGCGACGGAGACAAGTGGGCGATCAACTGGTCTCATGGCACATTGCTCTCAGATGTATTGTGAATTGCGATAACATTTTCTGAATCAAAATAGGGTTTTCTATCTGCCAATACCGGCAAGCCCGTTTGTTCATTAAATCCATAAATGCGGTATCCCTCTTGAGTCAGAAATTCCCAAATCTGCCCGCTATGGCACCCTTGATGCCTCAAGGTCCTGTCTGAAAGTTCCATAAGGACTATGGGGTGAAACAGTCTCAAGGTTTGTGTTGCCCCTTGAAGGACGAGAAACTCTGCTCCTTCAACATCCATCTTTATAACGTCAACTTGTTGCAATCCTATTTGTTGGACTATATCATCAAGCCGCTCAACACGCACTCGCTCTTTTCCTTGAGGCCTAACGGAATCGTAGCCAAAACCTCCCAGTGTGTTGTGCCCTGACTGTTCTTCTGTCGCCACGAGCAAATCTGCTTCTCCCGGACAACTTGAAACCGCCGCTTGTAAAAGATGTACATTTGACAGCCTGTTAAGCTCAACGTGGGCCTTTAGCCTCGCAAACTCGCGACTACTTGGCTCAATAGCTATCACTACGCCATACGGCCCGACCCTTTTTGCTGCAAACAGTGTATATAGGCCTATATTAGCACCCACATCTATGAACGTCATCCCCGCCTTCAGGATCTTCTCTAGCCAGTAGAACTCATTAGGCTCATAATAGCCAGTGAGAAATATGGCACGGCTCGTCTCATTGCCCGGGTATAGGTATATGCGCAGGCCATCTAACCATCGAATCACGCATGCTGTTTTCAAGCGTCTCCATAGACGCTTTCGGATTCTCAGCATAAGCCTAGAGCCTGATTCTCCACAGCCTAGGCGCCAACTTGGATACAGGTTAAGCGTAGCACGGGCCGCTAACCGTTGGCTGACTAAGCTAATCATATATTCTACCATCGTTAGGTTCGGAGTCTCCAATTACCTTCTACCAAGATTCGGCAAAGCGCTGGCATCCCTTGGTGGCCTGTCCCAAAGAAGTCGCCAGCTTCAACGGTTAGTTTTGCTGCATCCTCCATCAAGTCACAAGGTTTTTCATTAATCCCCACAAAGATATTGATGGAGTATTCACCCGGTGCCAATGGCAACTTGGGTATTTGACAGATAAACTGACCTTTTGGAGGTATCTGATAAAAATTCTGATTGTTGAAGTTTGTGCGATGATGAAGAAGAACAATGCCCCAGCTATCTTTAATTGCAAAACTCACAATAACATTCTTCTTGCTCAGGCCATCAGGACACTCATAACTGAAGACCAAGTGAGAATCTTCCCCACTCCTCAGGACAGAAATCATCTGTCCGTTTGAATCTTCCAAATGCAAACTGACAAATCTAATCTGCCCATCTCCTTCCCGGTCAGAACGATGTGCAATAGGTATAGTAGCGGCAGTGTATGCAACCTCGTTGATGTACTTGTCTATTACTTGGTTAGCATTATCATCCAGTTGCACATGACCACCATCCAGCAAAATCGCCCTACTACATAGGCTATTTACGGCCCCCATATTATGGCTCACAAACAACACCGTCCGCCCCTCCTTCGCCACATCCCCCATCTTTCCCAGGCACTTTTTCTGGAACGCCGCATCCCCCACCGCCAGCACCTCGTCCACCAGCAGGATCTCCGGCTGCAGGTGAGCGGCCACGGCAAAGGCCAGCCGCACGTACATGCCGCTGGAGTAGTGCTTTACCGGTGTGTCCAGGAACTTTTCAATCTCGGCAAACTCCACGATCTCGTCGAACTGCCGGTCGATCTCGGCCTTTTTCATCCCCAGGATGGCGCCGTTCAGGTAGATGTTCTCCCGGCCCGTCAGTTCGGGGTGAAAGCCGGTGCCGACCTCGAGGAGGGAGCCGACCCGTCCATAGATCTCGGCCCGCCCCTCCGTCGGCTCGGTGATGCGGGAGAGGATCTTCAGCAGCGTGCTCTTGCCGGCCCCGTTGCGCCCGATGATGCCGACGACCTCGCCGCGGCGCACCTCGAAAGACACATCCTTGAGGGCCCAGATGTAGGGTGCTGAGGCAGGGGCGGTGGCAGTTGGGCGTCGGAAAAGGCGGCGGGGCGTGCGCAGCGCTTCGACGAATGCCTCGCGCAAAGAGTCGCTGCGCTGCCGGGTGCCGATGCGGTAGCGCTTGCCCAGGTTTTCCACGCGGAGGGCGAGATCATTCACGGTCATACCACATCCGCAAAGGTCTTTTCCATTTGCCGGAAGTAGAACAGCCCGCCCACCAGCAGCACTGCCACGACAGCTGTGGCGATGCCGAGCAGGGCGCCGGGAAACTGCCCTTGCCCCAGGAGCGCCCAGCGAAAGCCCTCGATCACCCCGACCATCGGGTTCAGCGCGTAGAGCAGCCGCCAGCGCTCGGGGATGACGGTGCTGGAATAGACCACCGGCGTGGCATACATCCACACCTGGGTCAGAAAGGCCAGGACGTAGTTGATGTCGCGGTAGCGCACGTTCAGCGCGGAAAGCCACAGGCCGACGGCCAGGGCGGTGGCCGCGACCAGCAGGATCAGCCCTGGGAGGAGGAGCAGGGCCGGCGTGAGCAGGAGCCGGTAGAGCAGCAGCAGGCCGGCCAGCACCACCAGCCCCCATAACAGGTCCACCAGGCTGCCGATGACCCCGGCCAGGGGCAGGATCAACCGGGGAAAGTAGACCTTGGTGACCAGGTTGGCGCTCTCCACCACGCTCATGCTGCTCCGGCGCAGGGCCGTGGCGAAATAGTTCCACGGCAGGAGCGCGGCGTAGGCAAAGGCCGGGTAGGGCAAGCCCTCGGAGGGGAGCTGGATCAGGTAACCAAAGATGATGCTAAAGACCATTGTGGCCAGCAGCGGCTGCAGGATGGCCCAGGCCGCGCCCAGCACCGTCTGTTTGTAGCGTGCCTTGAGATCGCGCCAGATCAAAAAGTATAGCAGCTCGCGGTATTCCCACAGCGCGCGCAGGTCCGGCCAGGCCCAGCCGCGCGCGGGGCGGATGCGCACGATGGTCGTTTCCTGTTCCGGGGAGTCGAGCGTTCTAGTGGCCACGGTTCCTTCTTCCCTGCCGCAGCAAGTAGATCGCGGCGAACAGGGCAACGATTCCGGCCGCGGGACCGACGCCGAGCAGCAAGAGGCTTACGCTGGTGCCCTGGCCCGGGGGCGCCGTCGCCTCCGGGCGAGTGGGGATGCGCGGCACCGCCGTGGCCGCCGGGCTCGCCGTAGGCCGGACCGTGGGGACCGCCGTCGGCGTCGTCCTGGTGGGGTCGGGCAGCGGCCGGGCCGTCTGCGCGGGAACATCCAGGTGGCGGTGCAGGTAAAAGACCTCCGTCTGCCAGGTTTGCCGGTCCTTGTCGAGCGGGTATACCAGCACCACGTGCAGTTCATTGCCCCCGGCCACGCCGGCCGAAACAAAGGCCGGGTTCTGGCCGGTGGTGGCAATCCCCGGCAGGACCACGACACCGGGCGACCACGTCCCTTCGTCCCAGGTGGTGTAGTACAGACAGTCGTTGGCCATGCTGAAGACGCTGCCGACCATCAGCCAGTGCAGCCTCTGGCTGCCGTCCAGCACCAGCGCCGGCCAGCCCTGGATACCGCCCAGGTCGGTGTTGCGCCACACCTCCGACCAGGTGCGCCCGCCGTCGGACGACCAGCGGTGGAACTTGAAGCGGTCGCCGGCCGTGCCGCTCCAGACCACGTGGACCTCGCCCGGCCCGCGCACGATGACCTCGGCATCGTCGTACGGGCCCTCGGCCAGCGCGTAGGGCCGGCTCCAGGTCTTTCCTCCATCTGTGGAACGGGCATAGCGAATCCCAAGCGGAGGAAAGGTGTTGGGATAGGCGGTCTCCATCCAGACCACGTGGAGGGTGCCCTCGGCTCCGATGGCCAGGCGCGGTTTGCCCACCAGACGGTCCTCGCGGGAGTTGGCAAAGACGCTCGTCGCTCCCTGCCAGGAGCCTTCCTCATCTTGGGCGATGTAGTAGATGCCGCTATTGGCGCCGACCGACTGGGCAAAGACCACGTGGAGGATTCCGGCCCGGTCAACGACCAGGTGGGGATTGCCCGCGTTGGCCTCCAAGGGGCTGATGGGCACCGGTGCGGACCAGTTGTGGGCCGAGCCGGCCGCCGGGGCATAGGCGCTGCTGTAAAAGATGGCCCCGCCCCCTCGCCAGACGACGTGCAGGTAGCCGCGGGCATCGGCGGCCATGAAGGGTTCATAGGCCGGCGCGCCGCCGGGGGTCATCAGCACGTCGACCGGCTCTGTCCACCCATCCCGGCCCAGGTGGCTGTAGTAGATCACGTCGTCCTGGCCATCCCCCTCGCTCCAGATGACGTGCAAGCCGCCGGCCGGATCGATGGCCAGGTTGGGATAGTGCGAGTTGCTCTCGGCGTGGGAGAGGTTGACGGGCGTGCTCCAGCCCGGCGCGGCCTCCTGTCCTTGGGCTGAAGCGAAAATGGCCAGGGCCAGGGCGAGGACGAGGAGGATGGAAGCCCAGTAGAACCGGACCGGCTTGGGGCGTGGGTTCCTCATAGGTAGCAAGTTGTGGGTGAACAGGTTACAGGTTGGCAAGATGCAGGTTGGAGATGAACAACGGCGTGGTCATTCCCAACTGGACCAACGGATCGGCAGGCGGCGCACCCTTACGAACGTGTCCTCCACCCCAACGTGCCAACGTGCCAATGTGCGCTGATGAAGCCGGCGCCATCGGTCACGAGGATGCGAACAGTCATAGGGGCTCCTAGGCGCAAGGGGCAAGGTGGCAGGTTGCAGCTTCGCAAGTTCCGGGTTGTAGGTTGGCCGGTTCGCGGGCTGGCGAGCTAGCAGGTTTCTTGTTCGCAATCCCAAGCTTCATTGCGTGCTCTGCTCATGCTTTTGCGCTTGAGTGAAAAGCGTTTCTACGGTCTCGTCGGCAAACAGCCGCTCCCGGATTGCCAGGTAGTCTCCTGCACCTACCTGCAAGGCAGCCCAGAAACGAGCGACCTTGGCCGGGCCCAAGTGCTCCAGCAAGATTTCCTCAGCTTCTTGCAGCACTTCCTGCTCTCGTAGTACGGTTACCATCACGATCCTCCCGTTACAGTCAATACGAAATCCACCGGGTTGAGGACCCGAATCTTGCCTACACCGCGGCGAATCACCCGGTCGTCACAGGTCACGAAGAACTCGCAGTTGGCAGCTTCTGCACAGGCAAGGTGCAGTGCATCAATCGCTTTCAACCCCTGCTGCTCCGTCTCCTATGCTCGTTGTTTGATCGACTCGTTGAGCGGCTGATGGTAGCTGGCAAGGGTCAGGAAGTACGACACTGCCCGCTTCCGTAGAGCAAAAGGGTTCCGGCTATTCTCATATTCCAACATCGTAGAACTGGCCAGTTCTACTGGTACCGCTTTCGATCATCTGCAAGATCACGGTGTAGGCAAGTGTTTCCAGCGCTATCCTGGCTTGGGTTTGATCGTCGAACGGACGGTTGTATACGCTTGTGTCCAGGTATATTCGCATGGCCTCAGCCTCGCCCGAGATCGGTTGCTTCGCCGCGCAGACGCGCGGCCAATTCGCCCAAGATGCTGTTCATAGCTCGATTCCGTGACGCGCGATCTGCCGTACATCCTCGGCTTCCAGTTCCGGGTAGGCCTCGAGGATGTCCTGGACCGATCGGCCGGCGGCGAGCATTTTCAGGATGACGCTGATCGTAATCCGCATGCTCCGGATTGTCGGTTGCCCCAGGCAAACTTTAGGGTTAATCGTGATCCGGTCTAGTTCTTCCATCACCGCACCTCGTGTACTGTGCTTCCATTCTACCACAAACTCCCGCTTTTTTCACCAGCCGGTAGGCCTTCCCAGCGTGCCCGCGGTCAGACAGCCAATCCGCGCCTCTCCAGCTCCCCCTGCGCCGCCGCGAAGCGGTCCTCGGCCAGTTGCCGCCGTACCCACTCCACCGTCTCGCCGATGCCCTCGGCAAAGGGCAGCCGCGCCCGGTAGTCCAGGGCGGCGATGCCCCCCACGTCGGGGTAGCAGTGGCGGATGTCGCCAGCACGGAACTGCTGGGACACCTCGGGCTCTACCGGGACGCCCATGTGCCGGACCAGCGCCTCGGCCACCTGGCGGATGGTGATGGCGTTGCCCGTGCCCACGTTCAGCGCCCGGTAGTCGGCTCCCGCGTTCTCCAGCGCCAGCACGATGGCCTGCACGGCGTCGGAGACGTGCAAAAAGTCGCGCCGCTGCTCGCCGTCCTCATAGATCACCGGCGGGTTGCCGTTCAAGAGCCGGCCGGCAAAAATCGCCACCACCCCGGTGTACGGATTGGAAAGGGCCTGCCGCGGGCCGTAGACGTTGAACAGGCGCAGCGCCACCGTCGGGATGCCGTAGGCCCGGCCCACTGCCAAACACATCTCCTCTTGGTCGCGCTTGCTCACGGCATAAACAGAAGTGGGGAAGAGCGGCTTTTCCTCCGGCGTCGGCTGGGGGGAGACGATCTCCCCGCAGCGGGGGCAATGCATCTCCCAATCCCGCCCTTGCAACTGCTCCTCTGAACGCACTTGCGGGTAGACCACACCGCAACAGGTACATTCGTACTGCCCTTCGCCGTAGGCCGACATCGAGGAGGCCACGATCAGGCGGCCTACCCGATGCCGTTCGTTGGCCAAGAGGTCCAACAGGACGGCCGTCCCGCGCACGTTGACGTCCACATACGATTCGATCTCGTACATGGACTGCCCCACCCCCACCCGCGCCGCCAGGTGGACGACCGCATCCACCCCCCACAGCGCCCGGCGCAGGGCCTCGCGGTCGCGGATGTCGCCCAGGACGTGCTCGGCCTCGGGGTTGAGGTAGGCCGGCCACTTCCCTGCTTCGCGCAGGCCTCCGTGCACCTGCGGCTCTAGGTTGTCATAGACGCGCACGGCATAGCCGCGCTCCAGCAGCGCATCCACCAGGTGCGAGCCGATAAAGCCGGCCCCGCCGGTGATCAGGACACGTTCAGCAGTGGGCATGGTTTCCTCGCGAGGTTGAATATTGAAGGTTGAAGGTTGACGGACGAAGTCAATGATCGCACGGGCATAGCGGATCGCTTCCTCACTCTGAGAGGCCCATAGTGCCCCAAGGGGGCCCCTTCCGGGTGGCTGTTGGGGTAGCGCGAGGGGATGTAAAAGTTGTCCAGCACCCGGCCCTGCTCGACCAGGCCCTGGGGGACGGTCACGGCTTCCGGCAGATCGTGGAAGAGACGGGCAACGACGTGCCCCCAGGCATCCTGGCCCAGATGCAGGTGCAGGGCCTTGACCGCTTTTTCTGCGGCCTGATGGGCGGCAAAGCTGGCCCATTCATGACGGCCGGCCGCTTGAGAATCCTCCGCTTGTTCCAGGTCGCGCAACGCTTGCCTAAACCGGTCGGGGGCTCGATGGGTCATCGGTTATCCTCGAGATGCTCGGCTATAGCACACACAGCAACACCCCGAAAAACGGTCTGGGGCTCGATGGGTCATCGTTCCTCCTCCAACCTCCCCGGGCACGCTCCGCCCCTTCTGGCACCCTTGTGCCAAAAGTCCTCCTGACCCGATGACCGTTCCCCCGGAGCAGCGGCTCGACAGGGGACCGTTGAATGTTCAACGTGGAACGTTCAACGTTGAACGCGGGGTTGGGGTACCGGCCATATATTCGGCGTCGGGCTCTCGGACACGGCCGGCCGCAGCCTCAGTCCGCAGATATTTGAACCGGTACCGTTGCCGCCCCGCCTTGTCCGTGAGTTCGTACAGTTCCTGAAACTTCTTCGGTAACGTGCCCGCAGTCCAGGCCGATGTGGCGTTGCGAGCGTACCTCACCGAGCGAGGATTTGGCACGTCCCCAATCGTCAACAACGAGTGCCTGTGTACGTGACTCAAAATCCTCAGCGACGTTGTTCATCACGCTGATCGCCGCCCGCCGGATCTGGTCTCTCAGGGCAAAATCGCGAGAGCATGGCCCGCCTCCACTCAGCGCATAGGTGCGCCGGGTCAATAATCGTGCCGTTTGCCAGGCCCGGATCTCCTCAAATCGCGAAATCCCCACCACCATTTCCCCCATCCAGCAACACTTGACGCCCAATACCTCACGATCAACGATCAACGTTCTACCGTTCTTATGGGTCTTCCCCGCCCTCGGTTCCGCCGCGGCGGATGCCTTTGCGGGGCGATGGGTTCGATCATCTCCACGGGTATGACCGCCCGGTTGGCCTCGCCGAGGAAGCGGATCAGGATGCGCACGCGGTCGCCCGGGCTGAGCGTTTCCTCAAAGACCGCCTCCAGGCCGGCCAACGGCCCGCTGCGCACCCGTACCCGTTCACCCGACCGGAAGCGGGGCTGGATAAACCCACCCCGCGCTTCCACCTCGGCCAGCCGCTTGCGTACCAGGGCGATCGCCTCGTCCGGGACGCGGGCCGGTACCCCGCCAAAGGAGACGACCCGCCGCAGCCCCGGCATCCAGGCCAGGGTGGAGATGCCCACCTCCTCCAGGTCCACCCGGACAAAGAGGTAACAGGGAAACAGGGGCCGCACCTGCAGCGGCCGGCCGCACCGCCGCTCGCTGTACTGCGGGAAAAAGGTCTCCAGGCCGTGCTCCTCCAGTTGCCGGGCGACCAGGGCCTCCTGTCTCGGTTTGCTGTAGAGCGCGTACCAGGTCTTCATCTTCCTCCACCGATGCTCCAGCCCAGGCTTTCCAGCCCCACCCGGATGGCCATCGGCCAGAGCCTGGGGGACCCCAGCAACATCCTCAGGCCCGTCCAGATGGGGCCGGGGCGCAAGGCCCACCTGCGAAAGGCGACGCGGGCCCAGTGCTCCAATCGCTCCGCCGGCAGGTATGGGTATTCTAACACAGTCGAACGGTCCATGTCAACCTGCTCCCAGCGCGTCCCCGGTCGGAACCAGCCCTGCTCGACCACCTCGAAGAAAAAGGGCGTCCCCGGATGGGGCGCGGCGATGTGAAAGAGGGCCAGGTCCAGGGGCAACCGGCAGGCCAGGGCGATCGTCTCTTGAATCGTCTCCTCCGTCTCGCCGGGCAGGCCGATGATAAAGTAGCCCCAGTTCTTGATGCCGGCCGCTTTCGCCCAGCGCAGGGCTTGCTCGGCCTGCTCCAGGCGGAACCCCTTACGCACCCGCTTGAGGATCTCCTCGTTGCCCGACTCGATTCCCCAGGCGATCAGCCAGCAGCCGGCCGCGGCCATCTCCCGCAGCATCGCCTCATCCACAAAATCCGCCCGGCTGTTGCAGGTCCAGCGCAGCGACAACCCCTCCTGCCGAAGCAACCGACACAACCCCAGCACCTGCTCGCGGTTGGCGGTGAAAAGGTCCGCGTACATGTGCACCCGCCGGATGCCCAGACCCTGCAGCAACCGCAGTTCGGCGAGGATATTTTCCGGCGAGCGCAGCCGCAGCGAGTCGCCATAACTGACGTGCTTGATGCAAAAGCGGCAGCCGGCCGGGCAGCCCCGACCGGTGACGACAAAGGCATACGGCCCGCCGACCAGCGGGGCGCGATAGTGCTCCAGCGGCAAAAGATCGTGCCGGGGTAGCGGCAGGTCGTCCAGGTGGCGGATGAAGGGACGGTCCTCGTTGATGACGATCTCGCTACCTTTCCGCCAAACCAAACCTTTCATCAGTTCAAGGTGGAAGGTTGAACGTTGAAGGTTTACGGGGGGGCGTTGGTCGTAGGGGGGCCAGGTGGGATCGGTAGCACAAAAGAGTTTTTCCAGCCGTTGGCGAAAGGCCGGCTCCAGGCGGTCCCAGGGGTCCGGCCGGCCCGCCAATGTGTCCACCAGTTCGCGCAGGGTCAGTTCCGGCTCTCCCCGCAGGACAAAGTCCAGGGCGGGATAGGGCGCCATCGTCTCCAGCGGCATGGGGGTAACGTGCGTGCCAAAGGCGATCGTTTTCGCCCCCAGACTGCGGGCCAGGAAGCAACCGAGCATGTCGTTCTGCAGGGTTGGGCCGGCTACCTGGGTAACATAATACCTGGGTTGCTTTTCCCGAAGCAGTTGTTCAAAGGCCGGCCAGCCCATCCGCGTGGCGATGGCGTCCACCACCTCGACGCGATAGTCGGGAAAGAGGGCGGCCAGTTGGGCCAGGCTCACCTGCGGCCAGATCATCCCCTCGCGGGAGCGCCGGCCGACCCGGTGCTGCGAGCGAATCCAGATCGCCCCGTCGGGGGCGGGCGGGTTGACCAGGAGGATCTCCACTGCCCCCTCGGGCCGTCGCTCGATCGAGGTGCGTACCACAGCATCGGCCTGGGGAAAGCGGGCCGGTGGGATGCGCTCGCGGGTACGGGTTCCCCGGTTGGCGGCCAGGTCGCTCATGGGGTCTCCCCTCCCAGGTCGGCGCGGACCTCCTCCTGGCGGCGGCTGAGGGCCTCCAGCACACGCATCAGCACCCAGGAGATGAGCAGTTGCACGCCGACGAGGATGGCCCCCGCGCTGCCGACCAGGTATAGCCACAGCCGCAGCAGCGGCCAGCCGTGCAGGGCCAGGGCCATACAGACGCCGGCCAGCGCCAGCCCTCCGACGATGGCGGCCAGCCCCAGCCAGCCAAAGTGCCGGTCCAGGCCGGGGAGGAGCGGTCGGCCAAAGAGCCCCTGCCGTACCGGCCGGCGGTGAAAGAGGGCCACCAGGTAATTAAACGTTCCCCCCAGGTTGAACAGGCTCACCCCGGTCACACCCAGGACGAGTGCGCCAAAGAGGCCGAAGGAGCCCCAGTAGCCCAGGGAGGTAATCCCGGAGAGGCGGGCCCCAAGCAGTCCCAGGAGGTAGAGGCCGGCCAGCCCGATCCCGACCAGGCCGGCCAACCCCAACGGCCGCACCGGGTTGTAGGCCAGCACCGTCTCTACAATCGAGCGGAGGAAGCGCGTCCCGTCGCGCAGGGGGTGCAGTTTCGATGCCCCTACCCGCTCGTCGTAGGCGATCGGCACTTCGATCATGAGGATGCCCTCGTGGAGGGCGCGCGCGCTCATTACCGGGGTAAAGTTCAGCCCGTCCGGCAGCGGGTAGAGCAGCGGCAGGACCTCCCGTCGGAGGACGCGCATGCCGCTGGCGCTGTCGCGGACGCGGTGGTTGCCGAGCAGGGTGAGCAGGCCGGCGAAGAGGAGGTTGCCCACGCGCCGGACGAACGGCATGCGACTCTCCGCGCCGGCCATGCGGCAGCCGATGACCAGGTCGGCGCGGCCCTCCAGGAGCGGCCGGCAGAGGTCCGGCAGCGCCTCCGGGGGGTAGGTCCCATCGGCGTCGAGGAAGGCGAGCAGTTCGCCCTGCGCTTGCTGAAAGCCGGTCTTGAGCGCGGCGCCATAGCCCCGGTTCTGCTCGTGGCAGATCAGGCGGACCCGCGCCTGCTCGCCGACGATCTTGCGGGTGCGGTCGCAGGAGCCGTCGTCCACCACGACGACCTCCAGGCCGGCCAGGCCGGCCGCCTTCAGGGCGGGTTCCACCGCCAACACGCGCTGCAGCACCTTCTCGATGGCCCTTTCCTCGTTGTAGGCGGGGAGGACAACCGAAAGGAGTGGCCCCGTCCCCTCGTTCATGGTTCCTCCTCCGGTAGGTGGTAGATGGGGACGTCCGGTGGGGTGGCCCGCCAGGTACCGTCAATCGGGCGGACGACCCGCGCCGGGACGCCGGCGACCAGGGTGTGCGGCGGCACATCCTCTGCGACCACTGCGCCGGCAGCGATGACGGCCCCCTTTCCTATGTGCACTCCATCCAACACCATCGCCCCGGCGCCCACCCAGACGTCATCCTCAATCACAACCCCCCGCGCCGTAATCCCTTGTTCTACAAAAGGGCGCGTGGGATCGTCAAAGACGTGGTTTACCGCCAGCACCTGCACCAGCGGGGCAAAATAGACGCGGTCGCCGATGGTGACGCCCCCCTGCCCGCGGATGACGCTGAACTCACCGATGAGGGAATCCCGGCCGATGCGGATGCCGGCCTGAGGCAGGCGGCGAAAGTTGTAGACGTGCAGTTCGGCGTGGTGCATCACAAAGGTGCCCGCACCGAGTTCGATGCCGTTCGGACAGGCGTGGAGGTAGACCCCTTCATCCAGATAAACGTTCCGCCCCAGGCGAATATTGCCGGCAAAGCGCAGGCGCACGCCGGCCTCGATGGCGGCAATTCCCTCCATATGCAGGACCAGGCGGTAGCACAGTGCCCGCAGGACGATGCCGACCAGTCCGGGCACCCAGCCAAAGCAGGTCGTGATCGTTTGCTCCCAGAGGTAGCGGGCCGGGCTGGCGGCCTGCCGGCGGATGTACAGACGCAGGCCCGAGAAGAGGTGCCTTCTGGGTCGGACGGAACCGGCCGGAGCGGTCAGGTTCTGGTTGATCTCCTCAACGGGCCTCTGGGCACCTCGCGTCGTCGGTTTGGATCGGGTCGTGGTTTCTCCTGTCGTCCACTTCATTCTCGCAACCGTCTCAGGGCTTCTCTCCAGGTGGCATTGTCCGGTTCCAGTTGCAGGGCGGCCTCGTACTCGGCGATCGCGTCCTCCGTCTGGCCGGCCTTTTCATAGGCCTGGGCCAGGGCTGCGTGCAGGGAGGCGTTCTCCGGGGCCAGGCGCAGCGCCTCCTGGTAGGCGGTGATGGCCTTTCCCCACTCCTCCTGGGCCATATAGGCGTTTCCCAGGGTGGCCCAGGTGTAGGCATTGCGGCCGGGGAGGGTGCCGGCCTGCTCGTAGGCGGCGACGGCGGCCTCCAGGTCCCCGACGGCCCGGTGGAGGTTGCCCAGTTCGGTGGCGTACCAGGCGTTGGGGTAGAGGCCGAGGGCCTGCTCCAGCGCGGCGACCGCGCCGGCAGCATCCTCCCGAAAACGCCAGCGGTACTGTCCCAGGTAGAACCAGGCCTCCGCGCTGCGGGGGGCCTGCGTCACCGCTGCTTCCATATCGGCGACGGCCTTTTCCCCTTCTCCCTGGGCGGCGTAGAGTTGTCCCCGCCCCAGGTAAAAGCGCATATCGTCGGGGGCAACGCGGCGGGCCTCTTCGTAGGCCCGCAGGGCCTCGTCATATCGGTTCAGGAGGCGCAGGCAGTCTGCCAGGACAAAGCGGGCGTTGGCGTCATTGGGGTTCAGTTGAATAATCAGGCCCAGGGCGGCCAGGCCGGCCTCCTCCTCTCCGGTGTTCAGATGTTGCCAGACCCGCTGCCAGAGGATCGGCGTCGCCTCGTCCGGGTCGGCGTAGGCCAGGTGCTGGCCGGCCAGGTCTACCTGCCCCTGCGCCTCGTAGAGGAGCCCCAGTTCCATCCGTGCAGCACGGTTGTCCGGCTCCAGGGCAATGGCCCCTTCCCAGGCCTGGCGGGCAGCTTCCTGGTCGCCCGCCTCCAGGTGGATCTTGCCCAGGAGAAAGTAGGCCCGCGCACTCTCCGGCCAGAGTTCCAGGACGGCCTGGGCCAGGGCTATGCTCCCCTCCAGGTCGCCCCGCCCCAGGAGGAGGTTGACCCGGTCCAGGAGCAGGTCGGGAACGTCGGCCTCTGCCCAGCGGCGCAGGGCGGCCTCTTGCTGACCGTTGTTCCACAGCTCCAGTCCCTCGGCAAAGGCCCGCCGCCGTTCCCGCTGTTCGGGGTCGCGCTCAACCAGCAACCCCTCCCCCGAAAGGACCAGATAGTTCTCCTGCCACATCGCCGTGATCACCCGGTCGGTGCGCAGGTCGGTCTGCAGGCCGTCCTGGACCGGGGTGGAGCCGACCACTTGCACCTCGACCTCGACCGGCAGGGCGTCGGTGCCGGGCTGCTTTTGCAACGTCAGGCGGTAGTGCCCGCCGACCGGGCCGACCGGGGGCACATAGGTCACGCTGACGGTGCGCTCCTGGCCGGGCAGGACGCGGACGTACCCGGCGATGACGGTGCGGCCGGCCTCCTCGCGGTACTCCATGCCGTCGTCAAAGCCTTCTGCCGAGACGAAACGGCTCCCCAGGGGGACGTAGAGGCGGATATAGTCGCCGTAGCAGCCGGGGAACGGCTCCAGGTCCTCCGTCTCGGGGTCAAAGCAGGCCCCACCAAAGAACTCGCGCGTCTCCGCGCTGCCCCAGTGGTCAAAGTGGTTCCAGTAGGTCAGGGTGACCTTGCTCTCCTGCACCTTGAGGGCATGGTCCAGGGTGACCTGGTAACGGATCTCCTGTTCGATAAAGCGGTTGACCTCGGCGTAGGAAAAGTCCGAGTCCACGACCATGAGGAAATCACCGGGGTCATCGCGGATGGCCCCGCCCCAACCGGCCTCCACGACCGCTGTTTGCAAAGAACGGTCGTTAAAGTAGAGCAGGATATGCTTTTCCTCCAGGGCCTGGCCCAGGGCCTGGAGCAGCGCGGGAAGTCGCTCCGGGGTGAGCAGGTCTGGTTCCTGCAGTCTTTGGGCGACGCTCGTGGTCAGGGCGGAGAGAAAGTTGGGGTCCTGGCGATAACCCTCCCAGATCGTCTCGAGCAGATTGCTTCCGCCGACGCGGATGCTGTAGCCGGGTACTTCCAGCGGGCCGATCGCCTTGAGCAGGGCCTGGACGGCGTAGAGGTCCAGGGCAATGACCCCTTCCACATCCGGGTGACCGTCCAGTTCCCAGAATTGCCGGATCGTCTGGGCGGAGGTGGGAAAGTCGGCATACCAGTTGGCGTCGCGGATGAACCATGCGCCGAAGCGCATGTAGCGGACGTAGGGCAGGGGTGGCTGCACCTTTTCCCGATGGGGGTTATCCCAGTCGTAACTGCGGCGGTAGTCCAGGTCGGTGATCTGGCCCTTTTCCAGGGTAAGGAGGCCCATCGAGCCCATAAAGCCGCCGGTAGCGCGGAGTTCAAAGTTGTTCTGACCGACGACCAGGTAACGCTGGGGGGAGTTCAACCCGAGGAGGATGTCGGTCTGGGGGAGAAAGGCGTTCAAGAGACCCAGGGCGCGAGTGGCCGGGGAGAGGGTGCTGTCCAGTGTTTCCAGGAGAGGGCCGAGTTGGGCATAAGGGCCGTCGTCCAGTTGGGCGGGGTTGAGGAAGGTGCGTTCGTAGGCGGCGTGCTGAAGGCGCGCCTGAGCCCGTTGGAGCAGCGGTTGCTGTTGCCGGAGCGATTGCGCGGCCCGGGCCAGGGCATCTTCCTGCTTCTCTTCCAGGAGGGGTACCAGCGGGGCCAGGGCGTCGGCGAGGTCGGTGCCGGCCCCGGTGAGGTCGGCGGCCATGGCGGTCAGGTGGGGCGTTGCGGCCAGTTCGGGGCCGTAGCGGGGAATCCACCCCAGGCACGAAAGGACGGGGGCCAGGAAGCGCGTTTCCGCGTAGAGGGTGGCCATATTCTCGGCGGCGGCGCCGAGTTCGGCCTGCAGGGTGTCCAGGTCGCTCAGGAGGTCCTGGGGAGAACGGTTCAGGGCCTCCTGGAGGGCGGCGATGTGGGTCATCCCCTGGCGGGCGGCACGATAGGCGCGCACCCCCTTCAGCCCCAGCCAGAACAGCATCAGGAGGAGGCCGACCAGGGTCAGGAGGAGGCCGAGCCGGCGATTGGAACGGTTGCGGTTGCGTTTTGCTTGGGCCATCGCGGTGGTCTCCGGTGCATCGAGGTATCTGCCTGGGCCGGCCGGCTAGGACTGCTTTCTGGCAGCAGAACGGCGACCTCTCTTCTTGCGCCGTTTGCGGCGCTGCCGGGTCGGCTGACCGCTTTCGTCGGTGTAATAGTGAGAATAGTAGTAATAGTAATACCCGTCGGAGCGGGCATCCACCCGGTTCAGGATTGTGCCCAGCGGGCTGGCCCCGACCTGGCGCAACGATTCGACCGCTTTGCCGATCGCGTCGCGTCGGGTTACACCACAGTCGGTGACCAGGATGACGCCGTCCACCTTGCTGGCCAGGACGGCGGCGTCGGCCACGGTCAGGAGTGGCGGGCTGTCAAAGATAATCAGGTCGGCCTGTTCCTTGATCTGCTCCAAAAATGCCTCGAAGCGGCTCGAGTCGAGGACCTCTGCCGGGTTGGGGGGAAGGGGCCCACTGGGGATAAAGTGCAGGTTTTCCAGGGTGGTAGGGAGGATGCCGTTGCTTTCTCCTGGGGAGCTACTAAAGAGGAGCGTGGTCAGGCCCCAGTCGTTGGGCTGGTCAAGGATGCGGTGGAGGATCGGCCGGCGCAGGTCCGAGTCCACCAGGAGCACGCGCCGGCCGGCCTGGGCCAGGGCCACGGCCAGGTTGGCCGCGGTGGTGCTCTTGCCCTCGGTGGGCTGGGGGCTGGTCACCAGAATCGTCTGCAACGGCCGGTCCGGGCTGGCAAATTGCAAGTTCGTGCGCAGCACGCGAAAGCACTCGGCAAAGTTGGAGCGGGGCTGGTGCAGGGCGACCAGTCGGTCTGGCAACGCGTCGGCATCGGGCATGCGGGGGACGATTCCCAGGAAGGGCAATCGGCTCAGTTTGTTCAGTTCCTCGCCACTTTTGATCGTGTCGTCCAGGTACTCCAGGGCGAGGATTGCTCCGACGGCCAAAAGGCCGCCGACGAGGCCGGCCAGGACCACGTTCATCGTCGTGCGCGGGCCAATCGGCCGGTAGTTGGGCACAGCCGGGTCCACCAAACTCAGCGAGTTGACCTGGTTCCCGGTGTAGGCGCTGTAAAGTTGGGCGTAGGTGGCCTGCCACTGGTTGATCTGTTGCTGGAGCAGGTCGCGGCGGTTCTTCAGTTCGGCAATCGCCCGGGCCGAGTCCTCCTCCAGGATGGCCGCCTCCAGGTTCTGAATCTCCTCTTTGGCAAAGTCAATCCGCTCCTTGAGGTCGCGAATCTGCTCCTCCACGTCGCGGCGGATGCCGGCCTCGGGGCTGTCGGCGCCGCCGGGGCTCTTGCGAATCAACTCCTCGGCGACGGCGTTGGCGATCGCCGCGGCCCGCACCGGGTCGGTGTCCACCACGGTGATGTCGAGAATCTGGGTGCCCTGGACCAGTTGGACCGCTACCCTGCCGGCCAGCACCTCGGGGGAGGTGGCCAGCCCCAACCGGTCCACCACGCCCTGCAGCACCGGCCGGGTGGTGGCCAGTTCGGCATAGGTGGGGGCCAGTTGCTGGGCCGTGCTAATGGACAAATAGTCCGGGTTGCGGCTTTGGATACTCTCGCCGACCATCACCCGGGCCCGGCTGCTGTAGGTGCGGGGGAGGGTGCGGGTGACGGCGTAACTGCTGCCGGCGGCAAGGACCACGGCGACCAGCAAAAGCCACCACCAGCGGCGCAGGATGCGGAGGTAGCGCTGAATCTCCAACCTTGTCGGTCCTCCTGCAGGCGGGTCTGCTCGATCTTTTCGGTCCAGCGCGGACGCCGATCGGCGAGCCCACCTGCCGGGTTACGTTTCTTTTGCCGCCCGCCTGTCGCGCACGGTCAGCACGATGCCCAGAAGCAGCAGGAAGAGGCCGGCCAGGAAAAGCCCCAGCGGAGTCTCTCCCCGCTCCGGCTCGGGAGGAGGCCCACCGGTGGGAGGCAGAATCCCGGGCGTCTCGCAGACCTCCCGGGCGACAACGCTCCAGGAGGCCTCCCGATTGCCCTCCGAGGAGCGCAGGTAGGCGGTGTTGGTGATGACCGTCTCGGGCGGGACGTCCGCAGAAACAATGGCTTTGACCACGACGGTGACAATCTCGCCGGGGGCGATCGTCCCGATCCAGACCTTGAAATGGTTCCCCACGATTCCCACCGTTCCCTTGCTCGTGGTCACCTCCACCAGGGTCAGTTCGACCGGCAGGGTGTCGCTGATAAAGACATTGGTGGCGTCGCTGTTGCCCACATTCGTGGCGACGATCGTAAAGATGACCTCCCCGCCGGGGATGCAGCAGGCGTCGCCGGTTTTGGTGATGACTGGGTCGGCATAGCGCACTGATGGGGTCGGGGTGACCACCGTTTGCCCATAGGCCGGCCCCCAGGACCCGCTCAACGAGGCTAGAATGAGAAAAATGCCCAGCGCGATGCAGACAGGTCCAAGCAACTGTCGAGGGGCCGGTGGTGAGGTCGTGGTCTGACTTGGCATCGTCCGCTCCTTCTTGCTACCGGGTGTTACCCCATATCGTATTGTCTTTACTATAACACAATCCCGCCCCTTTGTCAATGGTATTTAACAGGAGTTACGCAGTTGATTTGGTGACCGCACTTTAACATGGCAAAAGGGACGCCAGGAGAGTATAATTCAGTTGTCGAGACGAGTTATCTCTCCGGAGGTGCAAATGGCGTCCCGGCTCTATCCTACCACCAGCGCGCTCTTTCGGCAAGTTGTGGGGGCCCTCACCCAGTTGAGCTATCACGCCGGCTTGGATCCGCTGGCTTTTACCTTGACGG